>Ga0208459_1000071_pt1:0-77500 | contig 136903 bp, 122 predicted proteins | sample AD_UKC087_MetaG_FD_184433 | JGI IMG/M metagenome (GOLD analysis project Ga0208459, IMG submission 184433) | Active sludge microbial communities of municipal wastewater-treating anaerobic digesters from USA - AD_UKC087_MetaG (SPAdes) (version 2) | ecosystem: Engineered > Bioreactor >... | reverse complement strand
AGTCGGCCGCCTGTACCAGGAAGGCATAGATGGAGTTCACGGGGGCCTCGTTGTGGTGCGCGGCGATGGCCTCCACCACCTTGGGCGATTCCCCGTAGCGCTTCGCCACCTCGGCGCCGATGATGGCGTGGGAGCCCTCCACCTCGTGGTCCATGGCCTTGCCGATGTCGTGCAGCAGACCCACCCTCTTTGCAATCTTCTGGTTCACGCCCAGCTCAGCCGCAATGATGCCGCAGAGGTGCGCCACCTCGAGGGAATGCTGGTACACGTTCTGGGAAAAGCTCGTGCGGTACTTGAGCTTGCCCACCAGCTTGATGAGCTCGGGGCTGATGCCGTGGACGCCGACGTCGAAGGTCGCCTGCTGGCCCGACTCCCATACGCCCTCGTTCACCTCCTTGGTGACCTTCTCAACCACCTCTTCGATCCGGGACGGGTGGATCCTCCCGTCGATCACCAGGGTCTCCAGGGAAAGCCGGGCGATCTCGCGCTTGATGGGGTCGAAGCTCGACAGGATGACCGCATCCGGCGTGTCATCGATGATGAGGTCAACACCGGTCACCGCTTCGATGGCCCGGATGTTCCTGCCCTCCCTGCCGATGATCCTGCCCTTCATTTCCTCGCTGGGAAGGTTCACCACGGAAACGGTCCGGGAACTCACCACGTCCGCCGCGTAGCGCTGGATGGCGGTCGAGAGGATGCTCTTGGCCTTCTTGTCCGCCTCTGCTTCCGCCTCGTCCGTGATCTGCTTGATCAGCTTGGCAGCTTCATGTCTGGCCTCGCTCTCGAGGGACTGCATGAGCTCCTTCTTGGCCGTCTTCGAGTCCATGCCGCTGATCTCTTCGAGTTTGGCCACCTCGGCCTTGCGGAGGGCCTCAATCTCGTTCTTCATGGCTTCCACGTGCCGCGTCTTGTCGACCAGGGACTGCTCGCTCTTTTTGACTTCCTGCTCACGCTTGTCCAGCAGGGCAAGCTTGTTGTCGAACATCTCTTCCCTCTGGTGGATCCGTTTCTCGATTGCGGATACCTCCTTCAGGCGCTCCTTGGCCTCGGCATCGCTCTGGCTCTTTGCGTTGAAGGTGATCTCCTTCGCTTCGAGCTTGGCATCTGCGATGATGTTCGAGTAGATCTGCCTGGCCTCTTCTTCTTTTTTCTTTACGTATTCATCTGCTTCTCTGCCTTTTTTCCTGCTTACGTAGGTATTTAAAACGTACCCGCTTACGACCGCGACAACAGCCACGACCGGCAGTACGATTAACTGGGTGATAACGTCCATCATTGCACCTCTCGCCTTGCGCTGTTTGATCTGAAAACACCTGTTTGTGTCACTACACAGTCCACATGTGCATCCCAAGGTTCCACAGGCAGCCTGGGCACAGAGCACTCATCGAAGCTGACGCCAATGGCAAGGACGTCCGGATGAGCCATGAGCAGCCTGTCATAATATCCTTTTCCGTACCCCAGGCGATGGCCCCGATCGTCATAACAGAGAGCAGGTACGAAAATCAGATCTATATCTTGAACTCTTACTGCGACGTCACTCGTCGGCTCCGGTATGCCGAAACGGCCGATGACAAAATTATCAGGGGTCTCTGCAGGATAAAAAGAAAGGTCGTTACCGTGGACCTTCGGGAAAAGGAACCTCTTGCCGTCGTCGCCCATGAGGGAAAGGAGATTCACCTCCCCCTGCACAGGGTAATACATGGCAATGTTATGGGCATCTCTGTACTCGGGAAGGCGGCGTATGTGGCCGAGGATCTCGATCTCGGAGCGCTTCTTGATCTCAGAGGCGATCCCCTGCCGCCTTTCCAGTACAATCTTCCTGATATCCGATTTGCTCTGCATCTCCACAGAGGTCATGCGGATCGGGAGAGGGAGGAACAGGCAGGTCTGGCCGAGCTCTGCGATACTGCCTCAAGTCCCTTGAGCTTCCGAGGGTAAAATCAAGCCAGCCCCTGGATGACTGTCCTTCGAATCCTTCTTACAAGGGAGAATGCACGTTCGCTCGCCTCCAAGGCGACTGTTTCGCCCCTGCTGCAGGCTCAATGAATATGTAAGGGTGTTTCCCATGAAAAGGCTTCATCTGGTCCCCTGATCGATACGTACCAGGATCTGATCCACCTTTTCGGAAACCGATTCCTTATATTCCTTCAATTCAGACTTCGCCTTAGCCACTTCATCAGCCAGATCAAGCATCACCATCGCTATCAGTTCCATGGTAGAAATGGCGCTACCCTGTTGCTGCACGTCAAAGACCTTTTTATTGACGTAGTGCGACAGCGACTGAATATGCTCTTCGTTACCCCCAGTCTTAACCTTGTATTCCTGCCCTAATATTCGTATCGTTATTGTATCGTGCAAGTTGTCAGAATGCTTCCACGCACTTTATGAGGTGTGCAACCTTTTCTTTGACCAGTTCCTTTTCTCCCAAGAGATACTCCATCTCCTGCTTTAACCCGTGAACCTCTTCCTCCTTTTCTTTATATTTGATGGTCAACTCCTCAAGCTGGTTCCTGAGTGTGTTCACCAGTTCCAATAAACCCATGATTTTTGTCTCAAGTATGTCTAATTTTTCCAAAAACATCACCTCGTTCATTAGCTTTTTGATTATACATCCATTCTACCCTGCCAAGTCAAGCACCTAATGGCCAGGCACAGGACGGCCGGGCCCAATGAGCCTGAGCCCCCGGCGCGTACTGCCCTATCTCCCAGATTATCAGATGCATTTTCCGTGGATTATGGATCGACCTTTCTCGTATTTACTTGCCAGTTGTTATCCTATATCATCCAGACCATACTCCTCCGGAAGGATTGTGGGAGAAAAGCTCAGAATTGAACGGGAAAAAACCGATAGGAATGAAAACTACCAGAAACGGAGGTTGATGTCATGAATGCTTCCTACCTCGATATGCTCTACACCCTGGCGCAGGAGCTCAACGCGGCCAAGGACGTGACTACCATGCTCAGTGCCGTGATCAACCACCTGCCCAAGGTTATCGGGGCCAAGTACTGCTCCCTCTTCGTGAAAAATCCAGCCTCCGGGGATCTCGAGATGAAAGCCCACAATCACTCCGATATCGGTGCCGACCCCTTCATCCACGTTGGCTCCGAGCAGAAGGGCATCATGAACCTGGTCCTCTCACGTGACGCCTCCCTGATCATCCGCGACATCGAGGAGGAGATCGGCTACCAGAACAAGGACAAGTACACCACAAAGTCGTTCATGTGCATTCTCATCAAGCATGCGGGCGAGGTCAAGGGTGTCCTCAACCTCGCAGACAAGACAGACGGCGGGTTCACCAAGGACGACATGCTCCTCACCTCCATCGCCACCGAACTCCTTGGGGCTCTGCTTGCAAGAATAGACCTGAATACGTTATAATACATTTCATGGGATTCACCTGTGGGATCGTCGGGCTGCCCAATGCGGGCAAGTCCACCTTGTTCAACCTCATCACCAGGGCACAAGTGCCTGCGGAGAACTATCCCTTCTGCACCATCGACCCCAATATCGGGGTCGTGAACGTGCCGGACGAGAACCTCGGCAAGATCGCCCTGATCACCAACCCCGACAAGATCACGCCCACCACTCTGCGGGTCTATGACATCGCCGGCCTGGTGAAAGGGGCCTACAAGGGGGAGGGGCTCGGAAACCAGTTCCTCGGGCAGATCCGGGGCGTGGATGCCATCGTCCACGTGGTGAGGTGCTTCGAAGACACCAACGTCGCTCACGTCTACAACCAGATAGACCCGGTGGCGGACCTGGAGATCATCCTCACCGAGCTTGCCATGGCAGACCTCGAGATCGTCCAGAAGAGGAAGGAGGCCATCGCAAAGGGCCTGCGGGTAGGCAAAAAGGACTTCACCAAGGGCGAGCAGGAGCTCCTCGACATCGCGGAAAAGGCCCTTCAGCAGGGCCAGTGCCTCATAGACACCGGGCTCGATCTGGACCAGTCCCTCATGAAGTCCTGGGGCATACTCACCGCAAAGCCCTACCTCGTGGTAGCGAACATCGGGGAAGACGATGTCACGAACCCTCCGCCCAGGCTCAAGGATCTCACGGACTGGGGGGGCAAGCGGGGCAGGACGGTCGTCGCCGTTTCCACGAAGTTCGAGCTGGAGGCCTCAGAGCTCAGCGAGGAGGAGCGCAGCGAATTCCTTTCCTCCATCGGGATCGAGCGTTCGGGCATCGACCTCCTCATCAGGTCCTGCTACGACATCCTCGACCTGATCACGTTCTATACCCCGGTGGGACACGAGCTCAGGGCGTGGACCCTGAAAAAGGGCGGCACCCTGCACGAGGCTGCCGGGCTAATCCATACCGACATCCAGGAGGGATTCATCAAGGCCGAGGTGATCGGCCTGCAGGACTTCCTGAAGCACGGGGGGCTCCACGGTGCAAAGGAAGCGGGCGCCGTGCTCACCGAAGGAAGGGAATTCGTCCTGCGGGACGAGGACGTGGTGATCATCCATTTCCGGTGAGCCACGTCTTCGTGACCGGTGACGAGCGGCCTGCACGGCATTATGGTGCGCTCCTGCATCAAGTCTCGAACAGAACGCCCATCATCGGTTACTCATCCGCCTGCCTGGTGAAGAACTGAGCACGCTGCTTCTGGACTTCATCGGGAGAGTAGTGACGGATGGCCCGGTTGTTCCTGTCCAGGATCGTCACTCCCCCCTGCGAGTCCTCCACTGAAGTAAAGAGAACCTCCCCTTCACTGTTTTTCGCAACGACGCCATTGTCTGTCCTGGAGAGTATGAATGAGTCCCCGGTGCTGGTTGATGCCACCCGTATGTCACGGGACTCGGCATCGTACTTCATGGAAAGCCCCTCGTTCCCGTTCTGCACAATCACGTTTTCCGTACCGTTCAGGCTGGCCTGCATAGGGTTCTCACCGGTCCAGAACTCGATGGAATTGAAGACCACTGCATCAACCAGGGTAGCGGCCCCGTACACCGGGATGATCACGAAGGCAAGGAAAAGGATCTCTTCGACCCACTTGTCCTCAGGCTGCGTCTGGAACTTGTGGACCTGCTGTGTGAGCTGGAATGTCCCGGTACAGCTTATGGCGATCATGGATGCCAGCAAGACTGTTATAGCTATTTTTTTCATAGGGTATCTCCTTCCCGCGAGAAAAGTGATCAATACTATGAGTAATGAATAAGCAGGCAGTTGTTGGAAGCAAGGCAGAATGAAAAAGGGCAGCCCGTCAAACCAGGCTGCCCAACGCGATCAGGATCCTGAAAAAATCTTTTTTAATATTCTTTGGTGAGCTTGTCGAGCTCGGCGAGCGAGAACACGGGGCCGTCCTTGCAGACGTACTTGTGGCCCACATTGCATCTGCCGCACTTGCCGATGCCGCACTTCATCCTCATCTCCAGCGAGGTCAGGATGTTCTCCTTGGAGAAGTTCAGGTCGAAAAAGACCGGCAGGGTGAACCGGATCATGATGGGCGGCCCGCAGATCACGGCCACGGCGTTATCAGAGCTCGGGGCCACTTCCTTGCACACCGCGGGAACGAACCCTTCCCTGCCCTTCCAGGTCTCGTCGCCTTTGTCCACGGTGACGTTGAGGTTCAGGTCGGTGCGCTTTTCCCACTCCTTGAGCTCGTCCTTGTAGATGAGGAGACCCGGGTTGCGGGCGCCGTAGACGACCGTGATGTTGCCGAAGCGCTTACGGTTGTCTTCGTGGATCATGTAGTTGATGAGCGAGCGCAGGGTCGTGAAAGCAAAGCCGCCGCCCACCACCACGATGTTCTTGCCCTCGAGGAATTCGATGGGCCAGGAGTTGCCGAGCGGACCGCGGACACCCATGTGCGTCCCCTCCTCCATCTCGTGGAGGAAAGAGGTGACGAGGCCGGCCTTCTGGACCGTGAACTCGATGTAGCCCTTCTGGGTTGGGGAGGAAGCGATGCCGATGGGGGACTCGCCCTTGCCGAACACCGAGAGCTCGGCGAACTGGCCGGGGATGTACTTGAACTTCTCCTCGTCCTCCTTGTTCAGGAAGGCGAGCCTGAAGGTCTTGATGTCCTTGGTATCGACTTCCGTGATGATCTTGTCGACCACGACAGGGATGGGTACATATGGGTTCTGCATTACTGTCTCCCTCACAGTTTCGAGATATCTTCAGCGATCTTTCGTATATCAATGTTCACTGGGCAGGACATGACGCAGCGTCCGCAGCCCACGCATGCAATCGGGCCGAACATGTCGACGTAGTAGCGGAACTTGTGCATGAAGCGCTGGCGCCACCGTTCCTTCTGGCTCGTCCTGGGGTTGTGTCCGCTCGTTTCCTTGGTGAAGAGGGGGAACATGCAGGAATCCCAGTTCCTCATGCGCCTGCCGTCGGCTGCCTTGACCTCGTCCTGGATGTCGAAGCAGTGGCAGGTGGGACACATGAAGGTGCAGGTGCCGCAGGCAAGGCATTTCTTGTGGATCGTGTCCCAGAAGGGATGCTCGAAGTTCGCATCCAGCCAGGGCTTGATCTCACCGGCCGGGATGGTCTTCGTAATGGCCTTGGCCGCTGCCTCGGCGATCTCGTCCTTTTTCTTCTCCGCAGCGACGTCGGCCGTGGTGTCGCCGAAATATTTCAGGAGGTCGGCTCCCTTGTCGGTGAAGAACTCTGCGAGGTAGGCGTCACCGAGATCCGTGAGCATGACGTCGACGCCTTCCGTGGAGGTGGGGCTGCCGCCCACCGAGGTGCAGAAGCAGGTGGAATACTGCGGCTTGACGCATGCAAAGGCGACCACGATGGTGTTGGCCCGCTTCTCGATGTAGTAGGGGTCCTTGTACTTGTCCTGGTCGAATAGCAGGTCGAGGATGGCGAAGCTCCGGGCATCGCAGGGCCTGACGCCGAAGAGCACGGTCCTGCCCGATACCCCTTCTCCCAGTCCGCTGAACTCCATGCCCTTTTCCTTCCTGGTGTAGCGCATCAGTGTCTCTGACCGGGGGAAGAAGAAGGCCTTCGGCGCGTTCTTCGTGTTCTTGTAAGAGCCGAGCGCGGTCGTGCCGTCCTTGACCAGCTCGAAGAGGACGTTGTCCTCGTCCTTGACCGGTGCAAAGAGGTTCACGTCACCCGCAAGCTTCCCAACGATCCCAGCAAGCACGTCTTTCTTTATCAACCTTTTTTCCATGGCTATCTCTCTGTTTTCCTTCGTTTATACGAGGCCGAGGCCGGACACCAGGGACACCGAATCGATGTTGTGCAGCTTCAGCCAGTCCCTGCCTCCCTGAAGCCCCAGCGCGATGCCAACGAGCTCGGTGAAGTAGTACACCGGGATCCGCACATTTTCGCTCGCCCTGAAATCGAGGTTCGCCATGCACAGGGGGCAGGCCACCACGATGCAGTTGGCACCCGCCTCGCGCGCCATGGTCATGAGCTTGTCGACCATCTTCACCACGATCTCAGCCCGGGAGATGGAGAGGCTGCCGCCGCAGCAGTCGGTCTTGTACGACCACTGCTTCGGTTCAGCGCCCAGCGCCGCCATCATCTTGTCCAGGAGGACCGGGTTCTCGTAATTGTCGAAATTGCATACATCCGGCGGACGGAGGAGCAGGCACCCATAGTAGGCGACCGGCTTGAGGCCCTTCAGAGGCTTCTTCACCTTGCCCTTCAGGGTGTCGAGGCCGATGTCGTTTGCAAAGATGTCGATGGGGTTGCGGATCACGGCCGTGCCCTGGTACTGCTTGCCAACGACCTTCTCCACCTCTTTCCTCAGCTCGGTGTCGTGGGAGAGGTGGTGCTGGGCACTCTTGAAACGGTTGAAGCACGCTGCACAGGGCACCATCACATCGAGGCCGTCCTTCTCTGCGGAGATAAGGTCCCGCGCGGGCAGAGCCACCGAGAGTTTGAAGTTGGTGCTGTGGGCTGCCGTGGCGCCGCAGCATGCCCAGTCATCAAGTTCCTTGAGCTCGATCCCCAGGGCTGCGCTCACCGCCTTGACCGACTGGTCGTACTCCTTGGCCGTGGCATGGAGTGAACATCCGGGGTAATATGCGACTTTCAACTCGTGCCTCCTTTATCCGTCAGGAATGCTTGGTCTCTCTGAAAATCTTCCGAACCGCGGCCTTGTCTTTGGTCTGGGGACCGAAGGGCGTGATCTTGCCCTTGAGGAACATGCCTAAGCCCATGGCCAGATCGGAGAAGTAGTCTTTCGAAAGGAGCTTGTAGTGCGCCAGCATGAGGGGCTCGTTGATCCTGCCGAACATCTTGATGCTGGTGAGGAATGCGTTGTGCAGGGCCAGGATCTTTTTCTGGGGCACCGAGAGGCCCTTCTCGATGGACATCTGCCTGAGCACGTCCATCATGCGGGCGATATCCACGTCGTTGGGGCACCGGGTCACGCAGGTCTCGCACGAGGCGCACAGCCAGATGGTGGAGCTGTTCAGCACCTCGTCCTTCATGCCCATCTGGATCATCTTGATGACCTTGTTGGGGTTGTACTCCATCTCCGAGGCCAGCGGGCAGCCCGCAGTGCACTTGCGGCAGTGGAAGCACCTCTGTAAGGGCACGCCGTTGATCTTATCGTTCACTTCCTGCAGAAACTGTGTCATACCTGCTCCGTTTCCTTAATCAGGGATTATAGATAAACTCTTCCCAGTCATGTTCCTTGTACGTGCTCAGCGGCGGCACGTCTTCCATCTTCGCCCCGGCGCGGTTCTCGAAAAGCTCGAGCGCGTCCTTGTCGAGTTTCTTGAGGAAATTCCTCAGATCGACGCCCATGGGGCACACCGAGATGCACGACCCGCAGTCCACGCAGCGGCCCACCATGTGGAAGGTCCGCAGGAGCTGGAATATCTGCGTATCGGTCTGGTCCGCGCTCAGGCCTACGAACTGCGGCATGGTCTGCTCCACGAAGCATATCTTGCAGTAGCAGGACGGGCATGCGTTTCGGCAGGCATAGCAGCGGATGCACTTGCTCATCTCCTTGGTGAAGTAGGCCCAGCGTTCGTCCGTGGAGAGCTTCTCGAAGGCCTCGACCTTCTCGTACTCCTTGTCGGCTGCCTTGGCGGGCGCGTTCTCACCGGCCATGATGTCGGAGATGACCGGATTGTTGAACCGGCAGGTGAGGCAGTTGTCGGCGAGCACGTCGTTCAGGGAGAACTTCTTGTCTCCTGCCGAGGTCTTCACCGTGATGCTGTCGCCTGCGATAGAGCCGTCGAGGGCTTCTTCCCCTGCCAGGGCGATGCCCATCTTCTTCGGGTCGATGTAGCCGTTGCAGGGCACGCCCAGGATGACGACGTCCTCCCTGCCGTACTGCCGCTCCTGGAGATGGATCACAATGGAGCGTGTCGCGCAGCCGCGGGCCACGACGCCGACGACCTTCTTCTTCCTGTCCTCGGGCTTGACCTTCTTCTGGGCTTCCTTGTGGGCCGAGAGGATGTCGTGTACGTATTTCGCCAGATTCTGCACGCAGGTGGCATCGTACACGAGCTTGTCGGCATCGTCAGGCTCGGTAATGAAGACGGGCGTTGCGGTGAGCGGCAGGGTCCCCCGCTCATAGCCCACGACCACATCCACCTTCTTGTCGGCGAGCAGCTTTTTCGCCTCTTCCCGAATTTTCTTCTCAACGTTTTCCACGGCTCATCCTCTATAGTGTTTTGACGAACTTCTTGGCAGGCCCGAGCGCCCTGACCTTTTCGGTCACGCCTTTGATGACCTTGGCGAAACGCTCTCCCTCTGATGCGGAGCACCAGGTGAAGTTGGCCCGGTCTTCTTCCAGACCGACGTAGCTCAGGTATCTCTTCAGCATGGCGAACTTCCTCCGGGCATGGTAGTTCCCGGTCAGGTAATGGCATTCACCCGGGTGACAGCCCGATACGAGCACGCCGTCCGCACCTTCCTGGAGGGCCTTCATGACGTAAAAGGGGTTGATGCGCCCGGTGCAGGGAAGACGCACGATCCGGACGTTCGGCGGATACTGGATCCTGCTTATTCCCGCAAGATCGGCCCCGGCATAAGTGCACCAGTTGCACACGATCGCGATGATCTTCGGTTCCCATCCATCGGTTGCATTTACTTCAGCCATAATGTCTCCATTCACACACTATTCCTTCTCCCGCTGGATTCAAGGGAGGGGTTTCTATCCACCAAACGCCGCGATCTGGGTCAGGACCTCTTCGTTCGTGAAGCCGTTGAGATCCACCGCGTTCATGCGGCAGGACGCCGTACACACGCCGCAGCCCTTGCAGAGCACCGTGTTGACCACGGCCACGCTCTCTTTGACATCCACCGCGATGGCGCCGAACGGGCAGTTCGACTCACACAGTCCGCACGCAGCGCAACGTTCCTTGTTGACGTACGCCGTCTTGCCCTCGGCCTCGATGAAGTCCTTCGTGAGGATCGTGAGCGCTCTCGACACGGCCGCGTTGGCCTGGACCACGGTGTCCTCGCTCAACTTCGGGGCGTGGGCCATACCGCACATGAACACGCCGTCGGTGGCGAAGTCCACCGGGCGGAGCTTCACGTGGGCCTCGAGGAAGAAGCCGTCCTGGTTGGTCGGCACCTTCAGCATCTTGCCGATCTCTTCGTTTTCCGGGTTCGGGACCGTGCCTACGCTCAGGGCCAGGAGGTCGGAGTTTAAGGTGACCGACTGGTTGAGGATGGGATCGAACACCTTGATGGCGAGCTTGCCGCCGTTGTCGATCACCTCGGGCTTCCGGTCTTCGTCGTAGCGCACGAACTTCACGTTCAGCTCGCGGGCCTTCTTGTAGTAGTCTTCCTTCAGCCCGAAGGTGCGGATGTCACGGTAGATGATGGTGACATCCTTGCTCGGATCCATCTCCTTGATCTTGAGCGCGTTTTTCATGGCCTCGGAGCAGCAGTAGCGGCTGCAGTACGGACGCTCAGCGGTGCGGGAGCCTACGCACTGGATCATGGTGATGCTCTCGGCCTTCTTGACCTTTGCATCGTTCTTCACGATGAGGTCTTCGAGGTCGCGCTGGGTGATGACCTTGTCGGACTTCTTGTGGAGGTATTCTTCGGTATCGAGCTCGTAAGCGCCGGTTGCCACGATGACCACGCCGTGCTCGAACTGCTTCTCGCCGTCCTTGCCCTTGACCGTGGTCTTGTAGTTGCCGATGAAGCCCTCGATCTTCTCGATCTCGGTTCCGGTGTAGACAGTGATGAGCTTGTTCGCAGCCACGTCCTTCAGGAGCTTCGAAAGGTGGGCCTTGGTGTCGAGCCCCTCGAGGGTGTAGTGGAGCTTCGCGTAGTTGCCGCCGAGGGTCGGCTGGCGCTCGACGATGTGCGACTCGAACCCCTGGTCAGCCAGTGACAGGGCCGCCGTGATGCCGGCAAGTCCGCCGCCGATGATGAGGGCTGCGTGGTTGACACCCAGCTGGCCGGGCTTCAGCGGCTGGAGGAACTCCGCTTTGGCGATGGCCATGCGTACGAGGTCCTTGGCCTTTTCGGTGGCCGCCTCGGGCTCGTTCATGTGAACCCATGAGGCCTGGTCGCGGATGTTGGCCATTTCGAACAGGTAACGGTTGAGGCCCGCCTTCTCGCAGTTCTCCTGGAACAGGCCTTCGTGGGTCCTGGGTGAGCAGGAAGCCACCACCACCCTCGTAAGGTTCTGTTCCTTGATAACCTCGCCCATCTTAACCGCGGTGTCCTGGGAGCAGGTAAAGAGGTTTTCCGTGGCGAACACCACGTTGGGGAGGGTCTTTGCGTATTCCACAACAGCCGGTACGTCGACGACGCCGCCGATATTGATGCCGCAGTGGCAGATGAAGACGCCGGTCCGGGGACCGATGCCCTTGATGTCCTTCTCGAGCGGCAGCTCGACCTCGGTGACCAAGGTGCCGCGTTTGGCGGCGAGCAGGCCCGATGCGCAGGCTGCTGCACCGCTGGCTTCCATGACCGTCTCGGGGATGTCCTTGGGTCCGCCGAAGGCGCCGCACACGAAAACACCGTCGCGGGTGGTCATGACCGGGTTCTCGACAGAGGTCCTGGCGAATCCGTGCTCTTCGAGCTCGATGCCCAGCGCCTTGGCCAGCTCTGCAGCCTCCTTGGGCGGTGTAAGGCCAACGGAGAGGACGACCATGTCGAACTCTTCCTCGATCAGCTTCCCGTCTTCCTGCACATAGGTCATGAGCAGGTTTTTGGACTGCTGGAGCTCTTTCACGGACGACGGCATGGAGCGGATGTACCGGATGCCGTATTCATTCTTTGCGCGGTTCACGAACCGGTCGAAATCCTTGCCGTGGGCGCGGATGTCCATGAAGAAGATGGTCGGCTCAAGGCCTTTTGCATGCTCCTTGCCGATGATGGCCTCTTTGGTGGCGTACATGCAGCACACCGAAGAGCACCAGGAGTTGCCGCAATTGGTGTCGCGGGACCCCACGCACTGGATGAAGGCGATCTTCCTGGGTTCCTTGCCGTCGGACAGCCTCTGCACGTGACCGTGGAAGGGACCGGATGCGGAGAGGATGCGCTCGAACTGGATGGAGGTGACCACGTTCTCGTATACGCCGAACCCGTACTCGCCGCGCAGGCCTGCGTCGAAGGTTTCGAAGCCGGGGGCGGCGATGACCGCTCCGACCTCGACGGTTTCCATGTCAAAGGTTTCTTCGTGGTTGATGGCCTTGGCGATACAGGCGTCCACGCACTGGTAGCACTCGGAGCAGATGCCGCAGCTCAGGCAGCGGTCGGCTTCCCTCTTGGCATCCTCCTCGCTCATGCCGGCGATGACCTCGTCGTAGTTGGTCCGCCTCACCATGGGGTCGAGGTGCTTCATGTGGACCCGCGGGGCCTTCTCCACGTCTTTGAGGTCTTCCTCGCTCTTCTCTGCGAGTCTGGCATGGAGCTTCGCCTCGGCAATGCCCAGCTCGTCGCTCATCTCGGTGATGTCCTTGTCTGCCAGACCCTTGGTCCAGTACTTGACCCGCCCTTCCTTGATATCGACATTGGAGAGGTAGCGGTCGATGGAAATGGCGGCTTCCTTACCGGCATTGACTGCCTGGACAACGGTAGCGGCGCCGGTCTGGGCGTCGCCGCCGGCGAACACGCCGGGCACGCTCGTGGCAAAGGTGAAGGGGTCGACGTCGATGGTCTTCCACTTGCTCAAGCTCACGTCCTTGGGCAGGAAATCGAGCTCGGCGCCCTGACCGATGGCGGGCACGATGGAGTTGCACTCAACGATGAACTCGGAGCCCTTCACCGGGACCGGGCGGCGCCGGCCGGATGCATCGGGCTCGCCCAGCTCCATGCGCTGGCACTCGATGCCCGTGACCTTGCCGTTCTCGCCCACCACACGGACAGGCGCCACCAGGAAGTTCATCTTGATGCCTTCTTCCTCGGCCTCTTCGATCTCCTCGAGGGCAGCGGGCATTTCAGCGCGGGAGCGGCGGTACAGGATGAACACGTCCTTGGAGCCGTTCCTGATGGCGGTGCGGACCGCGTCCATGGCGACGTTACCTCCGCCGATGACCGCGACCTTCTCGCCCAGGTCGATCTTCTCGCCCAGGTTCATGCGCTTCAGGTAGTCGATGCCGTGGATAACGCCCTGCATGTCCTCGCCCGGGATGTCGAGCTTGGTGGAGGTATGCGTGCCGCAGCCCAGGAAGATGGCATCGTGCTTCTTCTTCAGGTCGTCGAAGGAGATGTCCTTGCCGACCTTGGTATTGCAGACTATCTTCACGCCCAGATCTTCGATGACCTTGATCTCGGCCTTGATGATGTTCCTGGGAAGACGGTACTCGGGTATGCCTAGGGTGAGCCAGCCGCCGGGGATGGGGGCCGCTTCGTACACCGTGACGTCGTAACCCTCGACGGCGAGGTAGTAGGCGGCGGTGAGGCCGGCAGGGCCTGCGCCAACGATACCCACGGTCTTGCCCTTGGGCTCCTTCTTCTCGGGCACGTAGCGCGTGGCATCGTTCAGGTCGAGGTCGGCCACGAAGCGTTTCAGGTGCATGATGTCGATGGCTTCATCCACCTTGGCCCTCTGGCAGGCGGTTTCGCAGGGATGGTTGCACACGCGTCCGCACACCGCCGGGAAGGGGTTGTCCTTCTTGATGAGCTTCAGGGCCTCTTTGTACTTCCCTGTCTGGATGAGGGCCACGTAGCCCTGCACGGAGATGTGAGTGGGACAGGCGGCCTTACAGGGCGAGGTGCCGATTTTGTCGATGGCGAACCCGCTGGGGATGGCCTGGGGGAACTGGCGGTAGGTCGCCTTGCGGTCCTCCAGGTTCTCGTTGAAGCCGGACTTGACGTTGACAGGGCAGACCTTCGCGCAGTCCCCGCAGCCCGTGCACTTGGAGAGATCAACGAACCGCGGCGCCTTGAGGAGCTTGACCTTGAACTTGCCAGGCTCGCCCTCCACGGATTTCACGGTTCGACGGGTAAGAATCTCCACGTTGGGATGCCGCCCGACTTCCACGAGCTTCGGAGAGAGAATACAGGCTGAGCAGTCATTCGTGGGGAATGTCTTATCGAGCTGGGCCATGACCCCGCCGATGCTGATCTCGTTATCAACGAGATATACCTTCATACCCGAATTTGCCAGATCGAGTGATGCCTGGATTCCTGCGATGCCCGACCCGACAACCATTATTGCGCCGATCTTTTCGCTGTCTTTAATCACTTGGCACACCTTATTTTTGAATGAATACTCATTTTTTTGTTCCCTTTTGTATAACACAGGCCAGCCACCAGGTCAACATCAAGTTGGAGAGAAATAATCAATTTAACTTAGAAAAATTGCAAACAGGGTTGAATGATGACATTTTCCAAACCATATCATTTTGACTTGTAATATCATTGCATTGAAAGCAGGTATTTCCGAGACAGGCTTCCAGAGGGCGATCCAGAATTCATAATATTTCAAAGTGGAATCCGGTGAGCCTTTGCGGACAAGGGACCTGTGTTGACAGGGGCAAATAAATGAACAACTCGCGGGAAACGTCTTATTGACCCGGCAGACACATCACTGAAAACGGGAGCCCGACATGGAGCCGTATACCGTTCACGGCCATGAGGTGCCGGGTCAATACATGATGGATTCGGATAATGAGGATTTATGCCCCTGCACGTGCACGGTTCATCCTGTATACGAAGGCCAAGATCTCGGCGATGACCCGGTAGAGCTCTTCGGGTATCTCATCGTTGATGTCGAGCTTGTAGAGGGCATCGAGGAGGAGCTTGTCCTGTTTGACCGGGATGTTGTTCTCCCGGGCGATGGCAAGGATCTTTTCCGCCACCACCCCCCTGCCCTTTGCCGTCACCCTGGGGGCGGGATCCTTTCCGCGCTCGTACTTGAGGGCAACCGCTTTGTCCTGCTCCTTTTTCATACGAGAACATTGACCTCCCTGGGTTTGCCCATGCGCACGAACCCCTGCACAACCTCCACCGTCCGGACGCCGAAGTCCTTCAGACTCTCCTTCAGCTCGAAGATGTTTTCCCTCAGGAAGTCCGCTATCTCTTCGGAGGGGGTCCGGATCTCCACGTCGATGCCTCTGCTCCTGTCCAGGCGCGCCCTGCATGCAAGGCTCCCCAGGTGATCGGCTTCGATGTCGAAGTTCAGGATATAGGCACCCTCTTCCTTCTCTATGGATACCCGGGCAGCGCTTCGGGAATCGTTATCCGTCAAGGGGATGAGGAGGTGGGCGATGGCATTGGGGTACTGGTACACCTGATCAAGCACAGCCGCAGCGACCTGAGCCGCCGGGGCATCCAGGCCCGAAGGAGCTGATAACTGGCGGGTAATTTCCTGGACGAGGAACCTGCCAAGGTCCTTCTCACCCGGCGTCCCCACGATGGCGTTGAGGACGGTGCCGATATCCTTCAGGGAAGTGGTTATCTGAGCAGCCTCCACAGGCATGGGTTTGAGGATCACCTTCGGGCTCACGGCATGGACCTTCAGGTTGAGGACCTGTCCCTTCTCCAGCGGCATGGTGGTTTCTACGTGCAGGCGCCTGCCGAACATCGAAACGAGTACCATCCCGCCCTTGGGGGCTGACAGCACGGTTGCGATAACGGTCCTTCCGATGGAGATCGAGGGAATGCTTTCGCTCAGGACGATGCTGCCGGCTCGGATGTGGGCAGGGGTAATCTGCATGGAGCGTTACACGCTGCCTTCAGGGTTCACCTTGACCATGAGCTGCACCTCGCCCACGGGAATCCCGGTGATCTGGGATATGTCGACCGGATCGAAGCCGCCTTTGTACAGACGAGCAACATCCGCAGGGGTATACTTCCTCGTTTCCTTTGTCGCCGCTGACGCCTTTTCGAGTCCATCCGCCACAAGCTTTGCCTCGCGGATCTTTGCATCGAGCTCTCCCATGGTCTTGGCAACCACCGCCACCTCGGCCTGGATCTGCTCGCGGAAGCCGTCTGTCAGCTTGGTCGTCTGGCTTATCACCTCTCTGAGCTCGTCGAGGGCGGATGTGGGAATATTTCTCTTTCTGTCGACGATGATCAGGAACACCACGATGCCAAGCAGGACAGCCTGGACGATGAACTGGATGAAAAACAGCGTTCTCAGAGGGTCGAGTGAGTTCAGCAACATGGCCCCGTCTTTCTGGATTTATACGACAACGTCGATGATGTGCTTCTTACCGGTCTCCCGGGACTCTTCCTCGGTGTTCTCTTTCTGCTCGCCGCCCTGCCGGCCTCTTCTCTGCGCCCGCTGGCGGCTTCGCTCCCGCTCTTTGGGGGCTACCTGCTGGACCTTGCCGGATTCGTTCACTTCCTTGTTCTTCCGAATCCTCTGCCTGGCCTCGTCTTCCGTGAGTATCTGCCTGGCTACCTCTGACTGGACGAAGGGGTTCTGGTTTACCTTCTCTATCCTTCCTGCCTGAGACAGGATTGCAGAAATGTCTGATGCACCAGCCATACCTTCACCTCTTACATCCTTTATCGTCTTCTGTATATATCAACTTAAGCTTGAATTTGCAACGACAGGTTCGCTGGTGAGCGGGGATTTCAATAAATTTTCCCCGGTGCCTCTGGGAGCTCACCGGGGAGTCGGGGTCTGTCGGACAGACGGTGATCCGGGTCGGCGAGGGTCTTTTAAGCCCCTTCTCCGCCCACCTTCTGGATTGAACCGCGCATACCCGCGGCAAACAGCCTGCCGCAAGACTCGAAGAGGATGTATTTCGTTCCGAGGAGCGGTATGCTCTTCTCCTGAGCCAGCTTAACGGCATCGGGCGAAGGTCGCTTCCCGCGGACGAAGATAATGGCTGTCAGGTCGAGCGTTTCGGCCGTTCTCACCACCAGGGGATTCGTGAGACCTGTCAGGAGGATTGACCCTTCTTTCGCAAAGGCAAGCACGTCGCTCATCAGATCGGCGGCAAACCCGGTGTTCACAACCATGCCCAGCTTGTCGTCTCCGACAATCACATCTGCATCCAAGATCTCTTTAATTTCAGCAAGGGTCATATCTTCTCCTATCGTGTCATCTATTCCTTGGACATGACGTATGTATGGATGGCCCGGGCAGCCTTCCTTCCGGCTCCCATGGCCAGGATTACCGTTGCGGATCCCGTAACAATGTCTCCGCCTGCGAAAACACCTTCACGTGAGGTCTGGCCCGTCTCTTCGTCAGCGACGATGTAGTTCCACTTGTTTGTTTCCAGGCCGGGGGTCGTGCTCTGGACGAGGGGATTCGACCCTGCGCCGATGGCGACCACCGCTGTGTCGATATCGATGACGAACTCGCTTCCCTTCATGGGCACCGGCTTTCTCCTGCCGGATTCATCCGGCTCACCAAGCTCCATCTTGAGGCATTCTACACCAATGACCCATCCCTTGTCATTACCGATATATCGGATGGGGTTCGTCAGGAGATGAAATTCAATGCCCTCTTCTTCAGCATGGTGAATTTCTTCAATTCTTGCGGGCATTTCCGTTCTCGACCTCCGGTATATGAGATACACGTGCTCAGCACCGAGTCTCATGGCGGTGCGCGCCGCATCCATGGCCACGTTCCCCCCTCCCACGACGGCCACTTTCTTCCCGCGGACAATGGGCGTGTCATACTCGGGGAACCGGTATGCCTTCATGAGGTTCGACCGGGTGAGGTACTCATTGGCAGAGTAGATGCCGTTCAGGTTCTCGCCCGGGATGTTCATGAAGGTGGGCAGCCCTGCCCCTGTTCCCAGAAAAACGGCATCATAGCCTTCGGCGAACAGATCGTCCACCGTGTCGAGCTTGCCGATCACGTAGGACGTCTCGATCTTCACCCCCATCCTCCTGAGGTAGTCCACCTCGGCCCGGACGATGGCCTTGGGGAGCCTGAATTCGGGGATGCCGTACACCAGCACGCCGCCGGGCTCGTGGAGCGCCTCGAAGATGGTGACGTCATGGCCGAGCTTGACGAGGTCACCGGCCACCGTCAGTCCCGCGGGTCCTGATCCCACCACGGCGACCCTCTTGCCGGTCTTCGGGGCCGGCTCGGGAATGGATACCTCCCCTGCTTCACGTTCGTAGTCGGCAACGAAGCGCTCGAGCCGTCCGATGGCAACCGGATCACCCTTCTTGCCACGGACGCATCTCTCCTCGCACTGGGCCTCCTGCGGGCACACCCGGCCGCACACCGCCGGCAGGGCATTGGTCTGCTTAATGAGAATCGCGGCCTCGATGTATCTGCCCTGCGCGACGAGTTCGATGAAGCCCGGGATGTTCACCTCCACGGGACAGCCTTCCACGCACGCTGGCTTCTTGCACTGGATGCAGCGCAGCGCCTCGGTCTCCGCCATCTTCGGCGTATATCCCAGAGGCACCTCTTCGAAGTTCCGTGCCCGCTTCTGCGCCTCCTGCTCGGGCATGGGCTGCCGGGGGATCTGAAGCCTTTCTTTCATGTCCATGGCCTCAGTCTCCCACGTGCCGACCGTGCGAGCAGTAGTGGTCGACGCTCTTCTGCTCATCGGTCAGGTAGATACACAGCCTGTCCATGAGCTCCTTGAAATCCACCTGGTGGCCGTCGAATTCGGGGCCGTCCACACAGACGAACTGCATCTTCTCGGCCACGCTCACCCGGCAGGCGCCGCACATCCCCGTGGCGTCCACCATGACGGTATTCAAGGACACCACGGTGGGGACGTTGTACTTCTTCGTGACGTCGCACACCGCGCTCATCATCCTCACCGGCCCGATGGCCACCACGAGATCGATCTTCCTGCCCGGCTTGAGATATTTCTCCTCGAGCGCCTGGCTCACCAGGCCGTGGAACCCGTAGGTCCCGTCGTCCGTCGTCACGACCATGTCGTCGGAGACGGTCCTCATCTCTTCCTCCATGATGAGGACCTCCTTCGATCGGGCGCCGATGATGGATATCACGTGATTCCCGGCGTTCTTCATGGCCTGGGTTATGGGATACACCGGGGCGATGCCGATGCCGCCGCCGATGCACGCGACCGTTCCGAAGAACTCGACATGGGTGGGCTTCCCCAGGGGACCCACGAGGTCGAGAATGGTGTCACCCACCCGGAGGTCGGCGAGGTGCCTCGTGGACTTTCCGACGATCTGATAGATGATGGTGATGGTGCCTTTCTCCGGGTCGGCATCCGCAATGGTGAGCGGTATCCTCTCGCCTTCCTCGTGGATCCGTACGACGACGAACTGTCCGGCCTTCCGCTTCCTCGCTATCTTCGGCCCCCGAAGGACCATCCTGAACACACCTTTAGACAATTGTTCCTTTTCCAGAATCTCCGCTGACATACAATCTCCAGGTTCATTAAATGAGTTCTTACCAGCATACCATCTACATTTTTTTATTCAACGCATTTGCTGCTGCCGTGAGCATGCCGTAGGTGAGAAAGGCGCCCGGCGGAAGGATCATGACGAGCATGGGGATATAGCTGCCCCCGAGGAGGTGGTATCCGAGGATCGTCCCGTTCCCCAGGAATTCCCGGATCGAGGCGATCATGACCAGCGCCAGGGTGAAGCCGAGCCCCATGCCGATGGCGTCGGCGATGGAGAGAAAGACCGAATTCTTGGAGGCAAAGGCCTCTGCCCTGCCCAGGATGATGCAGTTGACCACGATGAGCGGGATGAAGATCCCCAGGGCATTGTACAGGGTCCTGAAATAGGCGCTCATGACAAGGTCCACTATGGTCACGAAGGACGCGATGATGACGATGTAGACAGCGATCCTCACGCTGTCCGGCACGAACCTCCTCACCGCCGCCACCACGATGTTGGAGCACAGGAGCACGAAGGTCGCGGCGATCCCCATGCCGATGCCGTTCTCCACGGAGGTGGAGACGGCGAGTGCGGGGCAGGTCCCCAGGACGATGACAAAGAGGGGGTTTTCCTTCCAGATGCCCCTGACCAGCTCGCTACTGAACGTCATGGCCGCCTCCCAGTATCTGCTGTTTATTCTTCTCATAGGCCTCAAGGCCGCTCCTGACCGCGCTGGTCACGGCCCTGGGCGAGATGGTGGCGCCCGATATCTGGTCGAAGTCGCCGCCGTCCTTCTTCACCTGCCACCTGGCGTTTGCCAGGGATTTGCCCTTGTACTGGTCCTTGAACCATCCTTCGGCGATCTTTGTACCGAGGCCGGGCGTCTCCTTCTGCTCTACGATCTCGATGGCGATGACTTCACCGCCGGGCTTTATGCCAACCATGACCCGGATGAGGCCGGAGTAGCCCTTGTCGGAGGAGGTCTCGAAGGCGATGCCGTTTACGGCGCCGTCTTCCTTGGATATATAATAGGTTGTACCGCCCGCCTCGACCGCGTCCTTGTCCGGTTCGTTGTCATGGGGGGGCAGGACCGTGTTGAGCGAGCCCAGCAGCTTCATCCTGTCCTGGTATTCCCTCGGCGCCTTGGTCTTCTCGTTCACATAGGCCAGGGAGAACCCGGCAAGGGCGCTGACCGTGGTCAGGACCACCATGAGTCTGAGTATCTCCTTCATGCTTGAGCTCCGAAACGCTTGGGCTGTGTTGCTCTGTTGATGAGCGGGACAAGGGCGTTCATGATGAGGATGGAGAAGGCGACACCTTCAGGGTATCCTCCCCAGATCCGGATGATGACCGTGATCAGACCGCACCCGATGCCGAAGACGACCTTGCCCCTGGTGCTGATGGGCGTGGTCACGTAATCGGTGGCCATGAAGAAGGCGCCGAGCATGAGCCCGCCCGTGACGAGATGAAAGGCGGGCGCGGCGTAGATGTTGGGATCAATTTTCCAGAGAACGCCGGTGAAGACCGCCACGGTCCCGAGGAAGGCCACCGGGGTGTGCCAGGTGATGATCCGCCGGATGATGAGGTAGAGGCCCCCGAGGATGAGCGCCAGGGCTGAGATCTCTCCCAGCGAGCCCCCGATGTTCCCGAGAAAGGGGTCCATGAGGTCTATCGGCGGAGCGGCCGTGACGGTCTGGTGCTCGAAAATCGCGGTCTTCAGCGCGCCCAGGGGGGTTGCGCCGGTCACCGCGTCAGCGGTCTGCGTGAAGAAGGGCCTTGGTTGCGGCCAGGTGGTCATGGCCACCGGGAAGGAGATGAGGAGGAAGATCCGCGCCACCAGGGCCGGGTTGAAGGGATTGCTCCCGAGACCTCCGTACACCTGCTTGCCGAAGACGATGGCCACTGCCGAGCCGATGGCCACCATCCACCAGGGGCAGCCGGCGGGCAGGTTCATGGCCAGGAGCAGGCCGGTCAGCGCCGCGGACCAGTCGTTCACCTGGATCCTCGTCTTCATCGCCTTCTGCCAGAGGGCCTCGACGAGCACACAGGAAACCATGGAGACCGCGATGACCTTTATCGCGGGCAGCCCGAAAAAGTATACACCCACCAGTGCGCCCGGTATAAGGGCATAGACCACCTGCCGCATGATCCACGGTATGTCCTCGGGGGAATGGATGTGCGGTGAGCTGGAAACGAATACGTCTTTCATCTCATGCCCCTTTCTTCTTGGATGCCGCTGCCCGGGAAAGGGCCTTGAGGTGCTTGATGAAGTGGACGATGGGCCTTCTTGCCGGACATACGTAGGTGCAGCACCCGCACTCGATGCAGTCCATGAGGCCGATCTTCGATGCCTCCTCCCACATGCCCCTCTCGCCGAGCTTGCTCAGGGTCGAGGGGATAAGCCCCATGGGGCAGGCCTCGACGCACCGGCCGCAGGAGATGCACGCCGAGTAGTCCGATATGTTCGTGTCTTTTTCCGTAAGCACCAGGATGCCCGAGGTCCCCTTCATGACGGGGATCTCCTGGGTGAACTGGGCAATGCCCATCATGGGTCCGCCGAAGATGATCTTTGCCGCGCCCTCGAGCCCTCCGCAGAACTCGATGACGTCCCTGACAACAGTCCCCACCCGCACCCGGATATTCTTGGGATCCCTGACCCCGCGGCCGGTCACCGAGGTGATGCGCTCGATGAGGGGGATTCCTGAGCTGCAGGCATCCCAGATGGCGGCTGCGGTTCCGGCGTTCTGCACCACGGTCCCCACGTCCATGGGCAGCCCGCCAGAGGGGACCTCGCGGTTCGTCAGCGCCTTGATGAGCTGCTTCTCCGAACCCTGGGGATACTTGACGGCCAGGGAGCTCACCTGGATCTCCCGGGGCGCCTTTTCCTTCATGACCCTGACAGCATCGGGCTTGTTCCCTTCGATGGCGATGACCGCACGATCGAGCCCCAGCACCCTCATGGCCACCTTCGTGCCCTTGATGACCTTCTCGGGCTCTTCCAGCATGAGCCGGTGGTCGGAAGACAGGTAGGGCTCGCACTCGACGCCGTTGATGATCAGGGTGTCGATGCTCTTCCCTTCCGGCGGCGAGAGCTTCACGTGCGTCGGGAAGGTCGCACCGCCCATGCCCACGATCCCGGCATTCCTGATGGCCTCGAGGAACTCGTCTTTCGCCATGGAGAAGGGGTCCCGCTCCAGCGGCAGGCCGTCGGCCCACTCGTCGTTCCCGTCCGCCTCGATGACGATGCAGGGGCTCAGCAGGCCGGTGACGGGGTGCACCATCTTCCCCACGTCCCTGACCCTGCCGGAGGTGGGCGCGTGGACCGGTACGGACACGAAGCCCATGGGCTCGGTCAGGACCTGCCCCTTCTTCACCTGGTCCCCGGCCTTGACAATGGGCCGTGCCGGTGCCCCCAGGTGCTGCTGGACGAGCACGTGGTACAGGGGGCTCAAGGGGAAGGTTTCGATGGCCTTGTCACGGACAAGGGCCTTTTCCTCCGGTGGATGGACACCGCCCTTGAACGCGCTCATGTGTTGTCCCTCTCTATGGCCTCGGTGGGGCATTTCTCAATGCACAGGCCGCAGCCCATGCACTTTCCCGGGTCGACTCGATACGGCTCCTTTGCCTTCCCGGAGATGGCCTCAACGGGGCAGACCTGCTCGCAGATGCCGCAGCCCTTGCACTTCTGGGGGATGATCCTGGCCTTCTCCGGCGCGGTCCGGCTGGTGATGACGCTCACGGGGCAGACGCCCACGCACAGCCCGCACTTCCTGCACTTGTCCTGGTCGATCCGGGCGGCCTTGCCCTTTTCAGACACGATGGCCTCGAACGGGCAGACATCGGCGCAGATACCGCACTTGATGCACCCCACGGAGCAGATCTTCTTCATGTCCTTCGGCGCGTCCTGGGATATGCAGCCCACGCAGTAGTTACCCGTCTTCGGCACGAGGGCGATGATGTCCCTGGGGCAGGCGTCCACGCACTTGCCGCACCCGGTGCACTTGTCCGTGATCACCCGGGGCAGGCCGTCCTCCCCCATGACCATGGCATCGAAGGGGCACACGGTCGCGCAGGTGCCCAGGCCCAGGCACCCGTACCCGCACCCCTTGGGCCCGCCCGCGATGAGCTGGGCGCTCCGGCAGTCCCTGGGACCGACATACTCGTACCGGACGGGCGCCTCCTGGCGGCCGCCCCTGCAGCGCACAGCAGCGATGACGGGCGATACGCCCCCCATGTCCCTTCCCAGGATCTCACCGATGGCCTGGAGCATCTTCTCGTTGACCGCCGGACAGGTCATGCGCGTGTCCGGGTTGACCGTGAGCTCGTGCGCCAGGGCCGCGCAGCCGGCGAATCCGCACGCGCCGCAGTTGGCGCCCGGCAGGTTGTCCATGACCTCTTTTTCCCGCGCATCCATCTTCACGGCAAAGGTGACCAGGGAGATCCCGAGGATGAGGGCACACACGGCCCCGATGCCGCCTACTACCAAGGTTGCTGTGAGCATGTTATTTCACCAGACCCGAGAATCCCATGAATGCCAGGGAAAGGATGCCTGCGGTGACAAGCGCTATGGGCGTTCCCTGAAACACCTTGGGTATGTTGCTGAGCTCCATTTCTTCACGCATGCCTGCAAAGATGATCAGGGCGAGCCCGAACCCCACTGCAGACCCTGCACCGAAGATGACCGCTTCCAGAAAGTCGTATTTGAGGTTGATGTTGAGCAGGGCCACGCCGAGGACCGCGCAGTTCGTGGTGATGAGGGGCAGGTAGATGCCGAGCGCCTGGTACAGCGGCATGCTCACCTTCTGGATGATCATCTCCACGAGCTGGACGAGGAAGGCGATGACGAGGATGAACACGATGGTCTGCAGGTACTCAAGCCCGAGGGTCATGAGGATGTAATGATTGAGCAGCCACGTCACCAGCGACGCCAGGGTGATGACGAAGACCACTGCCATGCTCATCCCGATGGCTGTGTCGGTTCTCTTCGAAACCCCGATGAAGGGGCAGATGCCGAGAAACCTGGAGAGCACGAAGTTGTTCACCAGGGCTGCGCTAATAATCAGCAGAATGTACTCCATTGACCCTTCTCCTGTGGTTTCGATCAAGAGTTACGTACATAATCAGAATCTCAAGTCCGTGTCAACAATCGCTCAAGGTCTACCTCTTCAGATTATCAGGCGATGCAGAACCATCTGCCACAAGGTCTCCGATGGGGTCTGTATCAGGGTCGAGAGTGCAGTGAAGATACAAAAGGGGTGACGGCCGTGCCGCCACCCCTCTCGGTTTCGTGGTAATTGGTGCGCCGAAGGACTAGTCTTCGTCGTCGTACTTGCGGCCCTTGGAGATCTCCGCGTTCTTCGCGCTCTGGATCGAGCGGTACAGTCCGCGTGCAAGGATCAGCGCAATGGCGAAGAGCAGTATGAGGGATACGAAGACCACCACGATGCTGGACTTCTGCCATCTCTCGACCTTCTGCTGGATCTCCCTGACCTTTTCCTGGCTCAGGTGGTGATACTTGTCGATGTCGACCACCATGCCGACCCAGCCGAACCCCTGGGGCTTGCTGAAGCCGTTGCCATAGTAGGGAATCGGGGCATACGCCATGAAGATCCGTTTGTCGCCGACCGTATAGGTCAGTGACCCGGCCTTGCCCTCGGAGGCGAGTGCGTGAATCTTGGGGAGATTCTCGTCGAGGAAACCCATCTTCAGGACATTCTGGGCACCTTCGCCGCTCTGGGAAAGATCCTTGTAGTTCTGCTCATCCATGACAGGGACAGGGTTGTTGTTCGCATCCAGGCCCTTTATGAGGTACTCGTCGGGATGAGCGATAATGAAACCTTCGCGGTCAACCATGAAGGCATAATCCATGTTTTCCGTGTTCACCTGGGCATAAACCATCCCCGGCTCGGTCGGAATGATGTGGTTCGTGAACTCCATGAGATGCACTGAATTCAATGCAAGCTCAACAACCCCTGCGAACCCGTTGGAGTCGAACACCGGGGCTGCCATCCGGATTATACCGTCGAACTTCTTGCCACCCGCGAACTCAGCCTTGTTCACATGACGGCCGACCACCGGCCCCATGTAGAATTCGCCCGGAGCCATGCCCTTGGCCTTGAGGAAATAGTCTTCAGAACCGAACTCTCCGTTAGCGGGACTGGACATGTTCCTGAGTTTGTCTTTCGGAACGACACCCTCGTTTGTAACCCTGAGAACCTCCATCCCCTCTTTGTTCAAGAAGGCGATCTCACGATATATCGGGACGGGAATCTTGACGATCCCGACCTTGGAAGCCTGTACGACCCCTCTGGTGTTGGACCTGAGAAAGGTGGTGTACGAATTCTCATCCCTGGGGAGTATCGAAGCTATCCTGATATCCTTCTCTGTGTCGGAGAGGAACTGAGCGACCGCATCCGCAGTATTCTGGGCACGCCCCCCTATCGACAGTTTCTGACTATCGTCGAGAATGCGTAAGTTTGCCTGTGTCGCCTCCTCGCCCACCTTGACAACCCCTTTGCTGATGATGACACCGGTGATGGTAAGGGGAAGCACGATGAGGATGAAAAAACTTATGGCAATACTGGCAAAACTGAAATTGGTCTTTGCTTCCTGCTCCATATCAATCTCCTGAACGTCTTATGCAACCGCTTGTGTAACGAGAACCCACCATGTTCATCTTATCACCTGGAAAAAACAACCATCAAAGAGCCCAAAGGTTCACGGCCGACATGGTACCGCTTGCGTCCATCCCCTGGAAGAGATGGATCATGGCGTATGCCGGCCTCTTTGGAATCATCGATACCGCTTTTCCTAACCCATAATGATAGCTTTGAAGGGGTTTGCGTAGAGAATGATAAGCGTAACAACGAGGGCGTAGATTGCAATGGACTCAGTCATGGCAAGACCAACCATCATGGTAAGCATGATTTTGCCCTGGGCTTCGGGATTCCGCCCGACTGCTTCGCTTGCGCCGGCTGTTGCCTGACCCATGCCAAGGCCTGGTCCTACGGTACCAAGACCCATGCAGAGGCCCGCTGCAATGACTGACACGCCGACAAAAATCACCTTGGCCCAGTCCGTATACCCTGCCGCTGCTGCATCTGCAGCAAAAGCAACGCTGGATACTGCGAACACCATTAAGGCAACAGAAACAAAGGTCACTAATCTGCTCATCCCACACTCCTTAGATTTTTAATTATGAATTCAGAGAAGTATTCTGAATCACGATTCATTACATACACAAATGCCTTATGTTGTGCAAGCAAAAATTTCTTGTGAATGAGGCCTCGTTTTTGTTATGATGGAAACGATTTTTTGATTAATTCAATCTTCAGCCTCGGACAGGCTTCTCGGATATTCTAGCGTTTCTGAAGTCATGCGAGGATACTGTTTCCGATTGCCATGGCGCTCCATCAGGCTTCCAAAGGGCCTCCCCGGAAGCACCGTTACAGCAACCGAGCGTCATTTCCCATCCGTCAAGGGTTTCGGGTGCTATGTCTTACTGTAATATATAGCTCAGCGCTCCATGTAGGCCTTGAGGGCATCCTGCTGAATCCAGGGTTCCAGCTGGAGCGTGTCTTCCGTGATCAGGCCGCTCTTCACCTGCCTTGCAAGGCTCTCCTCCATAGGGAAGTATTCGCCTCTGAGCGTCGGCGCCTGACCTTTGATGAAAAAGACCTTGTCGTCCCTGATGTATTTCTGGACCCGCGGAGTGCCCATCAGACTCTCCCAGGCCAGCACCCTCTTCTTTGCCGTCTTTGACCAGACCAGCCTCTGGGCGAAGGTTGCGAGCATGGAGCGGGCAAAGAGCGCCTTCATGTAGTCATCGGCGAGCGTCGAGACGATCTGCTCCACGGCGCTGAACACGTCGACGGCGTTCAGGCCAACGATCACCAGGATGCCCTTCAGCGACGCCAGCACGGCGGTTTCCATCATGTAGCGATCCTTGACGTTCGACATCACGAGAACATCCGGGTCGTGCTTCATGACCCGATCGAACACCTCGGAAAGGTCCTTGCCCGTGTCCCTTCCCAGTTCCCGCTGGTTGACGTTGGAAAGCCTGTGGTGATGCACGTATTCGATGGGGTCTTCGAAGGTGATGATGTTGCAGCTCCTCGTGGAGTTGATGCGGTCCACCAGGGCGGCAATGGTGGTGTCCTTGCCCTGTCCCCGGGCTGAGCTCACCACCAGGAGGCCCCTTTTGTCCAGCAGCGAGATGAGCGAGTCGGGAAGGCCCAGCGATGCGACCGAAGGGATGTCCTCCACCAGCTTTTTCATGGCCACCGCGATCTCTCCGCCTTTCTGGTAATAGACGTTCATGCGGAATCTGCCGACGCCCGGCTTCAGGTAGGTGAACTCGACCTCCTTCTTCTCGTCGAGCTCCTGGTTGAGCTCATCGGGGAGGACTTCCTTCACGAACTCATACATCATGCCCGGGGTTATGATGGGCATGTTGAGGCGCTTGAACGAGCCCCCGACGCGCAGCGCGGGTGCGGTGCCCAGTGAGAGGTGGAGATCCGTGCTCCCCGGTTCGTTCAGGAGCTTGATGATGTTCTGTGGGGTCATCTCGGTCACGGCCGTCGTTGAGACGGAGCGCCTGACGGTGGAGAGCGCCACCTGTTTGACGCCATAGCCCACCCGGTCGAGGTGGTCCAGGATATCGCTCACCTGGTACTGGGTGGCCAGCACCGGCGTAACGTCGCAGTTGAGGATGAACTTGACCTTTTCCACGGCCAGATAGTTGAGCGGATCGGCAAAGGCCACCACCGCTGTCTTGTTCTTCACCTCGATGGGGACGACCTTCATCTCGCGCATCCTGTCCTGGGGCAGCATGGTCTGGGCGTCTTTCCTGATGACTCCCTCCTTCATGTCGAGTGTGGGCACCCCGATCAGGTCTTTCAGGATATCGAGGACCTGCTCTTCGCCAAGGTAGGACAGGCGGATAAGGGTTTCCCCAAGCTTGCAGTTTTCTTTCTTTGCCACCTCGAGTGCGTGCCGGAGACGATATTCATCGATCAGGCCGAGCTCCACCAGAATCTCGCCCATACGCCTGTTGTCAGCCATGCATTCCCCCTGAAGTCAGTGTTCGTTCGTCATGTTATCGGCTTTGTTGGGGTAATTTCTTAAACTAAATTCATATGAGCCGGCATCCATGACCCGGACGATGCAGTTGACTTCAGCGTTATTCATCCATTAGAGAGGTAGTACTATTATACATGGAGCGGGCATGGCAAAGACACTCACTCAAAAGATCATCGATGCGCACGCTGTGGAAAAGAACGAGCGCGAATACGCCCTGAGGATCGACCAGACCCTCACCCAGGACGCAACCGGCACCATGGCGTATCTCGAGTTCGAGGCCATCGGCATCGATCGGGTCAAGACAGAGCTCTCCGTGAGCTACGTGGACCATAACACGCTGCAGTCCGGGTTCGAGAACGCCGACGACCACCGGTTCCTCCAGGATATCGCCAGGAAATACGGCATCTACTTCTCGCGGCCGGGCAACGGCATCTGCCACCAGGTGCATCTCGAGCGGTTCGCGGTGCCGGGCAAGACCCTGCTGGGCTCCGACAGCCACACACCCACGGCCGGCGGCATCGGCATGCTGGCCATCGGCGCCGGCGGTCTCGACGTGGCCTCGGCCATGGCGGGCATGCCGTTCTCCATCCCCAAACCCAAGGTGGTGGGCGTTTTTCTCACCGGCGCCTTAAAGGAATGGGTCAGCGCCAAGGACATCATCCTCGAGCTGCTCCGGCGCCTCACGGTCAAGGGCGGCGTGGGCAGGATATTCGAGTACACCGGCGACGGCGTGAAGACCTTGAGCGTGCCCGAGCGCGCCACCATCACCAACATGGGCGCAGAGCTCGGGGCAACGTCCTCCATCTTCCCCAGCGACGAGGTCACCAGGGCCTTCCTGTCGGCGCAGGGGAGAAAGGGAAGCTGGAAGGCCTTCTCGGCCGACAAGGGCGCAGTCTACGACGAGGTGGTGGAGATCGACCTCTCACAGGTCGAGCCCATGGCAGCCTGCCCCCACAGCCCGGACAACGTGTCCACCATCCGGGAGCTGGCAGGCCGCAGGGTCGACCAGGTGCTCATCGGCTCCTGCACGAACTCGTCGCTCAAGGACCTCATGCTGGTGGCGGCAGCCCTCAAGGGAAGGAAGGTCCACCCGGACGTGAGCCTGGGCATTGCGCCCGGCTCGAGGCAGGTGCTCGCCATGCTCGCGGCCAACGGCTCGCTCACAAGCATCATCGCTTCGGGCGCCCGCATCCTCGAAACGGCCTGCGGCCCCTGCATCGGCATGGGGCAGGCGCCCAAGACCGACGCCGTGTCCGTCAGGACCTTCAACCGGAACTTCCACGGCAGATCGGGAACCGCCAGCGCGCAGGTCTTCCTCGCCTCGCCCGAGGTGGCGGTGGCCTGCGCCCTGACAGGGCGCATCACCGACCCCCGGGACCTGGGCGCCTGCCCTCGGATCAGGCTGCCCCGGAAGTTCTCCATCGACGACTCCATGATCATACCCCCGACAGAGGACGGAAGCGGCGTGGAAATCACCCGGGGCCCGAACATCAGGCCCCTGCCCAAGCGCGGTCCCATGGAAGACAGCCTCGAGCTTACGGTCCTGCTCAAGCTCAAGGACAACATCACCACCGACGACATCATGCCCGCAGGCGCGAAGATCCTGCCCCTGCGTTCGAACATCGACGCCATCTCCCGCTACGTGTTCCACGGCATCGACCCGGATTTCGCGGCGCATGCGAAAGAAGCCGGCCAGGGATGCATCCTCGCCCGGGAAAACTACGGCCAGGGCTCGTCCCGGGAGCACGCGGCGCTGGCGCCCATGTACCTGGGCGTCAAGGCCGTGTTCGCCAGGTCTTTCGCCAGGATCCACCGGTCGAACCTCATCAATTTCGGCATCCTTCCGGTCATCGCGGGTGAAGACGCGTACGCCCTCCTCGAGCAGGGGGCGCGTATCTCCCTGTCCGGCATACTCTCTGCCATCGACGGGACCGGCCCCCTGAAGGCCGTCGATCTCGGGACAGGGAAACCGCTGGAGTGCACCATCGAAGTCTCCCACAGGGAAAAGGACATCCTGAAGCAGGGCGGCCTGCTCAACTACATCAAATCCACGGTTCGAGGTTGACATGACGAAGAAAGTCAGAACGCGGTTCGCACCCTCACCCACGGGCTATCTCCATATCGGCGGGGTCCGCACGGCCCTCTTCTCCTGGCTCTATGCCCGGCACGCCAAGGGCGACTTCATCCTCAGGGTGGAGGACACGGACGCCCAGCGCTCCACGGAAGAGTCGAGCAAACAGATCCTCGACGCCATGCTGTGGCTCGGCCTGGACTGGGACGAAGGCCCCTTCTACCAGTCCCAGCGCCTTGACCTCTACCGGTCCTACATCCACAAGCTCGTGGATCAGGGCAAGGCCTACTGGTGCGAGTGCTCCGCAGAAGCGGTGGAGGCCATGAGAACCCAGGCCCTCGAGAAAGGCGACAAGCCGAAGTACAACAGGACCTGCAGACACAAGGGGCTCGGCCCCGGCCCCGGCAGGGTCATCCGCTTCGCCACGCCCGAGACGGGCGTCACGTCCTTCGACGACCTCATCAAGGGCAGGATCTCGGTGGCCAACGACGAGCTCGACGACTTCATCCTGCTCCGGTCCGACGACATGCCCACGTACAACGTGAGCGTGGTCATCGACGACGCGCTCATGGAGATGACCCACGTCATCCGGGGCGACGACCACGTGAACAACACGCCGCGACAGGTTCTCATCTACGAGGCCTTCGGCTTCGACCTGCCGCATTTCGCCCATGTGCCCATGATCCTGGGATCGGACAAGACCCGTCTCTCGAAGCGGCACGGCGCCACCTCGGTCACGGCCTACAAGGACATGGGGTTCCTCCCCGAGGCGGTGGTGAACTACCTGGTGAGGCTTTCCTGGTCCCACGGCGACCAGGAGATCTTTTCCCGGGACGAGCTCATCGAGTTCTTCGATATAGGCGACGTGGGCAAGAGCGCTGCGGTGTTCAACCCGGAGAAGCTCCTCTGGCTCAATCACCACTACATCAAGACCGGCGACCCGGACTGGCTTGCGGACCTGCTCCCCGAGTTCATCCAGGCCCGGGGGTATGCCGTGCCCGACCACGATTTCCTCAAGCGGGTGGTGGTGGACGTGAGGGAGCGGACCAAAACCCTCGAGGAGATCGTGGAGTTCGGCGATTTCTACTTCACGGAAAAGGAGCCTTCCGAGGACCTGAAGCGCGAGTTCTTCAAGCCTGAGATCGCGGATGCGTTCAAGGCCCTCGTGGAGAAGGTCGGGAAGGTCGATCCCTGGGAGCAGACAGGCATCGAGGGGGCGGTCAAGGGACTCCTCGAAGAGACCGGGCTCAAGTTCAAGGTCCTGGCCCAGCCCATGCGCGTCGCCCTCACCGGCAAGACCGTCTCCCCTGGGATCTTCGAGATCATGGCCACCCTGGGCAAGGCCAGGGTCATGGAGCGCCTGGGTCGTGCGCTTAACTACCTGTAGGTCCGACGTGGAGGGGGCTTGATGAAGATCCGCGACTTCGCGCTCCTTGCCCTCTTCATGGCACTGGTAGCCGTGTCCACCATGGTGGTGCGCATACCCATCCCCCAGACCAACGGCTACTTGAATCTGGGCGACAGCATGGTGCTCCTGGCAGCGCTCTTTTTCGGCCCGGTGGGAGGCTTCATCGCCGGCGGCATCGGGTCGGCGCTTGCCGACATCCTGGGGGGCTATCCCCAGTGGGCGCCGTGGACGCTCGTCATCAAGGGGCTCGAGGCCATGATCGTGGTGGGGCTCGCCTCCGTCCTCAGGGCCAGGAAAGATCGGATCACCTGGAGGCTCGTGGCCGGGTTCGCGCTCGCCACCTCGTGGATGGTCCTCGGGTACTTCGTTGCGGAGACCATCATGTACGATCAGAAGGCCGCCCTGGCGGAAGTCCCCATGAACATACTCCAGGCCGCCGGGAGCGTGGCGCTGGCATCGCTGCTCCTGCCGGTCTTCAACCGGATCATCTCCTCCACCAGGGGACCGGGGGCATAGGCCCGATGCTGAACATCCGCCAGATACCGACCCCTGGTTTCGCACTGCTGAGCTACGTCATCACCGAGACCGAATCCCGGGAGAGCTTCATTGTCGATCCGCCGTCCGATTTCGGGCCGGACGTGGACATCTCGTCCCTGAACCTGAAGGCCGTGATCAACACCCACACCCATCCGGATCACATCATGGGCAACCGCCTCTTCGACCGCACGGTGCCCGCCCTTGCACATGAAGCAGAAGGCAGGCTCTTTCAACGTCTCGTGACCTCGTCCCTGGCGGCCATCTTCACGGCCAGCCTGCCGCCAAAGATATCCTTCACCCTGTCCGAGGGGAAGGACCTCACCCTCGGGGGCGAGCGCATCGAGGTGCTCCACACCCCCGGGCACTCGCCCGGCTCGATCTGCCTCTATTGGCCGGGGCACCTCGTGTGCGGGGACACGATCTTCGTGGAAGGCATCGGCCGCACCGACATCCCCGGCGGCAGCACCGCGGCCATCAAGGCAAGCATCGCCCGGATCCTCGAGCTGCCCGGCGCCACCCGCATCTGGCCGGGACACTATTACGGCGGGAAATACACCGCACTCCTGGACGAGGTCAGCCCCTTCCTGAGGCGCATCCTGAAGTCGATCTGACACCCCGCAGAACATCTTCTGAAAAACTGAATCCGCAGCGCCGGAAGTCCTAATACCGCGTTGAGGACACGCCCGATAGGCTTATTATCAAACCGAAAGGAGATGGGGATATGCACTTCATCCTGGACAATCTCGCCATCGGTGAGTTCGAAGAGGCAATCAATCCTTCCGCAGAGATCTCGGCGCTGCTCTGCGTGGCCGAGGAGAGGAACCTCACCTCGCCCTGCCTTCCCTATCACAAGGTGTCCCTGCGCGACATGCAGACCGTGCCTTCCGAAGACCTCAGGAAAGCCGTCGAATACATTTCCTCCATGCATGCCCAGGGCCACCGGGTCCTGGTGTTCTGCAACCAGGGGACCGGCCGGGCGCCCTCAGTGGCCATCGCATACCTCTGCTGCTGCATGAACTACTCGTTCGGCCAGGCGGTGGAGGCCGTGGCCGCCAGGATGCGCCAGATCTCCGTGCTCCCCAACCTCATCGTCTCCATCGACGAGATCAGGCGGGCCAAGGCATCCTGATGAGCGTCCGCACCCCGGCGCACAGGGGGCTCCCGCCGAGATCGCTCTGGAAATGAGCTGGAAAATCTTGTAATTGGAAGGCAAATAACCCTTTGCCGAACTGAGGAGGTATGCATGCGCAGAGCTGTGCCCATTGCCCTTGCCCTGTTCATTTCCCTGTCCCTGTGCGGGTGTGCGGGCTTCAAGAGATCCCTGTTCGATCAGTACATCTCTTTAGAGCGCTGGAGGTCGTCGATGGTCCCCAGGACGATCCAGGTGAACGACCTGAGCGTATCCTACCTCGAGCGGGACGGCGGCGGCGAGACCATCGTGCTCCTGCACGGCTTCAGTGCGGAAAAGGACAACTGGGTGCGGTTCGTGAAGCACCTGCCCCCGAGGTACCGGGTCATCGCCATCGACCTCCCCGGGCACGGCATGACCACCCGGAACTGGAAGACGACCTACAGCATCGACTACATCACCCAGGGGTTCGCCAACACCGTGGACGCCCTGAAACTCGAACGCTTCCACCTGGCGGGCAACTCCATGGGCGGATTCGTGAGCACGCTCTACGGGGCGTCCCACCCCGACCGGGTCCTTTCGATCCTGCTCATGAACCCCTCGGGCACGAAATCCCCCGAGAAGAGCGACCGTGAGATCGCCATCGAACACGGGATCAACCCCCTGGTCCCCAAGACGATGGACGGATTCGAGTCCATGCTCGAGTACGTGTTCCACAAGCAGCCTGACATGCCCTGGCCTGCCCGTTCGGAGCTTGCCTCGAGGTACCTCAGGAAGAGCGCCTTCAGCGAAAAGGTGTGGAGCGACATCCAGGAGAGCAAGGTGGATACCGCCCTCTACCTGAAGGACCTCCACATGCCCGTGCTCATCATGTGGGGCGACCGCGACCGGATCATCCACGTCTCCACTGTCCACGTATTTCAGAAGGGCATCCCCCAGGCGCAGACCGTGATCTTCAAGGATTGCGGCCACCTGCCCATGCTCGAGCTCCCCATCGAATCAGCCCAGGCCTACTCCTCCTTCCTCATGGGGCTCAGAAAATGAACCATTAAATTTATCGTTCATTCCATCTTGATGCGCAGGAGGGGTTCGTGTAGTATGGATACAGTGCTTTCGCACAGCACCAGCGACTGGTCTCAAGCTGATTCCATACTACCAGGGAGGAGGACGGGATGGCTGACAAGGTCAGGTATCTGAGCCCGGCATGGCGGGATGAGGTGGAGAAACGCTTCAAACAGGAATTGACGCCGGAAAAGATGAAGAACCTCACCACCTCGGTGGCGTTCATATACACCAACTGCCCGGACGGAAAGACGCGGTGTCTCTATTTCAGGAGCGTGGACGGCATCATTACGGAGGTGGCCTCGGATGAAGACCTCTCCCGCGAGGCGGAGTTCGTCATCACCGCAGACTACGACCTCTTCGCCCGGGTCACCCAGGGAACCCTTTCCTCCCAGCGGGCGCTCATGAGCGGCAAGCTCAAGCTGAAGGGCAACATGGTCAAGGCCCTGAAGCTCGCGTCGCTGTCGGACCGCATGAACAAGATCATGTTCCGGATCCCCACTGAGTACTGAAAAGGAGGCCCGTATGCACGCTGCTGCCGTGAACGATCCGTATTTTGTCGACTGTCCGGGAAGGGTTAAAAAGATCCAGGAGCTGATGGCCCGGGAGAACATCGACGTATACCTCGGCTCGAGGCTGCGCACCCTGTCCTTCGTCACCGATGCGTTCTGCCCGTGGAGGTCCTTCGTGGTGATCCCTCCCGAGGGCCTGCCCACCGCCTTTACCTTCGTCATCGACGCGGCCCGGATCGCGGACGAATCCTGGCTCGACGAGGACCATGTCCTGGGCTATGCTCCCATCGGAGGCATGGACCAGATCACCCAGATAGCGGAGTTCATCACCGACCGCCTGGACATCAGAAAGGGCCGCCTCGGCATCGAGGACGGCATGTCCAACTACCTGCCCGAGGGCAACCTCACCCACTTCGAGTACGAGAGCTTCCGCGCCGCTCTGCCCGGCTTCGAGCTCGTGAACGCCCACCCCATCGTCGATGCGGTGTCCCTCATCAAGGACCAGGGGACCATCAACCGCTTCAGGGAGGCCTCGCGGATCGTCGACCAGGGACACAAGGCCGTTCTGGAGGCCATCTCGAACGGGGGGTGGCAGGGCATGACCGAGACCGAGATCGCCGGCATCGCCGCCCTGGCCATGCGGAAGGCAGGGAGCGTCTGGGAGTGGTCCTTCACGGGCGGCAACGAGATCGCGAGCGGCTACCGCACCGGGTTTGCCGGCGGCGCGTGCACGCCGGCGACCACCCATGGGCTGAAGCGGGGCGAGCCCCTCATGGTGGACATCCACGCCATGTTCAAGCTCACCCTGGGAGACCATGCCCACAACTACCTCATCGCCGAGGCAACGGACCGCCAGATGTGGCACGCCCGGAACTTCACGGACATCGTATCGCGTACGCTCGAGGCCTACCGCGCAGGCGTCTCCCCCGTGAGCATTGCGGAGAGGATGATGGAGTTCGCCGAGGACAGGGGTTTTGCCGAGTACATGGTCCCGGGATTCGAGCACGGCATCGGGATGATGGGCGACGAGTGGAGAATCGGCATGAACGACGGGCCTTTGCCCTACTGGACCAATCCCGATCATGCCTACCAGGAGAACGAGATCGTCATTTGCGCGCTCCAGTACGCCTGTCCGCAGGAAGGTATCGGTTTCCGGTACGAAAACCCGACGCTCATCCTGAAGGACTCCTGCGAGCCCATGTCGAAGTATCCCTTAGGGGTCGAGGTCGTCGAGTAGAAAAACTAGGCGTGGCGTCCCTTTTTCTCGGGAGGGCTTTCCACGGTGAGCGGGATACAGACCACCCTTCTCTCCCCCTCGCCGTCGATGTAGGTGCAGAAGTATCTCAGGAAGGGGAACTTGTTCCCCCTGCGGAGATAGGTTGTGTTCTCGGAGATCTCGCCGTTCTCGATGGTGATGAGATCGTGCCAGATCTTCCCGTTGTAGGAGTACTGGAGCTTGTAGCGGTGATAGGGGGCGATTACCTCCTGGTCCGTGGGCTGCGACTCGTGCCAGGCCCTCGCCCCTCCTTCCTGTGTTGCGATGAAAAACAGGGTCATGGCCGCAATGCCCACGATGGCCAGTACCCCAACGATCGGCGTCTTCATTATTTTCCCTCCTGCTTTGGATTGAGAAGGTCTTGAGATGAATTACTAACCGGCTAGCATGCCTTCTCAATTCAAGACACATGCCACCAACGGCATAAATTCAATATCTTCTATTATTTTATAAAGATATCAGGATTGCTTGCATTTCCGGGAAAAAGCCTGTTCCAGATAAAAAGTGAATCTCTTTTCACTTTTTTTGGAGATTCTTTTGCCTCAACCCCTCGCTGGACACCGCGGGAAATTTTTCCTTGAATCCCCCCTGTAACCATATATAAACAAGACTACCATAACTCATACGAGGAGGGTCGCCATGACCACGCAGGTCCCGAGCCGTGAGGATGCCCTTGCACTCCTTCACGAGTACACGAAGACGGATAATCTAAGAAAGCACGCATACGCCGTGGAGGCCGTGATGCGCCACCTCGCCCGCAAGGCCGGGGAGGACGAGGAGAAGTGGGGGGTCATCGGCCTCGTTCACGACCTCGACTACGAGCAGTTCCCGGACCAGCATTGTTCCAAGACCCGGGAGATCCTCGAAGCCAGGGGCTGGCCAGAAGAGTACATCCGCGCCGTGGTGTCGCACGGGTACGGGATATGCTCCGACGTGGAACCCGTCACCCTCCTCGAGAAAACCCTGTACGCCATCGAAGAGCTCACGGGTCTCGTGGCAGCGAGCGCCCTGGTCCGCCCCTCGAAGAGCGTCCTCGACCTCACCACCAAGTCCGTGATGAAGAAGTGGAAGACACCCGCCTTCGCCGCTGGGGTGGACCGGTCGGTGATCGAAAAGGGGGCCGGCATGCTCGGGTGCGAGGTGACGGACCTGGTGGAAAGCACCATCATGGGCATGAGGGAAGCGGCTGCCGAGATCGGGCTGAAAGGCGAATTATGACCCCCGGGCCCACCGGGGTCCACGCGGGGACGGGCGCCTGTACAAAACGGGGCCATTCCCCGGAAAGGACGACACATGCTGGCAAAGCTGTTTGACGGCCTCTACGCGTTCATCTGGGAAGACTACACGCAGAACAACTGCAACACCTTCCTGATCGACTCTTCGAAGAGGATCCTCGTCGATCCGGGGCACGCCCACCTCTTCGGCCATGTGCAGAAAGGGCTCGACACGCTGGGCATCCCCCTGTCCTCCATCGACGTGGTCCTGGTCACCCACGGCCACCCCGACCACCTCGAGTCGGTGACCCTGTTCAAGGAACCCACGCAGTTCACCATGAGCCTCGTGGACTACCACTACATCCTCGACCTCGCCGGGAGCTACTACAAGATCCCGGAACCCGACTTCTTCCTCAAGTCGGGCGACCTCGAGCTGGGAAACGACCGCTTCGAGGTGATCGAGGCGCCTGGCCACACCCCGGGATCCATATGCCTGTACTGGCCGGCGCACAAGGTCCTGTTCACCGGGGATGTGGTGTTTCCCCAGGGCATCGGCCGGACCGACCTGCCCGGGGGAAGCGGGGCCAGGCTCAAGGAGAGCATCAGGCGCATCATGAAGCTCGACGTGGACTATCTCCTGAGCGGCCACGGGGGCGTGCTTGCCGGGGCGCAGCAGGTCCGTGAAAACTTCAGAATGGTCGAGGAGTACTGGTTCAGGTATCTATAGGATCCCGGACAGCTCGTCCGCCAGCCTCCCCTGGGCCGCACGGAGCGTGTCGCGCCATTCCCGGCTCCTGGTGATGTTGGGGATCACCGCGCTCCCCCTGATATTCAAGCCCTCGAGCTCCGACTTCAGCGCCGCGAGCTGGCGCACCATGTCCTCGTCGAGCCTCGACCGGGAAGCCTCGATGCGGCGGGCGACCTCGTCCCGGTCCACCCCCCAGAGGGACTCCAGCGCATCGATCACCCGCCGGTTGTCCCCGTCGATCTGGATGTGCTCCAGCAGGTCCCTCTTCAGGAGCGCCTCGAGTTCGGCGCGCTCTTCCCCCGACGAGCTCAGCTCCGAGCTCACCTCCTGAAGGGTCGTCTTTGTATCGAGATACTTCTGGACCATTGCCCTGGCCAGGTCGGCGAGCTCCCTGTCCCTGATATGCTTCCGGTCGTCCTGGGTCATGCTCAGGTTCTTCGTCTTTTCCATGACGATGTCGAGCGTAGAGCGTATCTTACCCATATCTTGTCTTTCCCCTTTGCTTTCAATTAGTTTCCTTGTGTACTCCCATCAGGAGGCACTCCGGGGACGTCACGTCCCGATCCGCGCCCCGGCCCGGCCGCTTCTCTCCGAGGCACGGACGTGCCTGTCCACCGAATCGATTATCTCGTCCCAGACGGCAGGGTTCAGCGCGTGCCCCATGCCGGTGATGACCTTCAGCTCGGCGCCCGGAATGCTCCGGGCGACGTCGATGCCGCACTCCACCGGGAGAAGGGGGTCTTCGTCCCCATGGATCACCAGGGTGGGGGCCTTGACGGCACCCAGCCTTTCCTTCCTGCTGCCCGAGGCATAGACCGCGGCGAGCTGGCGGGCGTTCCCCGGTACGGACAGGCCCCTCCCGAACATGCGCCGGGCCATGATCCCGATGCGCTGCTCGTCAACGGGCAGCGTGCTCCCGTTCAGGGTCCCCCACATCTCGACGAAGTACTCGACGAAGGACTGCTCTTCCGTGGGGAAGGGCATGAACAGCACCCGGATCGCTTCGGGTTTCGGAGGGGGAAGGAGCGGGCTGCCCGTGGTGGACATCACGACGGTCAGGGTGCGGACCCTCTCGGGATGGTCCATGCCCAGAATCTGGGAGATCATGCCCCCCATGGAGGCACCCACGAAATGGGCGGAATCGATCCCCAGGGTGTCGAGCAGGCCCACCGTATCCTCTGCCATGTCCTGGAGGGTATAGAGGCCTGCCGGGGGCTTGCCCGAAAGCAGGGTCTTCAGGTCCGGCACGCCCAGGGCGTCGAGCTTCGTGGAACGCCCCGCGTCCCGGTTGTCGAACCTGACCACCCAGTATCCCCTGTGGGCGAGCCGGGCGCAGAAATCATCTTCCCACGAGATCATCTGCATGCTCAGACCCATGATGAGGACCACGGGCGGACAGGACCTGTCACCGAAGGTGTCGTAGGCTATGTCGATACCGTTTACGTGCGCGATCGTCTCGCTCGTGTGCATGATCTCTTCTCCCAGGGGGATTGCCGGCGGCAGGCACGGCCCCTGCACGGGGCTCGTTCGCATCCTCGGGCCTCACCCGGGGAAAAGGGCCTGCCCCGATGAGGGTTCATACCATGAAATCAGATCCTTCGACAGGGCCAACGAAAGGTCTTGAACTTATGCGGGCTGCCTGTCATAAGTGAATCATAGCTCTGCACCCGGTATTGTCAAATACGAAAAATTCGCTGTGCAGGTGGGCCGATGAATCCGCAGGAAGATCTTTCCACGATCTTTCGCCAGGCGCTCGAGAGGGTCGATCCCTTCCTCATGGTCAGGGAGAGGATGAGGGTCCGGGGGAACACCCTGGAGATCACGGGCGAGGCCGAGAGCCTGGCCATCGACCTGAAGGCCTGCCCCAAGATCCTCGTCACGGGCATCGGCAAGGCCTCCGCGAAGATGGCGGTTGCTGTCGAAGCCGTCCTGGGGGACAGGATAACCGGCGGCGCGGTGGTCACGAAGCACGGCCAGGGAGAAACGCTCGAAAGGATCAGGGTGCTGGAGGCAGGCCACCCCGTTCCGGACGAAGGCAGCATCCGCGGGGCCTGTGAGCTCAACTCCCTGGCGGAGCTCGCCGATGAGCGCACCCTCATCATCAACCTCATATCGGGCGGCGGATCGGCCCTGTTCGAGCTGCCCCGGGAAGGGATCACCCTCGCCCACCTGCAGGAGACCACAAAAACCCTGCTCGGGTGCGGTGCGGACATCCGGGAGATCAACTGCATCAGAAAACACCTCTCCCGGGTCAAGGGAGGCGGGTTCGCCCGGGCCGCCTTCCCTGCCCGGATGGTCAACCTCATCCTGTCCGACGTGATGGGCGACCGCCTCGACACCATCGCATCGGGCATCACCGCCCCGGACACCACCACCTTCGGCCAGGCCCTGGCCGTGGTGGAGAAGTACTGCATCGCCGGGAAGCTTCCGGCGACGGTGATGGAGACCCTCCGCTCAGGCGCCAAGGGCCTCGTCCCGGAAACCCCCAAGCCCGAAGACCCGGTCTTCCGAGAGGTGGCGAACGTCATCCTGGGCAACAATACGGCCGCCTGCAGGGGGGCCGTTGATCACGCCCGGAAGCTCGGGTACCAGGCCTGCCTCCTCACCTCCTCGCTCACGGGCGAGGCGCGCGAGGTGGCCCACTTTTTCGCCTCCATGGCAAAGGATCTCAGGCGCGGCGCCTCCGAAATGAAGAAGCCCGCCTTCATCGCGGCCGGTGGGGAGACCACGGTGACGCTCAAGGGGAGCGGCACGGGGGGAAGGAACCAGGAGCTGGCGCTGTCGTTCCTTGCCGACGTCCTCGACACCACGGGAACCCTCGAAGGCATCTTCTTCCTGTCCGCGGGCACGGACGGGGTCGACGGCCCCACCGACGCCGCAGGCGCCTTCGTGCTGCCCGGTATGCAGAAGGCGATCGAGGGAGGGCGCATCAGACCGGAGGAGTACCTGTCGGCCAACGACTCGTACCACTTCTTCCAGAAGATCGGGGGCCTCTTCGTAACGGGCCTCACCGGCACGAACGTGTGCGATCTTCAGCTTCTCATTGTGATATAAATGATTTATCGACCCGACACCTGTTGCCGCACACCATGAAAGCTCCATGCCGGGATCCCGCTTCAGGGATCTGTGCCGGGTCAGGAACAGATGGAATTCATGAACAGGGAGGGGAACTCATGAGCAGACCGATCGAAATAGCCGACCGTATTTCCTGGGTGGGGGTCAACGACCGGGAGACCGATCTCTTCGAGGCCATGTGGCCGCTGACGCAGGGCATCTCGTACAACAGCTTCCTCTTGGTCGACCGGAAGACCGCGCTGGTGGACACGGTGAAGAAGACCCACCTGCTCGAGTTCGTCGAGAAGGTGAAGGCGGCCCTGCCCCCCGGCAGGGGCGTCGACTGTCTCGTCATCAACCACATCGAGCCCGACCATTCGGGCGCCATCCCCGTGCTCAAGGAGCTCTTCCCGGGCATGCAGATCGTGGGCAACCGGAAGACGGTCGAGTTCCTCAGAGACTTCTATCGCATCGACTCGGACACGGTGACCGTGGCCGACGGCGACAGGCTCGACCTCGGGGACCGGTCGATGAGCTTCCACATCACGCCCATGGTCCACTGGCCGGAGACCATGATGACCTATGACGAGAAGGAGAAGATCCTCTTCTCCGGGGACGCATTCGGGGGCTTCAAGGCCCTCGACGGAGGCCTGTTCGACGACGAGGTCCTCCTCGACCGTTTCGACGACGAGCTGCTCAGGTATTTCTCGAACATCATCGGCAAGTTCAGCCCCATGGTGCAGAAGGCCATCGCCAAGGTCAAGGGCCTCGACATCCGCATGATCGCATCCACCCACGGCCCTGTCTGGCGCACGGCGCCGGGCTGCATCATCGACAAGTACGACCTCTGGAGCAGGTTCGTGGCCGAGGAGGGGGTTGTGATCGCCTATGCCTCGATGTACGGGAACACCTTACGGATGGCCGAGGCGGTGGCGCGCGGCCTGGCCCGATCAGGGGTGCGGGAGATCAGGATGCACGACGTGTCCCGGGTGAACCCCTCCTTCATCATCAGGGACCTCTGGCGGTTCAAGGGGGTGGTCCTCGGGAGCTGCACCTACGAAACCGCGCTCTTCCCGCCCATGCGGGGCCTGGTGGAGCTCCTCGAGGAAAAGGCCCTGAAGAACCGGGTCCTGGGCATATTCGGCACGTATGCCTGGAGCGGCGGCGCGGTGAAGAACCTGCGGCTTTTCCAGGAAAAGGCGGGCTGGAAGCTCGTCGAGCCGGTGGTGGAGGCAAAGTGCTCCGCGGATGAGGACCACCTCGGCCTGTGCCTGCAGCTCGGGGAGAACATGGCGCACGCCGTGTCCACGGAGCCGTAGACCGGCTCCCTCTCCCGGAACGGGCAGAGGCTCATGGCCTCGTCGGGCAGAAGCTTGAGAATCCTTTCTGCGAAATTATAATACTGTCAAACTCTGTTTTTCTGCAATTGTATGAGGAGGTCTGAATGAAAAACTGTTCCTTCTTGCCGTTCTGCTGCTCTGCGTCCCCTCCCTGGCCCTGGCGGCCAGAAGCGCCGTGATCTACATCGAGATGGAGCACGAGGACAGCGGTTCCCGCGATCAGGAGGAGATCCTCACGGTGTGCGCCCTGAACGCCCAGCTCAAGTCATCATACGACAGGCTGTACTGGCTCGTCAACGAAGACGCCACCAGAGACGCCTTCTTCTCCACCCTGAACACCGCCATGGGCGCCTGCCCGGTGGTTGACCTGTACATCGTCGCCCACGGCGGCATGCAGTATTTCTGGGGCCACTTCAACGACCGCGTGTACGTGGACGACATCCTCGGCCTGGGCAGCTTCCCCGGCATGAATCGCCTGTGTTTCGTGTACATCGGCTCCTGCCACTCGTGGGACCTCACGGACGAGTTCCTCGAGTCCGGCGCCGACTGCGCCATCGGCAGCGATTCGACCATGGACAACTTCCCCTTCCTCTTCCTCTTTGCCGACGCGTTCGCCCGCCTGGGGTATTCCGTGGAGGATGCATACCGCAGGTCGATCCCCCTGTACGGCCTGTTCAGGATCAACGGGGACAGGGGCCTCACCATGGAACCGGAAAACGTTACCGCATTGCTGGTCCGGGCCAATGTCAACCTGGCCAGGAGCAAGCCCTCGGAGGCCCGGGCGATCACCAGGCCATCAAGAGAGACCTCGACAGGGTGATGAGGCAGGGAGCGCAGATAGGCCTGGGAGAGCTCCCGATCTCGGACACCGAGCTTCAGGCAGGCTTCAATCTGCTGAACGGCAGGAGCATCTCCGCCGCTGATACGAAGACGATCGTAACCAGCAGGCTCAAGGGATATCTCAGCGGCAAGCTGAAAGACCGTTTGACCGAGGGGACTATGTAGTTTTCGGGCACCCGGGCATGGATGTATTGCCGGGAGGGGGCTTGCTGTCCGATCTCATCGCGGTCGATATCCCCCCGGTCAAGGCCGGGCTGCAGTCATTACCGACCCTTGAGGCCGGATACGGGCCAGGTCAACGAACGACGCGGCTGGGAGCCCCTTCTTCCGGCCCCCGGATTCCTGCTTCCCCTTTCCTGACAGGCTCCCTGACGAACTTCCCCTTCATCACTGGCTCCTTGATTCCCTCCCCTGCTTCGTCTATAATTCAGCAAATTATGGGTTCACCGAATAAAGGATACGCTTACCTCTTCGACGGGCAGTACGGTTTCATCCTGGGCCCCTTCCTCAGGAGGCTGTTCAATCAGATAACCATACCCGAGTTGTACCGGGAGTCCCTCTCGAGCCTTTCCCGGAAAGGGCACATCGTGTTCGTGCACAGCACGTCGAGCACGGTGGACGCCATGCTCATGAACTACCGGTTCCAGCGGGAGGACCTGCCGGTCCCGAGGGTGATCTTCAACCGGAAGCTCACCCTCCTGCAGCCCATCAGCCGCTCGCTCAAGCTGCTCACCGGGTTTCTCGCGGGCATGCCCTCGCCCTTCGAAAACGACTTCTACCGCAGGTTCGTCCATGACGAGGGAAGCGCATCCCTGCTGTCCCTGGACACGGTGGGGACCAAGGGAAAGCCCGATCCCATCCTCGAGCTCCTCAAGGTCCAGAGGGACATCGACAAACCCGTCTACCTCATCCCCCAGAGGATCGTGTACAACCGCTCGCCCCTGAAGGTGCGGGACGCGACCAGGGAGGAGAAGGCCTCCAGCAGGAGCTTCCGCAAGGTCATGACCCTCCTGAAGGCCGAGGAGCGCGGGTTCATCGAGCACGGCGAGCCCATCAACCTCAAGGACGTCATCAGGCACAACCTGGGCGGCTCGAAGTTCTTCGAGGAGATCGCCACCGACATAAGAAACGAGCTGCAGCAGCAGCTTGCGGTCCTGGGCAGGAACATCTCCGGCGCCCCCATCCGCGAACGGGGCTTCATCATCCGCAAGACCATCCGTGACCCGCTCCTCCAGTCGTTCCTCAGGGCCCACTCCGCCCAGACCGGCCAGGGCTACGAGGCCCTGGAGGAGACCGTGCGCAAGAACCTCGAGCAGATCGCCTCGGACCTGAGCCCTGCGATGATCAACTTCCTGAACAGGTCGCTCACCTGGATCTTCAACAACATCTACGACGGCCTCGATGTGGGCGAGGAAGGGCTCCAGTCGGTGAGGGAGATGGCCAGGAACGGGTCGCTCGTGTACGTGCCCTGCCACAAGAGCCACTTCGACTACCTCATCCTGTCCTACACCCTGTTCCAGCACTGGATGAGCGTACCTGTGATCGCCGCCGGCATCAACCTCTCGTTCTTTCCCATGGGCACCATCTTCCGCAAGGGAGGGGCCTTCTTCATGAAGCGCTCCTTCAAGGACAACCCCGTGTACGCCCACACCTTCGCCGCCTACGTGCGGACCATCCTCCAGGAGCGGATCCCACTGGAGTTCTTCATCGAGGGAACCCGAAGCCGCTCCGGCAAGCTCATGCTCCCCAAGAAGGGGCTCCTCTCCATGATCATCCAGGGCTGGGAGTCCGGCGTGACCCGCGACGTGATCTTCGTGCCCGTGTACGTGGGGTACGACACCGTGGTGGAGGAAGGCGCCTACATCCGCGAGATGAAGGGCGCGCCCAAGGAGAAGGAAGGGCTCTGGGCGCTCATCAAGGCGGGCAACGTCCTGAAGAACCGCTACGGCAAGGTGTACGTGCGCTTCTCGAAGCCCATCTCCATGAACGAGTTCATGAAGGGCAAGTCCTCGTACTCCCGCATGAACAGCGAGCAGAAGGAGGAGCTCTACGACGCCGTGGCGCAGGAGATCATCTCCTCCATCTACCAGCAGACCGTTGCCACGCCCTTCTCCCTGCTCTCGTGCGTGGTCACGAGCTACGACTCGGCCCTGGAGGAGACGGCGCTCAAGCAGGGGTTCACGGTCTTCCTCGACTACCTGAAGTACTTCGGGTGCAACCGCTCCGCCTCGCTGGACGACGAGGAAAAGGCCTTCGACGAGGCCTACGCGCTCCTGAAATCGAAGCACCTCGTGGCCGTTGACGAGCCCGAGACCGAAGGGGACGCCACCCTGCTCACCACGGAAGGCGAGAAGAGGATCCACCTCGAGTACTACAAGAACACCATCCTGAACTTCTTCGTGCCCGCCTCGCTCATCTGCAATGTGATCCTGCGGGAGCCCTCGGGGCTCGACGAGCGGGAGTTCAGGGACAAGGTTGCGAACCTCGCGGCCCTGCTGGAGAGCGAGTTCATCCTCGACATGGAGAGCTTCAGAAAGGCAACCCAGTACATGCTCGACCGGGGAATCATCGTCCAGAGGAAGACCTCCTTCAGCCTGAACGAGGAGAAGCGGGGAGTGGCCGTCATGTTCGACGGCCTGCTGGAGAACTACCTGGAGTCGTACCTCTGCGTGGCGAAGTTCGTGCTCAAGACCAAGGACCTCGGGAAGAAGGACCCCCTGAAGGCCATCAACAAGTACGCGTCCCGGATCTACAAGAAGGGCGAGATACACCGGTACGAGGCGCTGTGCATGCCCGTGTACAAGGGCGCCCTCGACACCTTCCGCGCCAAGGGCATCATCGACGAAAGGAACAGGCTTGCAGACGAGAAGGCCCTCTCCACCATCATCACGGACCTCGACTCGTTCCTGGAAAAATAGCTCCCGGATCGCCCTCATCATCTGCGCCGCCCTGCTTGCCGGGGGATGCTCCCACCTGCCCTCCGGCACCCACGAAAAGACAGGCCTCGCCTCGTGGTACGGCGCCGACTTCCACGGCAGGACCACCGCATCGGGCAAGCCCTACGACATGTACGGCCTGAGCGCCGCCCACAGGACCCTGCCCCTGGGCACGAAGGTGCGGGTCACGAACCTCGGGAACGGCCGCCAGGTGGTGGTCACCATCACCGACCGGGGGCCCCTGGGAAGGGACCGCATCATCGACCTCTCCTACGGCGCCGCCAGGCAACTGGGCATGGCGAAAGAAGGTCTTGCCAAGGTGCGCATCGAAGTGCTACAAAATTCACGGCGCATGTAATTTATGTAATATCAGTTATGATTCCGCGCCGCGCACGAACTCGCACACTGGCTTCTAGCACCGGGACACTGGCACCATCAGACAAGGGCAATAATCCAAAAATGGTCGGGAAGATAGAAGGAGGAAGGTTCAAATGAGTGAGATTCTTGACATTGTTGCCAGGGAAATTCTTGATTCACGGGGAAATCCGACAGTGGAGGTGGACGTATACCTCTCTACCGGCGATATGGGCAGGGCAGCGGTCCCGTCGGGCGCCTCGACGGGCGAGTACGAGGCCATCGAGCTCAGGGACGGCGACAAATCCAGATACAAGGGCAAGGGCGTCCTGAAGGCGGTGGAAAACGTGAACACCAAGATCGCCCCGGTGCTCGTGGGCATGGACGCCCTCGACCAGGAGGGCATCGACAGCATGATGCTCGAGATCGACGGCACCGAGACCAAGTCCGTGCTGGGCGCCAACGCCACCACCGGCGTCTCCGTCGCCGTGGCCAGGGCGGCCGCGACCTTCCTGGGCCTGCCCCTGTACCGGTACGTGGGCGGCGCCTTTGCCAGGGAGCTGCCGGTCCCCATGATGAACGTCATCAACGGCGGCAAGCACGCCGACAACAACGTCGACCTGCAGGAGTTCATGATCATGCCCCTGGGCGCGCCGAACTTCCGCGAGGCCCTGAGGTACGCCGCCGAGACCTTCCACGCCCTGAGAGAGATCCTCATCAAGAAGGACCTGGCAACGGGCGTGGGCGACGAGGGCGGCTTCGCACCCAACCTCAAGTCGAACGCGCAGCCCTTCGAGTTCATCGTGCAGGCCATCGAGAAGGCCGGCTACAAGCCCGGCGAGGACATCGGCATCGCCATCGACGCGGCGGCGAGCTCCTTCTTCAAGGACGGCAAGTACATTCTGGCCTCCGAGAAGGACCCCGAGCGCACCACCGAGGAGATGATCGACTTCTACGCCGACCTGGTGGGCAAGTTCCCCATCGTGTCCATCGAGGACGGCCTCGACGAGAACGACTGGAAAGGCTGGAAGGCCCTGAACAAGAAGCTCGGGGGCAAGGTCCAGATCGTGGGCGACGACCTCTTCGTCACCAACGTGAAGTTCCTCGAGCGGGGCATCAAGGAGAAGGCCGCCAACTCCATCCTGATCAAGGTCAACCAGATCGGCACGCTCACCGAGACCGCCAACACCATCGCCATGGCGCGCCGCGCAGGGTTCACCGCCGTGTTCTCCCACCGCTCCGGCGAGACCGAGGACGCATGGCTGGCAGACCTGCCCGTGGCCTTCAACACGGGCCAGCTCAAGACCGGGTCCACCTCCCGCTCCGACAGGCTCGGGAAGTACAACCAGCTCATGCGCATCGAGGAAGAGCTGGGGTCGAGCGCCATCTTCAGAGGCTGGAAGGTGCTCTACAGCGTCAACGGCAAATAGCGTAAAACCCGGGGGCGGCCTTCACGGCCGCCCCTCTCCCGTCGTGAAAAAAACCCTCCCTCTCATCGCCGTCGTCCTCATCGCCCTGGCCTTCGTTCTCTGGCGCACCCGGACACCCGAGGTCCACACCAGGGAGGTCTTCGTCACGGACGTGTTCGTGAAGCTCACGGCCCAGTGCGGCCGGGAGTCAGCCGAGGAGGCCTTCAAAAGGGCGGTGGACGAGATCAGGAGGATCGACGCCCGCCTCGGCTACAACAACTCCCTCATCGACGGGCTGAACCGGGACCATATCGTCAGGGACCGGGAGGTGCACATGCTCCTGCGCGTCTCGAAGGAGGTGCGGGACGCCTCTTCCGGCGCCTTCTCCGTCACCCTGAAGCCCATCCTCGACGCATGGGGCTTCACGGGCAGTCACCCTTACCGCATCCCATCAGAAGCCGAGTTCTCCGCCTGGCGAAAGGCGCCCAAAGACGAGGCGATCTCCCTGGAGAACGACGGCGTGACCGTGAGGATCCCTGCCGGGATGGGCATCGACATCGGCGGCATCATCGAAGGCTATGCCGTGGACAGGGCACGGGAGGAATTCCTGAAAAGCGGGTGCTCCACCGGCCTGATCAGCGTGGGCGGCGAGGTGGCGGCCTTCGGGGACCGCACCTGGAAGATCGGGATCAAACATCCCCGGGGAGAAGGGGTCCTGGCGGTGGTCCCCCTGAAGAACAGGGCCGTCGCCACGTCGGGGGACTACGAGAGGTTCTTTCTCGCAGGATCGAAGCGCTACAGCCACACCCTCGATCCCTCGACCGGCTGGCCCGCCCGGGGGGTCATGAGCGCTACGGTCGTCGCCCCCACCTGCACCCTCGCCAACGCCTGGGCCGTGGCCCTCTTCGTGGCAGGACCGGACAGGCTCGGGCCCGTGCTCGACGCCAGGGGCTTCGACTGGATCGTCGTGGACGGCACGGGAAGGGTCAGGACGAGCAGGGCCATGGCGGCCTGCTGCCCCGAGGGAATTTACTGACCAGGTGTCTGCTGCCGGAAACGGTATACGGTTCCCAGTCGGGATCAGCGGAGCCTTATTCCTCCCCGGACTCCCCTGCCTCCCCGATCCATTTCTGCAGGGTCTCGATGATCTTCTGCGCCTGCGAGACGCTGGAGATGGTGAACTTCGACTGCTGCCGGTACTCGTCCTTCACCTTGCGGTACCTGCGGATGGAGTAGCGCTCCGGCCCGTATTCGCCCGTCTTCGGATCCAGCTGCTGATACCGGAAGAGGATGGTCGTCCACGCCCCCTTCGACAGGACCTCCTTGTCGAGCTCCTTGACCAATACCGTGTCGTCTTCCTCGTACTGTATCGTAATGTCTTTTATGTCCGAAGCCATATCCCCCTCCACCTTTGCTGGTTTTCATCATGCAGACTCCCGTGGGAAAAAACAAGCATCTTTCTCCACCCGGGCAATATAATCAATAAATTTATGAGTTCTTGATTTTTTTCCCCATTTGGTCTACGAAAACACTCGCGGAGACAGTGTTCCCGTGCACTTTTCCTGTGATCACGCCGTGCGGGGTCCAATCTCAACGGGGATGAGCGGAGGATGACATGAAGGAAGTGGTAATCACCAGCGCCGTGAGGACTGCCCAGGGCGAATTCGGCGGCAGCCTGTCAGGCATCGACGGAAACAGGCTCGGAGCGATCGTCATCGAAGAGGCGATCAGACGCTCCCGGATCGGCAAGGAAGCGGTGGACGAGATCATCATGGGCATGGTCCTGCCCTGCGGCCGCGGCCAGAACCCTGCCAGGCAGGCGGCGGTCATCGCCGGCATGCCCTGGGAAGTGGGCTGCATCACGGTCAACAAGGTGTGCGGATCGGGCCTGAAGGCGGTCATGCTCGGCGCCCAGGCCATCCAGACAGGCGACGCCGAGATCGTGGTGGCGGGCGGCATGGAGAACATGAGCGCTGCGCCCTATTATCTTGACAAGGCCCGCTTCGGCTTGAGGCTGGGTCCCGGCGTCGTCAACGACCACATGGTGCACGACGGCCTCTGGGACATCGTGAACGATTTCCACATGGGCTCGTCCAACGAGCTCTGCGTGCAGAAGTACAACATCTCCCGGGAAGACCAGGACCGGTACGCGCTCCGGAGCCACGAGCGGGCGATACGAGCCATCAGGGAAGGCCTGTTCAAGGACGAGATCGTGCCCGTGGAGGTCCCCCAGCGCAAGGGCGCCCCGAAGATCTTCGACACCGACGAGCACCCCCGGGAGACGACGCTGGAGGCTCTGGCAAAGCTTCCGCCCGCCTTCCAGAAGGGCGGGGTGACCACGGCCGGCAACTCCTCAGCCATCGCGGACGGCGCCGCCGCCGTGGTGATCATGTCCAGGGAAAAGGCGGCCGAGCTCGGATGCCCGGTCCTGGCGACGATCGGTGCGCAGGCGAGCGCGGGCCTTGACATGAAATACGTCCTGGTGGCCCCCATCCTGGCCATCCCCAAGGTGCTCGAAAAGGAGGGCATCACCAAGGACGAGGTGGACCTCTTCGAGATCAACGAGGCCTTTGCCGGGTCCACGGTCGCGGTCATGCGGGAGCTCGGTCTCGACCAGGACAAGGTCAACATCCACGGCGGCGGCATCGCCATGGGCCACCCCATCGGCGCGAGCGGCGCGCGGGTGCTCACCACCATGGTCCACGAGATGATACGGAGCGGCAGGAAGATCGGCTGCGCATCCCTGTGCCTCGGCGGCGGCGAGGCGGTGGCGCTCATCGTCAGGAGAGACGGGTAATTTTTCATTCAGAAGGAGGGTGGTATGGAGATCAAGACCTTCGGCGTAGTGGGCGCAGGCCAGATGGGCGGCGGGATCGCCCAGGTGGCGGCCGCAAGCGGCCTGAACGTCATCATGCACGACATAAACGAGGCGCTCGTCCAGAAGGGCCTCGGCGTCATACGGAAGAACCTGGAGAAGTCGGTGGAGAAGGGAAAGATGAGCCAGGCCGACAAGGATGCGATCCTCGGCAGGATCACGCCCGTCACCGACCTCGCGGCCATGAAGGACGCGGACTACGTGGCGGAGGCGGCCTCGGAGAAGCCGGACATCAAGTTCAAGATATTCCGTGACCTCGACGCCTTCTGCAAGCCCGAGGCGATCCTGGGGACCAACACCTCCTCGATCCCCATCGGCCGCATCGGCTCCCAGACGGGGCGGCAGGACAAGGTCATCGGCATGCACTTCATGAACCCGGTGCCCGTCATGAAGCTGGTGGAGGTGATCAGAGCGCTGGCCACCTCGGAGGAGACCTTCAGGGTCACCTGGGACCTGGCGCTCAGGTTCGGCAAGACCCCGGCCGAAGCCCACGACTACCCTGGATTCGTTTCGAACCGCGTGCTCATGCCCATGATCAACGAGGCGGTGTACTGCCTGTACACGGGCGTGGGGACGAAGGAGAGCATCGATGCGGTCATGAAGCTCGGCATGAACCACCCCATGGGCCCCCTGGCCCTGGCCGACCTCATCGGCCTCGACACCTGCCTGGCCATCATGGAGACACTGTACGAAGGCTTTGCCGACTCGAAGTACCGGCCCTGCCCGCTCCTGCGGCGCTACGTCGAGGCCGGCTGGCTCGGCCGGAAGACGGGCAAGGGTTTCTACGAGTATTAGGCTGCGAAAACAGAAGGAGGGCGGCCTTTCGGCCGCCCGTCAGTAGACGTAGGGCTTTCCGCTCAGCAGCAGCTTCCGCGCCGGCCTGATGAAGACCGGGGTGTTCCTGTCCTCGTAATCCCCGCACCCGAGCTGGCTGTAGCCGTTGTACCCCCACGCCCACAGCGTTCCGTTCTTCTTCACCCCCAGGCTGTAGTTCTCGCCCGCCTCCAGGGAGACCCAGTCCGAGTCGATGCTGATGCGGACGGGCACCGAGCTGTCGTGGGCGTTTCCAGTGCCGAGCTGGCCGAAGGCGTTCCATCCCCAGGCCCACAGGGTGCCGTTTTTCTTCAGGGCGAGGTTGTGGTACGTGCCGGCCGAGATCATGCTCCAGTCCGTATCCGTCCCCACCCTCACGGGGGTCGTCTTGAAGACCTTGGTGCGGTCTCCCAGCTGCCCGTACATGTTCGCGCCCCACGCCCAGAGACTGCCGTCCTTCTGCAGGCCGATGCTGTGCGATTTCCCGGCGCTGACGGCCGACCACCGGTCGCTCGTCCCGATCTTCCTGGGCACGAGGCTCATCTCCCGGGTGCCGTCCCCGAGCTGCCCCAGGTCGTTGAGCCCCCAGGCCCACAGGGTGCCGTCCTCCCTGATGGCCAGGGAATGGCCCTCCCCTGCGGCGATCTCACGCCACCCCGTATCGGTGCCGACCCGCACCGGCGTGGCACTGAAGTCCCTGGTCCCGTTGCCCAGCTGGCCTTCGTTGTTCCGTCCCCAGGCCCACAGGCTCCCGTCCGACCTTATGGCCAGCGAGTGGGACGTGCCGGCGGCGATCTCCCTGAACCTGCTCCCGGGCTCGATCCGGACCGGGGCGATGGTGTGCTTCTGGCTGTCGTTCCCCAGCTGGCCTTTTCCGTTCGCCCCCCAGGCCCACAGGGCGCCGTCCGTCTTCAGGGCAAGCGTATACCCGCCCCCGACGGAGACCTTTGCCCAGTTCCGTTCGAACCCGACCTGGATCGGGGTCCTGGTGCTGCCCTGCACCCCCTTCCCAAGCTGGCCGTAGGAGTTCAGGCCCCATGCCCAGAGCGACCCGTCGGACTTCATGGCCATGGAATGCGACCACCCCCCGGACGCCCTCACCCAGGTGCACTTGAGCACCGTGATGCTCATCGTGGCGGTGTCCTTGTCGCCGTCTGCGTCAGTGGCGGTGAAGGTGACGGGATAGACCCCGGCCTTCCTGAACACCACGTCGCCCGGCTCAATGCGGGAGGAGCTCTTCGCGCCTTTGCTGAAGTCCCACGAGCAGGTGACAGGAGGGTTTCCGTCCTTGACGGATCCCCTGAACCAGACGACCTCCCCCTCGTATATCTCCATGTCTCCCTCGGGCAGCTCGATAAAGGCCTTGGGAACGGTGTCCTTCACCACGTTCACCGTCACCGTGGCGCTCCCGGTGTCGCCGTCCGCATCCCGGACCGTGAGGCGCACCACGTAGGTCCCCACGGCATCGAACGCAACCTCCCCCGGGTCCTTTCCTTTCCACTCGCGGGCGGTCTCCCCGAACTGCCACGAGTAGGTGAGCGGCTCGTTTCCCTCCGACACAGAGCCCTTGAAGAGCACCTTGCCCTTCTCCGTGAGGGTCACGTTCGAGTCAGGCGAGACGATGGCTACCTTAGGCACCGTGTCCCTCACCACCGTGACCCTGACCGAGCTCTCGGTTGAATCGCCGTCTGCGTCGAGGGCCTTCAGGCTCACCCGGTACGCGCCTGCCTTCGGGAACCGCACCCTGGGTGCGCTCTCGCCCGTTGCCGGGGCAACGCCCTGGAAGTCCCAGGAAAGCCTCACAGGCTCGTCCCCCCCGGTCACCTGAGCGCCGAAATCGACCACAGCGCCTTCATAGACCGTGGCGTCCGAGGCTGGAGAGGTGATCCGGGCCAGGGGGGTCGAATTGTCCACGACCCTCACGCTCACGGAGTCCGACCCCTGGTCGCCCTGGGCGTCGCTCACCGTCAGCACCAGCCGGAAGGTCCCCGGCCTGGCCAGCGTGACGCTGCCCGGCGACAGGGCCTTAGAGGTGCCCGCCGGCCCCAGGTCCCAGTGATAGGTGAAGGGCGGGTTGCCGTCGGAAACGGACCCGGACACCGAAAACGGCTTCCCCGCCTGCACAGTGGCCTCCCTCCCGGGGGACAGGATCGACACCGTGGGGATGTTCGGCTTCACCTCGACCCGGACCGTGTGCTCGCCCATATCCCCGTCCGCGTCCTTTGCCGAGAAGGACACGTGGTAGGTCCCGGCCCTGGGGAAAGACACCATTCCAGGGTCCTTCACCGTCGGGGCCGGCATGCCGGGCCCGAAATACCAGCTCAGCGCCACAGGCCCGTTGCCGTCCCTGACAGAGCCCGAAAACTTCAGGGGTTCGCCTTCCCTGACAAGGACGCCGTCCCGGGGGGTGTCGATGCGGACAACAGGCATGAGGTCTTTCGCGACCCTGACCCTGACGGTCCTGCTCACCTTCGACCCAGCCGCATCAGTGGCCTCCAGGGCCACCTCGAACGTTCCCGGCGTCGTGAAGACGACCTCGCCGGCGTCCTCCCGCCCAGAGGCCGGGATCCCCGGGCCGAAGTCCCAGCGGACCGAATAGGGGATGGTTCCCCCGGTGATGCGCGCCTTGAACGCCACCGCGCCGCCCTCGGATATCTCCACCTCCCCCCGGGGCGAGACGATCTCCGCGTTCAAGGGGACCTTCCTGACCGCTACCACCGGGGCGGGCTGCCGGTCACTCCCCCCGCTCTGGGGAGATTCGGAGCAGGACAAGGCAAGGGCCACGAGAAGCCATGCAGAGACGATGAACGGCATGAAACGACGGTCATGTGCAGAAAAGTTCAGCACGGGTGTTCCCCCCTCACATAATTACATTTCACTTAAATCTATTATAATATATCGTATATTTGATTGCCACGGATAAGGGAAAAATTTCCGGCGGATGAGGACGATCCGTACGGGCCTGCATGGCCTGTCATCGCGCCGGCCCGGCCTTGGCGGGCGCATTATTTCATTGCAATGGATAATACAGCATGGTTGTACATAACCGGATGGCCCGTACTACGTACTACAGAACCCTTGGAGAGAGGTGAAGGATGAAACTGATCGCCGGCGATATCGGGGGAACGAAGACGACCCTTGCCTTCTATGCCGCGGGGGACAGGCTGCACGAGCCTGCCTGTGAAGCGACCTATTCGAGCGGGGCGTTCCCTTCCCTCGAGGGGATGGTCCGCACGTTCATGGAAGAATACCGCATCACGGACATCGAGTACGCCGCGTTCGGCGTGGCAGGGCCGGTCATGGGGGACCTGGTGGAGGTCACCAACCTGCCGTGGGTGATCGACAAGGGCAGGCTCGCCTCAGGCATCGGGTGCAGCGACGTCCACCTCCTGAACGACCTCGAGGCCGTCGGCCACAGCATCCCCTTCCTCGGTCCCGCCGACCTCTCCGTCATCAACCGGGGCGTTCCCTCCCCTCATGGTCCCATGGCGGTCATTGCCCCGGGCACCGGCCTGGGCGAGACCTACCTCACCTGGAACGGCTCGCGCCACATCCCCCACGCGTCCGAAGGAGGGCACGCGGACTTCGGGCCCACGAACGCTCGGGAGGTCGAGCTGCTCCAGTACCTCCTCGAGAAGTACGACCACGTCAGCTACGAGCTCGTCTGCTCGGGCATGGGCATCCCGAACATCTACGCCTTCCTCAGGGACAGGGGGCACTACCCGGAGCCCTCCTGGCTCGCGGAGAAAGTCAAGGTTGCCTCCGACCCCACGATCGCCATCATGGGCGCAGCCCTCGACGGAAACGCCTCCTGCGACCTCTGCAGGGCGGTCCTCGACCTGTTCGTCTCCATCCTGGGCGCAGAGGCGGGCAACCTGGCCCTGAAGACGCTCCCCACGGCGGGCCTCTACGTGGGCGGGGGGATCCCGCCGCGCATCGCGCCCGCCCTCGGGGACGGAAGGTTCATGGAGTCGTTCCTCCGCAAGGGGCGCCTCTCGAGGGTGCTCAGGGACATCCCCGTCTCCGTCATCCTCAACCCCCGGGCAGGCCTCATCGGCGCCGCAGGGGCAGGGTTCGAGAGGGTCCTGGCCTAGCCCCCGTGTGATGACAGGGCTGATTGCCCTGCGCTCGGGGTCGGGGTCGGTATCGGTATCGGGGTCGAACGTCCGAAAAGGAGAGTCCGGCCCCGACCCCGATGAAGGCGGGAGATACCCCCTGCCGTGAAGAAAGGGGCTTGAGATTTCATCCCTGATTCCTGTAAGGTAGGGTTCCATTCATAACCATGCAAAGGGGTGCTCACATGTCAAAGCTCCACACGTTGGCCCAGGCAGGGCAGGCAATCTGGTTCGACTACATCCGCAGGTCGCTGATCACCTCGGGCGAGATGCAGGCCCTCATCGACCAGGGCGTCCGCGGCGTCACGTCCAATCCCACCATCTTCGAGAAGGCCATCGCGGGCAGCTCCGACTACGACGAGGACATCAAGGCCCTCGTGAAGAAGGGCACCCCCATCGAAGGGATTTACGAAAACCTGGCCCTGTGGGACATCGCCCGCACCGCCGACCTCTTCAGGCCCGTGTACGAGGAGACCAGGGCGCTCGACGGGTACGTGAGCATCGAGGTGAGCCCCACGCTGGCGTACGACGCGCAGGGGACCGTCGCTGAGGCGCGCAAGCTCTTTGCCGCCCTCGCCAGGCCCAACATCATGATCAAGGTGCCTGCCACCAGGGAGGGCATCACTGCCATCGAGACCCTCATAGACGAAGGCATCAACGTCAACGTCACCCTGCTCTTCAGCGTGGAGAGCTACAAACAGGCGGCTTACGCCTACCTCTCCGGCCTGGAGAAGCTCCTTGCCGCCGGCAGGGACATCAGCTCCGTGGCCTCGGTGGCGTCCTTCTTCGTGAGCAGAGTCGATACCCTGCTCGACCCGGAGCTCGAGAAGAAGGCGCCCGAGCTCGCGGGAAAGATCGCCGTGGACAACGCCAAGGTCGCCTACGGGTTCTTCCGGGACCTCATGGCAGGTGAGCGGTGGCAGGCACTGGCCGCCAGAGGCGCCATGCCCCAGCGGCTCCTGTGGGCGAGCACCGGCACCAAGAACCCCGCATACCCCGACACCCTCTACATCGACGAGCTGGTCGGGCCCCACACGGTGAACACCGTGCCCCCCGCCACGCTGCAGGCGTTCATGGACCACGGCAGCGTGGAGGACCGGCTGGGGAGCGGCCTCGACGAGGCGAAGGCCCGGATCGGGCGGCTCGAGGGCTTGGGGATCGACCTTGACGCGGTCACGGCGAAGCTGCAGCAGGACGGGGTCGAGTCCTTTGCCGGGTCTTTCCGCTCCCTCATGGACAGCATCAGGGCCAAGCGCAGGGAGCTCATCGCGGGCACGCACCTCCTGAAGGCGAGCCTGGGCAAGCTCGACGGTCCTGTTCAGGCCCGCCTCGAAAGGCTGAAGAACGATCGGGTGGTGGCGCGGGTCTGGGAGCACGACCACACCCTCTGGAACGAGAGCCCAAGAGAGATCACCAACCGCCTGGGCTGGCTCGGGATCATCGGGGCCATGCTGGAAAAAGCCGACGAGATCGAGGATTTCGCCCGGGACGTGCGGGCCCGGGGCTACACGAAGGCCTACCTTCTGGGCATGGGCGGCTCCTCACTGGCCCCCGAGGTGATGCGGGAGATCCTGGGCGTGGCCGACGGCTGGCTCGACCTCGTTATCGTGGACACCACCGACCCCGCCTTCCTCCTGGACCTCGCCTCCGGGCTCGACCCCTCGCGCAGCCTGTTCATCGTCTCCTCCAAGTCGGGCTCGACCGTGGAGACCTCGTCGGCCTTCGCGTACTTCCACGCCCTCATGGAGGAAAAGCTGGGCGCAGGAAAGGCGGGCGAGCACTTCATCGCCGTCACCGACCCGGGCTCGTCCCTGGTGGCCCTTGCCCGCCAGCGCGGCTTCCTGCGGGTGTTCGTGAACGACCCGAACATCGGGGGGCGGTATTCGGCCCTGTCCTGTTTCGGCCTCGTGCCTGCGGCGCTCATGGGGGCGGACATCCGGTCCCTCCTCGACCGGGCCCTGGTCATGACCGAGAACTGCGAGGCGAGCAACTGCGTCGTGAACGGGAACAACCACGGCGGCAGGCTGGGCGCCATCCTGGGCGAAGCGGCCCGGGGCGGGCGCGACAAGGCCACCTTCGTCATATCCCCCGGCTTCACCGCCTTCGGCGACTGGGTGGAACAGCTCGTGGCCGAGAGCACGGGCAAGGAGGGCACTGGCATCGTTCCTGTCGTGGGCGAGCACCCGGGCTTCCCCGGGCAGTACCGTGACGACCGGATCTTCATCCACCTCCGCCTGAACGGCGACGAAACCCATGACGACAGGCTTGAGGAGCTCGAGCAGGCGGGCCACCCGGTGGTGAGGATCGCGCTGGCGGACACCCTCGACCTGGGCGGCCAGTTCTTCCTCTGGGAGATGGCCACCGCCGTGGCAGGGCACGTCCTGGGCATCAACCCCTTCGACCAGCCCGACGTGGAGGCAGCCAAGGCAAGCGCCCGGGAGGCGGTGGAGGAGTTCAGGAAGACGGGCTCCCTGCCCGCCCCTGCCCCTGCCCTGAGCGCAGGCGGGATCAGCCTCGTGGGGGACGTGAAGGGGGAGAGCATCGAGGACGCCCTGAAGGCCTTCCTGGGGAACGCACGGCCGGGCTCCTATGTGGCCATCCAGGCGTTCCTGCCGCCTTCGTCCGGGACGGGCGCAGCCCTGGACACCCTCCGCATGACCATCAGGGACACCTGTCGGGTCGCCACCATGTGCGGGTACGGGCCGCGCTACCTCCACTCCACCGGGCAGCTCCACAAGGGAGATTCCGGCAGGGGGCTCTTCATCCAGCTGACCTGCGCCAATGCCCAGGACGCGGTCATCCCCGGCGACGCCGGGCCGTCCCTGACCTTCGGCACCCTCAAGGACGCCCAGGCCCTGGGAGACTTCAACGCGCTCAAGAGCAGGGGCAGGCCGGTGATCCGCCTGCACATCGAGGGGGGCGACATCCCGGGGGCCCTCAAGGTCATCACGGAAGCGCTCTCCTGAGCAGGGCTGCTTGGGGTCCTTCTGCGCCCGGGACACCGGGGGGCCCGATGGGGCGTACTGCATTCGGGGTCGGGGTCGGTATCGGGGTCGATCCCGATTGTTCCTTTCGACCCCGACCCCGATTAAGGCGGGAGAGAACCGTCAGCCGACCAGGTGTTTTCCGTGCGCTAGGGGCCCTGCGGGAAGCTCAGCCTCACGAGGTTCTGGGACTCGAAGATGCTCCGCACCTTTTCCACGTACTCCTTCTCCCTGACAGGCTTCCGGATGAAGCCGTCCACGAGCCCGCTGTCGAACATCCGCCTGAGGTCCCCGGTCCTGGCGCTCCCGGAGCAGATGAGGATCTTTATCTGGGGGTGCTTGAGCTTGACATGGCGGGTGAAGACGTAGCCGTCCATGCCCGGGCGGTGGACGTTGGTGGAGATGAGATCAATGTCGCCGTGCAGCCCCTCGATCATCTCCAGGGCCGTGTCGCTGGACGGCGCGGTGTGGATCTCGAGCTCGTACTCGTCGAAGCTCTGCTCCACCACCGCCCGTATGTACGACCTCACCGCCCGCTTGTCGTCCACGATGAGCACGATCTTTTTCCTCTTCTTCACCCTCGCGGGACCATTCCCCATGAGATCATCTATATACGACCGAGCCCGTGTTTGCAAAGCGTCCCCGGGTTTTTTCTTCCGCAGGTCCGCGACCTTGTTCCGGAGATCTTTTGGGTATACATAGGGTGGTATGACCGGGATGCACAGGATACTCCTCCACACCTGCTGCGCGCCATGCGCCACCACCTGCACGGAGAGGCTCTCCGCGGCGGGCCGCGAGACCGTCCTGTTCTTCAGCAACAGCAACATCTTCCCGGAGGAGGAGTACATGAAGCGGCTCGAGCACGCCCGGAAGCTCGCCCTCATCCTGGGCCTCGAGCTCATCGAGGACACGTACGACCATGCCTCCTGGCTCAGTCACACAGCAGGCCTCGAGGACGAGCCAGAGCAGGGGGCGCGGTGCATGAGGTGCTTTCAGTTCAGCCTGTCGAAGACGGCGGACAGGGCAGGCATCCTGAAGATCCCCTCGTTCGCCACGACCCTGACTGTGAGCCGCTACAAGCCTTCAGAAAAGATCTTCGAGGCGGGATCGGCCTTCCCGGGCTTCCTCCCCATGGATTTCAAGAAGAGGGGCGGCTATGCCCGGAGCATCGAGCTCAGCCGGCTCTACGGCCTCTACCGCCAGAGCTACTGCGGGTGCGAGTTCAGCCTGAGAGACAGGAAAAGGCAGGGGAAGCCCTAGGGCTCTCCCTGCCTGTCCCGAGGTGCCGCGCTTCTCTAACGTTTTCCTTCCCCGGCCCGGCTCCCCTTGTGTGCCGACGGGCGCGGGGACTGGGCGCGGTCGCGCGCTCCACACCCCCGGCCGCGTCGCACCAGGCTAGTACCGTTCGAAGTTCTCGTCCTCCGCGTCACCGATGCTGGGATGGTATTCATCCAGGTCGTAGACGACCCCGGAATTTCCGGGTTCGCCCTTCACCCCGCCTCTGATCTGTTTGAGGACCTCGGAAGGCGTCTTTCCCCTGACGGCCCTTCCCGCCGACCGGCTGGACTTCTCGATGCGCGGTTGCGGCCTCTGCACCTCTGAGCCCTTGATCTTGAAGAAGCCGACGAGGTCCTGGAGCTGGACCGCCTGCGACGAAAGCTCCTCCGACGTCGAGGAGAGCTCCTCCGAGGCCGATGCGTTCTGCTGCACCACGCAATTGAGCTGCTGGATGGCCGAGTTGATCTGATCCGCACCGGTGTTCTGCTCGCTGCTTGCCGCGGTGATCTCCTGGACGAGCTGGGCGGTCTTCTGGATGTCCGGCACGATCTGGGAGAGGAGCCTGCCTGCCTTTTCCGCAACCTCGACGCTGTGCGTGGAGAGCTTGCTGATCTCGCCGGCAGCGCTCGCCGAGCGCTCGGCCAGCCTGCGCACCGCGGCCGCCACCACCGCGAAGCCCTTGCCGTGCTCGCCTGCGCGGGCCGCCTCGATGGCCGCGTTCAAGGCCAGCAGGTCGGTCTGCCGGGCGATCTCCTCAATGATGGCGATCTTCTCGGCAATGGTCTTCATGGCGATGACGGTCTCCTCCACCGCCTGCCCGCCTTCCCGGGCATCCTCCGCGGACTTGCCGGCTATCTTTTCGGTCTGCCGGGAATTGTCCGCGTTCTGCCTGATGTTGGCGGTCATCTCCTCCATGGCCGAGGAGGCCTCTTCGGCCGCCGCCGCCTGCTCGCTCGCGCCCTGCGACATCTGGGAGGCTGTCGAGCTCATCTGCTCGGACCCCGCCGCCACGTTGTCGGCCCCATCCTTCACCTCCTGAACCACGGTGGAGAGCTTATCAACCATGTCCTGAAGGGCCATCATGAGCTTGTCCCCCTCCGAGCGCTTCTGGATGGTCACCGTCAGGTCGCCTTCGGAGATCCTCTCAGCCGTGACCGTGATGTCGTTCATGGCCCCGATGAGCACGTTGAGGTTGTCTTTGATGGTGTTGAAGTCGCCCTGATAGGTGTCGGTGATCTGGTCGGGGATGTCGCCCCTGCTGATCCTGGCCACGTATTCGGCAGCAATGTTCAGGGGGGTGATGACGGCGTCCAGGGTGTCGTTCACCCCTGTGATGATGCCCCGGAACTCGTGGTTGATCCGTTCAGGGTTCCCCCGGGCCTCGAGCCTGCCTGCAATGGCCGAGTTCACGAGCTCCCGCATCTCCGTGAGCAGGGAGCTGATGATGCCGGAGATGTTCCTGCTGATGATGATCGAGATGGCCAGGGCGCACACAAACCCCGCGAGGATGGTGCCAAGCAGGATCGCGAGGCTGTTCTTCACGGTGCCGGTGGCCTTCTCGTTCTCCTTGTTCGCGATGTCGAGGTTGAGCTCCTGGAGCTTGTTGATGTGCTCCCTCATGGTCTCGAAACGGTCGCTCACCTCCCCGGTGCTCAGCCTGGCTGCCTCCTCCGCGACCAGGCCGGATGACTTGGCCCTGAGGTCCACGACCGCCCTCGATGCCTTCTCCCATTCCTTCCGAGCCTGCTCGTACTGATCGATGATGGCGAGCTCCTCGGGGGATGAGGCCAGGGCTTTGTATTTGTTGAACCTGGTTTGGGACTGCTCCAGGTTTTCTTCGTAATCCTTGAGCAGGGCCCCGAACTTCGCATCGGACGGACTGGTGAAGAGCATGGAGCGTTCCGAGACGAGGAGCTGCTGCAGGTCACGGTCTGCCTCCACGAGGTAGTCGATACTCGGGAGACGGATACCGAAGATGTCGTCGATGTTTTTCTTGATGCCGGTTATGGCCACATACCCGAGGCTTCCGATGACCACCATGAAGGCGATCATGAGGATGAAGCCCGCTGCCAGCTTTGTTCCGATCTTCACGTCCTTGAGCCCTTTCATACCTGTTCTCCTTGCAGTGGTGTAGTATTCATGGAAACGGTCATCCGACGGCCCTGGTTCCCCAGAGCTCGAGCATCCTCCCCAGCACGGCCCCGACGACGTTGAAATCGGAATCGACGGTGCTGGTGAATTTCGGACAGAGCCGTGACGCCTGCGCTATGGTCCCCTTTTCCTGGTCCGGGAGGATGAGGATGAGGGGGGTGTCGGACAGGAACTCCCTCAGGCTGACCAACCCGGCAAGCCCGTCGTGCGTGGCCGCAAGCAGCACCGCGGCGTTTATCCTGCGCGGCAGCCGACGCAGCCGTTCCTTGAGCCCGTCGAAGCTGTCGATCATCTCGATGTGCTCGCGGGACGCCTTTGATCTGACCACCCGCAGGAGATCACCCACTGCCGACGGATGGCCGCCTTCCGCATATACGATGATGCTCATGTCAGTCACCCTGCCCGATCTCTTTCCCTGTCTTGGAGAAATATCCGCGCATACATGACCGACCCTGGAGCAGGTATCGTGCCAGAGGGGTATCAGATAAATATCCTGTGACATTTCAATCAGATACATTCCTGGGTTGGGACCCTTCCCTTCATCGGGAGGGGGCTTTTCCGGGGGAACCGGAATAAGAATTCCGGCCGGGCCGGAATTGCCCCCTTGCGGCAGGGCTGTGCAATCCTTTGATCCGGCCAGGGGACCGGGAGATCCTTTTCTTTATTGATTTCGATTGAGAGAAAGGGAGACGGGCGGCCCTTCCGGGCAGCAGGGTGACCGGCGCGCCGGGACCCGCAGCCCTTCGATCAGGCCCTGAAGCGGGGAAGGCCGTGCTTCTTCAGCAGGGCGTAGAGCTGCGACTGGGAGAGACCGGACACCCTGCACGCCTCGTCCCGGTCCCCTCCGGCCTGCTCCAGAAGGGCATTCAGGTACTTCTTCTCGATTGTCTCCCAGTGGCTCGCCCGGTATTGGGACAGGGTGCCCAGAGGGGCCTCGTCACACAGGCCGCTGCCCGGCCCTTCCCTGTCGGTGTGGGCCTGGTCGCTCTTCAGTGAAGCGGTGCGGTACTGGTAGGGGATGTGCTTGGGGATGAGCGTGGGGTCGAGCCCTGCAGCGGCAAGGGAATACTCGAGGACGTTGATGAGCTCCCGGATGTTCCCGGGCCAGTCCTGGGCGTTCAGGACGTCGAGGAATTCCTGGGAGATCCCCTTGATCTCCATGCCGTACTGCTGGCAGAGGCGCTGGGTCTTCCGGATGGCGATCTCCTGGATGTCCTCCCTGCGCTCCCTCAAGGGGGGGAGCTTGATCTCCATGGCGCGGACGCGGTACAGGAGGTCTTCCCGGAACGCGCCCTCGGAGACGAGCTTCTCGAGGTCGCGGTTCGTGGCGGCCACGACCCGGAAATCCACCGGCGTCTCCACCGCGGCCCCCAGGGGACGGACGCGCTTTTCCTGGATGGCTCGAAGCAGGGACTTCTGCATGGTGTACGGAAGGTCCCCGAGCTCGTCGAGGAAGAGGGTGCCGCCCTGGGCCTGCTCCAGAAGGCCTTCGCGGCGCCTGTCAGCCCCGGTGAAGGCCCCCTTCTCGTGGCCGAAGAGGATGCTCTCCATGAGCGTCTCCGGGAGGGACCCGCAGTCGACGATGATGAAGTTTCCCTGAGACCTCCTGCTGTTCTCGTGGATGGCCCGGGCAAAGAGCTCTTTTCCGGTCCCCGTCTCGCCCGTGATGAGCACGCTGGCATCCGACACGGCTGCCCGGGCGACGCCCTCGAGGCATTGGCACAACGCCGGGGAGTTCCCGATGATGTCCGTTCTCTTGAGGGACACGGGCGAGCAGGAAGACTGCTTTTCCTGGCGGTACTGGAGGGCCCTCGATATGGGCAGCTTTATCTCATCCAGGTGGAACGGCTTCTGGACGTAGTCCCATGCCCCGCACTTGAAGGCGAGCTCCGCTGCCTGGACCCCGGAGCCGGTGATGATGATCACCTCCGGCCTTGACGGCGACTGGAGCACGGAGGGAAGGATGTCGAGCCCGTTCCCCTGCGGGAACTGCAGGTCGAGGAGAACGAGGTCGATCCCCCCTTCCATCGACAGCTCCAGTCCCTGCTCCAGCGTCGCGGCCTCGACCGCTTCGTGCTCCATGTCCTCTATCAGCCTGGTCACGATCCTGCAGATCCCCTGGTCGTCATCGATGATGAGTATCCTTGCCATGATCAGCCCCTTGCGCCGCCGGGTCCCGCTGCGACGGGGGATCCGGGCCGGTGTCGATCCGCCGGGCCTGATGAGGAGGGGAGCTGTCCGAGACCCTCGGCAATGGACAGGGTTGCAGCCCGTATCCCCTGGTGCATGAACCTGCTGTACCGTCGAGCGTGCCCTTTCATAGATGTGTGTCTCCATCACTATCTTCGGTTTTTCTTGAGAATAAATTGAATGTGCTTTTCCCCGGGAACGTGCGTTTGTGGAATGGCTACACTACACTCTCGTTACACTGACAAACCAGTTAATATGACAGTACTTTATGAGGAAGAGGCAGGACGGACAGGGACCTTGTGCCAGGCGCTGCCTCGTACTGATCCGGCAGACACAACACTGGAAGCGGGATCACGGCGTGGAGCTGCCTACCGTTTGCGGCAGGAGGTGCCGGGTCGAAAAGCGCACGATCCGTTCTCCCGTGCATGGGCTGTCAGGTCGCCACGGGGAAGCGGTTCGCGTCGGACGGGAAACGGGGTGTTCAGGGCTGTCCCGCTCACGGGACAACCCTTCGGTTCCGGAAGGCCCCGGCCATGGGAGGCCAGGGGCCCTGAGGACCTGCGCCTTGCCCGGGGCCCTCGTCAGGCCCCGCACATCCCGGGCGCAGGCTTATTCGATCAGGACGCGGCTTCGGCCTTCTTCTTGGACTCTTTCGGTGCCGCCTCTTCTCCGCCTTCCTTCTTCGCCTTCTTCTTCTTGGCGGTCTTCGACTCTTCGACCGGGGCGGCCTCTGCCTTCTTGCCCTTCACCTTGGGCGGCGCGGCCTTCTTCTCTTCCCTCAGGCGGACCATGTCCTCGAGCTTCTTTTCCCGTGCGGCAATGGCATTGAGCCTGAACGTGGTCTCGCGGACCTTGGCCTTCAGTTTCCTGACGATGGAATCCTTCTCGATCCTGTCGCCGTCAAGCCCCAAACCGCTCAACGCTTCCACGCGCCTGCTGAGCTTCTCACCCCATAATGCCTTCTGGGATTCCCTCGAACTGCGAAGCTTCGATGCCATATCTTCTCCTTTCACTCTGGGTGATTCATCACGTTCCTGTTTATTTTCATGGCCGCCTCAAGGGCGGTCTTAAAAATAAAGGTGTTTCCCTCTAGCATAGTTTTTTCAGGATTTCCAGTGGTTGCTTCACACAGGGTCGAGGGTCAGCGCATGCCTCCGGAAAACGGGCTCCCCATGCGCTCCGGGCGGGTGGCGAAGTCGTGCAGGTCCAGCCGGACCGACCCGAACTGCACGTTATTGACCCGTGTTCCGTCGAAGGGGGGCGCATGGACCGTGAGCACCCCTTCATCATACGCCAGGATCACACCCAGGGCGACGAGGAGGTTTTCGGCGTCGCACAACCCGACGAGCAGGCCTTCCAGCCCCTCGGGCACCGGATTCCCGGGGACGTCCCCGTGAAGGCCTTTCCCGGACAGATCCACCTCCTGCGCGCGGGCCTGAGTAAAATACTCGCGGAACCGTGCGGCGCGGTACTCCTGCCTTTGGGAACAGCCCCGGGGGCTCACGGCAGGGGGCACGGGGGGCCTGCGCACCGCCGTGCCGGGCCTGCGGGCAAAATTTCCAAGCAGGCCTTCGAGCTCGCCTTCCTGCTCGAAGGCCACCAGGAAGTCCGGCTCGAGGAGGTCGATGACCGCGAACTGGAACTCCCGGGCCGCAGATCCGAGGATGAACCCCGAGGAGTCGATGACGATGCGCTCCGAACCCAGGGCCCGGGCCTTGCCCGCAAGCTTGACCACACCGCTCAGGTTCTGGAGCAGGTGGCCCGTGGGCGACACGGAACCGGTGAAGAACAGCATCCGGGCGGGACTGCCGTCGGGCACGGCAGGTCCCGTAAGCTCGAGGCCGATGGTGGAGGGCGGGCCCGCCACGGACTGGCCGGGGTCGCAGTCGATATAGGCGACCAGGCGCGCCTGGTTCACGGCCCGGACCAGGTGCCTGCAGAAGGTGGTCTTGCCCCGGTCGCTCGCGCCGATGACGTAGACGGTCCGTGCGCCTGTACAGGCATTGATCTCGGAAACAAGGTCCTCCCAGCTCTCCATGGCATGTCCTTCCGAGCCGTCCTTGAAACCCGGTGGTTTCCCTGTACTATAAAGATGCGAAGGTACACGCTTGGGACAAGGAGCGAATCTTTCAAGGAGGTGAACGATGAAGGTACTCGTGCTGTTCTACTCGACCTGGGGGCACACCTACCGGATGGCGCAGGCAGTCGCCGATGGCGTCCTCGAGTGCAGGGGCGCGGAGGTCGATGTCCTGCGCGTCCCGGAGACCCTCCCGCCGGAGACCCTCGCCAGGATGGGGGCGGTTCAGGCGCAGAAGGCCTTCGAGCATGTCCCGGTGGCGGCGGTGGAGGACCTGGCCAATTACGAGGCCATCATCTTCGGCACCCCTACCCGCTACGGGAACATGTGCGGGCAGATGCGTCAGTTCCTCGACGCCACAGGCTCCCTGTGGGCCAAAGACGCCCTGGTGGGCAAGGTCGGGAGCGTGTTCACGGGGTCGGGCACCCAGCACGGAGGCCAGGAGACCACCATCATCACCTTCCTCATCAACCTGCTCCACTTCGGCATGGTCATCGTGGGCCTGCCCTACTCCTTCAAGGGGCAGCAGGTGATCGACCAGGTGGCGGGGTGCTCGCCCTACGGGGCCTCCACCATCGCGGGATCGAGCGGCGAGCGGATGCCCAGCGAGATAGAGCTCTCAGGGGCCCGGTTCCAGGGCAGGCTGGTGGCTCAGACGGCCATGAAGCTCTTTTCGTAAGCCACCTTAAGAGCGGATTCGCTTCTTGAGCTCCTTGATGAGCGCGGTGCAGACCTGGCTCGCGTCGGCCACGATGGCCACGTCGGCCATCTTCATCATGACCGCGTTCGGGTTCTTGTTCACCGCGATGATGAAGCCCGCGTCCTTGATGCCCGCGGTGTGCTGGATGGCCCCGCTGATGCCGAAGGAGATGAGGACCTTGGGCTTGATGTGCTTGTCCGCCTGGCCCACGAGCGCCTCCTCGTCGGCCCACTTCGAATAGACCACGGGCCTGGTCGCCCCCACCTCGCCGCCCAGGATCCGGGCGAGCTCGTAGAGGTTCCTGAACTTCTTCCTGCTCCCCATGCCCCGGCCGCCGCACACCACCACGGCCGCGTCCTCGAGCTTCTGCCCGCGCGCGGGCTGGCGCACCGAGGAGATCAGGGTGATGCGGTCTTTGGGCAGATCGTCCGGCAGAGGCACGTGTACGACCTCGGCCTTCGCGTCGTTGTCGTGGGGGATCTCCTGGAAGGTGCCCGGCCTGACCGTGGCCATCTGCGGCCGCTTCACCGGGGTGACGATCTTCGTGAGCATGTTGCCCCCGAAGGCGGGCGCGGTCTGGACCAGGAGGCCGTCTTCGCCTATGTCGAGCCCGATGCAGTCCGCGGTGAGCCCGGTGCCCAGGCGCTTGGCCAGCCGGGGAGCGAACTCCCGGCCGAAGGCGGTGGCGCCGATGAGGAGGATCTCGGGCTCGTGCTCCCGCACGAGCTTCTCCATGAGCGCGATGTAGACGTCGTTGCTGTAGAACTTCAGGCTCTCGTGGTCGCACACGTAGATCTTGTGGGCGCCGTGGCAGGAATACTCCCATACCCACTCGTCCACCCCGTGCCCGAACACGGTGACGCACACCTCCGCGCCGATGGCCCGTGCCAGGTCGTTAGCGCGGGAGATGAGCTGGAGCGTCACCCGGTTCTGGAAGTAGTTCCGGTAGTCGCCGAATACCCAGATGCTGCGCTTCTTCGCCGCCATGCTCACTTCACCGCCTTGAGGTCTTTTCTGATCACGCTGCCTATGGAGTCCTCGTAGAGCGCGAAGAGATCCTCCACGATCTTCTTGGGCGCCCCGGTCATGACCACGTTCTGCTTGCCCGCCGTGGACGAGAACACCTCGAGGATCTGGGTGGGGGAACCCTTGATCCCTGACTGGCCCTCCTCGATCCCCAGGTCGTGAGCGCCCGCGGTGAGGATGTTCGGCTCCTGGAAGGCGTCCTGGAGCCCGGCCATGGGGATGTACCGGGGTGTGAAGTGGGCGGTGGTCACGGTGACGAGCCCGGGCAGGTCCATCTCGAGGGTCTCGAGGAAGTGGTCCGAGACCCGCTCGATGCGCAGCCTCCTGCCTGCGAGCCTGAGGTCGTCCACCATCGCGATGGACGGGATGTCCAGCTCCTCAGCAAGCTGGGGCCCCACCTGGGCGGTCTCGCTGTCCGAGGTGTGGCACCCGCAGAGGATGAGGTCGAAGTCCGAGCAATAGGTTTCTATCGCCCGCGCCAGGGTGAACGAGGTGGCCATGGTGTCCGCCCCGGCCATGATGTGGTCGCTGACCATGAGGCAGCGGTCGGCGCCCATGGCGAGCGCCTCGTGAAGGATCTCCCGGGCCATGGGAGGGCCCATGGTGATGGCCGTGATGTGGCCGCCGTGCTCCTCCTTGATCCGCAGGGCCGCTTCGAGGGCCGACTTGCACGCCGGGTTCATCATGCCGTCCGCAGCCTCCCTCCTGAGGAGCCCGGTCTTCCTGTCCCACGGCAGCTCGCTCACCATGGGGACCTGCTTCATGCACACGATCATCTTCACCATTGCGTCACCTTCAAATGGGCTCGCTGAGGATGGACCTGGCGATCACCATGCGCTGGATCTCGCTCGTGCCCTCGTAGATCTCGGTCACCTTGGCGTCGCGGAAAAAGCGCTCCACATCGTACTCCCGGCTGTAGCCGTACCCGCCGTGGATCTGCACCGCGTTGCCCGTGACCCGCGAGGCCACGGTGCTGGCGTAGAGCTTCGCCATGGCGGCCTCCTTGCCGAACTCCTTGCCTCCGTCCTTGGCGTCGCAGGCGCGGTATACGAGGAGCCTGGCCGCGTCGATCTCCGTGGCCATGTCGGCCAGGGTGTTCTGGACCGACTGGAAGGACGAGATGGGCTTTTTGAACTGCTGGCGCTCCTTCGAATATTTTACCGACGCCTCGTAGGCGGCCTGGGCGATGCCCACGGCCTGGGCGCCGATGCCGATCCTGCCGGTATCGAGGGCATTGAGCCCGATCTTGAGCCCGTCGCCGATCTTCCCGAGCAGGTTCTCCTTCGGCACCCGGCAGTCCTCGAAGAAGAGCGACGAGACCGGGTTGGCCCGCATGCCGCACAGGTCCTCGATCTCGCCCACGGTGAACCCGGGCGTGCCCTTTTCCACGATGAAGACGCTGGCGCTGCGGCCGGGCTTGTCCGGGTCCGTGATGGCGAAGATGAGCGGCGTGGTGCACACCCCGCCGTTGGTGACGAAGATCTTGGTGCCGTTGATGACGTAGCCGTCGCGGTCGGCCACCGCGCTGGTCTCCACGCCGCTTGCGTCGGACCCCGCGTTGGCCTCGGTGATGCAGAACGCGCCGATGTGCTCGCCGCTGGCGAGCTTCGGCACGAAGCGCTCCTTCTGCTCTTCGGTGCCGTACTTGAGGATGGGGTAGATTCCCACGCTGTTGTGGACCGTGACGCACAGGCCCATGGCGCCGCTCACCCGGGAGATCTCCTCGATGGTGATGGCGTAGGAGATGCTGTCCGCCTCCGCGCCGCCGTACCTTTTCGGAACCTGGAGCCCGAAGAAGTTCAGGCCCCGCATCTTCTGGACCACCTCGGCCGGAAAGCGGGCCTCCCGGTCGATCTCGTGGGCAATGGGCCCGAGCTCGGCCTCGGCGAATTCCCGCACGCTCTTCCGGACCAGCTTGTGCTTCATGCATGCATTGAAAACCAACGAACGCTCCTTAACGGGTAATCCCCTCTCGATGTGGGCCTTGGCGCTGCACCATAACCCAATCTCCGAGAAAGTTCAAGAGGATGGAAAGCTCCTCTCATTCCAATGGGAACGCTCCCCGCGTGCTCAGCTTCCTGTGGCTGGAGACGGAAGATCGAGCGCGGTTTGATCGGGGTCGGGGTCGGGGTCGGTATCGGGGTCGAAAGGGGATATCGGAATCGACCCCGTCCCCGATACCGACCCCTACCCCGAAAGAAGGCGGGCAGCCCTGCCCTTGCCGGGGCCTTGCGACCGGCCTGCGAGCCCTTGATTTTTTTGCCTGGGATACTTATGTAAACCAGGGAAATGAAGAACCATATGATGGAGGAGCCATGCAGCACAGGAAAGAGACCCGCGAGTTCAAGACCGAGGTCCAGAAGCTTCTGAAGCTTATCATCAACTCCCTCTACTCCCACCCGGAGATCTTCCTGAGGGAGCTCATCTCGAACGCGTCCGACGCCATCGACAAGGTCAGGTTCAGGGCCCAGACCGACCCGGACATCCTGCAGGGCGACGGCGAGTTCAGGATCAGGATCATCCCGGACCGGGAGAACCGGACGATCACGGTCGAGGACAACGGCATCGGCATGACCTACGAGGAGGTGATCGAGAACATCGGCACCATCGCCCAGAGCGGGACAAAGGCCTTCCTCGAGGCGATCGAGGAGATGAAAAAGAAGGACACCATCGCGCCCGAGCTCATCGGCCAGTTCGGCGTGGGCTTCTACAGCTCCTTCATCGTGGCCGAGAAGGTCACCCTCGTGACCCGGGCGGCCGGGCAGGAGACCGCCACCCGGTGGGAGTCGACCGGCGACGGCTCGTACACGGTGGAGGAGACCGAGAGGGCGTCCCGGGGCACCTCCGTGACCCTGAAGCTGAAGGAGCGCGGGGAGGACGACGCGGACTACACCGACGAGTGGACGATCCGGGGCATCGTGAAGCGGCACTCGGACTTCGTGGGCTACCCCATCGTCATGGACGTCCACACCAGGGAGCCCATCCCGGAAAACGAGATCATCAAGGACAAGGACGGCAAGCCCGTGGGCTCCACCACCCGGGAGGTGGTCAAGGAGGAGACCCTGAACTCCATGAAGGCCATCTGGGCCAGGAACAAGGCCGACATCTCGGAGGAGGAGTACACGGAGTTCTACAAGCACGTCAGCCACGACTGGAACCCACCCCTGGCCCACGTCCACCTGAAGCTCGAGGGCACCACCGAGTACCAGGCCCTCCTCTACATCCCCTCGAAGATGCCCTTCGACTCCTTCATGCGCGAACGCAGGCACGGCATCCACCTCTACTCGAAGCGGGTCTTCATCATGGACGACTGCAAGGAGCTCATGCCCGAGTACTTCTCCTTCATCCAGGGCGTGGTGGACGCACCTGACCTGAACCTCAACATCAGCCGCGAGATCCTCCAGAAGGACGCGCTCGTGCGGAACATCCGCAAGAACCTCGTGAAGAGGCTCTTCGACCTCATAGAGGGCCTGGAGCCCGAGAAGTTCGACCAGTTCTACCAGGAGTTCGGCCCCGTCCTCAAGGTGGGCATCCCCACGGACTTCGAGAACCGCGAGCGGATCTCGAAGCTCCTGAGGTACCGGACCACCAAGTCGGAAGGCAGGCTCATCCCGCTGGCCGAGTACGTGTCGCGGATGCACGCGGACCAGGAGGACATCTACTACATCACGGGCGAGAACTTCGCCACCCTGAAGGACAGCCCCCACCTGGAGCGCCTCAAGGGCAGGGACATCGAAGTGGTGCTCATGACCGACCCGGTGGACGAGTGGGTGGTCCAGACCCTGCGCGTCTTCGAGGGAAAGAATTTCAAGAGCGCCGAGAAGGGCGACTTGAGCACCGAGACCGTGGATGAAAAGAAGAACCACGACTTCGAGGCCCTCTTCAAGCTCATCAAAGAGGAGCTCAAGGACAAGGTCAAGGACGTGAAGGCCTCGACTCATCTCAGCGAATCCATCGCCTGCCTGTCAGGGGAGACCTACGACATGAGCCCCTATCTCGAGAAGATCCTCAAGGCCACGGGCCAGAAGTACGAGCCCGTCAAGCGCATCCTCGAGATCAACCTCGACCACCCGGCCGTGTACAACATGAAGTACCTGCTTGAGAAGAACAGCGCCGACCCTGTCCTGAAGGACTACGCCCGGCTCCTGCTCGACCTGGCGCTCATCGCCGAGGGGGGCAAGGTCGAGGACCCCGGGTTCTTCGCCAAGACCGTGGGCAAGCTCATGGCAGAGGCGTCCACGGTGGAGGAGCTCATGAAGGGCGAGGCCATCGAGGTGTGAGAGCAAAACGCCGGGGGAGCCCCCAGCCCTAACCAGGGGGGCCCACCCGGCACGGTGATGAGCTCAGTCTGCCCGGTCGAGGCCGGTGACCCGGGTCGGGCATGTGTCGAGATACCCGAGGCAGCCCGCGTTCCCGTCTATGATGCAGCCCTGGGCGGGGTGTGCTTCAAGCAAGGGAACAGGGCCCGGCGTCCTGTCGTGTCGTGACTGCATGTCCCTGTTCTCGGAAAAGGGGAAATGAACCTTGAGACCGTTTTACCCGGATTGGTAAGCTGTGAAGATACGGCATGATTCTTTCATAGCGCACCGGGGCATGAACCTCCCTGCGGGCCATGTCGTCCTGGACAAAACCGATGGGAGGGGTTACAGATATCGCAGCATATGAAGATCTTCCTGATCCTGCTCGCCATCATCTACGCGCTCTTCCCGTACGACCTGCTGCCCGATCTCTTTCTCGGGTGGGGGTGGCTCGACGATGCGGCGGTTCTGTACCTCCTGTGGCGCTTCGTGCTCTCACCCGGGCGTCCGCTGTGGGAACGGCAGGGGCATGGGCAGGCCCAAGACCGGGCGCATGGCCGGGAGAGCGGGCCAGGGGGCCGTGGGGAAGGCAGCGCCCCTTCCGGACCCGAAGACCCCTATGCCGTGCTCGGGGTGGACAGGGACGCGACCGACGAGGAGATCCGCAAGGCCTACCGGGCCCTTGCGAACAGGTATCACCCGGACAAGGTGGAGCATCTGGGCGAAGAGTTCAGGGAGCTGGCGGAGAAGCGCTTCAGGAAGATCAGCGAGGCCTACCACGCCCTCACCGGAGGGTAGGTCCCTACACGTACATCCCGGGCTGGCCCACCACGCTCATGTACACCACGCTCTCACGAACGCCGTCCAGGCCGAGGATGCCGTTCACCTCGCCGTCGAACATGGAGCCGATGTGGCAGCAGCCCAGCCCCAGGCTCACGGAGGCCAGGGCGAGATTCTGGGCCATGTGCCCTGCGTCGAGATAGACGTAGCGGTAGGCCCGCTGCCGGTACTTCCACACGGACCGTCCGAACACGGCGGTGAAGATGAACACCGCTGCCGCGCTTGCGCACATCTCCTGACCCAGGGCGGCCTGGGTGAGGTCCTGCCGGAAGTCCCCTGTCGTCATCGCCTCGAGGAGGTGGTGCCTGACGTTGTAGTGGTAGATCCCCGGCTCCACCCCGGTGACCCGGTTCGCCGCCACGTAGGTTTCGATGGGGTACAGGGCGCCTGCCGAGGGGGCGGTGCGGAAGGCGAGCCCCATCTCGTTCCGCTGGATGCCGCTCGAGGACCAGATAACGCACGAGAGCGCCTCCAGCGAGATGGGCGTGTCGAGGAAATTCCTCTGGCTCTTTCTCCTGAGCAGGGCCTCGTGGAGGCTCATGTCGCCGCAGCGGTCCACCGGGACGAGGGCGACCCTGCGGGCGCCCGGATAGTCCTTGTACGTGGAGGGCTTGTGGTCGAGGTCCACCGAGCCTTTGGGCATGCGCCTCCTGTCGTACTTGGTCTCCCTCTGGAACCTCTCCCCGATCTTTTCCTCGCCGCTCCCCTTCAACCTCATGACATCCCTCCCGTCTCACGCAGGGAACACGTCCCCACCTACTTTTTCCCGGCGCCGTAGCGCTCGTCGAGCAGCCTCCTGGTGATGGATCCCTGCCTCTTGAGTATCTTGGAGCCCCTGGTGATCTTGCAGAGGCTGATCTTGTGCCGGGCGGCGATGCTCCGCTGGGTGTCGCCACTGTGGAGCTCCTTGAGGAGCTGCCACCTGAGCTCGAGGTCGCTGATCTCCCGGGGCGTGAAGATCTCCTCGAAAAACGAGGCCATCTCCTCGTAATCCCTGATCTCTGCAAAAATCTTCTGCAACTCTTGCCGGGGCTTCACCTGTGCTCCCTCCCTTGTCCGCCTCAGAGGTTTTCCTCAAATACTACACTATAATCATCATGATTTTCCAGGCAATCCTTCCGGCTGCCCGCATACCCGACACGGGGCGGACCATCAGGCCAGGGTCCGGCGCTCACCTCATGACCCACTGGAGCGCACCCCTCTTCATCTCCATGGCGTCTACAGGGCAGACCTCCATGCAGCACCAGCACCGGATGCACCTGCCGTAGTCGACCACAGGCACTGTCCTGCCTGTCCCTGCGCCGCCGATGGCCTGCGCGGGACAGATGTCCCTGCACTGAAGGCATAGGGTGCACAGCCCTGCCCTCGGTACGGGGCGGCCGGTGAAGAGGCGTTTCAGGGCCTTTCCCACCGGGGCGATCCTGAGGATCCCCGCCATGCTGAAGCCGCCGGGAGGGGCAAACCCCTTGACGCGCATCCGGTCGAGGTCTTCGCCCACCACCCTCACCTCGTCACCGGAAGAGACGCCGAGCCCACGGGCGAACCCTGACACGAGGATGGGGCACAGCAAGGGGTCGAGTCCGCTCACGCGTGTCGCCACCCAGTCCACGGCGAGGCCGTCCAGGCCCGTGACCACCGCGTTCAGGGCACGGGGCTTCCCTCCCGACCCGGGGCCGTTCCCCTCCAGGGCGACCACGGCGTCCATGAGGTGGACCAGGGTCCTGCCCCTGCCGGAGCCGTGGAGAAAGGCGCCATAGAGATCGAGGATGGCCTCGGAGAAGTCGCCCGGTTCGGGGCACTGGAGATGCAGGGCCGACTTCCTCATCCCGGGCACGGCGCCGAACAGGTTCTTGACGCTCGCCGTGACATAGGTGAGGTTGTGGGTCTTGAACTTGGGCAGGTTGAGGATGACGTCGGCCTCGACGAAGGCCCGGGCGACCTCGAAGGACCTCATCTTCACGGCCTGGTCGAACGTGATCCTCGCCGTGAGCGCCGGGTCGGCCACCTCGATGCCGAGCCTTCCAACCACCCCGGCATAACCGGAGGCGGCCAGGGCGTTCTCCAGCGAAGCCACGGCAGGCGACTCGGCCAGGACCGGTCTGCCCCCGTGGTCGAGCACGAGCTCGGCCGCCGCCTGGAAGAAGGCCGGGTGGGTGACGATGCCGCTGTCCGGCCCCACGGCGGAAAGCAGGTTGGGCTTCAGGACCACCCGGGCTGACCTGAAGGCATCCGGCGAAAATCGTACGTGGCCGAAGGCCTCAAGCATCAGCCCTTTGAGCCTCTCCGTCGAGTATTCCGTGCACCTGAGGAGCGAAACGTCGACCATGCCTTCCCCGCCGAGCGATGTTTTTTCTATAATACTCAGAAAACAAACCGGATCAAGGCATTCACGCACCTCACCCACCCGGGCAGTCATCAGGCCTTCGGGTACCGTTTCTCCCATCCCCCCGGCGCAAAGGGCTGCTCAGCCCCCCCTGCCTGGCATAAGGGTCTCTCCCGCCTTCATCGGGGTCGGGGTCGGTATCGGTATCGGGGTCGACAGGAAACAATCTGAAAAATGCAGTGATCCGATCTGACAGATAATCCCAGGAAGACATATGAAGATCGTACAGTCCAAGGAAGCACATATTTTTTACAGAGATATTTATTCCCCCATGGCTTTGACGAGGTTGAGATATCAACAAGGGATCTCTTCGTTCCCTTCTTATCAGCTGGAATGCTTGCCGAAACAGATAAATATTTAGGCTATTTGCATTCTAGGGTTGGATGAAGTCCCTTCACTATAAATTGGAATAAAGTCCGTTTTGTGCAATCCAGGGTTGGTCCTTGCCTTCAGTAGAATATTCCGTTATGTGCAATATCTGGTTGGATTGTAAATCAAAAATAGTGTAAGTTGTTGAGTAGCCCAGGCCCCCTGGAGGGATATTGTCAGATGTTGTGGACGGAGTGTACCCATCGGCCTGAGTCATAGTTAAGCGGCCTCCTTGAGTTCACCGTTGATAAAGACCTTCCTTTGAAGAACCAAAGATATCAGGGTGTGACCTTTCAGACGCTTCCAGGTTTTCTGGGCTTCCAGAGCCAGCTTGAAGACCATGGTGAGAGTAGCAGTTCGAGATCCGCAGCCCTTTGTCTTATGGGTCCTCAGCCTCACAGTACCGAATGTTGATTCTATGGGATTGCTCGTCCTGATGTGTATCCAATGAGTGGCCGGGAAATCATAGAAGGTAAAGAGAACATCCTTGTCCTTCTCCAGGCAATCTACGGCATGGGGATACTTACTGCGATACGCCTGTACGAAGTGATCGTAAGCTTTCATAGCGGCATCTCTGCTCTCTGCACGGTACATCTCATGGATATGGGCCTTTGCTTTCGACTGCATGCTCTTGGGGAGCTTGTCTAAAATGTTCGCTGTCTTGTGCACCCAGCAACGTTGCATACGTGTCCCGGGAAATACTTCATGGAGAGCCTTCCAGAAGCCCATGGCTCCGTCTCCTATAGCGAGCTCAGGACCTCGTTTAAGCCCTCTGCGCTTAAGATCCAGGAGCATCTCACGCCAGCTCAGCT
>Ga0208459_1000070_pt1 | contig 137021 bp, 102 predicted proteins | sample AD_UKC087_MetaG_FD_184433 | JGI IMG/M metagenome (GOLD analysis project Ga0208459, IMG submission 184433) | Active sludge microbial communities of municipal wastewater-treating anaerobic digesters from USA - AD_UKC087_MetaG (SPAdes) (version 2) | ecosystem: Engineered > Bioreactor > Anaerobic... | reverse complement strand
CAACAATGCGGTAATCTGTTCCATCGACAACGGCGGCCTCCTGCCGATCTTGACGTCCTTATACAAACATCAAGATACCGCAGACCCGCCGTTGTTGTTATCCCCTCCCCAAATTCCGTGATGAACCAAAAGAAGACGGGTGGCGCCGACAGGCATCCGCCCATCGATACCACCCGTTTTCCAAGAGACCCGTTACGGCGGAATCGGGACGTCATTCCGCGTCGGCCGGATGACCGAACCGAATGTCGTCGATGTAGATCAAGCCGGAACCGCCGGCGCTTGGCGCGCTTCGATCGCCCACGCCGATGTACATCTTCTCGACCCGGCTCAGATTGACCCCGCTCAGGTCGCTGAACGCGATGCGCCACTGATTCCAGCCACCCATGAATGTTGCCGCCTCGCCGGCCGGGTGGGTCACGGCTTGGACCTTCCCGCTGCTGTCCTTCACAGCCACATACAGGCTGTCCGCCGCATTGCCCTCGGGCTGCTCCGGACCGACCGTGGCCGCCTGCCACTGCCCGGTGACATTCCCGGTCGTGGCGACGTCGGAGAACTCCCCACTGGTCAGGACACCCGCCGAATGACTGGTCACCACCAGACCGACGTAGACGTTGGCGGCCATGGCGATCGTTTGTGGATTCCACGACATGGCAGTCCAGCTCTGCCCGTCGGCGGAGTAGTACCCGTTGAACGCATTGCCGACGCGTTCGATCTTGACCCAGTAAGGCATGGTCATCGCGATCTGCTCGGCCGTCGCGACGGAGGTGTCACTGACGGCGGCCACATCGGTCGTCAAACGAGCCTGATAGCGGCAGCCATTGGCCGGCGTCGCATAGACCGCCGCGAACGTCGAGCCGGCCTCGAGCGTCTCCCGAACCATCACGCCGGCCTTCGCCCAGGCGTTGGTGTTGGCTACATTCTCGACGCGTGCGATGACAGCGCCGTCTCCGTTGAGCTGCTTATGCGCGAAGCGAAACTCATCCGTCGTGTTCCAGATGTCGGTGCCTGCCGCTCCCATGACGATGTGGCCCGACGCCAGTTCGGCAAATGGTCCGGCCCGGCCCTGGAAATGGATGACCAGGGTATCGGCGCCGTTGACCGTCCAATCCTGGAGCGTCTCAAAGGTGCGCTCGGTCTCGGAGTACCACGGTGAGACTGAATTGTCGAAATGGAGAGGCATAGACTGGCCACCGCTGTTGACGATCGTCTTCTCGGCAAACGGCGCATCGAGATAGCCAACGGTCGAGCCGGTGTCATTGCCCCATCCGTCGATCCAGGTATCGAAGATCGCCAGGCCGGCATCGATATCGTCGGTGTAGCTCTCGAAGTCTTCGATGAGGAAGTACTCCTGCGTAGCGAAGCTCCACAGATCGCCTTCCCACAAGCCCACCGCCTCGGCCTCGTTGACCTCGGCGATCCGCCAGTAGTAGGTCGTGCCCAGATTCAGAGAGCCGGGGTCGTAACGGCTCGTCTCGACGGAACCGGCAAGAGCCAGCGCCTCCGGGTCCGTTCCGAAGTAGACCTCATGCAAAGCCGCTTCCCGGCCGGTTCGCCAGGCCAGATCGCTTTCCGGCCCGACGGCGGCAGCGCCATCGGCCGGTCGAGGCTCGCGCGGATACACCGGCGTGTGGTAGAATCGCACCTCGCTGAGCCCGTACTGGGTCAGCATGCCCCAGTTGTCGTTGACGTTGAGCCGGACGTACTTGGCCGCGATGCCAGCCAAGTCGACCACGGTGTTGTGGGCATAGCCGGCCTTGGCGATTCCCTTGGCAAACTCGAAATCCCCCAGAGCCGTCCATTCCGCACCGTCGAGGGAGTACTCCACAGTGACATCCTTGAGCCCGTACCCGAGCACGGCCTCGAACATGACGTTGTAGTTCCATACCCAGAGTTCATAGAGCTTGAGCACCCGGTCGAACTCGTACTGGATCCAGACCCCGGAGATGCCGTCGGAAGTCGCCAGCCACATGTCCGCCGCATCGATCGAGTGCAGATCGGCCGCATCGAGGCCGGAACCGTCGATGGTGTGCTCCGGACCGTAGCCGACATCGGAACTGGACGCAGTGGCGATGATATTCTCCGCGGGGTAGGCCAGAGGCTCGGCCGTGAAGCTCCAGACCGACCCTTTGTAGATGGTGCTGTCCGGCGGTGCATTGACCTCGTCCACGCGCCAGAAGTAGGTCTGGCCGAAGCTCAGCAGGCCCTCGGGATCGTACAAGTTGGCGTCCTGTGCCTGGCTGAGCAGCACACCCAGCGGATTGGCCCGGGAAGCAGCGTTCACATCTTCGAACGCGGCGCCGAAATACACGTCATGCGCCGCCGCCTGCGGGCTGGGCATCCAGCTCAAGACGACATCGCGCGGCACGTCGACGGCACCGTCGCTCGGATAAGGCCCGGATGCAACCACCAGCGCCCCTCGCGGGCTTTCCGGCGGGCCCTGTTCGGTCGGCGTGTAATCCGCATTGGTCGTCAGGAGGATCTTGTCGACGGTCAGGCCGTCCTCCCGCATCCAGACATTCACCGTATGATCGCCGGCGGTCTTCACCTCGATGGTGGGACGCCCGCCGTTCATGATCTGGCTGCTCCAGTTGTACACGCCGTTGAAGCCGCTCATCGTCGCGGAGGTCACAGGCTCCTCTCCGTCCAGGCCCGTGTGGAGGGAATCGGAATTGCCGTCCATGCCATAGCCGAGAATCCAGACATAGTAGGTCCCGGTTTTGACAAACTTGACCACGTAGTCCAACTGGGGGCTGGTCGTGGCAACGTTGCTGGTGATGCCGGAACCGCCGGCCAGCGTGGTCGGCGTCGATTGCATCGCGAAGCCGCCGCTGAATCCGTCCGCCGGAGCGAAGTTGTTCGAGGTCCGCGAGACCAACTCCCACGTGTGCGGCGGCCGGGGCGTGTTCAGATCGAAGTTCTCCGCCTCCATGCAGACGATTCCATCGGGGCCGGTGTCCTGCTGGAAGGGCTGCGCGCCGAGCGCCATCGAGCCGCATGCCAGCATCAGGATTACCGTGGTCAGAAACGTCAATCGCGTGAGCATTGCTGTCCTCCTTCAGAGAAGATTGAGACTTCTGTCGCTCCCGGCACACGCCGGAGCCCTTCTCTCCGCGGCGTGCGATTCGCGGCCGGATGGCCGCCCTGCCGCGGCGGATATCACCCTGGTTCCCCCTCCGCAGGAGAGAACAACGGGTGCGTCTGCTTACGCAGCTCCTTCCTGTGGAAGCGCCCCTCAGACGCTTCGTCCGGATGCCCGGTTTCAAGCCGGGCGCAGTCCCTCGAAGCCGGCAAGCAGCCCGAAACACCACACCCCGTTAATTATCGCAAATTGCGCCTCGCCGTTCAAGGGCCTTCTCGCAGGCGCCGTGCCCGTGGGCGACCCGTGTGTCAGAAAGGCCGGTCGCTACCGGCCCGTTCCGGGCGGCGCGATCTCGCCGACGAACTCGTAGGCTCCCATGTCCACGATGCCATTGGTCACCCGCAGACGGCCATCCAGATCAAAAGACGGCAGCGGGGGCTCGGTCTGGTTCGATCCCGAGTCAATCGCAGGGGAATCCGACGCCAGACGGAAGTCATCGTCCTCGGTGCCGAGCACGCCATCCGCTCCAAACGGATCGACAAACAGAGGATCGGGCCCCGGCTCGCAGATGCTGGCGATGATCTCCGGAGGCACTGGACCAGGACGGAAAGCGACCGGCGTGCCGGAGGTGGAATCAGCGACCGAACCGTAGAGAATGCAGTTCGCAATCGTCATGGCAGGCAGGTGCACCCATGAATCCTCGGGTTTGGCCATCACCGCCAGGGTGGGCGGACGATCGAGAGTCGGCGAGGCGTTGCCGTAGAACGTGCAGTTCAGCAGGCGATGGACCTGTGGCTCGTTGACATAGTTGCCCTCAGGGTAGGCGATCGCGCCGCCTCCGTCTGCCGCGGTGTTGGCCACCAGCAGGCAATTGATCAGTTCGATTCTGCCGACGCTGTGTGCGCTGATGGCGCCGCCTTTCGCGCCGGCGTCGTTTCGCCGGAACACACAATGGCGCAACGTCAAGTCCGCCTTGATGTGCGACCCAATCGCGCCGCCATCGTACTCGGCGACGTTGTCTTCCCACAGACAGCCGGCGAATACCGGACGCCATCGGCGTCCGTTGGACACGGCGCCGCCCCACGAGGCGCGGTTGCCAAGGAAGGCACACCTTGTGAACACCGGCTGCCACTGGTTGCCCTCGTACGGCTCGTCCGAGCCGGAGCCGTCGGTGTGGAACAGGCAGACGGCGCCGCCAGTGCCCGCGTAGTTGTCGGTGAACACGCAGTCCGTCAGGCGAGGCGAACACCCGCCCTGACAGAAAAGGCCTCCGCCCTGGGCCTGGAGCCGAGAGTGGCTGCGAGGCGCGTTCGCACATCCCGCCGTGACGACAACACCCTCGAGAACGGCCTGGCTGTCCAGCCCTTCGCACCTTACGACGTTGAGGCTGTTGCGCCCTTTCGAGGTGGCATCTTCGCTGACGTCGTTGCGATCGATGTCGCCGCTGAGAACGGTCACGAAGGCGTTCGGGTCCCAGGCATTCGGTTCGGCTGCCATCAAACCGGCATATCCGCCACGAATCGTCGTGCCCGCCTTCAATTCGAAGCTGGCCTCGCGGTCCAGCGGGTCGTCGGTCGGGGTGTAGATGCCCTGTGCCACGCGGATCTCGTCGCCCGGCCGAGCAACCGCCAACGCGTCCTGGAGGCGCGTCAGAGCAGTGGCCCAGGACAGGCCGTCCCCGGCCTCGTTTGCATCATCGTCCACATAGAAGACGACACCCCCGAGGTAAGTCTTGCTGGCCTCGGTCGTACCGCCGTAAGCACCGATGTTGATGATGCCACCATTGGGAAGAGGTTCGTCGCCGACCGGGACGAGAGGATCGCCGGCATCGATGCATGGGCTGGTCACATCATCCCGTACCCAGCTCTCACTGGTCGGGTCCCAGCGTCCAGCCTGCGACTTGAGATGGTAATCGCCATCGACCCAAGTCGCGGCTCTCGATATCGAATCCGAACGCCAGTGGCCAACAGAGGCAAAACACGGGTCCACGTCAATGTTCCCCTCTCCCGGCCAGCCTCCGTCTACGTTGCTGTGGATCACTACGGCGCCGGAGAGCTCATCGTCGTCATTGTCCCAGACAATGCAGTGGTCCAGGACCGCACCACCAGCCTCATCGGACAATCCGCCGATGGAGCCGCCTCGATTCTGCGCCAGCGTGCAATGCATCAGCGTCGGACTGGCCCCTCGGCTGTATACTGCGCCACCATCGAAACTGGCGTTGCCCACAAAAAGGCAGTTCATTAACGTCGTGTAACTGTTGTCATTGTAGAGCCCTCCACCGGGAGAACTGTAGGCCCTGTTTCCGGCGAACCGGCAGCGAGTGAACACCGGCCCGGGTCCCGTGGGTTCGGGATCGCCGCGGCCGATCCCATCGCGCACGTGGACGGCACCGCCGCCGTCCCCGCTGGCCACATTGCTTTCGAAGAGACAATCCGTCGCTCGAAGGCTGCTCAGTCTCGTGCTTAGCGCGCCGCCTTGGCCGGCGTTGTTATCGCGGAAGAGACAACGGGTCAGAGCAAGAACATTGCGATTGAGAACGCCGGACGTATGGTTGAGGCCACCCCCTTCGGGTGCATAATTCCGTTCGAACAGACATCGATGAAAGGCCATGGAAGACCCCGCTCCACCAATAAGCACGCCGCCGCCCGAACCTTCGAAGGGATTGTTGCGGTTAGCCGTGTTCTCGATGAAGAAGGACTCGATGCACGTACTCCCGTCGCTGGGTTCCGCGTGCATCCCACCTCCATCAAACGCCTCATTGCCTCGAAACGTGCAGCGTTCTAGCTTCAAGACACCGTTGCGAAAGCACACACCACCCCCGTCGTGCTCCGCCTTGTTTCCCTCAAACAGACAGTCTACAAACGTGAGGTCGCCATCCTTGCCCCACAATCCCCCGCCGCTGTCCCACGTGAAGTTGTTGCGGAATACACAGGCCTTCAGCACGGGACTACCCCCGGAGCTGTACATCCCGGCGCCGTTTCCGGTGCTCGACATGGTCTTGTTATGGACGACCGTGCACCGCTCCATCCGAAGATCGCTGGCCAGACACGTGACGCCGGAACCGGAATACCCCCAACCGCCCGTGATCGTGAACCCATCCAGGATAGTCGTCGCGTCGCTGCTCAGAGAGGCGACGACGATTCGGCTGTTGTCGTCCATGTTGGAGAAATCAGGGCCGTCGTCTCCATCCAGGTCTCCGCTGAGAATCGTCTCGTAGCGATCGATGTCACGTTCGTTGGGATCGGTGCCCGTCAGGCCGGCATAGCCTCCAGCCAGCGTTACACCGTTGACCAGAAGAAACCTCGCGTCACGATCTCCTGGAGAGAAACCAACACCTTGGTCAGGCTTGTACAAGCCTTGGGCCACTCGAACCCTGTCGCCTCTTCCAGCCACGGCCAGCGCGTCCTGGAGATACACAAACGCGTCCGCCCAGGATGTGCCATCGTTTTCGCCGGTGGCGTCGTCATCCGCGTAGACGACTCTGAATGGAACCGGCCGGATCGTGTGGTCTTGCCCAGCCGCGCATAGCCCGGTCATCAGGACACACGCGGCCACCATGATTCGCTTGCTCGCTAACCTGTCCATGTTCCGCTCCTTTCAATATGATGCTATGAAGATATGAGGCCGTATGGACACCGGTCCATGCCCGTTCTGCGCAGACCGCCCCCCTCTCGCTCAATGCAGGCGTCAAAACGTGACCGAATTGGAGATTCTCCGCGCATGTTGCACCTCGTGCGTCAGGACGCTCTACGCGCAGCGTCCGAGCAGCAGAGAAACTCACCGGGTCACAAAGGCAGGCGGTTATGAATGGAAACGTATGATATGATAGCAGACCACAGTTTTATAATAGATGCTTCTGCCCGCCTTTATGTCTCATTTTCTGAATTCTACAGCTATGTAGACGGGGTTTGCAAGGAATTTCCGGGCGAAAGACGTTTTTTTTTGCCGGGAGAATTCAGCCTGCCACCGGTCGCGGAAACCGTGTGCGGCAGGCGAAACAGATTGCCAGTTGGACAACCAGGCCCAGGCCGATCAGCGCGACGGCGAACCAGTAGGGCGCATACGGGCCGACGTGCCTGGCCAGATGGCCGCCTGTTCCGGCGCCCGTGATGACGCCGACGGAGATCACGATTTCGTGGATCACCATGCGAGTCGAGCGGTTGCGGCTGGCCGAGACGCCATAGTAGAGGTGGCTGCTGTAGGCAAACCCGAACGGCAGGCCGAGCACGATCGCCGAGACCACGAAGACCCCCAGCGTCCGCCCATAGATCATCATCAGCAGAGCAACCATGAGCACCATCTGGCCCGCCAGAAGCGGCGCGAGCCTGAAATGCCAGAAAGCCCAGCGGCCTGCCGCCGTCAGCGACAGGAAATTGCACAGCGCAAAGACCGCGTAGTAGATGCCGAACTGCGCCTCCGAATAGCCCAGAGCCACGAAGAGCAGTGCGAATTGCGACCGTACGATCGCCTGCGAGGCCCAAGCGCAGAACAGAGCGACTCGCGACATCCAGCGATAGGCGATCAGCGCGCGCGGATCATGGATCGGCTCGGGCGGCGCACCCGACGGTCCGTCCTCGCCTGTATGCCCCGTATTGTTGCGGGCCAGTACCAGCAGCAGCAAGGACAGCGCGAAGCACCCCACCGCCGCGACCATCGGCCACAGCGGATTCCGCTCGACCAGCCAGGCCCCGATGATCGGCCCGACCAGGGCCCCGCTCGACCAGGAACCGTTGTACCGTCCGAGTCGGCGATTCAGCCTGACTCCCTCATAGCGGGCAGAGACCCAGCTCATCAGGAAGGGCCAGAACAGCGCCATGGCCGCACCGCCGAACCCTCCAGCCGCGATGATCATCCAGATCCAGGCCGGCCCGGCGACCTCGCCCTGTCGGCCCGCGCCAAAGACCGCCGCCACCATTGCGGCCGCGGCTACCAAGGCCACAATGGTCGCCAGACGCGTCGCCCGACGAACATCCAGGTGTCCCAGCCACGAGCCGGTGATCAGCAGCGCCGCCATGTATGCCAGGCTGTTGCCCGCCAGCGCATAGCCCACGTGGGTCTCGGCGCCGCCGATGGCGGTCAGGACGAAAGGCATGGCGGTCCAGCAGATGCCCAAACTCAGCGCAGTGGCGAAAGCCGCGCCGTACAATGGCCAGCTCCGGGCGGTCCGGGTTGAATCGGCTGTCGGGTGCTCTCGTGTCATCTCCATTGGGCTCCAAGCCCGGCGATTGTAACATCCGCCCGACAATTCGCCAGCCACCGCCAGCAAGAAAACAACGAACCGCGGGAAGATCTCCATACCCAATCACAGTGCACTGGTGTGTAATAGGCTGAACAGCGATCGCGTTTCAGTCAGGTGCGCAGGATGGTCGAGGAAAGACTGTTGATTCTCTGGTTCAAGAGAGGCTCGCCGCAGGCCCTGCGCCGGATCTATGACAAGTACAAGGTCCAGATGCTCAAGCTGGCCACAGTGCTGCTGGGCGACGGCAACGCCGCCGAGGACATCGTGCACGACGTCTTCGTGTCGTTTGCCGGCTCGGCCGAGCGGGTCAAGCTGACCGGCAGCCTCCGCAGCTATCTGACCACGAGTGTGGTCAATCGCGTCCGCAACCAGAGGCGAAACAACGGCCGACATGGGGGGATCAGCCTGGAAGGGGCATCGCTGCCTCCGTCGGGCGGACCAGGGCCTGCGCAGTGGGCGATTCTCAGCGAACAACTCGCGCTGCTGGCCGAGGCGCTGCAACAGTTGCCTTACGAGCAACGCGAAGCGCTCAGCCTTCGCATGGAGATGGACATGAGCTTCCGCCAGATCGCGGCGGTGCAGCACGTGCCGCTGAACACCGCCAAAGGCCGATATCGCTACGCCATGGAACGACTGCGGTCTCTGCTTGAGAGTGAGGTACGACAATGCGATCCGCAGACCACATAAGAAAACTCTTTCGAGACGCCAGGCTGGGCATTGGGCCCCAGGCCGATGAGCAGGTCTTTCGGGACATGCTCTGGGTCCAGCAGGAACACGCAAAGAAACCAGAGACATTGATTGTGAAAGGGAGATCAATCATGAATAGTCCATTCGCCAAACTCGCTATCGCAGCCGCCGTTGTCATCGCCGGCGTCATGGGTCTGTTCCTGTGGACGGGCACGCAATCCAGCGTCGCCTTAGCCGACGTCCTGACTCGCCTCCAGCAGGTCAACGCATATATGTACCAGATGACCATCCTTACGACAGGCTCGGGCGTTGGCGACACACCCGCCGAGCACGAGGCACGCGCCACGGCCTTGATATCGCAGGAACTGGGGATGAAAATGACGATGGAAATGGACACGAGAGTCCCCGGTCCCGACGGCGCCGAGCCGATGCTGCAGGAAACGTACATGCTGCTCCGGCAGAGAAAGGAGATTACCCTCATGCCGGGGCAGAAGAAGTATATGCAGATCGACTTCGACGACGCCCTGGTCGAGGAAACACGCAAGCAGAACAACGACCCGCGCGCCATGGTCGAGGAGATTCTCAACTGTAACTACGTCAGCCTGGGTCGCTCCGTCATCGAGGGCGTCGAGGTCGAAGGCTTCCAGACGACCGATCCCAACTATCTTGGGGGCATGATGGGCGAAGTCGACGTCAGGATTTGGGTCGACGTCAAGACCCAACTGCCGGTCCGGTCCGAGATGGACATGCAAATGACCAACGACATGCACATGCACGCCGTCATTCATGGTTTTGCGTGGGACGTCTCGGTCGATGCCTCCGAGTTCGAGCCGGTCATCCCGGATGACTATACCACTCTGGGCGGAGGACCGCTCCAGATGCCGGCCATGAATGAAGAGACCGCCATCCAGGGGCTGCGGCTGTTTGCCGAGTTGAGCGGTCGCTACCCGGAGAAGCTGGATATGGTGACGCTCATGTCGGTGACGAAGGACCTCGCCAAGCGGAGCGTCGCGGACGGTCATCAGCCGGAGAAGGATGACATGGATGAGCGAATCAAGGAACTCACGCAGACCCTGGCGCCTGTCGTGGGGATCGGCTCGTTCTACATGTCGCTCTCGCAGGACCAGAAGCATCCCGCCTACTACGGCGATGTCGTCACGCCGGAGGACGCCGATCAGGTCCTGATGCGATGGCAGGTTTCCGAGACGGAATATCGTGTGATCTTCGGCAGCCTGCACGTCGAGACCGTCAGCGCCGAGGTGCTGGCGGAGCTTGAGAAGACGCTGCCTCGTCCATAGCGCACTGTTGGTTCAGCACACGACGGGCCGGGTCGTCGGACCCGGCCCTTCTTCGTTGTCGTCGAACGGTGCGGCGGTCAGCGCGCCTGTCCGTCGGTCAACTGCTGGATCTTCTGCCGACGTGCGATGAGCACCTGCTGCATCTGGCGGTCAGGCGCGGCCAACTCGATCGCGCGGTCAAGATGCTGCACCGCAAGGGCATTCTTCTGCTGTCGGACGCTCAAACCAGCGAGCAGATCATGCGTGCGGACCTGCCCTTCCCGCGGCAGCAAGGGCAGCAGACGTTCCAGAGCTGCCATCGCGCCGGGCAAGTCGCCCTGAGCGTCCCGCGCCTCCGCCAGATTCGTGTACGCATCGAGCAGGCGGGGATTCCGTTGCAGGGCGTTCTCGAACGCTGCGACCGCCTGATCGAACGCGTTGAGACGCCGGTAACAGATGCCCAAGTTGTTCCAGGCAGCCCCGTCGCCCGGCCGGAGCTGGACGAAGTGCTCGTATTGCTCGATGGCGCGGCCGTAGTCCTGCGACAACACGTACCGTTTCGCCAGACGCCCGCGCAGCTCCGCGGCGCCGGGGGTCCGCTCAACCGCTTCCTCCAGAGCCCGAATCTCTCCCCGCAGCTCTTCGAGGATGCTGTCCACGTCCCGGTCCTGGGGGTTTGCTTGCCTGGCGGCCGCAAATTGCCCATTCATGATGTCCGGATCGCCAATCAGCGCCCCCACGACACCTTGCAGCACGTGCCGAGTCGCCTGGCTGTACTGCTGGAGTATCGCTGCCGGGTTTTCCCCGTCCGGCAGCAGGCGGACGTTCGTCACATGGTCCAGCAGCGGCGTGCAATGCTCGCTGATGGAGCGGAGGATGTCGAGCCAGGAACCCTCGACGTCGCGCTTGATCGCCGCGCCGAATTCCAGATAGGGCTTGTCGTCGGTATGCAGAGGGCCCTGGCCGCCGAGGCTCGTCAATTCCCTCTCGCCCACCAGGAGGCAATCGAGGAAATCGTAGACGCAGTATACATTGATCTGTTCGAGGTCTTTGGCAATATCAGGACGCTCGGCGATCGCCTTGATGCGGCGGAAGTCCAACTGCATCGGCTCGACCGTCCCGAGGAGCACGGCGTGTTTGTTGACGCAGTTGTTGACCACCCACAAGGAGCTGTGAGGCATCGCGGCCTGGAAGCTTCGCATGATGATGCGGAAATCCTCCGGTCGCAGATCGAGCGGCACCCAGCATGACAGCACACCCTTGGGCTTGAGACGGTCGCGACAGGCCTTGAAGTGATCGTACGTGTAGAGGGCCGAGCTGCCCGTCGTGCCCGGATAGGTCGAATCGTTCATGATGACGTCGAACTTCTCCTCGGTCATCTTGATGAAGTTCTTGCCGTCCATAATGATCTTGCGGAGCTTCGGATTCGCATACGAGCGGCGGTTGATCTCGTCGAAGAACACGCCGGCCTCGAATACGCCCGGACAGATGTCGACGATCGTGTAACGCGCGACACCGAAATCCAGACCGATCCCGCAGGTCTCGCCGCTTCCATAGCCGATCTGCACCACGTCCTGCGGGTTCTCATGGACCAGCAGCGGCGCATACGCCTGGAGCTTCTGCGTCGTCCGCAGCATCAGGTCCATGCCCGCGACGTCTACTCCATCGACGGCGATCAGGCGGTCTCCATCCGGCAGATCATGGACTGTCACCGTTCCGGTGACGCCGTCGTCGATGAACACGATTTTGCTGGGATGGTGATATGTGTTCACGGTTTGCAGGAACACGTCGCGCGGAATCCAGACGGCACAGGCCGCCACCAGCAGAATGGAAACCACCGTCCCTGCCATCGCGAGCGTTCTGTGTCGCTTGTCCGAGAGCGCAACCAGCGCAATCGCCAGGGCGAAGAGGGCCGCGACAACCACCAGAAAGCTGTTCCGCAATCCCAGAAGCGGGATCACCAGGAAGCCGGCCGCCGCAGAGCCGAGGACGCAGCCGATCGTATTGGACGCATACACCTGCCCCACGCGCCGGCCCACCGTCTCCCAGACCGGCGCGCAGATTCGCACCGCGACGGGGAACACCATTCCCATCAGGACCGTGGGAACGATGATCACGGCAAGGGTGTCGATGAAATGGACCATGCTGTCGCCGGCGAACGAGATCTTCCAGTCGACTATGCGTTCGAGCACCCAGGCATCGAGAGCCCAGAGCCAGCCCAACATCTGGATCGACCCCAGGATCGACAGCGCCAGCGCAAATTCGATCACTCCAAACGCGAGAATCGGATCCTTCAGGCGAGGCACCAGCAGCACGCTCGACAGGAGGCTGCCCAAGGCAAGGCCCAGAACAAAGCACGTCAGCATGCAGGCGAAGGCGTAAGCGGACGTCCCGAGGACAAACACGAGCACCCGCGACCAGAGCACTTCCATCGCCATCGCGCAGAATCCCGCCACGAAAACGCCGACCAGGGCAATCGTCCGGACGCGCTCCGAGTACACGGTGGGTGATTCCTGCGCCCGTGCAATCTGTTCCCTGAGAGCGGCGAGGCCCTGCTGTTTGCGTTTGGCCGCTCCAGGAATCACCGGTCGCGGCCTGATCCCCAAGGACAGCAGCCAGGCCAGACTGCCGATGGCCACGTTGGCCGTCGCGGTCACGTAAATCGACGAATTCACGCCCAGCAGCCGAATCAGGTAGTAGCCCGACAGGAAGCTACCCAGGACGGCGCCGAACGTGTTGACCGCATAGAGCAGACCGACGCCCTGTCCGGTCCGCAAGCGCGACTCGCTCCTGCCCGGTGTCGCCGCCCAAAGCCCGCTGAGGACCGGCAAGGTCCCTCCCATCAGGACCGTGGGAAGCAGGAGAATCAGAATCGAGACGACGAAACGAACCAGATTCAGCGTGTGAGGACCCGGCTGGCACGTCTGATAGAACCACAGGTAGAACCGGTCCACTGCGTTCAGAATGGCCGGGAAGGCGAAGGCATAGACGCCGATTCCCAGTTCCAGCCAGGCATAGAGTCGCAGCGGTCGCGTCATGCGGTCGGCGTGCCGCCCGAGCAGCCAGCTTCCGATGGCCAGACCCAGCATGAAGGCCGTCAGAATGGTGCTGGCGGCAAAGACCGTGTTGCCGAAGACCGTCCCGAGGGACCGCATCCAGGTCACCTCGTAGACGAGACCGGTCGCACCGGATATCAGGAACAGAGGGAGAATCAGCCCGCGATGATTTGGTGAGACCGGCAGGCCTTGCGTTGTCGCCTTCATGTCCATGCCTTCCCAGGGGAACTCGAAATGACGACTACACAGTTTCGAAACACAGTGTATCCACTTTGCAGGTTTCGATCAAGTCCCGTTCAAAGACGGGGAACCTCTGGGGGGTGGTGAAGGCAGCGCAACGGGGCTCCGGGACGGCGGGACCTGTTATTTGAGTAAGACCGGAAGGTCGATCGCGCAGGCGCGGAAATGGTTGGCCGAGAGTGTCACCGTCTGCCACCGGACGCTGCGCTCTTTCATGTGCCGCCGGTAGTCCTCCAGGCGAATACAGAAGAAGACGTACCGGTCCGGACCGAGGCAGAGCACGTCGCGCCCGTCGAAATCGACGTCGATGCGTGCCGCCCGGTAGGCGAAGACGAAGGCCGCTTCGTGGCCTGGGCCCAGGGCCTTGGCCCAGGCACCGAGCCCGCGAACATCGTCACGCGTCACCCAGCATTCCAGACCCTTGAGCCCGGCCAGGCTCGTTCCGGCGAATGTTCGCCCTTTGACCTCGACCATGATACGTCGGCCGAGAGGAGCGTAGAGGAGGAAATCGAAGTTCTTGACCGTCTGTCTGGCGGTTCCGATGCGCTGGTGCTCGTCGGCGCGGACGTACTCCACCTGGTGGTCGATCAGCCAGCTTTCGAACGCTCGCTCGTAATGATTGGCCGCCGAGTCCCTCATGCGACTGTCACCTTCCCCTCGCAGGCCAGGCCGCCGATTGCACGCGGAGATCGATATCGGCTCTCCCCACCGCCGCGAAGCTACTTCTTCGCGTCGAACAGGAGTGGCAACACCTCGTTCAGATAGTACCTCCAAAGACGCCATTCGTGGGCACCGTCTGTGATATGGGCGGTGTGCTTGATCGCTCTGGCTTCGAGCGCCGCCAGGAACCGTTGATTGGCCTCAAACAGGAAGTCCTTCCTGCCGCAACCGATCCAGAGAAGCCGCAGACTCTGGTTCAGTGTCTCTGGTTTGGCCAGCAACGCATCGAGTTCCTCACCGGTCGGCGTGCTGGAGCTGAATGCAACGACCCAGCCGAACATCTCCGGATGTCCCAGCCCGATTCGCAGCGATTGCCCTCCTCCCATGGACAGCCCGGCAATCGCCCGGTGCTCCGAATCGCTGCGTACGCGGTAGTTGTGCTCGACGAACGGGATCACATCGCCGATCAGATCGGCTTCGAAGCTTCTCCAGTTTCGAGGCTGGCTCCGGTCGGACGTAATGCTCGGCGTGTGCCCATACGGCATTACGATGATCATCGGCCTGGCCCTTCCGGCGGCCAGGGCGTTGTCCATGACCGCGTTGGCCCGTCCGACGATGGTCCAGGCGTCTTCCGTATCTCCGCTGCCGTGCAGCAGATACAGCACGGGGTACTTGAGCTGGCCCGACGTCTCATACGGCGGGGGCGTGTAGACGTAAAGGCCCCGCGTGGTATCCAATGACTTGGAAGGATAGCGGTGGATACGCACGGTCCCGTGAGGAACGTCCTGCTCCTCGTAGAACATGGGTGGGTCACCGGGAACCAGGACCATGCTCCGGGCGCTGCGGCGCCAGACCTTGACGAACGGATTCATCGGATCGGCGATGGCCAGACCATCCACCTTGAAGTTGTACTCGTAGATCTCCGGGGCAAGCGGTTCGACGGTGACCGACCAGAGCCCCTCGGCATCTTTGAGCATCGGCTCCGGCTCGGCGAGGAAATTCGCCTCCAGCAGCACGCGCTGAGCATCCGCTGCACGAAGGTAGAACGTCACCTGGCGGTTCGCATGTACCTGCGGCCAGAGTTCTGCGCCCTGCGGCTGAGCCGCGACAGGTGGGCAAACTGTGCTCCACAGCAAGACCATGGACACGACGAGTTGCCATAGACTGTATCGGCTCATTGCGATCTCCTTACACGTCTCGGGCAGGCGCGCCAGCGGTGCCCTGGTAAACCTACGTCGTTCCGCCCGGCTCCGGCAGCAACTGATTCACATGCACCTGGGTCTGCTCTCCGCTGAGCATGTCCTTGATGACAAGCTCCTGGCGGTCCAAGTACTCCTGGCCGATGATAACACACCGGGCGGCGTTCTGGGAGGAGGCCTCCTTCAACTGCTTGGAAAGCCCGCCCAGCTTGTAGCTGAAATTGGCGGAATGGCCAGCGGCGCGCAGCCTGGCTGCCACGGAGTACATCGCTTTGGCGCAGGCGGCATCCGCACAGGCCACGAAGTATTCGAGCCGTCGCGGCGGGACCTGGCTGTCCAGAAGTCCCTTCTGATGCAGCAGGATCTCCAGCACGCAGTCGCCCATGCCCATCCCGGTGGCGGGAATCGCCGGACCACCGAAGTCACGAAGAAGGTTGTCGTATCGCCCCCCGCCGCAGATGGCGCGCAGCTCCCCGACAATGTCGTGGATCTCGAACACCACGCCGGTGTAGTAGGCCAGACCTCGCACGATGGCCGGATCGAACACGCAGTACTCGGCCACGCCCATCAGCTCCAGCGTCGCAAACACACTCTGCATCTGCTCGACGGCGGCGCGGATCTCGTCATTCAGGGGAACGACGCGCTCGATCTCGCCGACGGAATTCAGCGCGAGGAAATCCGAGATGCGCCGGGCCTGCTCCTTGTCTGGAACCTGCTCGGCGAGCATCGCCTCGAACGTGTCGGCCGGCAGCTTGGCCTTCTTGTCGAGCAAGGCGTACATGCCGTCGAATCTGCCCTCTTCAATGCCGATGCCCCGCAGGACCGAGGCTAGGAGCTTGCGGCTGGAAATCTTGGCCCGGATGTCGTTGCTGGTAAGGCCGACCGTGCGAAGGTAATCCAGCGATGTGAAGATCACCTCCGCGTCCGCTTCAGGACTGTCGATACCGATGATGTCGATGTTCCACTGGAAGAACTCGCGCAGCCTTCCTTTCTGAGGCCGCTCGGCCCGGCACAGCCGCGGCACGGAGAACCATTTGATCGGTCGGGGCAGCGAGTTGATCTGCTGGTTGACCATGCGCGCCAGGGTAGGCGTGATCTCCGGCCGGATCGCCAAATCCCGCCCGCCGCGGTCCTGGAACGAGAAGAGCTGCTCGACGATCTCCTGACCGCTCTTGATCTGGTACATCATCAGGTGTTCGAAGATCGGGCCGTCGTATTCCTCGAAGCCGTTCCGAATGGAAACGCTCTTCCACCCGTCGATGATCCAGTTGCGACGGGCCATCTCGGGCGGGTAGAAATCCCGCGTCCCTTTTACCGGTGGTATCTTCATGTCTTCCTGGTCTTTCCCTTGCGCTTCGTGGCCCGCCGCTTCTCGGTCACGTTGTTATCGAACTTGATCCGAATGTACTCCTCCATCTCCTTGTCGTTGGTGAAATGGAGCTCGTAGTCATACTCCCCATCGACGAGGTCGCAATCGGAGTGCTTGTACTTGCGGCAGATATTCGGCCGCTTCTCGTAGATCTGGCACCGGTAGTCGGTCTCGGAAAGGTGACGGCACTTGTTCTTGACGTTCACATACCAGTCGCCGTCTTCGACAAAGACCGTGACATCCTTGTGGCACAGAAACCATCGGATATCGTCGAAATCGTCCTTTGTCTCCGGCGTCTCGATCGGCAGCGCAAAGTACCGACAGCACAGTCCTGTACACCTGTCACATTGGCTCTTCTTGGCCATCCAGTATCCTTCATTTGGCTTCATGCAGGGCGCATCTGTCTTTCACGCCCCCTATATAAGACGTGAGGGCCGGACCGTCAAGAAGCGGTGTTCGGCCCAACCGACAATCCGACACGACAGAGGCCTTCTCCGGGCTCTGGGCCGTCATACCCAAAGGCCTGGACCGTCATCATGATGATGTGTCGCCGCCGTTTCCGCGACGGTCGCTTGGGCCTCCTCGCGTTCCTGGGAAGATTCCGTACCGGCGCTTGACGGAACCAAGCCACCTCGGATACGATGAATACCGAAACGATTGTCCACAGGCCCCCGCAAAGTCTCGCTTCCTCTCCCTCATCAAATGCGGGGGCTTCTTACTTAAACCCGCATTTCCCGGCCAAAAACGCTGTTTCGACGCCGCCAGCAATCCTTGCCTGTCCTTGAGCGCCCTCAGATGTCCGCACGCGGCGCAAGAAGAACACAAGATTCCCATGAGCCTATCCCGCCTTCCTTTCCTGCTCGTCCTCGTCAACAGAGAAATCCGGCAGAGACTCAATCGCCGCGTTCTCCTGCCCGGCCAGAACGTGTGTGTACAGGTTCAACGTCAAGTTGACATCGTGGTGCCGCATGAGCACCTGCGCTGTTTTCGGATGGACGCCACGCATCGCCAGCAATGTCCCGAACTCCCCACGCAGACAGTGGAAGTCGAAGAACCTGCCCGCTTCGTCCTTGTACGGCAACCTGGCCGCTTCCAGGTCGCGCCGGATCATGATGGATGTCGCCCACGGCATTTTGAACACCGTGGCCGTGGGGAGCTTGTCGCGACAGAAGGCCCGCAGTTCCTGCGCCAAGTTCTTCCTTAGGGGCAGTCGTGCCCCCTTCTTGTTCTTCGTGTACTTGGCGTCCAGGGACACAACGCCTTTGTCGAAGTCGAAGCACCCCACGGTCAACTTCGTGATCTCTCCGCGCCGCAGTCCGGTTTCCGTCGCCAGTCGGTATATCAGATACCGTTCGTGCCCGGTCAATCCGAACAGCTTCCCGGCAGACCGCTTCGTCGTCTCCAACAGCCTCTTAAGTTCGTTCACCTCAAGCGCCCGCCGTGGATGCCGGCGATCTTCCCGCTCGTTCAAGGGCCTGAGGTTCGCGACGGGATTGGCTTGCGTGATTCCCTCTCGCATCAACCACGCCAGAAACGCCTTGATTGTGACAAGGACGTGGTTTGACCGGCAGTAGCTGGTTCCTGCATCGCGTAGTTGCTTGAGATAGGCTTCCACTTTGGGTCCGGTGATGTCCGAGAGGAAGATGAATCCGCAAGCCTCACACAGCTTCGTAAGGTCCGACCGATTCGCCCGGATATGCTGTGCGTCAAGCTCTCTGGCCCTCATGCTTTCGATGAACGCCGCAACAAGCTCCGCCAGTGGCTTCGTCGCCGTGTTCGCCCGTTCGTCCAATAGGCCCCACGTGGCAAGCTCTGTCCGCATGGTCTTGGGCAGGCCCTCTATCCGCCGCCGTAGATCCCCGCCGATCCCCTGACTGCTGCCTTTGGCCACCAACAGGTCCTCGATCGTGGCCCCTACCCGCTGCGATGCCCCTTGATCCGTGAAGGCTTTCAGCCGCCGGCAGTAGTTGTTGTGGTCCCGGAACTCGACGTAGTAGCAGTTCGTTTCCAGGGTGACCCGCTTGCCGCTCTTGGATACCGGCGCGATGATCTCTTGCCCGCGGGCGTTCGTGAACTTCGCGACGTTGCCGTTCTTGCGACGGAGAATCTTCGCCCCCTCAGGAAGCGGTACTGTGTAGCTCGGCTTGAACACTCTCATGGCCTCGACTCCTACTTGTGGTTTCGATCTCGGGCCGGATACGCGCCGGCCCATTCATGCGATAGGTCAACTGGCAGACACCCCGACCGTGCTTTCGGTCCTTCCATCGTCGCACGCCGCTGATCCATGCGGCCCTTGCTGATAGCCAAGCGGATGCCCCCGCACCCGTGGCAATCCCGACCATAAACATCAAGAGTCCATACTCCATCGTCGTTTCCCTTCTGTTCTCTGTGAGCCTCTACAAGGCCCGATCTTTCCCTTGACCCTGCCCGTGGGTCGCGACATCGGTCGTTCGTTCGTCATGCCCCCCAAGTGTGGGGGTTCCTGGCCTTGCTGGCGTCGGGTTCGACCCTTGATTCGGACGACTCGCTCGTTCAAGCGCCTCAAGGACCGCCCGCCGCCGTCGCTTCGATCTGTTTTCCATGATGCCACCACCTCTCAGAAGTGGGGACCGGCCGGAAGAACGCACAGCCGGCCCCGCATGGACGCCTCAGTGTGAGCCGAACGCCAGCCAATACCGAACGGCCTCTTCGGCTTCGGAGTTGTCGGCTTCGATGCACAGCCTGCGAAGGGTGGCCGGGTCCTTGAACGCCGCGACGCGGGCCTTGAGCCGTCTCTCGGCCGCCGCCACACGATCATCTTGACCGTGCAGCGCGAATAGACTGACGATCGCGCTCTGCGCGACCGGCCCAAGATCGTCAATCGCTTGGTCCAGGAACTCGTCGCCGGTAGACGGCACCTCGTCCATCTGCCGGCAGAACTCCGCCGTGGATTGCATGGCTTCGCCGACGATGCGACGGACGAGCTTTTCGAGGCCGTCAACAGTGGTGGGAAGTGTGGTGGGTTCTTTTGGTTTCATACGTTGCCCCTTTCTGAAAAAGCGGCCGGGGGTGTATGAGGCCCAAAAGAAGCCCGGTGGTCCTTACGGATGCACCGTCCCCGGCCATGAAAGTCTGTTGGTGAGAAACTTGATGTGAGTCTTTTGGTTTCATACGCCCTTATTGTCGCCGATCCCCGTCGCGGCGTCCAACAAAATCCAGAGAATTTCGGATATTTTATCCGAAGGTTTTCCATGAAAATCCCCAGCCCCAGCCCCCAAACCGCTCTTCCGCCCTGAACCATTCGCCGCGCCATACGTCAGTCACAGCCGACCGCCCGGCTCGTAGGACGTCGCCGTGATCGGTTCCGCCAGCGAGGCTCTGTGCTCCATGAGAAGCTCTACCGCATCAGTCCAGTGGGCGTACTTGAAACGGCCAAGATCGTAGTCGTAGATGAAGACCCACCCGAACCGATCGCACACGTCGGCCACTTGGCAACGGATGATCGCCAGTCTTTCCCGGTCCGCCGGCAGGTCGCTGTCAACGTGCCGCTTGATCTTGCGAAGTGACGCCCACGATCTCGGCGGCATTACGACCTCACAGGAACAGCACCGGACTCGTTGCCAGCCACAGCCGCTCATCGTCAAGCTGCTTGGCGTTCTCGATCCACTGAATCACCGTCTGCCATCGGTCGGACGAGAGCATGGACAACGCCTCTTCCACCGCGGCGCGACCGCTCTTGCCCGACCGACCACACTCAAAGGCAATCCGCCGCATGGCCGCTGGGTCCAGTTCGCGGGCGGCCGTGTAGATGATGTGGTGCAGGAGAAGCTCCAGCGCCTTGTCCATGTTGCCCTTGAGCGCCCCTATGGTCATCATCGCGGAAATCAGACCGCACAGAAAGAACACCTGCTGTTCGTCTTGCTTGCCCATGTTATCTCCGCCGATTCGCCCGAGTCACCGGACCGTTGTTCCTCTTGTCCTTGAGCATCATGCTGACCACCATACGCCGGCCGTCGAATTGCACGCCCGTCTGCTGGACATCCACCTGTGCCCCGGACTGGTTCGTGATGTTGAAGCTCACGTTCGGCGCGGACGACTTGGACGACTCCGATTCGCCCTTGGGAGTCACCTTCTCGCCGCGCTGAAGGATCGCCGGGTACTCGTCTTCGCGCAGCCCCGTGTGAAGTCTTGGCGCACCGGCGAAGATGGACGGATGGACGAATCGCATCGGAGCGGCCGTCTCGCCCACGATCCCGCCGCTGTGCATCACCGAGACACCAAACATACCACCGATCATGCCAGTCATAGCGGTAGCAATCGGATCGGCGATCATCTTCTGCGCCATGGTGGCGAGGATCTGATTGCCCAACGAACGCAGAGCATCTTCCGCCGATGCCGCACCTGTCACCAGGTCCGCGAACGTCTGCCCGAAAGCCCGGCCGATGTCTTCGGCCATGCCGACCAGCTTTTCCTGCTGGGCCAGACGCTTGAGGCTCTTCTCGAACGCCGCCGTTTTCGCCCTGGCCTCGTCCGTGCCTTCGCCATAGCGTTCGTTCGCAAGGGTGGCGTAGTCAATCATATCCGCCGCGTGCGCGTGCGAGTCACTCAGCCGGCCGATGATCTCCATTTCGCGCTCGACAGCCATCTCCATCTTCGCCATCTCGTCGGCCGCCGCCTTGCGCGTCTCGATGTCCTCGTTCATGTAGTCGATGGACGTCTGCCAGTAGGCTTCGGCGTCCTCTGCCGACGGAAACTGCGCCCCTGGCCCGGTGTAGGCGCTGGCCCCATCGGTCCCGGCCCGCTCCAGCATCCGAGAGATGTCCGGGCCGCTCGGGGGGGTGTAGCCGCGCTTCAGGTTGCGGTCGTAGGAGTCCATCAGCTTCATCGCGTAGTCTGTGTCACGCGGTCGCTGGAAAACCTCCCGGCCGCCGCCCATCGGGTCCGTCACCTTCTGGCGCGTGAAGGCCCACTTGTCCTCGGGGTGACTCGACAGATACGCCTCCCGGATACTCTTCTGTGTGTCCGGGCCGAACCGGGAGAACTCGGACTCGAAGTTGATCTTCTTCGTCGCCTTCTCCAGGTCGTCAATGCTGCCGGTGACGATCTCGACGCCCTCTTTGAAGTCACGCGCCCAATCGTTGACCGCCGTGCGACCCTCTTCGAGAAGGCTGTTGACCCCGGTGAGCGCCTTCGTCGCTGCCGGCAGGAACACCTCCCCAAGCTCTGTCCCCGTGTCTGCCAGCGCCGCCTTGAGCCTCTTCATTTGATTCTCGTAACTATCCGCCGTGCGAATCGCGTCGCCTTGAGCATCCTTGCTGCCCTTGAGCAGTAGGCTGTAACGGAGCAGCACCTTCTGGTTGTCCGTCAATTCGCTGTAGCTCCCGCGCAGGCCCCGCTGAAACGCTTCCTGCTCCAGGGTCGATTCGCTCAGGATGATCCCGTACTTCCTGACCGTTTCGTGATTGCCGACCAGAGCCGACTGGAAATCACGCATGACCTCCGCGTCCATCGCGTTGTTGAAGCTCGCGACGTCAACGCTCAGCCCGACCAACGCTTTGCTCAGTTCAAGCGCATCGTCGGTCGCGAATCCCAGCGGCTTGAACAAGTCGCCGGCGTTCGCCATCGCCCGCTTGGTTTCCGTTTCGGCCCGACCGACCGAATCCGCGAAGCTGCTGGCCCATGCGTCCGCGCTGCCGGCAAGGTCGGCGAAGACGACGTTGAACTTGCTGCCGACCTCTTCCGCTGCCGACGCCAGCCCCAACAGTTGCCCGACGCCGCGCGTGAGCATCCGTGCGCTGAAGAACGCTCCCAGCGAAACCGCTGCCGTCTTGAAAGCACGGTCCAAGCCCCCGACCGCCCCTTGCGTTCGCGACGCCGCGCCTGTCACTTGATTGACGGCCCGGTCAAACTGAGCCGCCCCTTGTTGTGCTTGACGCGAGTCAATGCCCAACGTCAGTGTTGCATCTCGCATCGTTGACATATCCGTGCCCTCAATAGTTCCCCGTTCCCTTGTGAACCCACGTTTTCAAACCGCCGCCGCCACTTCCCAGAAAGTCTTGCGTTTCCGTCGCGCTTCAAGTTTGGGCAGCGCGCCGAACACCCGCCGACGCGCTGCCCGGGGGCCAGTAGCCAGCTACAGGCTTACAAGACTTGAATTGTCCTTTGTTCGGGTAGACCACAGAAGTCACGGATCGCCCGCTGCGACTGCTCCAGACTTTCGTCAACCAACTGCGACATCAGTTCGGCACTTTCCGCCTCGGCCACCGCCGACGGGTCCAGCCTGCCAAGCATCTCCCGCCGCGCGGCGCTGATCGTTTCCGACGCGAGGCCCTTGTCTCTCAGGACAAACACCGGAAGGCCGACAATCGCCTCAAACGTCACGCTGTCGCCCTCGCGCGTGCTGCGAATCAATTCCCCGAGAAGCTCCTGCCCACTCAGGCTCAGAAGCAACTGCCGTGCGCCCTGGACTTCCAGGAGCCGGGCAAGACGGTCGATGTCACTCTGCCCGGCAGGCTGCCCTGCCTTGGCAAGACGGGACTTCGCCGTGTTCAGTTTGGTGCCGATCGTGTTGCGGATCGTGGCGATGCTGCCCTCGAGCTCTCCCAGCGCCGCCTGCCCAAGTTCGCTCCGCCGCTTCGTCTTGCCCACGTCAGACAACGTTTCGTCGCGGTCAACCGCTTCAACCTGAATCGCAAGCTCGCGCATCTTGCTGAGCAACACCCCTTGAGCCTTCGCCCCCAGCCACTTCGGGCATTGCGTTTTCTCGTCCCCGCCCTGGCAAAGGCTCGACGTGCTGAAACCCCTCAAAACCAGATTCCTCAAGTCCATCTACTGGCCCTTTCCATTGAAGAGGTGACTACTCGACTTCATGCAGCCGAATCGACGCGCTGCTTCGCGACATCGCCGCCAACGCGTTGCGGCTGTCCTCGGACGCGTCGAACGTCGCGACATCGGCACACCTCAAGCCCTTGCCGCTCAGGAGCGCGTGAAGCTCGCTGCGCAGATCGGCTGCGATTCTCGGGTTCGCGTCGGTCACAAGTAACTCGATTACCAGATTCATACTATCCCCTTTCAAGTTGGCCCGCAGGCCGTTCATAAACGGGGCAGGCCGCCGCGCCGTCCGTGAAACGACGGCCCGCCCACAAGCAGAAGCCTAAAACTGTATCACCTCAAAGCGGTGTTCCTGTAGTGGATATTCATGCTCCAGATAGTAGCCAAGTGCGTCGGTCAGGTGCGTGAGCATCGGGCTTGATTTCTTGTCGATTTCGCTTGTGCCCTGGCGATAAGTCACGCCCTCGAAGTCCTGGATCGTGTGGACGCAGCGGGGGTCAACCAACAAATGAATCTTGCCGTCGGCCGATTGCAGACGGCTGTTCATGGCGTTAATCCGCACCTTCTCTCTCGGATTCGCATTAGGGACGCGAATCTCGAAGTCGCCACGCCCCGGCCGCGTTCGTGGTTGCCCGAACACCGGACGGAGCATCGTCTCGACGATGTCCCAATCCGATCCGCCCACCTTGGCCGTCCCCCTGGCCCCGCCCGTGGCGTCGCCGTAGCAGACGACATCGCCCAAGTGATTGCCGTACCGTTCGATGATCTCGCGGCAGACCCGCTGCGTGTTGCTGTCCTGAGAAATCCAAATCTCGTCAATCACGCACGTCACCGACTTGGTGACATCGACAGCCGGATTGCTGCCCTTGTACTGCTGCTCCTGCACGATCGCGCATGTCCCCGGCGCGACGTTCCAATCGTAGCACAGAACCAGAGGCAGCGTCGGATCGTAGGTCAGCCGCTCGGCCGCGTGAAGCTCGCGACGGAAGCCGTAGTAAACACGACCCCTCGAATCCAAAAAGGACGCCTCGTACTCCTGGCAGAAGGTTCTCGGGTCCAACTCGCTCTTGGCAATCTCGATCTCTTCGGGAGGAAGAATCGTGGCCGATGTCCAGGTGAAGAACGCCCACAAGCCGGAGTCGTCTCGCTCGGCCTTCTGCGCCGCCTGCCAGAACCAATTTCTGCCGTCCGGCGTGCCAACGAGCCACGCCTGCCCACCTCTTTCGGACAAACCGGGTCTGATGTGCTCGGTGAACGCCTCTTCCTTCACGTCGGCCGACTCATCGACCATCACAAGGTCAATGGGCGACCCTTCAATGCGCATCGGCGCGTCAAGGCCAGTTACGACAATCTGAGCCCCGTTGGCGAAGTCGATGGTCATTTCCCCTTCGGAAATCGCACGTCGCCGATCCTGGCCCTTCAACGCCCACGTGGGACACAGGGCTTTGACATCTCGCCAGAACACCCGTTTCGATTGCTGCCACGTTGGAGCACATAGCACCGCTCGGAAGTCAGGGACATCATGCGGACGCATTGCTGACAGGACGGCGAATCGTTTCGACAATTCGGTCTTTCCGCTGCGACGCCCGGCCGCCACCACCCGGAAGCGGGCAGGGCTCTCCCACAGACGCCGCTGTTCAGCGTGCGGCCTCAGTGCGTACCAACGGGGTAGTTCCCTGTATATGGTCATTTGACCATTCTCCGCTTCTGCCCACGGTAAAAATCCTTCATCGCACTCAAGATCCGCTCCCGCCGATCAACGGAGGCCCGATCTCTTGCGTTCTGCCCCTGGGACTCGGGAAACGGCAGTTCGGGCGATTTCTTGCGCTGCGTTAGGATTCTCAGGTCCATTCAAGCCCCCTTTTCGGCTTTCTGCCACCGCTTGACCGCCGTCTCGTACGCCACGCGGGCCGCGTCGTAGTCACCACCGCCGACCGACGCGTCAATCATGCGGTCGAACGACTCCAACAAGTTGACGAACGAAGCCGCCGGCTCCGACGTCGGCTTCTCGCCGGTATCGTAGAACCGTTGGAGAGCCTCGTGCATGGCCGACTTGCCCATCCACCGCTCGGCCTGATTCAACAGCTTCGAGATTCTGGTAAGCCGTTGTCTCATTTCTCGGCCTCTCCAAAGAAACGTTCGAGCTTGTCCTCGACTTCGTCCATCCGTTCGTTGACATCTGCGTTCAAGCCCTCACGCGCGAACGTCAGAATGTCCCTCGCGCACAAACGTTGCATCGACGTAATCGACTTGCCCCGCATCCCGTCGATGAGGACGTTCGCTGCCCGAGTCGCCTCCTGGCAAAGCCGACCCTGCGCATTGCCGAAGACCCGCTGCCTCGCGCTCTTATAGGCCGCCACAAAGTCTGGCGTGCGAAGCCAGTTCTCCATCGTCCGCCGCGCAACACCACACCGCTTGCACGCCAGCAATACCGACCGGGCCTTGAGCAAGGCGACAATGGCTCTTTCTTGTCTCGGAGTCAGTTGTGCCATTTTTTGCTTCCCTACTGCCCCGCAGAACCCACGGCCTCGGCTGCCTCCAAATCCGCCAGCACTTTCTGCTTGCGTCTCAGGAACTCCACGGTGTCCGTCGCTTCATCGACGGTTTGACACAAAGCGACCGGAACGTATCCGCTCGACCACCCGCGACATACCTGTAAATGGTTCGTCCCGAGAACATTGAACAGCCGGTCGATGCTGAAATTCGTGCAGCCGTTACTGTCAACGATCGCTTCGACAACCCACAAGTCCCCGAGTTCCGCCGGCAGGCCCGCTGCCGTTATGATGCCGATCCCGAGTTCCCTCATTTTTGTTTGCCCCCAACAATGACTCCGAACTCTTGAAACGTGAGGCCGCTGGTCAGATCGTAGGCGAGACGCAAGCCCGTTCCCGGCGCTCGGGCCTTTTCGATGTAGATCGTCTGCCCGTGCTCAATCTCCATCTTGCCGACGGGGGTCTTGACCGTGCCGGTCTTCTTGTCGTGCCGCATGATCTGCAACACACAATCGGAGAACCTCCCATAAGCCGCCGACCCTGCGACCTTGTCCGGCGTGCCCTCGTCCGCGCCCTTGACCAGATGCGAAACCAGAACGACGGAACACTCGTAGTCAATCGCTGCCCGCTTCACGCGTCGGACGAACGCGGGGTCCGCCACCCACGGTTGCCCCTTGCGAACCGCCGCCGACACGGGATCAACGAGGATCGCCCGCCGTCCCGCTTTCGCCTCTGCCTCAATCCATGCCGCGATGTCGTCCAGGGTTTCGAGTCCGAGTCCGGCGCTCACAATCGACGCCGCCGCCACCCGGTCCAGTTCTTCGCGATGTGTGTCGGTCAGTTCCCGCATTGTCCATGCGTTCGCTTTCTGCCAGTCAAGGTCGGTGACATCGGCCATGCCGGATGCCTGGGTAAGCGTACGGTCCATCAGGTCGCCGGCGTCACCTTCCAATAAGTACGCCGATGCAGATATGCCCTCACAAAGCCAGTACCGCAGAAGCTGGAGCGCGAAGAACGACTTGGCCGCGCCTTGCCGTCCCGCAATTACCGTCAACCGCCCCGGCGCTCCGAACCGCGTGAGCTTCGCCAGTTCCGGCCACGGCAGGGGCAGGCACGCCAGCTCACCGGATTCAATGCGACTCAGACGGTGCTCGTATTCTGCCACCGGCCCGGTCGATTTCGCCCGCTGCATCGCGTCCAGGACCGCCGCCTTTGGATTCACGCCCGCCACCCGGCACTGCTCGATGAAATCGAATGCGTCTTCCTTGTCGGCAAGGTCCAGGTCTGCCGGCTCGATCATCGACACGGCAGGCCGTGGGTCCAGCTTCGCCAACATCCCGGCCACGTCCCGCATATGAGCCCGACCGGATTCATCGCAGTCGGGCCATAGGACCACCCGCTTGCCCGCCAGTGGTTGCCAATCCGCATATCCAGCCTTGCCGGCCCCGCATGGTGCCGTGGTGGTACAGATGCCAAGGGCATTCATTGCGTCCGCACACTTCTCGCCTTCGACGACGACGATCTGCTCGGCCTGCTCGATACCCGTTCGGTCGTAGATCGGCCACGGCTTCGCGGGTGCCCGCATGAGCCAGCCACCACGAACCGGGTGGGCTTGGCGGAACGCCTTCCCGTCCGGTGTTCGCAGCCGGAAAACGAGAAGGTCGCCGCCGTAGTCGTGCTCTGATTCGATCTGCCCGCCATGCGCCACGGCAATCCGCAAGTCGCCAAGGGTGGGAAAGACCCGCTCGGCCGGCCGCCTGTTGCCCTTAAGGATTTCGCCCACAGCGCGGCCTGAGTTCCGTGACTGTAGGTCGAACACGTCGCCGCTGGCGTCGCACGCATGGCACTTGTACCGCCAGACGCCTTCAGAGTCCTGCCATACTGAACCGCTCGCGTGCCGATCATCGTGGTACGGGCACTTGACCTCGGTTCCGCGCACTGTTGCCCCGGCCTGCTCAAGCTCGGCCACGAGCGCCGCCCGATCCCTTCGGAGTTGCTGCTGTTCGACATTCATGCTGACACCTCCGCGCACCGGGAATAGATTTCATCAACCTGTTCCTCGGTAGGCAGCCAGTAAAAGTCACCGCGCTCGGGTTTCTTCATCTTGCTGAGCCAGACCGACCGCAACTTCGCCTTCCAGTCCTTGACCCGCCGGCCGCTGGAGTCCTTCCACCCGCGCTGTTCGTAGTAGGCGACGAACTCCGCGCCCTTGTTCGGTTCGGCGAAGTTGTTGTAGCCAAGCTCAGCCGCGTAGGCATTGACCTCTTTGGCCGTGGGTGGGGTGAAGGTCCTTATATCTCTTTTACTTTTCCTTGTTCCTTTTCCCTGGACAACTTGTCCGGGTTTTTTGGACAACTTGTCCGGGTTTACAGTTGTAAAAGAGGACAGCTTGTCCGGGTTTTTTGGACTAAAGGTGGACACATTGTCCGGGTTTACAGCCTCGAACCAGGACATTCTGTCTGGGTTTATGGAGTAGCCGTTGGTCTTTTTCCGGCCGCCACCTATGACCACGGTGATGTCATCGAGCTTGACGAGTTCGTGAACGACGCGACGAATCGTGCGGTCGGTCAAACCAAGGTCTTGCGCCATCGTGCCTTCGGCCCACCGGCTGCCGCCGTTGCTGCCCTGGCGAAATCGCAGGTACGCCAACACGAGCTTCTGAGTCACGCTTCGGTCCCTTCGCCCCAGAAGCGCCGCGGGAATACGGATGTGCCATTGCTCGCTCATGCTCGCCTCCCGCAAGAGACCGGCCGTCCCTTGCTCTGCCAGCCTCCCGGACCGTGAAGGCCGATCCCAATGGATTCTTGCGCCGTACTCCGAATCGACGGCCACAATTCGACCCAACGGCCACGCGACGGCATGCCGTGGAGCATCCACAGATGGACTTCGACAGCACTCCAAATGCGACGGTTGCCAAGCTTGGCCGCCTGGGGACCGAGCTCGCCAGTCTTGTCCATCTCGTAGAGGAAGCTCCGCGCGACACCGATCGCGTCAGCGACTTCCTGGGCAGAGAACCCGAGTTTGGGGATTGTGCGTTCGTTCGCGTCCATGCTCAGGCCCGCCTCAAACCGCGTTGACTTCGCCGGCCAGAAGCCGACGGACTTCCGATTCGGGGTAGTAGAACGCGTTGCTCAAGCGAACGCCTTTAAGCAGACCTTTTTTGCGGAGTCCGAATAGGAAGTTCGACGGACTTTTCCGCTTGACGCCGATCATGCGGACGGCTTCGGCCGGGGACAAGAGACGGGGAGGTGTTTCTGTGTGCGTGCTGTGTTCACGGGCCATATCGGGCCTCCAGGTAGACAACGTCAAACTGCTTGTGGGAAACGTCGTCTCGTTCCTGGCGGCCCGCCTGCCTCTCCGGCCCGGAGAGGTGGATTGCTACGGCACGTAGCAGTCCGGCCCGAGATATTCCGGCCGAAGTCACTCGGCCGCCCGCCTGGGCAACCGGCCGCCTTCAGCCTTCACGATTGAGAAGTTACTGATTTTTCCGTGCGCGTCAAGTGCGACTTGCTTTTTTTACAAAAAAAGAATTCACGGTGGTTCCGGGTCCACAAAGTATAACGCTCGGCTATACTTCTACGTAGAAGTGCCTGCCGGTGTAGAAGCGCGACACGGCAATGCGCGCAAAAAAGGGCCGCCCGAGAGGACGGCCCCGAATCCTGCCAGAAAACCCGAATGAAACGCAAGAATTGACTTTGGGCTTTCGGTCTATGTCACTAACATATGCCAGTCGCATCACTTACGATCTTGCCGCACGCGAACATCAAACGCGGGGGCTTCTTTTTGGCGTCCGTGTTCCCTGCGGGCCATCGCATCGGCGAGATTTCGTCGGCTGGGCAGGCTCTTGGGACTTGAATTCTCTTCGCGCACCTGAGAGACTGGCGTCGCAGCGATTGTGTTTACCAACTGAGCAGGCTCAGACAGGAAATCTCGCGTGGCAAGTGATATGGCAAGACAATGGGCCCACATGGTGACCTTCTGTGGCCTCCTTGTTGCTGTGGCGTCCTGCTCTCCAGGAACCCCGGAGACGTGCCGCGAAGTCGCCCGCGAGCCCAACCTGAGCCCCGACTACTCGGGCACGGTGATCCCCGCCAACATCGCCCCTCTGAACTTTCAGATTCTGGAAGAAGGTCGGGCCTATCTCCTGAAGATCCGGTCAGAGAGCGGATCGCCCATTACTGTCTCCAGCAGGACCGGGCAGATGCGCATCCCGCGTCGCCCATGGCGCGCCCTGCTCAGCGCCAATCGGGGCCGCGATCTGCATTTCGATGTCCACGTTCAGGGTGCAGACCGCCAGTGGAAGCGCTTTCAGCCGGTCGTCAACACCATCGCCCATGAAGACATCGATGGGACTGTGGTGTTCAGGTTCATGAAGCCGATCTACAACTGGTGGAAGGACATCGGCATCTACCAGCGAGACCTCGGCAGCTACGATACATCCGTGGTCCTGCACGGCCGGTCGTTCGGCGAGGGATGCCTCAACTGCCACAGTTTCGTGCGCAATGAGCCGGACACAATGTCCATCAGCCTGCGCAGCGCAACCTATGGCAGCCACACGCTGCTGGCCCGAGACGGCCGAGTCGACAAAGTCGGCGCCAAGTGGGGCTACACCGCCTGGCACCCGAGCGGCCGGCTGGCGGTGTATTCCATGAACAAGGTGATCCAGTTCTTTCGAGCAGGCGCACTGGAGGTCCGCGACGTGGCCGACCTGGATTCGGCCCTGGTGTGCTATCAGGTCGAGAGCCGCAAGACCTTCTCTCCGCCCGAACTGGCCGACAAAGACCGGCTGGAAACCTATCCCGCGTGGTCCCCCGACGGCAAGTACCTCTACTACTGCAGCGCTCCGATCCTGTGGGAGGATCGCAACACGGTGCCCCCCGCCCACTACGAGGATCTCAAATATGACCTTTGGCGCATTCCGTACGACATCGAGACGGGCCAATGGGGCACGGCCGAAGCTTTCCTGTCGGCTCAGGAGACTGGTCTGAGCATCCAACTGCCAAGGTTCTCGCCGAATGGACGGTTTCTGCTGTTCTGTATGTGCCGCTATGGCTGCTTTCCCATCTATCAGCCCAGCAGCGACCTCTACATCATGGACATGGCCACCAGGCAGTATCGCAAGCTGGCGATCAACAGCGAATACTCGGAATCATGGCACAGTTGGTCGAGCAACAGCCGCTGGATCGCGTTCAGCAGCAAGCGGCCGGGCGGCCTGTTCACCCGCACGTATCTGAGCTACGTGGACGAAACCGGCGCCGCGCACAAGCCCTTCGTCGTACCCCAGCGGGACCCGGCCCATTACGATTCGCTGCTGGAAACATACAGTGTCCCGGAACTGGTCAACGGGCCGGTTGACGCCAGCAGATGGCGGCTCGCGCAGGCGGCCCGGGCCGAGCCATCCATCGCCACGGACATGCCCATCACGGGCGCGACACCGAAGACCGTGCCCTCCGATCCCTGGCAGGAGCGAGAGTAGCCCTCCGGGACAAGGAACACGCGAACCAGGAGATGAACGAGCATGACGTTCAGGGTAAGACAGCTTCCGCACAATCTGCTGTTCTTCGCGCTGTGCTTCGTCTATCTATGGCTTGTCGTCGAGCCTGATCTGCTCTATCATTGCTTCGGAACGATTCTTCCGGCTGCGCCTCTGTTCGCCACGGGAAAGGCATTCCTGCTGCACCGGTTGGGCGCGCCCGGCGGGGGCATCCTCTACGCGACCGGGCTGCTCTCGCAGGGGTACTACTACCCGTGGTTGGGCGCGGCGATCATCGTGCTGGCGGCACTGGCACCGGCCGAGTTGTTCCGGCGGCATCTTGCTCTGGTCGGGGCGGCGCGTTCTGCCTGGCTGACCAGCCTGCCGGCAGTGGCATTCTTCCTGATCTACAGCCGCTACAAGCATCCGCTGGCGATCTGTCTGACCGTCGCGTTGGGGCTGACTCTGTCGCTCGCGTTCGAGAGACTCGCCCTTCGCCGCACCATGACGCGTGTCGCAGGATACTGCCTGATCGCCGCCTTCGGCTTCTGGATGGGCGGTTCCGGGACGCTGATGATGTTCGCCATCCTGACGGCGGCACATGCGCTGCTCCTTCGCAGGGACTGGACGGTGGCGATTCTCGTCCTGCCGGCAAGTGCCGCGATCGTCTGGGTGCTGGCGCAATACGTGTTCCTGATCGCTCCGGGCGGGGCGTTTGTCATCCTCAGTCCGTTTGACGCATCTCTGACTGCCGGCATGGACCGCTTCGAGACAGTCTTGGTCCTCCTGCTGTACGGGCTCGCGCCCCTGACCGTATTACTTGGGCTCGTTCGGACGTGGACGCTCGCCCATGCACAGCATGGCCCGAAGGCCGCCAGGCCGACCAAGAAGCACAGTGCCAAGGAACGGCGAAGGCCTGTGCCGGCCCTGCTGAAAGGACCCGCATGGACGGCCCTACCCATCGTGTTGATGGCTCTGGGACTCTACTGGGGCCATGACGAACGGCGTAAGCCCTATGTCCTGTCGAACTACCACTCCTGCCGGAGGCAGTGGGACGAGATTCTCGAACTCGGTCATCGGTTGCCCAGAGGCATGACCAACGTCTTCGTAAACCATGACATCCTCCGGGCTCTGTATCACAAGGGTCGGCTGCCCTACGACATGTTCCGATTCCCCCTGAATCCTCACGCCCTTATGCTGACCCACGAGGAGAAGGAGTCAGACCTGGCCTTGGCGAAACTGAGCGACGTGTTCTTTGAGCTGGGCCACGTCAACATGGCCCAGAAGCTGGCATCCGAGTTGCTGGCCACCAAGGACCATCTTGGCGTCGCACTGGAGCGACTGGCGTGGATCAATGTCGTCAGAGACCTCGCGAGCACCGCTCGTGTCTACGCGACTGCCCTCCAGCGGGACGTCATCCATCGCGGCACGGCCGACGCCCTGCTCCACAGCCTGGAGCATGGCTTCCCGGTCGACCAGGCGGCCTTCATCGACCGGGTTCGGTCCTGCATGCTGAGCGACCCGCTGGCGGTATTTGGCCGCGAATCGGTGGACCAGACGCTGGCCGCCCTGCTCGAGAGGAATCCACGCAACAAAATGGCGTTTGAGTACCTCATGGCGTGCTACCTGCTGACCGGCAAGCTCGACACGATCATGGAGAACGTGGGCCGGCTCGAAGACCTTGGCTATCGCCAGGTCCCCCCTCTGTACGAGGAGGCCATCCTCATCTACTACGCATCCCAAAGGCAAAAGCCCGATCTGGGGAAGATCAAGATAAGTTCTGAAACCATCCGAAGATACCAACGATTCGTGCAGATTCGAAGCAGCTTGCAGCCCCAGAATCAGCAGGAGACGCTCAAGGTCCTGATCCGCGAGTTTGGCGCCAGTTATTTCTTCTACTTCGCCTTTGGACAGGTGGGCCAGGTCTGAGGACCGCCCGACCCGCCGAGATCCGGGCCACGCATGTGTGCCCGGACAGCCCGATGCATCGAGGATCTATCTCCCAGCACCCTTCCGGGGTATTGCGTCCGAGAAAATAGCGTTGCAGATGGTCCACCCATTTGATATAAAGAAAGTGATCGTGAGGAGTAACATCTCTGGACCTTTCGATGGTGGTGACCCGTCCGGGAATCGAAGGGTACAGACGCCTCGCCAGACTCAGAATCGCACATAGGGTCAGTGTCGGAGGACCTGGCACAGTGTATTCCTGGCATCCTCAAGACAGAGGGGGACGTGGAATGCATGGTTTCTGCACATGCCGGGCTGATTCTGCCCACTCCAGATGCTGGCAGTCTCATTCAGGAAGGAGGTGATCCGGCCGATACCATCTCGTGGAGTCTCCAGAGGGGGAAAATGGGTCGTGGCCCGTTGCGGTTGTGCGGGTCTGTGAAGAACGTTGAACGGGGGGATGAGTGCCTGATGAGTGGTCAGCGCACCGGTTGTGTGGTCTTCTTTGAAGGAGAACTTCTATGTGGAAGCGATGCACCTGTTTCGCATTTCTGATCGTGTTGCTGGCCCTGATCCAGGGCGGCGCCGCCTTTGGGGCCTTCAACGCCCTCAGTGACCCGGCCCTGATCGGCTGGTGGGCGTGCGACGAGGGCCAGGGTACCACTGTCGCCGATTCCTCCCGCAACCATTACGATGGCACGGCTTACTCCGGGCTTGGCGGTGCGGCGGCGGTTGGCACTCTGACATGGGCGCCTGGCGTCTATGGCAACGCCGTGCAACTGGAATACCCCAACCTGATCCAGATCCCCGCCATAAACATGACCCTGACCGATGCGACGATGGCGGGCTGGATGAAACCCATCGGTGCGCAGGCGGCCTGGACGTCCTTCATCATGACCCGCCCCACAGCCACCGGCCTGAATATCAACCCCGATGCAGGCAACCTCCAACTCTGCTATCACTGGGGCGACGCATCGAACACGTGGGGTTTTCGTCCGAATGCGTATCTGGCCGACAATGAATGGAACTTCGCCGCTGTGACGATTGAGCCCACGCAGGCGGTATTCTATCTCAACGGCACGGAGGTGGCTGTCAATGCGGTCGCCCATGTGGCTGTCAACTGGAATTCCCCCATCTTCCTGGGCGGCGATGGTTCCGGGGAACAGGACCCGCGTCGGATGACCAACGGTATGCTGGATGACCTTTCGCTGTTCAGCCGGGCCCTGACTGCCGACGAGATCGTGGAGATCATGGGCGGCCTTACCGACCCGAACCTGGCGTCGATGCCGGTTCCGGCCGACGGCGCCACGGATGTGCCGCGGGACAGAGACCTTGGCTGGAAGGCGAGTGCATCGGCCGCAAGCCACGACGTCTACTTCGGCACGAGTTCCGCCGACGTCGATGCCGCTACGCGCGCCAATCCGATGGGCGTGCTGGTCAGCCAGGGCCAGACAGGCACCACGTTCGATCCGGGACGCATGGAATTCAGCCAGACCTACTACTGGCGCGTCGATGAGGTCGCAGCGAACGGAACGATCTACAAAGGTGACGTCTGGAGCTTCACGGTCGAGCCGTTCGTCTATGCGGTCCCCAACGTCGTCGCCACGAGCAACGGCGCCTCTGACGCCGCCAGCGGCCCGGAGAAGACGGTTGACGGCTCCGGCCTCAATGCCGGGGACCAGCACTCCGTCGAAGCCGACGATATGTGGGTGGCCTACGCGCCGGCCGATGGTTCGGCTCTCTACATCCAGTATGAGTTCGACGGCGTCTACAAGCTCTATGAGCTCCAGGTCTGGAACTACAACGTGATGTTCGAGAAGATGCTCGGCTTTGGTCTCAAGAACGTCACGGTGGAATACTCCACCGACGGCGCCGAGTGGACGGCCCTGGGCGACTTCGACCTCAATCAGGCCACTGCCAAGGGAACCTACGTCTACAATTCGACCATCGATTTCCAGGGGCTGGCGGTCAAGTACGTCAAGCTCACCGTCAACAGCGGATTCGGCATGCTGGGCCAGTACGGCCTCAGCGAGGTCCGCTTCATGTACCTGCCCGTCCAGGCAAGAGAGCCGCAGCCGGCGGACGGCGCCACCGATGTGGAGGTCGGCAAGGTGATGAGCTGGCGCGCTGGCCGCGAGGCGGCCTCGCACGAGGTCTATCTGAGCACAGACCCGAATGCTCTGACGCTGGCCGGCACAGCCGATTCGGCGAGCTTCGCACCGGCGCTGGAGTTTGGCAGCACGTATTACTGGCAGGTCGTCGAGGTCAATGAGGCCGAGGCGATCAGCACCTGGGCCGGCGATGTCTGGACCTTCTCGACGCAGGAATTTGCACTGATCGACGGATTCGAGACTTACACCGACGACGTCGAAGCCGGCGAGGCCATCTTTGACACGTGGCTTGACGGCTGGGTCAACGACAACGGCTCGACGGTGGGCTATGTCGAAGCTCCGTTTGCCGAGAAGACGGTCGTTCACAGCGGTGCGCAGTCGATGCCACTCCAGTACGACAACAGTGCCTCACCGTTCTACTCCGAGGCAGAGCGGGTATTCGAACCGGCCCAGAACTGGACCGGCAACGGAGCCGACAGCCTCGTGCTGTACATCCGCGGCAATGCGCCTACCTTCCTGGAGGCAGCCGACGGCAGTATCATCATGAACGCCATCGGCACGGACATCTGGAACAACGCCGACGAATTCCGCTACGCGTACAAGAGTCTCAGCGGCAACGGCTCGATGGTGGTCCGCGTCGACAGCATCGTTCCCAGTGACCCCTGGGCCAAGGCGGGCATCATGATCCGCGAATCACTGGCGCCCGGCTCGACGCACGCCTTCGTATGTGTACCGGCGGGAAACAGCATTTCGTTCCAGCGTCGTCCCGTGGTGGATGCCGCCAGTGCCAGCACCGACACGACCGGCCTCGCCGCCCCCTACTGGGTGAAGCTGACCCGAACCGGCGACGTCTTCACGGCACAGACGTCGCCCGACGGCGCCACATGGACGGACATCACAGTCAGTCCGGCGCTGCAAATCGCCATGCCCACCAACGTCTACATCGGTCTGGCTGTGACCAGCCACAACGCCAGTGTGGCAACAGCCGCGGAGTTCTCCAATCTCTCGACGACCGGCAACGTCACGGGCGCCTGGCAGATCGCTGAGATTGGCGTTGCCCAGCCTGTTGGCAGCTCGATGGAAGCCATGTACGTAACGATCGAGGACAGCGCCGGCAAGACCAAGACGGTAGCCAATGCCGACGCGGCCATCACAGCGCGTCCCACGTGGCAGGAGTGGACGATTCCGTACACCGACCTGAACGGTGTGAACCTCGGCCGAGTGCAGAGAATCGTCATCGGCGTCGGCAATGCAACCAGCCCAGCCGCTGGCGGCACCGGCACCGTTTACGTTGACGACATCGGGTTCGGACGCAAAGCCGAGTAGGATTGTTGGATCGTGATCCCAGCCTTGCGGCTGCTGGATCGATGGATGTGTTCAGGGCCTATGCCATCACAGGCATAGGCCCTTTTTGTTGCGTTCCCCAATTGCCCGGTGCGTAGTCGATGCTACGCACACCAGGCGCGTTCGCGGTCGAGCTTGCCGGCCAGCGTATTCTGGGCGAGAATCACGTTCTCGCGAAGCTGGAAGTCGAACATCCCAACGCAGATGAAGTCCGCTCCGCCTTCGAAGGCAAACTTGAAGCCCTCGCGCGGATGGAGGGCCCCGGCCGCCAGCACCTTGAACGCAATCCAAGGCTCCTTGAGACTCTTCATGTACTCGATCGTCTCTTTCGGGTTGCGGCACCACATGTTGTCGTGAGGCTCGCCGTGCCTTTCGCCCGAGGGCCCGACGGCGTCAAACGCCTTGCGGTGCTCCTGCGCCGTCGCGGACCAGTAGTTGTCCGGATGCAGGGTCTTGACCCAGAAGTCCGGCTTGAAGCCCGCCTTGACGAAGGCCTTGATCGTCTCGAGGTCATGGGCGCCGAGCCCGCTGGGCAGACCGAACTGCCTCATGTATTCGAGCGCTTCGCCGACGAGGTCGGTCTTGCCGTCGCGGACAGCCGCATCGGCCAACCCCCCTTGTACATACACTGCATGGGCGCCGCTATCCACGGATCGTTTGACGCCCTCCTTGATCGTACTGCCGGCGGCGCAGTCGGAGATGAATTGGATCCGGCCGCCCCGTTCATTCCAGTAGCGATTCAGCACGCGATCGGCGGTGGGATTGCCCAGAATCGTGTTAACGCCCATCTCCTCGGCCAGCGCCAGGGTCTCGAACACCTTCTCGTCGCTGTGGTAGGCCTTGACCAGGCTCGAAACGTAGATCAGGTCGCGGCTGTGGGCCCATCCGCCGATGAGGTTGCCGCCGCAGAACATCCGGCTGACCGTCAGGTCCTTGATCTTCCCACAGGGAAAGGCTCCCGGTTGCGACTTCTCCGGGGCCTTGGCGCTGCCCTCGCCCATCTGCGCGCGGAGATTCTGCTCCTCGAAGCTGTGCAGCCCCAGGGCCATGCCGGCCGAGGCCGCCACGGACTTCTTGATGAACCCACGTCGATCGACTTGCTTGTCTGCCATACCATCACTCCAATCTACGCATGCCACGCGCGAGAGCGGTTCAACCGGCCGGTCGATACGTTCCTGGCGATGATCGCGTTCTCGCGAACCTGAAAATCAAACATTCCGACGCACAGAAAATCGGCGCCGTTCTCAAACGCAAACTTGAAGCCATCCGAAGGATGAACCGCCCCAGCCGCCAGCACCTTGTAAGCGATCCAGGGCTTGCGGACCTTCTGCATATACGCAGCCGTCTGTTCGGGGTGTTTGTCCCAGTAGTTGTCCACGTCGTAATTGTCGATCACATCCTTGTTCTGCCCGGGCCGCCGGGTCGACCAATAATCGGTGCTGTGGTGGGTCTTCATGTAGAAGTCCACCGGCAAGGCGGCTTCCTCGCAGGCCTTGATCGTTTCCAGCTCATGACCGCCGACGCCCGCGATCAGGCCGTTCTGCCTGATGAATTCGACCACCTTACCTATCAGATCGACCCGTCCGGCTCGCGTCCAAGCGTCCCCGACGTTGCCGATGACGTATGCGCCGGTCGCCCCGGCGTCGATCGCCTTTTGAACGTCGCCAGTCAGGTCGTCGGCCGAGGGAACACACTGGGCCAGCCATTGGATCCGCCCGCCCCGCTCGTCCCAATACTTCTTGAGCACGCCGAGAGAATTGGTTCCGGCGTTGATCGTGTTGACGCCGGATTCCTCGCAGAGCGTCAGCGTCTCGATGATCTTCTCATCTGTGAAGTAGTGCTTCAGAAGCGAGGAGACGTAGATCAGATCGCGACTGTGGGCGTAGCCGCCGATGAGATTGCCGCCGCAGATGATGCGGCTGATCGTCACATTGCCAATCCTGCCCGCCGGCATCCCGTCGACGGCAGGCCCCCGCCCCCGAGGCGAGTCGTCCTGCATCGCCGCCAGCAGGGCCTTCTCCTCCAGGCTCATGGCCGAGGCAAACGCTGCCGATCCAACCAGCGAGCTTCTCAGAAACGACCGACGGTCCAGGTTCTTCGACATCCGGCCCCCTTGACAACCAAGTCCACACGGGCAGACCCCACACGGTAGCCCATTCGGCTCGCTTTTATGATACCAGAAAAGGCCGCTGCATCAAACGGCAATAAGACAACGGCAAGCCCCGCCTGCCCGTAGCGTTCACTCTACCGGCTGGACAGGGTAATCTCAGCCCAGTGGGCGGCTTCAAAACGCCAGCCCGTCGGCTCGTTGACCAACTCGATCTTGGCAGTGCGTCCTGCGTATGGCGACATATCGACCTCAACTTCGGTCCATCCGACCGTGGTCGTATCCGGGCCAATCGTCTTTCGCAGCAGTTGCTTTCCATCGACCTTCACGATCAGGTCCCAGTCGCCCCGAGGGTCGTGGCCCACGACCAGCTTCAGCGTGCTGTCTTCGTTCGCGGGCAGCTTGACCGTCCGGCTGATAATGCAGCCGATTTCCTGGTTCAGAGGATGCGTCACAAGGACATTCTGCCGCCCACGCAGCTCCTTGCGGATGCCCGGAGCCATTTCCTCGCCGCACTGGACCACCTTCCAGCCCGGAGCGAACTTCTCGATCGCGTCGGACATGTCCTTGCCGAGCAACGCGGTGATCTTGGCCATTTCCTGCTTCGAATACCGCGTCTCCTGGGCCGGTCCTGGCTCCCAGCACCTCTCCAGGCGACTCGGGCGAGGGCTTTGGACCGGGATCACAAAACACTCCTCTCCCTGCTCATTCGCCTCGATCTTCCCGCCGCAGTTCTTCACAGCGTCGCGGGCCAGGTCTTCGCAGACGCGAATCAACGTGGGGAAGTTATATGGCGTATGGCTGAACTTGCCCCATGGGTCCAGCGCGATCTTGAACCTCTCCGGCAGGTTCTTGAACCCGATAGTGGTGAACAGGATGCCGGCGGCATTCGACGGATTGCAGTCGGAGTCCTGGCCGCACCGCGTCGAGATGATGATCGTCTGATCCGGATCACCCTGGCCATACAGCAGTCCCATGACGATATAGGCGCCGTTGATCTTGGCGTCGATGTTGAACTCGTCCTCCGGGCCCGAACATGAGAAGCGGCGATACGCCGGATTCAGATGGTACTTCTCGTTGATCCGTTGCCACGTCTTTGTCCAGTCGTCCGGGTGCTCTGCGTGCCAGCGGAGCACGTCCCTGATACATTCATAGTACTGGCTGTCCTTCGGGATGCAGCGAAGCCCCGCCTCGATGATCTTGATCATGTCCTTCTCGAAGAACGCCTCGGCGTACATCCCGGCGACAAACTGCCCGCCGTAGAGGCCATCGCCGTAGTTCATCAGCCGCCCAAACTTCTCACCCAACTGAATCGCCACGTTGGGCATGCCTGGAGCGATCAGCCCGGCGTAGTCCGCCTCGATCTGATAGTCGATGTCGTCCGCGTGCTTGTTGAACTTGGGGTGGCCCGAATCCGGCGGAGCGATGCCGTTCCGCAGGTTGTCACGCCCAGCCTTGTTCGCGTGCCAGAGCGGATAGCCGCTGTTGGCGAAATCGATGCCCGCCTGCCGAATGGACACGTCGAATCCGTGCACCTCCAGCGTTCGCAGGAAGGTCATCTCCACATAGATGTCGTCCTGCTCGAACTGGTTGATCATCGCGGGTTTCCACTCGGGCATCTGGTCCTCGGGGATGATAGCCCCCTTGTAACGAAACTCGGTAGGTCCGCCCCACCCGACACCGGCCATCTGGCCGATCCATCCCGCTTTCATTCTGTCGACATACTCCGCCGTGGGAATCTGCCGCACATTCTCTCTGCCGGGGGTCAGTTTGGCCAACGGCGCACGTCCGCAGCCGAAACCGCCTACGATGCTGAGAACCCCGACGACGTGCAGTGCCCAACCTCGCTTCATGGTGTACCTCCTTAATTCCAAACCTTCCCGATGCACCCCAGAGGCCCGGCCCCCGGACGTTGGTCCACAGCGTGATGGAGGCCGCAGAGCCGTGCTCAATTCCAGCTTATATCGCCTCCCGCGCAGCCGGTAAAGGCAAATCGGGCCGGTCGGTCGCACTTGGGCGACAGGGGCGTTCGCTGGCGATGCATATTTGTAAGTGTGCGTTGCATTGACGGGACCAGCCGGTATAATGAGGCCCGTTTGAGGCCACTGCGGGAGACGTCCTTCTTTGAGCCTCCGAATGGACCGAACCCGAAATGATGAACCAGATGCGAAATGCCAGCCTGCTTGTGTTGATGGCGATATCGTGCTTGGGCGTCTCGGCGACCGAGACATCCAGGCCCCAGGACGGGACCGAGCAGAAATCCGTTGTCGCCGATCCTCACCAGCGCTACCTGCAAGCCGTTGCCAAGCTTAAGGACACGACGCGTGCCGGGGACGCCGGAGACGTCAAAGATGCGCTGGCCCGCATCAAGGATGACTTTCCACAGCACGCCGGGCCCGACCTCGAGCTTTTTGCGGTGGGCGAGCTGGAGTTCTGGAACGACCGCTACGCCAGAGCAATGGTCAAGTACGAGAAGCTGTTGAAGGATCACCCAACCAGCGAGTTTGCCAATGCCGTGATGGACCGGCAATTCGAGATCGCCACCGCCTACCTGGCTGGTCGCAAGAAACGCGTGCTGGGCCTTATCAACATCCGCGGCTATGCCGAAGGCGTGGAGATCATGGAGAAGCTCAGCGACCGCACCGGCCTGGACGAACCCAACAGCATCGGTCTGAAGGCTGCTATTGCTGTGGCCGAGCACTACGAAGCGAGGGAAAAGTACATCGAAGCCTATCTCAAATGGTCCGAGATCGCATCGTATTGGGAGATGGGGCCCATCGGCAAGAGGGCGATCCTTCGGATGGCGGAAGACAACTTCGCGGCCTACAACAAGCCGCCGGAGAAGCGGCAGCCGCTGCTGGATGCCTCCAAGCTGACGACGGCCAAGACCTACTACGAGCGGTTCGCTCTGCGTTATCCGGAGGACGCCGCAAAACACGACATTCCGGCCAAACTTGAGCGAATCGACGAGCAGATGGCCTACAAGCAGTATACGATCGGCCGCTACTACCAGCGCACCAAGCGGGTGGAGGCCGCCAACCTTTACTACGACATGGTGACCGAAAACTGGCCCAACACCGAAGCGGCCCAAATGGCCAAGGAAGCCCGGCAGGAGCTCCTCGACAGGATGCAAGCCCGTGAACAGTAGTCCGCGTACAATCCGATGCCGCTGGGTTCTTCTGCTTGCTGCCGGTGCGCTGGCCGCGACGGGACTGGCCGGTTGTGCTTCGCCGGGCGGCTATTCGAACCAGAGCCTGTATCCGGAGGACATCCAAAGCGTCTGCCTGGAGATGTTCGACAATCGCAGCTTCCGCCGGGGCGTCGAATACACGCTGTCCGACGCACTGGCCAAGCGTATCGAGACCATGACCCCTTACAAGATCGTTTCCAGCAGAGACCGGGCCGACAGCGTCATCACCGGCCAGTTGATCTCTATCGACGAGTCGGCACTGACCATCGAACGTGAACTGGCGCGGCCGCTGGAGAAGGAGGTGGTGCTGACGGCGACCGTGAACTGGAAGAATCTCAACAACGGCCAGCTCATGATCAATAGCCGGACAGTCACCGCCGCGGCCAGCTACTCAGATTTCCAGAACCAGGACTTCACCTATGCCGCGGCCCTCGCGGCAAACAAGCTGGCCCAGAAGATCGTAGAGCTAATGGAAACCCATTGGTAAACTGCGCAAGATGGACAACCCTCGGGGGGAAATGCATGATGGACGACTCCCCGGACACGGAATCGAACGTTACGCTATGAAGAGAGATCAGGATAACTCGTCATCGCCACCCCCCCGCGATGGGAACAGGCGTTTGGGCAAGAAACCGCCGCTACCGAGCTATCGGCGCGGCCCCTTCAGTTGGCTGATTGTCGCCATCATCGTCTTCACAATCATGATGATGCTTCAGCAGGGCCTGGCGACGAACACGCTGCGGTGGGATGAGTTTCGCACGCACCTCGAACAGGGCGACATCGAACGAATCGACATCGGGGACACGCAGATCGTCGGCAAGTTCAGGAAAGAGGCAGCGCCCGATCCGAAATCGCTGTCGTTCCAGGTCAACTACCGGCCGGAAAGCGGCGCCAAGGAACAGCTCAACGCCATCATTGAGTCGCTCGATGCGAAGGCCGCCGAGGATCCCAAATACGCGCTGGAATGGGAGTACACCAAGCAACAGGTCTGGCTGATCATGCTGATCAACTGGGTGCTTCCCATCCTGTTGCTGGTGGGCTTTTTCTACTTCTTCTTCGCCCGCAATCTGCGAGGCGGCGCCGGCGGCATGCTGATGTCCTTCGGGCGCAGCCGCCATAAGGTGCAGGGCAAGGATCGGGTCCGGGTTACCTTCAAGGACGTAGCCGGGATCGAGGAAGCCAAAGACGAAGTCGGCGAGATCATCGAGTTTCTCAAGAATCCCAAGAAGTTCCAACGGCTCGGCGGGCGCATCCCGCGAGGCGTTCTGCTGATCGGCCCCCCCGGCTGCGGCAAGACGCTACTGGCCAAGGCCATTGCCGGCGAGGCGGACGTACCGTTCTTCAGCATCTCCGGCAGCGATTTCGTCGAGATGTTCGTCGGCGTCGGCGCCTCGCGCGTGCGCGACCTGTTCAAGCAGGCCAAGGACAACTCCCCCTGCATCATCTTCCTGGATGAGATCGATGCAATCGGCCGCCGGCGCGGGGCCAGCTTCGTGGGCGGAGGACACGATGAACGCGAGCAGACGCTCAACGCGATTCTGGTCGAGATGGACGGCTTCGACACGAACGATCAGGTGATCGTCATCGCGGCGACGAACCGCGCCGACATTCTGGACAACGCGCTGACGCGGCCGGGACGGTTCGACCGACAGGTGATCGTGCCGTTGCCCGACCTGAAGGGCCGCGCCGAGATCCTGCGTGTCCATGCCCGAAAGGTCAAGATCGGACCGAACGTAGACCTGAATCGCCTGGCCCGGGGCACGCCCATGTTCAGCGGCGCCGACCTAGCGGCCATCATCAACGAAGCGGCTCTGGCCGCGACCATGTCGAACAAAGACTTCATCGAGATGGCCGACCTCGAAGAGGCCCGCGACAAGGTCCGTTGGGGACGAGCCAAGAGAAGCCGGGTTATCGACAGCAAGGAGCGGGAAATCACCGCCTACCATGAGGCCGGTCATACCCTCGTGCAGTCCTTGCTGAAGGACGCCGACCCGCTTCATAAGGTCAGCATCATCCCGCGCGGGCCGATGGGCGGCGCGACGTTCGCACTGCCCGAGAAGGACCGCACGATCTTCACGCGGCGCTATTGCACCGCGCTGCTGAAGGTCTGCTTCGGAGGACGCATCGCCGAGGCGATGTTCTGCGACGACATCTCCAGCGGCGCTCAGATGGACATCGAGCAGGCCACGCGGATCGCCAAGCAGATGGTCCTGACCTGGGGCATGAGCGAGCGGCTCGGGCCTGTCAGCTACGGCCCGGACGGGACACGTGACATGGGATACTTCCTGCAAGCCGAGAGGGAATATTCCGAGAGCACCGCCGAAACGATTGATGCTGAAATCCGACGTATCACGGACGAGGCGTACGCGGAGGCCAAGCTGCTGATCGAAGAGAACAAGGCGCGCCTGGAGGGAATCGCCAAAGCCCTGCTCAAGTACGAGACGCTCGACGCCGACGACGTCAAGCTCATCTTGGCAGGCGGGCAACTGGACAAGCCCACCGTCAGCGATCTGCTGGCCGCCGAGCAGGCCAAGAACGGCAACGGGGGAGGAGCCGAGCCGAAAGCGCCGCAGGCATCATCCGCGAACTGAGGTTTTCGCCTTGTTGTTGGCAGGGATATCGAGATGAATGCAAGCAGGCAGGTCATCGTATGCGCTGTGTGGATCGCTCTGTGCGGCTCGTGGGCCAGCGGCGCTGAGGGCGACGAGGCGGTTGAGCTGGCGCGCGTGGACGACGAGTACTCTCAGGTCCGTCTCGAAGCGATACGCACCGACGATCGACCGGCTTTGGCCGTGGTCTTCACAGGCACCGACGACCTGCACTACTACGCGAGATCCGAAACCGCCCCGGCCCCGCAATTCAACCTGAGGATTCGCCCTTCGGGAGACGGCCTGGAGTTCGGCGAGGCGGTCTTCCCTCCCTGGCAGATGTTCCACGACGTCGGGCTCGAGAAGGACGTGGAAGTCTACGTCGGCGACTTTCGTGTCCTGGTCCCTTTGAGTTCGACGGCGAGTGAGCCGGTCCGCGTTAGCGTTCGCATCACCGGCATGGCCTGCACGAGCCAGTTGTGTCTGCCTCCTTTCGACAAGACGGTGACCGCCGTCATCGACTTCGCGGGCGGGACCGCAACAGGACAGACCCAAGCCAAACCGGCAGAGGCGCCTCCCGTCGTGCAGACGGGCACGCCGGTGTCCTCATCCGTTCAGGAGCCGACCCAGCCGAATGGGACATCGAGCCGACAGGAAGTCCTGCCCTACAGCACAGCGGTGTACTATCTGCTGGCCATCGTCGCGGGCCTCTCGATCAACATCATGCCGTGCGTGCTGCCGGTGATCCCGTTGATCCTGATGCGGCTGATCGACCAGTCCAAGCGATCCGGCGGCGGTCGTCTGGCGGGCGGGCTGGCATTCTGCGCCGGCGTGATTCTGTTCTTCGCGGCTTTCGCCCTCGTCTCGGCGATCATCAACCTCACGACCGGCGCGGTCCTCGACCTGAATAGCCTCTTTCGCTATCCCAAGGCGGTCATCGTGTTGTTTCTGGCAATCGTGTTCTTCGGCCTGGCCATGCTGGACGTGATCACGCTGTCAGTGCCGTCGGGCCTCGCAAGCAGACAGAGCGCCGGCTCCGGCCTGCTCGGCACGGCGGGGATGGGGTTCTTCGCTGGCGTGCTCAGCACCCCGTGCAGCGGCGCCCTGCTCGGATTCGTTCTCGTCTGGGCGCAGACCCAGCCTCTGCTGGTCAGCAGCATCGCGATCGTGCTGATGGGCGCCGGGATGGCCCTGCCCTACGCCGTGATCGTCTCTGTCCCCTCCCTGATGGATCGCATTCCCAAGCCGGGAACGTGGATGGAGATTTTCAAGAAATCCACGGGCTTTCTATTGTTCTTCATCGCCGTCAAGATCACGCTGGCGGCTCTGCCGAAGGACCGTCTCCTGAACGTTCTGCTGTACGGGATCGTGTTCAGCTTCTGCGTCTGGATGTGGGGCACGTGGGTGGGGTTCGCGACGCCTGCCAGAAAGAGACGTCTGGTTCGATTCATCGCGCTGGTTCTGGCGGTCGGCGGCGCCCTGTGGCTGCTTCCGGCATGGGACGCCCCCGAAGGAGGCGCGGTCGACTGGCAAGCGTACGATCGCGCCGTCGTCGACGGCGCCGCATCGCGCGGCCGGCCGGTCCTGCTGAAATTCACCGCCGATTGGTGCACCAACTGCAAGGTCGTGGAACGGAAGGTCTACCGCGATCCCGGGGTGATTCAACAATTGCAGAAGAAGAACGTGCTGGCGATCCTGGCGGACACCACAGTCATCGACTACCCTGCGACGCAAGACCTCCGGCAAGTCTATGGCGAGGCGGGCAACGTGCCGGTGACGATCGTGCGTCTGCCCGACGGTAACGTGCACAAGCTGCGAGGGATTTTCGACAAACAGGAACTGATCGATCTACTCAAGACATTGCCGGAGGGACCGAGGTAGATGGCAAAGAAGAAGGCCGCCGGGCAGGCGAACAGGAAATCCAGTGCCAGGGCCAGCGGCTTTGACAAGGCCGCCGCTCAGCAGCGTGTCAAAGACATCTGGCCCATCCTGAAGAAGACCTATCCCGACGCCAAAGTCGCGCTGAACTTCACCAATCCGCTCGAACTGCTCGTCGCGACGATCCTCTCGGCCCAGTGCACGGACGTGCGCGTCAACATCGTAACCAAAGACCTCTTTGAGAAGTACCGATCCGCCTCTGACTGGGCCGGGGCGGACGTCAGAGAAATCGAAGAAGATATCCGGACCACCGGGTTCTTCCGCAACAAGGCACAGAACATCAAGGGCGCCTGCACCCGGATTGCCAAGGAATTCGGAGGGAAGGTCCCTCAGACAATGGAGGAGTTGACCGCCCTTCCCGGCGTTGGTCGAAAGACCGCCAACGTGGTGCTCGGCAATGCCTTCGGCACCCCCGGAATCGTGTGCGACACCCACGTGATTCGCCTCTCCCGCCGCCTTGCACTGTCCGATAACTCGGACCCGGTAAAGCTGGAGTTCGATCTGGCCGAAATAGTTCCCAAGAAGGATTGGACGCTGTTCAGCCATTTGCTGGTTTTCCACGGCCGGAACCTCTGCAAGGCCCGAAAGCCCGACTGTCCGGCCTGTCCGATCGCGGCCTTCTGTCCGGCCGCCCATCGACCCGACCTGTGGTAGCAGAACGGTCGACCACCTGAATCAGTGGAAACGAATGAAATGATCGACACCCCCGACAAACCGGTGCAAGACCTGTGGCGGATGTTCCGGATCATGGCCGAATTCACGGAAGGATTCGAGGAACTGGCCTCCGTCGGTCCAGCCGTTTCGATCTTCGGTTCGGCCCGCACGCATCCCAATCACCGCTACTACAAGATGGCCGTTCAGACCGCCTGCCAAGTCGCCAAGGCCGGGTTTGCGGTCATCACCGGAGGCGGAGGCGGCATCATGGAGGCCGCCAACAAGGGCGCCGCCAAGGCCGGCGGAACCAGCATCGGCCTGAACATCGAACTGCCGATGGAACAGATCCCCAATGACTACCAAAACCTCTCTCTGCACTTTCGCTACTTCTTCGTGCGCAAGGTCATGTTCCTCAAGTACGCGCACGGGTTCATCGTCTTCCCCGGCGGTTACGGAACGATGGATGAACTGTTTGAGTCGCTCGTTCTGATCCAGACGCTCAAGCAGATCCAGTTCCCGGTCATCCTGATGTGCCATGAGTTCTGGGACGGGCTGATTGCCTGGCTGAAGGACACGATGCTGGGTGAGCACGGATACATCTCGCCGGAAGACCTCAACGTCTTCACCGTGACTGACGACCCGGCCGAAGCGGTCAAGATCATCACGGACTTCCGCGATCAGCGCGGCCGGATCGGCCTGACTATGCCGCCCGGCATGAAGAAGGAATCGGGCTCCGAGCCCCGGCCCGACGCCACCCAGTTCACCGGCTGACGCACCCGGACCGGCCATCCCACAAACGAAACGCCATCACTCGTGCCGCAACGACTCGATGGGGTCCATGTTGGCGGCCCGATAGGCCGGATATAGACCAAAAGCGATGCCGACGGCCCCGCTGATGCCGAAGGCCAGGATCAGCGAACTGCCCGTAATCACCGTGCGCATCTGCCCGAAGTGCGTCACGAAGAACGGGATCAGCGCGCCGAGCCCCATCCCGAGCAGGCCGCCCGACAGCGTCAGGATCAGGGTCTCGGAGAGGAACTGAATTACGATGTCTCTCTTCTTGGCGCCGAGGGCCCGACGAATGCCGATCTCGCGCGTGCGCTCGCTGACGGTCGCCATCATGATGTTCATGATCCCGATGCCGCCGACCAGCAGCGAGATGGCCGCGATGGACCCGAGGACAATGGTGAAGATCCGTTGGAAGTCTTTGGCCTGCCGCATCAATTCCAGCGGGACGACGATCTCGTAATCGTTCTTCTTGTGGAAGCGGGACAGAAGTGTTTGGACGCTCTGGCGCGTCCCCATGACCATGTCCACATCCTGGACCTGCACGATGATCTCCTGGAGCTCGACCCGTTCCATCGTCCCGGCGCCGCCGGAGGAGATTTGCAGGGACATCTCTCCAAAGCGCTCTTTCACCGTCGTCAACGGGACGTACATGGCGCCCACGTTGGCGCCGGCGGCCTTCTTGGCTCCGGTGGCGTCCTTCGTTTCCAGTTCGGCGGAAGCCGGCGTCTTGCTCTGCTCGGTGGCAATCCCCACCACGCGGTAGTAGTCTCCGCCGATCTTCACATCCTGGCCGATTGGGTCGTCGAAGGCGAACAGCTCCTTGACCACGCGTTCGTCGAGAATACAGACGCCCTGCTTGTAGTGCATGTCGGTGGTGCTGAGAAAACGCCCGAACCGGACGCGGGTGGGAGAGATCTCCGGATACCAGGGGACGGTCCCGACGACCTCCAGAGACACCCGGCGATTGCGATACAGCGCCTGCTGGGAGATCCGCCGGTTCGGCACGATCACCTGGACGTCCGGAATGCCGTTCTGAAACCGCTCGGCGTCGTCGTAGGTCAGGCCATATTCCATCAGGGTTTGCTGCTGCCCTCCGGCGGCCTGGTCTTCGGGCGGCTTGATGGTCCTGATGATGATATTGCGGCTGCCGAGCTGGGCGATCTTTTCCTGCGCATCGCGGCTGGCCCCCTCGCCGATCGCCAGCATGGCGATGACGGACGAGACGCCGAAGATGATGCCCAGCGCCGTCAGCGTCGACCGCAGCCGGTGCATCCAGAGGCTCTTGGCTCCCAACTTGATCGTGCGTTTGAGACGAAAGAAGAACATAGCGTCCTACCGTGTGTTGAACTCCTCTTTGTCAATGCGCCCGTCGAAGAGCCGAATCACCCGTTCGGTACGCGTGGCGATATGCTCATCGTGGGTCACAACGATCAGCGTCTTGCCCTCGTCACGAAGACGGTCCAGAACCGTGAGAATCTCGGCCCCACTCGAAGAGTCCAGGTTTCCCGTCGGCTCGTCGGCGAGAATGATCAGCGGGTCGTTCGCCAGCGCCCGGGCGATGGCCACACGCTGCTGCTGGCCGCCGCTCAACTCCGATGGACGATGTTTGAGCCGGTCGCCCAAGCCGACCATCGTGGCCAGTTCGCAAGCCCGTTCGGCGCTCTCGTGCTCGCTGTACCCCTGGTAGTACATGGGGATTTCGATGTTCTCGATGACGTTCAACTGGGCAATCAGGTTGAAGGACTGGAAGACGAAGCCGATGCGTGCTCCGCGAATCATGGACAGATCGTCGTCATCCAACGCGGAAACGCTCTGGCCGCCGAGACGGTAGTCACCGCTGCTCGGACGATCGAGGCAACCGATCATGTTCAGAAGGGTCGACTTGCCGGAACCACTCGGCCCCATGATCGCCACGTACTCGCCGCGCGTGATAGCGAGATTGATCTCTCGCAGCACCCGCAGTTCGGTGGCTCCGAGTTGGTAGCTCTTGCACAAGTCTTCCATCACCAGGATGGGACCTTCGGCGTCGAAATCGAGCTCTTGACGGAAGTCTATCATCGTTGCAGGTATCCTTCGCCTCCTGTCGGGTCTGGAACATCACTTCGCCTGGTCATCCGCCGGCGGCGCTGGCGGTGCTGCCTCGGACTGACCGCTGGGCGGAGTTTCCTGGCCGGCCTGCCCGCCCGTGGGATCGTTCCCGCCACGACGACCGCGGCCACCGCCCTGACGCTGGAAACGCTCCATCATCTGCTGGCGTTGCTCGGGCGTCATCTCCATCATCCGCTGACGCTGTTCAGGCGTCATCTCGGCGCCGCCGGGCGCCCTTGGACCGCCGCCCTGACGCTGGAAACGCTCCATCATCTGCTGCCGCTGCTCGGGCGTCATCTCGGCGCCGCCGGGCATTCCCGGGCCACCGCCTTGACGCTGGAAACGCTCCATCATCTGTTGCCGCTGCTCGGGCGTCATCTCAGCGCCGCCCGGCATTCCCGGACCACCGCCCTGACGCTGGAAGCGTTCCATCATCTGCTGCCGCTGCTCGGGCGTCATCTCGGCGCCGCCCGGCATTCCCGGACCATCGCCCTGACGTCTGAACTGGCGCATCTGCTGCCTCATCTCATCGGTCATCTCCACCCCGCCCGGCATCTGCGGAGTCGCCGGGGTAGGCCCCATCGTCTCGCCTGCCGGCGCCGCAGCGGATGAGTCGTTCGCGTCGCTCGCACCGCTTCCATTCCTCTGCGGCCGCTCACGGAACGACGAAGTGGCTGCGGATTCAGTGTACAAGCGAGGATTCAGCAGCACTTCTTCGCCATCTTCCAGACCGCTGACGATCTGCACGAAGGTGTCGTTGAAAGCGCCGGTTTGCACCTCACGTTCCTCTCCCTCCGGTGCCTGCGGCGTTACGACATAACACACCTTGCGGCCTCCACGACTGGCCACCACTTGAATCGGCACAATGACGACGTCGTCCAGCTCGCGCACGAGAACCTCGACCCGGCATGACATCCGTGTTCGAAGGAAGTCGTGTCTGCCGTCGATCTTCACCAGGGTCGTGTACACCTTCAGGTCCGGATTCATGAAGCCGCGCTGCTGGTCGGGCAGCGGAGCCACCTCGAGCACCTCGCCATGGAGCACCTGGTCGGGAAACGCATCCATGACGATCGTGGCGGGCTGTCCCGGACGGACCTTGTCCACCTCGGTCTCGTGCACGCTGATCTCGGCCACCATGGTGGCCGTATCGGGCATCGAGATGATCGTCTGGCCCTCAAAAACGGTCTCGCCCTCGGCGATCATGCCGCTGCCGGCGCCACCGCCTCCTCGGCCGCGCATGGCGCGGAACATATCGCCCGTGCTGCCGGTGCCGTAGATCACCAGGCCCGGAGCCTTGGCGCGCATCGTGCAGTTGGCGATCTGCAGCTCGAGCTCGCTGACGCGCTTCTGCTGCGCCCGGAGCCGCTCCTGGGCGTTCGCCAGCTTGGCCTGGGCCTGCGCGAGGCGCGAGCGGCATTCCGCAAACGTTCGCTCCAGCTTGCGTCCGGCTTCGATGTAATCGCTAAGGGACTGCTCGGCATTCTTTGGGAAATCATACCGGAGGAACAGGTCCAAGTTCACCTTGGCGTTCTGCTCGGCAAATTCCCGGTTGACAACCGTGAGCCGGTCCCCCTGCAAATCCAGCTCGGAGACATAATTGGCGTCGTGGAGCTTCTCCGTTCCGGCCAGTCTCGCCTGCGCCGTCTTCAGGTTGCCCTCGGCGAGAACGATGTCGTCGTTCAGCCGCTTCAGCTCCTGGCCGGCGGCCGTGCCGTCCAGCAGGTTGGGATCGTCTCGGACCTCCACCAGAAACGGGGCGACGTACTCGGTCAGGTCTACGGCATCGTTGACATCTCGCGTGAGTCGTTCCGCCAGAACGGCCCCGAGGTACTTCTGAAGGTCCAGCAGAGCGAACCGGACCTGGAGCCGCCCATCGGCGACATCGCTCTCATTCTGAATCACCTGAATGTCGTAGGCCTCCTTGGCGCTCGTCTCGTTCTCCTGGTCGCTGGCCAGTTCCATCTTCTCCTGGATCAACTGGTCCTCCAGAGAGGAGGAATCCAGCTTGACCAGGACCATCCCTTCTTCGACGTCTTTCTGACTGATGTACGCGCCGGATGGAACGATGCTCAGGATCGTGATCTGCGCGCCGCGCGATTCCACCTCGCAGCGGTACTCGATGGACTTGTGCGCGCGGATGCTGCCGCCCTCGCTGACCGTAATCACCAGGTTGTCGCGGCGTGCCGTGAAGGTGCCCCCAGACGTCGTGCCGGCGCCCGCATTCCCCTTGATGGAAGCCACCAGCACGACCGCGCCTGCCGCAATCAGAAAGAGAACCAACAGGAGCAACCATCGCCGCCTCTTCGGTCGCCCGGTCCGCTGGATGGCCGGATGTTGACTCGCCGATTTGTCCTGCATCGAACTGCCCGTATTAGGTTTCATGGTGCCGTATGCTCCCACATTCCATCCGGTCTGACCTGTAAGACGCCGATATCTCGAAAGAAGCTCATCTTCGCAATCGTGTGATCGACCAGCGCGCTGAGCACGTCATTCTGTGCCCGCACGAGCGCATCCTCGGAGTCGAGCAGCAATCGCACGGTTCCGCGCCCGTACTGGAGCGACAGCTTCTCGACCTCCACGCGCTTCCGGGCGAGGTTCAGCCCGATCTGCTGGATCCGATAGCTCTCGGCCGTCTCCGCCAGATCACGATACGCCTGGCGGACGCCGAGTTTGATCTCGTCGACTTGCTCTTCATAGCCTCGCTGACGCTGCTGAACGGTGATCAGCGATTCACGATACGCATTGCGCTCGGCTTTTCGGTCCAGCGGCAAATCTCCCTCAAACCCCAGCCGATAGTTGCCCTCGTCGAATTGTAGCGAGGCAAACTTCGTCTCCGGCTCCGACGCCACGTTCGCACTGCCGATCAGGTTCAATTGAACGCCCAGCCCTTTGGCGGCCAGCTCCAGCTTCCTCTGGGCATCGTCGAGGCCATCCCGGGTGTTGGCCAGATCCAGACGACGATCCAGGGCCAGCTCCATAGCCTCGACCTCGGTATACGCCGGCTCGCTGATCCCGATGTCCGCCAGCGCCGTCAGCTCGTTCGGATCGAGCGCCACGTTGGCGTCGGTGGGCAAGGCCAGGCGGACCTTGAACGTGTCCAGCGTCTGTTCATAACGCTGACGCGCCGAAACCAGCGCCTGCTCGGTGGTGAGCAGCCGCTGTTCCGCTTCGCCCAGATCGTAAGCGGGTCGCTGGCCTACCTCGACCTCCATCCGCAACTGGTTCGTCGATTCCACTTGTCTGGCATAGCTGGCCTCCTGAATCACGACGGCTTCCCGCTGCTGCAAGACCCGGTAGTAGTCGCTGATGACCGAGACCACGAAGGTCTGGCGATACCGGTTGAACGTGCGGATTCGATACAACACGTTTCGCTCGGCCTGCGTGAGGTTCTCCCACTCGGACAGGCCGGCGCCGGCGCCGAGGATCGGAAAGGCCAGGGTCGACGTGAGCACCGAACCCAGTGACGTCTGCGGGTCCCCCGTCAGGAACCGGCTCCAGTCCAGGGCCAGGCCGCTGGTGACCCGAAGGCCATTGGCAAGGAGAAACGTCTTGTTGACGCTGCCTTCGGCCCCTGCGGTGATGTCTTCCCGCTCGTTGTTCTTCGCATAGAAAGCGTCGAACGTTCCGAGCCATTGCGGCGCGTACCGATGCCGCGTCAGCGTCAGGTCCAGCGCCGCCAGGTAGAGCGATTCCTTCTGGGACTGATACTCCCGGCTGAATTGGGTCGCGATCTCGACCGCTTCGGCCAGGCTCAAAACGCGGTCGGACGGGACCGCTTCGAGGACCTCCACGTTGTTGGGACCGGCGTCGTGGATCCGGTAGTTGGCCATCTGCCCGAAGTCATCCTGCCACTTGTCTTCGAGGATCTCGTAGACTTCCTTGTCCGCCTGCGCCTTGTAGTGTTCCCGGCTGCATCCGCCGCCCATACCGAAGATGAACACAACGCACAGCATCCAGGTTGAAAGGAGGGCATACCCGGCTTGGTGCAACCCCAAGTCGTTCCGAGAATCAGCAGTCACAGATTGGCCTCCATCGCACAGTTTTTCCATCGTTGCGGGCCAGCCGCATCCCGGGCAGCGAACCGCCTGTCCACCTCTGCCCCCGCAGCGATTCGCTGCGTGCATTGTATGGGGACCTGGCGCCGCCACAAAGCACATTCTGTACGAAAGACGTCTTCCGCCACCCCCACATTGCAGAAAACTGGGGAGAACAGAGCCGTCAAACGCCGGCACGACGGACAGTTAGAGAGGATCACAGACCCGCAAAGGGTGAAAGACGGGATTCGAACCCGCGACCCCCAGAACCACAATCTGGTGCTCTATCCAGCTGAGCTACTCTCACCACGAAAACAAGGTGCGCCGGGGAGACCCGACGCACCCTGCATTGTACCGCCCAAACGGCGTCTGTCAATGCCGTCTCACTTGTTTCTGACTGCTGCCTGGGCCGCCGCCAACCGGGCGATCGGTACGCGGAACGGCGAGCAGGAGACGTAGTTCATGCCCACGCGATGGCAGAAATCGATGCTGCTGGGCTCGCCGCCGTGCTCACCGCAGATCCCGACTTTCAGCTTCTTGCGGGTCTTGCGGCCGAGCTTGGTACCCATTTCGACGAGCTTGCCGACGCCAACCTGATCGAGCTTCTGGAACGGATCGGCGGCATAGATGCCCTTGGCGACATACTCTCCAAGGAAGCGCCCGGCGTCGTCGCGCGAGAAGCCCATGGTCATCTGGGTCAGGTCGTTGGTGCCGAAGCTGAAGAACTGGGCCTCTTGGGCGATCTCGTCGGCGGTTACGGCCGCGCGAGGCACCTCGATCATCGTGCCGACCATGTACTCGATCTTGGCCTTTCGCTCTTTGAAGACGGTGTTGATCTCATCCACGATGTCATCTTTGACCAGCTTCAGTTCCGACACATGGCCTACCAATGGAATCATGATCTCCGGCAGGACCTTTTTGCCCTTCTTCTTCACATTCAGAGCCGCCTCGATGATCGCGCGGGCCTGCATGCGGGCAATGGCGGGATACGTGATCGTCAGCCGGCAGCCGCGATGGCCGAGCATCGGGTTGAACTCGTGCAGCAGTTCGACCTTGGTCTTGACCACGGATACGTCCACACCCAGACGGCTGGCCATCTCGGCCTGGTTCTCCTTGTCCTGAGGCAGGAACTCATGCAGCGGCGGGTCCAGCAGACGCACCGTCACGGGCAGGCCCGCCATCGCGGTGAAGATGCCTTCGAAATCGCCGCGCTGGAGAGGCAGCAGCTTCTTCAAAGCGCCTTCGAACTGGTCCTTGATCTGGGCGTTCTCTTTCTCGATGGCCTTCCTGGCCGTGTCGTCTTCGGCGGCGGCAAGCTTCTTCAGATAGGCCGCATAATCATCGGCCGCCAGGATCATCTGCCGCACCGGCCAGATGCGGTCGCCTTCAAAGAACATGTGCTCGGTGCGCGTCAGACCGATGCCCTCGGCGCCGAAATCCCGGGCCCGTTGTGCATCGGCCGGCGTGTCCGCGTTGGTGCGAACGCCCAGCGTCCGGACCTGGTCGCACATCTTCATGAATTTGCCGAAGTCGCCGCTCAGCGAGGCCGAAACCGTCGCCAACTGGCCGTTCATCACCTCGCCGCTGGAGCCGTCGAGACTGATCCAGTCGCCCTCCTTCAGGGCCACCTTGCCGATGTTCAGCTTCTTGCTGGCGTAGTCGATGTCGAGGTTGCTCACGCCGGCGACGCAGCACTTGCCCATGCCGCGGGCGACCACCGCCGCGTGGCTGGTCATGCCGCCGAACGCCGTCAGAATGCCCTGCGCCGCGTCCATCCCGCCAATGTCCTCCGGGCTGGTTTCTCGGCGAACCAGAATCACTTTCTTGCCGTCCTCTCTCCAGGCCTCGGCCACCTCGGCGGTGAAGACAATCTGGCCGACCGCCGCGCCCGGCGAAGCCGGCAGACCCTTGCCAATGACGTCCCGTTTGGCCTTCGGGTCAAACTGCGGATGCAGCAGTTGGTCCAACTGATCGGGTGTAACGCGCATCACGGCGTCTTTCTTGGGAATCAGACGCTCGTTGACCATGTCCACCGCGATCTTCACGGCCGCCGGCGCGGTCCGTTTGCCGGTACGGGTCTGGAGGATATAGAGCTTCTTCTCCTGGATGGTGAACTCCATATCCTGCATGTCCTTGTAGTGCTTCTCCAGGCGCGTCATGAGCCGGGTCAGCTCCGTGTAGGCCTTGGGCATCACCTTGTTGAGCTTGCTCAGCTCGATCGGCGTGCGGATGCCGGCCACGACGTCTTCGCCCTGGGCGTTCATCAGAAACTCGCCGTAGAACTCCTTCTGGCCCGTGCTGGGGTTGCGCGTGAAGCAGACGCCCGTGCCGCAGTCGTCGCCCATGTTGCCGAAGACCATGGCCTGCACGTTGACGGCGGTGCCCAGCAGCCCCTTGATGTGGTTCAATTCGCGATAGCGGATGGCGCGAGGGCTGTTCCACGAGCCGAACACCGCGTTGATCGCATGGGTCAACTGGACCTTTCCGTCCTGCGGGAACATCTCGCCGACATGGTCCTTGTAGACCTTCTTGTATGCTTCGACCACGCCGTGCAGTTGCTCGGCGTTGAGGTCGCTGTCCAGCTCCACGCCCGCCCTCTTCTTGGCCTCGTGGATCTTCTCTTCGAAGTAGTCGTGGTGGCAGCCCATCACGACGTCGCCGAACATGTCGATGAACCGACGATAGATATCGTAGGCGAAACGGGCGTTGCCGGTCTTCTTGATAATGCCTTCCACCACCCGATCGTTCAGACCGAGGTTCAGAACCGTGTCCATCATGCCGGGCATGGACGCGGCGGCGCCGCTTCGCACGCTGACCAGCAGCGGACGGTCCGGATCGCTCATCTTCATCCCCATGGCCTTTTCGAGCTTGGCCAGGTTGGCGTCCACCTCTTTGTCCAGCCCCTTGGGCCATTTGCCTTTGGACTTGTAGTACTCGCCGCAGACCTTCGTCGCGATGGTAAAGCCCGGCGGGACCGGAACGCCCAGGTTGGTCATCTCGGCCAGGTTGGCGCCTTTGCCCCCCAAGAGCTCTTTCATCTTGGCATTGCCTTCCGCCTTCCCGTTGCCGAAGAAGTACACCCGTTTTTCTGCCATGCTTGCTTTCTCCTTCTTGCTCGTGTCATCAGTGCGAGAGCATTGTTGTTTCGGATCGGCTCCGCGAATTTCACTGTAGCCCGACCCCGACAACGAGATCGGGATTTCCTGCCGGGCAGATAAAGGCGGTCAGTGTATAACAGCCCCCCGACCCTGTCAACGAGGAAAAGTGGATTTTGCCCTTCGGATTTCGCACCGGAAACGAGGTTCGGCCGTCCCGGGGCACGTCGAGCCTGCTATGGGAAAGGCCAGGCCTCGGACGGCCTGCGCGCCGCCTTCATCAGGGAGGCGATCTGCGTCACAGTCTCGGGATACTCGTCGGCCAGGTTCGTCGTCTCCCCGAGGTCCGTTCGCAGGTCATACAGTTCGATCGGCCCGTCGGGATCGTTCGCCACGTTTAGACGGACGCCCTTCCAGTCGCCCATGCGGACCGCTTGCTTCTTGCCCTGTTCGTGGAATTCCCAGTACAGATAACGGTGCCTCCGCTGCTGACCGGGCTTGCCTAAGAGCGTGGGGAGGATCGAGAACCCATCGGTGTCGTCCGGCGGCACCGCACCGGCCAGATCGCAGCAGGTCGGCAGGAAATCCCAGAACGCGCAGACGTGGTCCGTGCCCGAGCCAGCGGCAATCCTGCCCGGCCAGCGGGCGATCAGCGGCACGCGGACGCCCCCTTCATACAGGTCGCGTTTGATGCCTCGCAAGGGCCCGTTGCTGTCGAAGAACGCGGAATCGGCGCCGCCTTCCTTGTGCGGACCGTTGTCGCTGGAGAACAGCACCAGCGTGTCCTCGTCGATGCCAAGGGCCTTGAGCTTGTCCAGGAGGCGTCCGACGTCGCCATCCATCCGCGTGATCATCGCGGCACGGCCCTTCTGCGGCTCGGGCCAGTCCTCGCCTGCGTAAGGCCCGTACGAAGGAACCTCCATCCCCTGCTGGCCCGCCTCATTATTGGCGTGCGGAATCGTCAGGGCCAGGTACAGGAAGAACGGCAACTGGCGGTTCTGCTCGATGAATTGCAGCGCCTCTTCCGCGAACAGGTCATGAGAGTACTGGACCTTCTCGGTGGCCACACCTGCACCGTCCGTCCGGTCGCCCGCAACCTTGTTCGCCAGCGGCACGCGCTCGTCGTTGCGGAAGAGGAATTCGGGGTAATAATTGTGCGCGTGCCTCTGGCAGAGGTATCCAAAGGAGTAGTCGAACCCTTGATTGTTGGGCGCGCCGCTGCTGCCGGGCCCGCCCAGACCCCACTTGCCGATCAGGCCCGTCACGTAGCCGCGACTCTTGAGCAGCTTGGGAACGGTCACCGCATCCGGGGGCAGGGGCAACTGCCCCATCGGCTTGGCCTCTTTGTTGCCCCGCACATGCGCATGCCCGGTGTGCAGACCCGTCATCAGCGAACAACGGGACGGCGCACAGACGGTGCTGCCGGCATAGCAATCGGTGAAGAGCATACCCTCGGCAGCCATGCGGTCGATGTTGGGAGTCCGGATCTTCTGCTGCCCGTAGCAACCGAGGTCGCCGTACCCGAGATCGTCGGCCAGGATGAAGATGATGTTGGGTTGTCCCGGCCCGGCCAGCCGCTTCGGTCGGCTCGCGCAACCGCCCAGCAGTCCGGAGGCGGCGACAAACCCTGTGGCCTTGAGAAAACTGCGTCGCGTCCAGTTCTGTCTGTTTCGCTCGGCCATCTTCCGTTGCTCCATCAGACAAGTCCCTCGATGAAAAGACGGTTTCGAACTCACTTGCCCGGCGTCGGGATGGTGACGTCGATCGAGCGGACTTCGCCCAGCGTCGAAAGCGGCCGGTCGAAATCCTCGGGACGCCCTACGACAAGAATCTGCATGGCGTCGGGCCTCAGATGCGCCCGCGCGGCCCGCAGGACATCGGCCTTGGTGACCTTCTCGATGCTTTCCTTAGTCTTCTGGAGGAAGTCGGGCGGGTAGCCGTAGTAATCGTAGGTCATCAGGCGACTGATGATCTCCGCGGTGCTGTCAAAGTTGAACACGAAGGAATTGAGATAGCTGTCCTTGGCCAGCTCCAGCTCCTCATCCGTAACCTCTTCGGTGGTCATCTTCCTGGCCTCCGCGACAATCGCCTCGATCGCATGGACGGTGCTCTCCGACTTCGTCTGGCAGCCCATGGAGAGGACTCCGGGACGATCGTAGCGAGAAGAATACGTCCCGAAGACGGAATAGGCCAGACCTTGCCGCGAGCGCACGTTCTTGAACAACCGGCCGGTGAAGCCGCCGCCCAGGACCTGGTTCATCACGGTCAGGGCCGCGTAGTCCGGATCGCTCATAAGTCCGGCGATATGGCCCAAATAGATATTCGACTGGTTCAGGTCGGGCCGCGACACCAGGTTCACTGTGGACCGCCAGGCGTAATCCACCTCGGGTTTGGCGGGCAGATCCAGATCGATCTTCTCCCATCCTTCGAAGGCCTTCTCGATCCTGGCAACCATCTCCCGCGTGTCGAAGTCGCCCCAGACCGCCAGCATCATGTTGTTCGGTCCGAAGAACCGCTTGTGAAACGCCGCCAGATCGCCCCGGGTGATGTTGTCGATGGTCGCATACTCGGTGTGCCTGGCGTACACGCTGGCGGGACCGTAAATGAGCTTGTCGAACTCCCGCGACGCGATGGAACGCGGCGAGTCGTTCCGCCTGGCAATACTGCTGCGATGCTGCATCTTGGCCAGCTCGATCTTGTCGTCGCGGAACGCCGGATGCATCAGCACGTCCGCCAGGATGGCCAGGGCCTTGTCGATGTCCCTCTTGAGCGCAGAGACGGAAGCGTACCCGGCATCCTGTCCGATGCTCGTCTCGACGGAGGCCGCGATCTGCTCCAGCTCGTCGTCCAGCTCATCTCCGGTCCTGCTGGTCGTTCCGCCGGTGCGCATGACCTCGCCAGTGATGTCGGCCAGGCCCACCTTGTCGGGGGGCTCGTAGACAGAGCCCACGCGGATTCGACTCGAAACATAGATCAGCGGCAGCTCATGGTCCTCCAATATAAGCAGCCGCATCCCGTTGGCCAGAGTCACGCGCTGCACCTCGGGCACGACAACGTCATTCAGCCTGGGGTAGTTGAGGCGCCTGTGGTCGGGCGTCCGCTCCGTCGCAAGAACCGGGGCCGCCAGACCGACGACCGCAAGAAGACACAGGCTCAGCATCAGATGGTGTATTCGCTCGCTCTTCATTTCCCGCCCGCCTTTCAGGATTCGCTCTCACTGATGGTCGTCTCGATGATGCCAACCGTCCGGTTCTTCGTCGTGAAATACGTCCGGGCGACCCGCTGGACGTCCTCGGCCGTGACACGGTCGATCTGTTCGAGCTGCTTGAACAGATTCCGCCAGTCGCCCGTCAGAACCTCATAGAAGGTCAGCAGTTCGGCCAGACCCGAGTTGGAATCGAGTTGTCGAATCAGGGCGGCGCGGGCCCGCGTCTTGGCCTTTTCAAGCTCCTGCTCGGTGACCGGCTCGCTCCGGAGACGCTCGATCTCTGCGTAGATCGCCTGTTCGCACTCCTGGTTCGTGTGGCCCCGGGCCGGCATCGCGTAGAACAGGAACAGTCCCGGATACTTCTGCCCCGGCATGCCCTGGAAGCCGGACGTCGCCATCGCGATCTTCTGGTCCCGGACGAGACGGCGATATAACCGCGACGTGCGTCCGCTGCCCATGATGTCCGTAATGGCGTCGAACACGGCGTTGTCTTCGTGATTGATACTCGGCTTATGGTAACCGATCAGCACGAACGGCTGAGCCGGGTCCTCGACGACGACGCGGCGTTCGCCGGGCTGCGGCGGCTCGACGGTCTCGACCGGCTCGGCCGCCGGGCGGTACGGAATCCGCCCGAAATACTCCTGGGCCAGCGTCTGGACGCGGGCCGGATCGACGTCGCCGACGACGGCCATCGTCAGGTTGCTCGGACCATAGTGCGTCCGGAAGAACGCTTCAGCTTCCGCACGGGTAATGGCCTCGACGTCGCTCATGTGCCCGATGACGGGCTCGCCATAGGGGTGCGCCTTGTAGGCGACCGCAAGAAACTCCTCGAGAAGCTTGCCGACCGGCTGTGTCTCCGTCCGAAGCCGACGCTCCTCCATCACCACATTCTTCTCCTTGTAGAACTCGCGCAGGACCGGATTGAGAAAGCGGTCCGATTCCAGCAGCATCCACAGTTCGAGCTTGTTCGAAGGCAGGCTCACGAAGTAGACGGTGTAGTCGGAGCTGGTTCCCGCGTTGAGTCCCACGCCGCCCGCCTGCTTGAGGATCTCATCGAATTCATCGTGGACGAGGTACTGCTGGGCCTCCTGCTGGGCCTCCTGAAACTCCCGGCGGAGCTGGGCCAGTCGCTGTTCGTCGACCGCACCGAGCTTGGCCTTCTCGGCCTTGATCGCCTCGAACGCCGCGTCGATCTTCGCGAGCGCTATGGCCTCGGCCTCGTAGTCTTTCGTCCCGATCGTTCGCGTGCCCTTGAAGGCCATGTGCTCGAAGATGTGTGCTAGGCCCGTGATGCCGGTGACCTCGTCGACCGCCCCGACGTTGGCGTGCGTGTAGCACGTCACCACGGGGGCCTCGTGGCGCTGAAGCACGATGAAGCGCAGCCCGTTGTCCAGCGTGAACTGCGTCACGCGGGACTCGAACTCCGCCAGGTCCTGCGCGATGCCCGCGCATGCCATCGACAGCACCACGACCAGCGCCGCAGACCGTGCGGCCCCGCCGTGCCTTCTATCCGCTCGTCCCATTTTATGTCTCCTCAAACCGCCTCGATTGGCAAGAACCAATTCTCAGTTCGCCCCAGGCTGCGGGCGTCGCTCAGTTATACGTGAAATGCACGGTGGCCTTGCAGGCGCGGTCCACCCGCACCCGGACCCAGTGGGCGGAATAGCCATCGGGAAACTCGTGGTGTCGGTAGCCCTTGCGGAAGCGGAAGACCTGGTACCGGTGCCAACTGCCGTCGCCAAGGAAGTCCACCTCCAGGTCGAACGTCACGTTCTCCTCGTTGTCGTGGGCCAGGTGCACCACCTTCTTGTCGAAACCGGTCATGAGGAAGGGGTCCGAGACCTCCTGTGCCTGCACTGGCGTATCCCACCAGGGCCCGCCCCAACCGGTCGGTTTGCCCATCTGCCACAGGTCATCGAGGTCGCCGAACCACAGGCCGGATTGCGGCTGGCCCTGATCGTGATCGATCTGATCCGAAGCCATCACGAACAGCCCGCGCCAGTGGCAGAAATCCGGGACCACCCGCAGGTGCGAGCAGATCGGCCGGATTCCCCAGATGTGGCCGCCATAGGCGAGCGCCGGCAATTCATAGAACATCCCATGCACGTCCATCAGCAAGCGTTCGGTCACCGCGTGACGAATTCGCGTCCACTCGGTATTCCAGGCATGATCCCAACTATGGCTGGACTTCGGCAGCAGATATCGCTGCCACGTGCCGTTGACCAGGACACGCAGCACGACGCTCGACCGCGTCCAGCCCGTTGCGTAGAGCGTGTTTCCGCCATAAGAACTGTCGCCGGCGCTGGCGTGGACTTCGACGAAGGGGTTGCGCTCGATGATGGTCCATTTCTCGCCGTCCCACTGGCCCAGGCGCCCGGCCCGGCGACGCTCCAGGAATTCCTGCTCGTCGTACGTGTTATTGGCGACTACGACACGGTTCTGGGCCGTGAAGGCGCTCTTGAAGTGCTCTTTGGCCCCGGCAATCTCCAACTCCTTGCGCAGGTCGAACAGGTGCGTCACTTCGAGGCTGCGGACATCCACCTCCCAGAAGCCCCCTTCCATGCCCAGGAAATAGACCTTGTTCTGCGGTTCCTTCAGATGCTCGCACGTGGCGCACAGCCGGTAATTCTTGAGCCCCTCAATCGTTCGGACGTTGCCGTCGATATCGATCGCGTACGGCCCGATGAACGCCTGCCCGCTGGGCCAGTGCGCGAACCGGTTGGCGAAGGTGCCGGTCAGCGACACCGAAGCCGGGTGACGCCGCATCGTCATGTTGTCGCTGATCTCATAGAGGCCGATTCCCTGGCCTCGAATATGCGCGACATAGCCCACCGCCCACAGCTTGTCCGCCCACGGAATCAACGCGCCAATGCCTGCTTCCGAGTTGCTGCCCAGCCCATGGGCCATCACCGTCATCTGGGGAAGGACCCCACCGACCTGCACCGGCCGAGCCGCCGATGCGCCCCCTTCCCGCTTCGGCTCGTCGAGGCGTTCGAGGTAGACGCGGATCGCCCTGGCAAGGCTTCGGCCGAACGTGCGGGCGCTCTCGGCGGTCACCGGCTGACCTCCAGCGTTGGCATACGGGATCTCGAACGTTGCCGAGAGCCGCAGACCCTCGATGTCCGCCGCCCATCGGCTGAAACTCCGCCCCGCGCTGAAGCTGTCCGACTTGTTCCACGCTTTGCCGAATGGCAGGTTGTCGGAGACGCGATAGACCAGCGGACCGCGCTGGACCTCTTCGAGCAGCCGCCCAAACTGCCGCTGCTCCTGCCACATGCGTTCGTCGGAATGCCCCGGGATGTAGATCACCTCGTTGTACTCGCCCCGGATGTGAGGACAGTGCAGATCGAACGCCGCGCAAAGCTTGCCATTGGACCAGTTCGGCACGAAGGTCCGCAGCGCGGCGACCGATGAGTAGACGCTGGGACCGATGTAGTCGCGGTTGTGGTCGCGGCCGTTGCGGTTCTTGCCCTGGTCGCCCGCTTCGACGCCATCTTTGTCTACAAACGGAATCGCCATGACCTCGACGTTCCGCCGGAACCACTGACCGTCGTCGCTGTCGGACAGGACGATGTCGAGCACGCCTTCCAGAACGAAGCTGGCTGTCGATTCGCAGGCGTGGTGTCGGGCGGCCAGCAGGACTCTAAACCGCGGATCGCCGTCGAGCTGCCCGGCATGAATCCTCTCGACCGACCGTCCGGCCTGCGTTTGGCAAAGCTCGTCGACGCGAAGGCTCGCGTGATTGGCAAAGCTCGCCAGAAACTCCTTCAGGTTGGCTTCGACGTAAGGTATCGTGAAGCAGAACCGCACGTCGGCGGCATCCCGTGGGAACGCGTATGCGAACGAACTGGCCTTCACAGCGTCGGTTCCGAGCCACGACCACGTCCGGCCTGAATCGGTGCTGACCGCCGGACCTCGAACACCGATCGGGTTCTCGCCGCTGAACCGAAATGTCAGCGTCCGACCCTGCGCCCCTGCGACGCGGAAGTTCCAGTAGAACCACCAGCCCTGCGTTTCGCGTAGGTCGGGCCGAAGGAAGATGGTATCCCCCTCCATCCGCTCGACCACGATATTGCCGCCCGGATAGTTCGCATCGACCGTCACGCGATTCGACACTTGTCCAGAGGCTGCCGGCAGCTCCAGGGCCAGCGCAGACAGAGCAAAGACGAGGATCGTTCGACGCACGGCAGGTGATGCCAGAGGCCATCCGCAGAGAGGTTGCAGGAGGACGCCAAACCGATATGAGCACGCCATTTGATTCCCTTCCTGTGGATCGTCTGATATCCCGTCGGCTCGATACTCCTTACCGTCCGACGACGCACTATACCCGGCAATATCGGCCTTGTCAATTGCCCCGACATCCCGGATGCGAGCGATGCCGCACATGCGATTTAGCGCGGTTTCTGCTTGCGATCGTTCCCGACGTCAGGCAATATCGCAGAAGGAGGTCTCTGTGGGCTTTCCAGCCAAGGCACCTGTGCTGTTGTCGATCGCCGCCCTGACGGGGTTGCTCTGGACCCGACCGGCGGACGGCCAGATCGCGCCGCCGACGGGGCCTCGCGACTTAGTGGTCTTTGTCGCCAGAGAAGAGCCCGACCTGTACCGGCTGGTGGGACAGGAGCCCATTCCGTACGGTACCGCCAGGTTCCACAGTCCCAAGGCCATCGTCGCCGATGCGCAACGGGGCTGCTTCTACGTGATCGACGAACCGAGGCTGCTGACCGAGAAGGTCAAGCTGTGGCGCATCGCCGGCGACGGATCGGCCCAGGTGGTTCTCCAGGCCGACACCGCCAGAGGCGGCGGTCCGTTCGGACTCGATGTGGGCCTGGGGATCGACGATCAGGGCCGACCTGTGATCGCCGATCGCGATTCCGGCCTGTGGCGTCTGAACGCCAACGGGCAATTGCAGCAACTGATCGAGAGCAAGGACAAGCCTCTGATCCGTATGACGGCGGTGACCGGTGCGGGGAATGGATGGCTGGTCGCAACCAGCTATCTCCACGAGACCTCGCAGAACTCCGCCGGAATGATTCTAATTCACAGGAACCAGGGCGGGCTTTTTCAGATCGACCCGCAGACCTACCCCCCTGCCATGACATGCCTGATCGAGAACCGCCGGCCCGGCGGTGAGGAACACGACACGTACTGGCGAAGGCCGACTCATCTGTTCATCGATGCGGCCGGTCGGGTCGTCCTCGTAGACGCCGGCAGCACCCGAACGAGCAAGGAGCCTGTCTATACGGGCACGCGACGCCGTAGCCAATACTCCTTGCAGCGCGTCACCACATCCGTCATCGATGGGGGTATCTTCGTCCGTCACCCGGACGGCCGATTCGAGGATCTCACCTTCAAGACCCCCGAGGAGAGCTCGGGACCGATGCGCCGGCCCACAGGGGCCGCGCAATGGTCCGACGACACATACGTCGTCGCCGATCCGGAAATGTACGTCGAAGGCATCAACGGCACCGGCGGACTGCTGCTGCTGAAGCTCGACGGCTCGCGCGAGGCGAGATGGCCGTTTGGCTACCATATCCAACCTATCGGCGTCGCCATCCTGCGAGGGGCCGGCACGCCTGCCCAAGCCGCACCTGTCAGACCGGTCCGGATCGAGGACCTTGCGGGTGTCCACACCGCCGGAAGGATCGCCCGCATCGAAAGCGTCTCCTGGGAATGCAGGCCAGCGAACACGAACGACCCGGTGATTGGAATCGGAATGGGCTGGGATGTGCAGCCCCGCGACAAGGCGGAGGCCAAATTGCGCGAGGTCTTCGAAGGCGCGCGGTGGGCCATCGCGGCCAACGGGACGCTCGGCTTCTGTGCCAATGGCGTCGATCCTCAGGCCGAGGGGACTCCGCTGGTGATGAACGGGAAAGTGACCGCGACCGGACAACTGCTCACGGCTCTGGCGCACTATCGCGGCAAGAGCCTGTTCGACACCCAAGTCGGCTCCGTGGACGTTCGCCTGCGCAGCGGCGCCGAACCGGGCACGATCGAGATGGACGTGACGATCAACGTCTTCACCAGGACCGAGCGGCTCAAAGGCGCCTTCACCCAGACCATGCCCGTCAAGTAGGATCGGCAGGTTCCCTTCTCACGCAGTCTCCTACCACATCGGGTCCCAAACCGGCAGCTTCTCGGCGGGCAGTTCGAGAACTCTGCGCACCTCGTCGGGCACGTAGTCGCGATGCACGATGATGTTGTAGACGTTGTCGACGAACCAGTCGTCGTACATGGTCCAGAGTCCGCCGCTGCCGCGGTCGCTGCCCCAACTGTTCTCCACGAGCCACTTGACCGGCTTGCCGTCCGCCAGGTCGACGCCGATGAACGCCATGCCGTGGTTGATCGTGCTGTCGCGGAACAACAGCCGCTCCGTCTTGTTCAGCCCCATTTCAAGGGCGTAGATAGATTCGTAGTCGTACAGATTGCGGGCCATGATGCCTGCCTTGCTGTCCTGGTCGGGCGAGACATCGGCCGCGAAATACACCGGCTTGTTGTCCAGCAGAACCTTCACGACGAGGTCTTTCAGCGTCTGAAGGTCCACGTTGGCGTAGTGGGCGTTCTGCCCATCGTAGAGGTTCTTGGTCAGTTGGACTTCGTAATGGCCGCCTTTGGGCCGGATCGGGTCGTCCGCAACGTTGACGTACTGGCTCAGGTCCAGGCCGACGAACTCGCCGTAAAACGCCCTGGGCGTGAAGATGCGAAGCTCGCTCCAGTCCTGTTCCACGTCATAATCATCGTCAGGCTTCTCGTCCGCTTCGTCGCCGTTCTCTTCGTCCTGGGCCTTGTCCCCATCCTCATCTTCGTCCTCACCCTCATCCGCCTTGTTCTTTTCGTCCTTATCGCCTTTGTCCTTGGCCTTATGGCGCCACGCGAATTCCTGGGGCGGCTCTCCCAGATTCAGGACCAGCACACGGTACACCTCCGCGAGCATCCTGGGCTTGGCCTCGCGCATCTTGCGGACCGAGCCGGTCTCCTTGTAGACCTCGCGCAGCTCCACGGCGTCCTTGCGCAGGATTCGCGACAGGGCCCGATTCATCATGCCGGTATTCTCCGAGCTGGCGGTCTCGGCCATCGCCTCTCTCGGCAGCACGCCGTACTTGGTGACGAGGTCCACGAAGTTCTCCCAGTACCCGCCGTCCGGGGCCGGGTCTTTCAGCAGGAAGACCACGTCGCGATCCTGGATATCGCGGTCGCGATACTCGATCATGTATTCGAGGAACGCGTTGGCCTTCTCCATCTTGTCCCAGAACTGAAGATAGATGTGCGAGAACTCGAAGTCGTCCAGATCAAGCTTGTTCAGCACCACCGGCTTGATCGTGTTGAAACCGGCAAACATCCAGCACCGTCCGCTGCTCTTCTGATTGCTGATGCCTTTGGTCTTGATCTTGTGGCTGAACTGCTTGTTGTGGGCCGCGAGGATTTCGCGGTTCTCGGCGATGTCGCGGATGCCCGTGCTGGTCAGCGCGTTGCGCATCGCCCGCGCATGGGCGTCCATCTGGAAGTCGCTTCGAATCCGCTCGATCTGCGCCGGCGTCAGCGCCCCGTCCTGGGCCGTCGCCACCACCGCCAGGCCGATTCCCACCACCAGCACAACCCACAAACGCATCCTCGAATCTCTCATGTGAAGCCTCCAGAAACCACAGGTGACGTTGATCTTTCTGCACTCAAGTTGCGATGGCCGTCACGTCCGACCCGCCGTCGGCCGCCAACGCCACTATCGTCCGGCTGACGCCCCTCTGTCAACCCTCATCCGAAATCAATCGCGGCGGTGTGACACGCGAAACACAAAACCGGCGTCCTCGCCGTGTCCAGTCGACAGCCGCACGCTTTCTGTTGACGCTATGACAGGGCTGCCATAGGATTGGGTTCGATAATCTCGTCGACGGTGAAAGGCCAGACTATGGATGCGTGCAACAGCGAGAAAGCGAATCGATCCGGCGGCCTGCCTGGACGCTTGGTGCGCGGCGGCACAATCACGAATCTCATCTTCGCCGCGGTCTTCTTCGGGCTGCTGGCCCTTGGAGTCCTCTGGATTCTCAAGATGGTCGGCCAGGCGGGTCAGCAGTACTCGACTGCCATGATCCAGACCAGCCAAAAGGCATCGGCGCTGCAATGCCAGAACAACCTGCGCACCGTCTGGCAGAGCCTTCACATGTACGCAATCAGCAACGAAAGCCTGCCGCCGACGCAGCAGGCGCTGATCGACACCTGCGGCTACGGCTCCCGCCTGTTTCACTGCGCCGAGCCCAACGCACCCCAGTACGTCTACATCGCCGGCCAGACCCTGGACATGGCGCCGACAAACGTGTTGCTGTACGAGCCGGAACCGGTCCACGAAGGCAGGTGCAGCGTGCTCTTCCTGGACGGCCGGACCGCCATGCTCGAGCCGGACGAGTTGAGATTCGAAGTGGAGGCGACCATCGCCAGCCTCAAGCAACGACGGAGGTGATCAGCGATCAACCGACGCGGCCAACCATCCGGCAGAGCCTTTCGAGGTTGATGCGGTCGACCTCGCGGAACGCATCCGGCTGGTCGGAGTCGATATCGAGCACCGCCACAAGCTCGTCCTGCGGCGTGAGCACGGGCACCACAATCTCCGAGCGCGTCGAAGTCGAACATGCGATGTAGCCGGGGAACGCGCGAACGTCCGGCACGATCTGCGTCCGGCGCAGGCGAGCGGCCGCACCACACACGCCCCGATCAAATGAGATTTCAAGACAGCCGTGCGGCCCCTGGTACGGACCGACCTTCATCAGTCCCGGCGAGACGACCCGATAGAATCCGGTCCAGTCGAACAAGTCGAATCGGTGGTGCAGCTCGCACACGACGGTCGCCATGACGGCGATAGGGTCCGTTTCTGCCTCGATCAGCTCACGTATGGCACCAAGAGTCAGGTCGTACAAGTGTTGCTTTTCGTTCGGGTCCATGACTATCGACTGGCAGAGCATTACTTGTCGATTGTGTCATCCGCCGCAGATGGCGGACAGGGATGCGTAAACGGGAGCCTGCCGCCCGGCCATTGTCCTTTGGCCTCGTGCTCCACGGCGGCATATTCTCTGGCCAGTTCGACGACGGCGTCGTCGCTTTGGTCCACGTACAATTCCAGCCAGTAGCCTTTGGTCCCTTTCCGGGCCACTCGGATGCCCGCGGCCAGACGTCCCCGATGGTCGCCGCCGGCGCAATCGCCCGCGATCAACGCCGCCATCAAGCGATCGGCGAGGCTGCCTTGCGTCTGCTCGTAGGCCTCGGCCATGGCGAAAATGACGTCGCGACCGGTCAGGGTGTTTCCCTGGCACGCGTAGTGTCTGCCGCTGACGGCGCCCCACCATATGCCCGATGGGTCCGCATCCGCAGGATTGCGATTCGCGGCCCGACCCGACATATCGATGATGGCCAGTTGCCGCTTGTCCCGACGCGGATCGTTCCGAAGCAGTTCCGCGAGGACCTGTTCAGGCAAACGCCCCTTGGCCAGAAGGTCCAGCGCACGCTCTCCCCACTCGGGGTTGTGCCAGTGTTGGGTGCAGAAAGCGCCCACTCCCGCGCGCACATAGGGAACCACCTTGCCCACCGCAGGGTATTTGCTCGCCACCGCGGCGCCGCAGACGCCGGTGTTGGGGTCGACGGCCACGATGGAGAAGGTCCCGGACACGGCGGCTTCGGATGCGTCCTGGGGACTTCGTCCGGATCGCACGCCATGGGGGTCCAGACCTCGTTCGCACCCGCACAGGCTCAAGACGGCGATCAGTGATATCCGCAACAGCTTTTGCATAGTCCCTATAGACACGCCGGATGTGGCGTTGTCAAGTACTCGCTCGCGCCGGCGTGAGCGGCAGAAACGCAGACTTGACCGGCTGGAAGGCAGGTGATACCGTGGACGTCAGTTCGCACGATCCGTTCCTCAAGATAGTAAGGAGTGGCAAACGATGCAGCGCAAACTGACCCGCCGTACATTTCTCCGCAACGCCGCATGGGCCGGCTCGAGCCTGGTCATCCTGTCCGACAGCCGGCTGGTGCGCGGGACTTCCGCCAACAGCAAGCTCAACATCGCCGGCATCGGAATCGGCGGCCGCGGCGCCGCTGACATCGAGGGCGTCGCAAGTGAAAACCTCGTGGCCCTGTGTGACGTCGACGAGGCCCATGCCGCCAGGACCTTCGAACAGCATCCCGGCGCCAAGCGGTACAAGGACTTCCGCAGAATGCTTGACGAGATGCACAATCAGATCGATGCGGTGGTGATCGGCACGCCGGACCATACCCACGCCCCTGCCGGCGTGATGGCGATGAAGCTCGGCAAGCACTGCTACTGTGAGAAGCCCCTGACCCACAGCGTCTATGAAGCCCGGATGATGGCAAACATCGCACGCGAGAACAACCTCGTCACACAGATGGGTACGCAGATCCACGCGGAGAACAACTACCGCCGCGTCGTCGAGCTGGTGCAGAGCAACGCGATCGGTCCGGTGCGTGAGGTTCACGTCTGGCTGGGCGCCAACTTCGACGGTCCGCCCAAGCCCGCCGACATGAGCCAGCCCGACGCACCGACCGGACACCACGATATCCCGCAAACGCTCGACTGGGATCTCTGGCTCGGACCGGCCGCATACCGGTTCTACAGCCCCGCTTATGCGCCGTTCCACTGGCGATACTGGTGGAACTTTGCCAACGGGCAGTTGGGCGATTTCTTCTGCCACTATTGCGATCTGGCCTTCTGGGCGCTGAAGTTGCGGTACCCGACCACCATCGAAGCCGAAGGGCCCGTCCATCGCGAGAGCGCCGCCAAATGGACCATCGCGCGCCAGGAATATCCCGGTCGCGGCGACCTTCCGCCCGTGACGCTGACCTGGTACAACGGCGGCGGCTATCCCGCACTCGTGAAGGAGAGAAACGTGCCGCAATGGTCCAGCGGCGTGCTGTTCATCGGCTCCAAGGGCATGCTGCTGGCCGACTACGGCAAGCACGAACTGCTGCCCGAGGCCCAGTTCGCTGGTTTCGTGCCGCCCGCGCCGTTCATTCCGAACTCCATCGGCCACCATCGCGAGTGGATCGAAGCCTGCAAGACAGGCGGTCCCACCACGTGCAATTTCGATTACAGCGGCGCGCTGACCGAGGCGGCGCTGCTGTGCAACGTGGCGCTGCGCACCGGCCGCAAGCTCTCGTGGGACGCCGCAAACCTCAAGGCCGTCGGCTGCCCGGAAGCCGATGCCTACATCCAGCGTCCCTACCGACCGGGATGGACGCTCTGAGCAGCGCCCCTGCCAGGAGAAGGATGACATGGACAGACGAACAAGGACTCGAACCGATCGCGTACGTGCCGGCGCATCGCTCAGATGGACGCTGGTCGCTCTGGCAATCCTTACGTCGGGCTGGATCGGTGAGGCTCGCGCCGCCGCGCCGATTGCCCTGCACCCGGAGAACCCCCACTACTTTCTCTGGCGGGATAAGCCCACCATCCTGATCACGTCGGGCGAGCACTACGGCGCCGTCCTGAACCGCGCGTTCGACTACGTCAAGTACCTCGATACGCTACAGGCCAACGGATTCAACCTGACGCGTACGTTCAGCGGCGCCTACTGCGAGCCGCCGGGAGCGTTCAACATCGAGAGGAACACGCTCGCTCCGGCCAAAGGAGACCTGCTCTGCCCCTGGGCGCGGAGCGACGTCGGAGGCTATGCCAACGGGGGCAACAGGTTCGACTTGACGAAATGGGATCCGGAGTACTTCCAGCGTCTGGCCGACTTCGTCGCGCAAGCGGGCCGGCGCGGCATCGTGGTGGAGTTGGTCCTGTTCTGCCCGTTCTACGAGGACAGCATGTGGGACCTGAGCCCGATGAACGCCCGCAACAACGTCAACGACGTGGGAACCATGGAGCGAACGGCGGTCTACACGCTCGGGCATCCCCAACTGCTGGCGATCCAGGAAGCGATGGTCCGCAAGATCGCCGAGACGCTGCAGGATTTCGATAACGTCTACTATGAGATCTGCAACGAGCCGTACTTCGGTGGCGTGACGCTGGACTGGCAGCACCATATCGCCGAGACCATCGCCCGCGCCGAGGCCGGGTTCGAGAACAGGCACCTGATCGCCCAGAACATCGCCAACAAGGCGCAGGTCGTCGAGAACCCAAGCGCCCACGTCTCGATCTTCAACTTCCACTACGCCAAGCCCCCGATTGCCGTGGCGCAGAATTATCATTGGGATCGGGTCATTGGCGACGACGAAACCGGATTCGCCGGCGATGACCGGGTCAAGCCGTACCGACTCGAAGGATGGGATTTCATCATCGCCGGCGGCGCCGTCTACAGCAACCTGGACTACTCTTTTGCGGTCGGGCACGAAGACGGCTCGGCGAAGATCAACGCGCCCGGGGGAGGCGGTCCCGAGCTCTGGAGACAGTTGGGCATCCTCCGAGACTTCATCAATGGCTTCGATTTCGTCAGGATGCGTCCGAACGACTCGGTCCTCACCTCCGACCTGCCCGCGGGCACGACGGCCCGCGCGCTGGTGCAAGCGGGCCAGGCCTACGCGATCTACGTCAACGGAAACAACCTGACTCGGCTGATGGTGGACCTGCCGAGCGGGTCCTACAACGCCGAATGGATCGACACCAAGACCGGCCAGATCGCGGACAGCCAGTCGTTCACGCACGACAGCGGCCTGCACGCACTGGAGACGCCGCCATACACAGACGACATCGCCTTGCGGATCGTCAGCGCCCAGAGGCAGCGACAGGGACTGCTGTTCGAGAGCGACTTCGAAACCGAGGACCTCAAAGGCTGGAAGACATCGGGCAACGCGCCGCGCGTGGCCCGCGACCTGTCCAGGGCGGGCAGGCAGGCCATGAAGACGCTGCTGGACCGCGAAAAGGACGAAGTCTCCTATCGCACCGAAGTCAGCGGTCCCGGGACTGAGGTCGGCAAAGAGTACTGGTACGGCTTCAGCATCTTCCTGCCGGAAGACTACCGGCCCGACCGGATATGGGAGATCGTGGCGCAGTGGCACGCGGTGCCCGACTTCGACATCGGCGAAAACTGGCGCAACCCCGTGATGGCCCTGTCGACCACCAGCGGCCGCTGGAGCTGGGTCAGCCGGTGGGACGCCAAGCGCAACACGTTCGAGAGCGGAACGCGGCAGTACGGCGGAACGCGCAACTACGACCTGGGCCCCTATCGCAGAGGCGTCTGGACCGATTGGGTCGTCCACGTAAAATGGTCGTACGGTTCGGATGGATTTCTCCAGGTCTGGAAAGACGGCGACAAGGTGATCGACCAGGATGGGCCCAACGCGTTCAACGATGCGCACGGCCCCTACTTCAAGATGGGACTGTACAAGGGTTGGCGCGATTCAGACCCGCCCAACGACGCCGTCAGCCGGCGCGTGCTCTACCACGACGAATTCCGCATGGGGGGATCGGAGGCCAGCTACGAGGATGTCGCCCCCGGCCCATAGGAACTCCGGGAAACGGGCCAACTCTTGAGTCTGCATGATGACGGAAAGACGCAGAGTGGTCGTCGCCCTCAGTGGGGGCGTAGACAGTTCCGTCGCCGCCGCTACTTCTTCACCGAATACGCGGAAGCCCACACGCCCAGTCCGTACGTGATGTGCACTCGCCTCGTCAGATTCGGCAGACTCTGGGGCTTCGCCCGGGAGGCGGGAGCGGAGTTCCTCGCCACCGGTCATGGCGCCAGAGTGCTCCAGCGCAACGGGCTGACGGCTGAACCTCGAACACCAGACCATTTGCCTGGCACAGACGATCGGAGCTTGCCGCCGAACCCAAGATGAGGTATAATCGGAAACCATAATGGTGCAGACGAGTGATGACATTCTGAGTTTGCTCGTGGAAAAGGGTGCACAGGTGGCCAAGGAGGCACAGCGGGCCGTCATTCTCCAGCCGGGAGCCTTGGGCGACTGCATTCTCACGTTGCCCCTGGCCAAGCTTATGAAAGAGGCGCTGGGCCTCGGCGGCGTCGATATCGTCGGACACAGCGAGTACATCGGCATCCTGCCCGGACGCAGTTGCGTCAGCAGCATTCGGTCCATCGATTCGACCGACCTGCACCGTCTGTTCGTCGAGCCGGCCAAGTTCGATCTGGCCGACCGCGATCCGCTCATCGACACATTCGCCGATTACGCCTGGATTGTCACGTTTCTGGGCGAGCCGGACGGAGACTTCGAGCAGAACCTGATCTTCACCGCCAATTGCAGCCATAGCGCCGAGATCATCACTCTCTCGCTCAAACCGCCGCAGGAGAGCAAGCAGCACGTCGCAGAGTACTACGTCCAGCAGTTTGCCCTTCAGAGCGGCCTGCCGTCCGACCGGCTCGGCCTCGCCGCCGACCAGATCCTCATCGAGGTAACCGAGGGCGACCGCGAAAGAGGACTGGAGCTGCTCGAACAGGCGGGGATCGACGTGTCCAAGAGACTGGTGGTGATCCAGCCCGGCAGCGGCGGACGCCACAAGTGCTGGCACCTGGAGAATTTCCTGAGCGTCGCCCGAACCCTGCGCGACCGGGGAATCGAGGTTCTGTTCCTGCTGGGACCGGCCGAGGTGGAACGCTTCGAGAGCATGGACAAGGCGCGTCTGTACGTGACCGCCAAGTGTATGGCCCATCTGCCCCTCAGTCAGGTGGTCGATCTGCTGTCGTGCGCCGACGTAGTGATCGGCAACGACAGCGGCGTTACCCACCTGGCCGCGGGCATGGGGTTGCGCACGTTCGCCCTGTTCGGACCGACCGATCCGGCACTGTACAAGCCGATCGGTCCGGCCCTGACCGTCCTTCAGGACACTCACGACCGATTCACGACACAGCCCTGCCCCGACCTCCAGAAGGTGATTATCGAAGGTATCGCTCCGCACGCCGCACCGTGAAACCAGACCCTCTCCTGGCACTATGAGGTTGACCCCTTCGGACCATCGGATAGAATTCTGCTTCTATACGGATCACGAAAAGTCCTCGCGCGGATGCCGCCTTGTCATCCTGAACGAATTGAAGGATTTGGCCACAGCAGAAGAGGTGCCTCTCGTCCTCAGCCCAGATCCTTCATCCCGATATTCATCGGGATTCAGGATGACGAAACGGTCAGCCCTCAGGACGTTCGCAGCGTGACGTTTCGCCAGGAAAGCCGCTTGAGAAGAGCATGGCCGTCTCTATCACAGAACCCGGTGTCGTTGGCCTGATCGCAGGCGGAGGGCGTTTGCCCTTTATGGTGGCCAGCGGCGCGAAGGAAACGGGCCGGCGTGTTGTGTGCGTCGGCCTGGCGGGCTACGTCGACACGGCGCTGGCGAAAGAGGTGGACGTGTTTTACGAAGTCGCGGTGGCCCGTCCGGGAAGCTGGATTCGTCGGCTTCGCAAGCACGGTGTGACGGACACCATCATGGTCGGCACCGTCACGAAGTCGCACCTGTTCACACCGAGACGGATTCTGCGATATATTCCCGACTGGCGAGCGTTCCGCATGTACTACTGGCGGCTTCGCGGCCGGAGCAAACAGACAGATGTGTTTCTGACCGCCTTGGCCGACGAACTGGCCACCGGCGGCATTCGCCTGGAGAACTCCACGATGTACTGCGAGCAACACCTGGCCGATTCCGGCGTCATGACCAGACACCAGCCCTCCGCACAGGTGCAGAGCGATATCGAGTTCGGGTGGCCTCTGGCCAGGCAGCTCGGCCAGATGGACATCGGCCAGGCCATTGCGGTCCGCGAGCGCGAAGTGATCGCCGTCGAGGCCATCGAGGGCACCGCCGAGATGATCAAGCGAGCCGGCCAGTTCTGCAAGGCCGGAGGCTGGACCCTTATCAAGACCGCCAAGCCCAGGCAGGACCCGCGTTTCGACGTCCCTTGCGTCGGTCCCGACACGATCCGGGACCTGGCCGCCAGCGGAGCCAGGTGCCTGGCGATCGAAGCGGGCCGGACGATCGTCATCGACAAGCCGCAGACCGTCGCCCTCGCCGACCAGCTTGGCATCTGCATCGTCGGCCGCTGACCCACGCCCGCTGTGCCGGGCGCACCACGCCATCCTCCTGTTCGACCGCCTACGCAGCATCAGGAGCTTCGGCGATCAGCAACTACCCCTCGGATTGGCCGGTACCTTCAGTGCGGATGGCCCCGGACTCCCCGTGATCATCAATGATGCGCATATGCGTAGTAGCCTCGCTCTTCTTCGACGTCATATCCAATACTGTATCCGCCGCCGCTGCTCCAGCGCTCTTCGTAGAACAGGTCCCCCGCGTCAAGGCCCTTGCTGGCCCGCTCCATTCCGCGCAGGCCGCCCTCTACATCGTTCGGCTCAGAGTCTGTCGGTATGATCCTTCTCTGTTCCAGCAACAACAGACATCGATCTACGGTATGCTCTTCTTCATCGCGCAACTCGCGAAGAGGCATCTTTCGGCGCGCACACCATTTCTCAAATGCCGCCCGCTCAATGTCGAACTCGGCGATCTGAATCGCGTCGTTTCGTATGTAGGTTATGTTCTGAGCCTCTGACGGCAACCACCACACCGAATCGACGCGTACTCCGTAGTCCTCCTTATAGTGCTTCCACAAGGAGACTCCCATTACCCCCACTACAACGATCAAGGCGGCTTTCGTATGTCTCTTCATCGCGTTGACTCCCTGACTACAAGAACGGCATTGCCTCCTTCTACCGCAGCCTCAGGCTTGCAGCCCCCAACGGTGTCCTTCCGGGTATCCCTATTCTTCCTGGATCCTGCGCAGTTCGGCGGTCGCTCGGCTGTCTCCGCGTTCTTGTGATTTCCGCAGGGCCTCGATCCCAAGCTCGCGCTGTCCCAGCCGCTGATAGGCGATTCCAATGAACAGGTACGCTGAACCCAAGTCCGGGTGTCCGAGGTCAATCGCCCTGTTTAACAAAGTCACAGCCCTCTCGGAGTCCCCTGTCTGGAGCAGCACGGCTCCGAGCCAGAGAGCGGCATGCGAGTGGGCCGGATAGAGCCTCAGAACACTCTCGTAGTCCGCAATGGCTGCTGTCCAGTTGCCGGCCTCCCGATATGCGTCGGCCCTCTCGCACAGTGCCCGGGTACTCTGGGGGTCGGCCGTGATGACGGCGGTGAAATCCTCGATCGCGCCGGCCGGGTTTCCCATCCTTCGCTTGGCGATGCCCCGATTGATGAGGTAATCGGGCTTGGGCTTCACTTGGATCGCACCGTCGAAGTCGCGCAGCGCCGCCTGCCAGTTGCCGAGGTAGGCATAGCAGCCGGCACGGTTGTTCAGGGCCAAGTCCGAATTGGGATTGAGCCGCAGCGCGGCGTCGAGATCGGCGATGGCCGCCTCGTGACGGCCGGCCTCGGCGTACGCAAGTCCGCGGTTCAGATAGGCGACCCAGAGGTCCGTCCGCTTGCTGATGACGCCGTTCCACAGTGTCAGACTGTCCTTCCACACCTCGATCCGCCGGAATGTGGAATGCCCCAGGAGACCCAGAACGACCACCATAGAAGCCAGCGCCACTGCCGTCCAGATGCGGCCGCGTGAAGCGATCCACACGATCAGGGTTCCGACAAGAAAGAATAGTCCGATACAGGGGACGTAGGCGTAGCGATCGCAGACCATCAGCTCGCTGATCGGCACGGCCTGTATTACCAGCACGAGCGAAGCGACCATGAACAGCGCCGCGAAGGCCAGGAGCCGGCGGTGCCTGCCGCTGAACCATATTCCCACCGCCAGAGCCACCAGGACAAGGGGCGCCAGATAGAACAGGGCCGGCAGCCATCCTTCCGGCTTGCTCGGAAACGGATAGAACACCGACAGATTCGCCGGATAGAGCAGCTTGCCCACGTACCACAGACACGAATAAGACACGATGCAGACCCGCTCCAGCAGCGAATAACGCAGAGCGAAATCCTGAAGGTGGCTGGCGCCACCGCGGGCGTACACCGCAATCACGCCGAACACGATCGACAGCAGGACAAAGGGCGCCTTTTCGACGAGCACCCGACGGACCGGTCGCCGCCCCAGATACAGATCGATCACAACCAGCACCAGAGGAAACGTTGCGGCACTGGACTTCGCCAGCAAGGCCAGCAAGAAGAGCCCCCACACCGCCGCCAGATGCCACATCCGGCCGGATCTCGTGTACGTCAGGTAGACGATCAAAGCCCCCAGGTAGAACAACGTCGAGAGCAGAATGCTCAGCGAGGAAACCCACGCCACGACCTCGACACCGAGCGGATGAATCGCAAACAGAGCCGCCACGATCAACGCGATGGCTGTCCGCTGCGACAGCGACCGGACCAGAACATACACCAGCAGGATGTTCGCCAGATGCAGCAGGACGTTGACGGCGTGGTAGATCCGTGGGTCCAGCTCGAAGAAGCGGTACTGCACCGCGAAGACCAGCGAGGTGAGCGGCTGATACAAAGACACCGTGAAGCTGGAGAAGATGCTCTTGAGCCCTTCCGGCGACAGATCGCGGATCGCCGGATTGGCAACCACCTGGCGGTCATCGTCCCAGTTGGTGAACCCGTTGTCCAAGGCCGGCAGATACAACACCGCCGTGGCGATCAGCACAATCCCAACGCCGGCCCATCGGCGTAAGCGCCGGGACTTCACCGGTCTGCTGTGTTTCGACTTGCCTCTGCGCTGGTTCATGGCGCGTTCGTGTGCCTCATAACGGTTCCATGTCGCGGCTTACTCTACCAAGGCATAGCGATCTCGACAATTCTTCATCTTGCCGATACGCTTCGCCCGCATATAATCAAACGTGACTCTCGGCACCGGGTAGCCGGCAGATGTATGGCAATCCGGATGTCGGCACATCGTGAACAAGATGTCATCTATAGAAGACGGCAGACCGAGCAGGAGGAAGCCATGTCTATGGGTCTGAAGCATTCGATCGCCTGTAGTGTCCTGGCGTTTCTGGGGACAGTGACTCTCGTGAATCCATCGACTCGGGCAGCAGTGGGCGGCGGTGCGAGTCCGGCCACTGCGGACGGGTACGACGACCACCGGCACATGATGGATCAATTGGGGATCCGGGCTCTGCGTCCGGGCGAGAGCGGTCAGAATCAGGAGCGGTTCACTGAGGAGAAGGCCAATCCTTACCACAACACGATGCCCGATGTGCTGACGATGAAGGACGGAACCAGGGTGACTAGGCCGGAGCAATGGGCCGCGAGGCGTGCGGAAATCGTCGAGGACTTTGAGCGTGAGGTGTACGGGCGGATTCCGCCGAACGTGCCGAAGGTGGCCTGGGAAGTGACGGCAACGACCGATGGCAACAGCGCAGGCATCCCGACGGTCACCAAGACACTCGTCGGTCACGTTGACAATTCGGCGTGCCCGGAGATCACGGTGAACATCGCGGCGAGCTTCACGGTCCCGGCCGGCGCAACGGAGCCGGTGCCCATGATGCTCGAGTTCGGATTCGGCGGCGGCTTTGGCGGTGGGCGAGGCGGCCGCGGCGGGCCATCCTGGATGCAGCAGGCCATCGCCCACGGGTGGGGTTATGGTTTCATCAATCCCGGCAGCATCCAGGCCGACAGGGGCGGCATGAGCCTGCGCCAGGGCATCATCGGCCTGACCAACAAGGGCAAGCCTCGCCAGCCCGATCAATGGGGCGCCCTGCGGGCCTGGGGCTGGGGCGTCAGCCGGCTGATCGACTTCTTCGAGGCCAATCCCGACATCAAGGTGGACCCGAGGAAGGTCGGCATCGAAGGCGTGTCTCGCTTTGGGAAGGCCGCACTGGTCGCGGCGGCCTTCGACGAACGCATCGCGGTCGCCTTTGTCGCCTCCTCCGGCGAGGGCGGTGCGAAGCTGCATCGCCACATATTTGGCGAGGCGCTCGAGAACCTCACCGGCAAGGGCGAGTATCACTGGATGGCCGGCAACTTCCTCAAGTACGGCGCCTCCGATCCCTGCATGACGGCAGCCGATCTGCCCGTGGACTCGCACGAACTGATCGCCTTGTGCGCCCCGCGTCCGTGCTTCATCAGCTACGGAGTCCCTCCGGGCGATCCGCCTTGGGTGGACGCCCGCGGCAGCTTCATGGCCGGCGTCCTGGCCGGCCCGGTATACGAGCTCCTGGGCAGGAAGGGCTTCGGCACGCCGGGCAACTACCTGACCAACCCAATGCCTACAGTCGGAACGCTGATCGGAGGCGAGCTGGCCTGGCGCCAGCACGAAGGCGGCCACACGTCGGGTCCCAACTGGCCGGCCTTCTTCGAATGGATAGGCCGGTACATCAAGGCCCCGCCGCTGCCGGCGGCGTCCGCCGCACCCGCTGCCGTTCGGTCCATCGAACGCACGGACCAGAACTCTCGGACCGCCCACGCCCAGTTGCTCGAAAAGGCCCGCAAAGGCCGCATCGCCGTCTACTTCGAAGGCGATTCCATCACCCGCCGCTGGGGAGCGCTGGACTATCCCCAGTTTCTGGCCAACTGGAAGCAGAACTTCTTCGGCTGGAACGCGGCGAATTTCGCCTGGGGCGGCGACGGCACACGGAACATCCTCTGGCGTCTGGAGAACGGAGAACTGGACAACGTTCATCCCAAGGTGATCGTGCTCATGGCTGGCACCAACGACGTCGGCGGCTCGCCCTCACGCGGGGACGACGATCCGAGGATCGCGGAAGTGACCGCAGGCATCGAGGCCATCCTGGACATCTGCCGCAACAAGGCGCCCCAGGCCACGATCATCCTGATGGGCATCACTCCGCGCAACGACCGCTCCGCCAATCCCACGGCGGTCATGCCTGTGATCGCCAGGATCAACGAGAACATCGCCCGATTCGCCGACGGCAACAAGATCCGGTATCTCAACATCAACGACAAGCTCGCGGACCAGGACGGCAGACTGTACGACGGCATGACGGTCGATGGGCTGCACCTGTCGCTCAAAGGCTATCAAATCTGGGCCGACGCCCTGAAACCGATCCTGACAGAGCTGCTCGGCCCGCCCGCCGACGAAGACCACGCCCCGCCCCCCACCGGCGATCCCAGCGCAAGGACCAAGCGGCCATAGGAGCCCAGTCCGGACCAGAACTCCACTCAATCAATGTACGGAACAGGGAAGGAATCGGCAGCCAGGGGGATGAGTACCCCGTCGATCACTATCTCAAGACAGGACTCCGTGCTCACGAATTGCGGCGTCAGAGAATGCGGGATCTCAATCTCTTCGCTGCCTTCCAGCCAAGCATCGTTGAAGCCGGCCAATCCTCCGAATGTGGCCGAGACCCATAGCCCGTGGAAATACTGGCGGTAGATGTCATACTCTTCGGCCGTGAAATCAGACCAAGTCAATTGGGCACCGCCAATGCGCTCCGCCACGCTGACGATCCTGCGCATCTTCTCCCGCAGATCTTCGTCATGGAATCCGACCCTCAACGCCATGCGTGTCGCAAATCCCCCAGCGGGCGGCCAGCCAAGGGCAAGAACGACGCTCTGCTCAGCGGGAAGCGATAGGGACAAGGATCCGACCTGTTCCTCACCCGCGCGCAAGCGAACATAGTGCCCCGCGTAGTCCCTTGGGACAGACGGCGACCGTTCATACAGAACCTCAAGCTGCTTGCGAACCACGAGGGTTAGACCATCCTCGGCCATGTAGACGTCGTGATACGGCGGCACGTCTTTGCCCTTGCTGTCCTTGAGATAGACCGCGTCGCAGACCCAGATGTCATGCGTGCGCCGATTGACGATCTTGTACCGCACATCCATGCTCTGGTCGTTGACGTCGAACCCCGTCAACACGATCATCGGAGTTGCACCCTTCGACTCCGGGTGGCCGTCTCGTTGCCCCTCCGCTACGCCCCCCCCCACCGACAACAGACAGACCGCACACAGCACAGACAACACCGCAAGCCCCTTCATCCCCGTGCCTTTCGATCCTATGAGTGCAAGAACAAGAATCCCGATCGCGGAGACAGCCCAAGACAGACCACAGTCTACGGCGCCCTGTGACATATACATTGGCGCCACACGCCGTCGGTTGCATCGTCGAAATCTCCGCAGGCATGGCTCCCATACGCACACTTCATATACAGTGTACCGAAATATCCCTCGGGCGTCCAGGAAATTCCGAGTTCGTGGTGACGCCGTGTCTGTGCGAATTTCGCGGCAAGGCCCGTTTTCCACCACGGAGCGCCCTGTGTGGCAGCGGCAAACGGAGCAAGGCGGAGTTTGCCGATGGCTTCGACGGCATGCGTATCACCATCGGCAAGCCTGCGCTTGCCGCTGCCACACGGCTGCCAGGATATTTTCACAGACACTCGCTCGGCGTGTCTGTCAGGATTTCAGGGCAGCATTCCCTTGCGGACGCAGACCGCCAGGGGTGGCAGCCTCAAAGCTTGTCCTGAGCGAAGCCGAACGGATCCGCAGGACTTGGGGATGGATCGCCTCGCAGAGGCCTTTCCGTACGGGTGCGCCACTCCCATTCGCCATCCCCAAAGCTCCGTTGCACTACGCTTTGAGGCTGCCACCCACATGCCACGATATTTTCACACACACAGGCGAGGAACCTGGTCTGCCGGCCCGGGTATCCCTGGCGTCCCGCCATCCTGAGCGCCGGCGGCCGCACGAAATCCGCACGAAAAACCGGAGAATTACTGAACTGCAACTTCGAGTTCGCAGTAGTACGATCTTCAAGTAAGGCGCATAGAGTCTCTAACAGAGCAATGGGGAAGAAAAATACACCTCTCTGAGTTTCCAATCCGCATGTGTAAGCCGTGCGTACCGGTTCACATCCTGAACGGCCAACGACCCGTTCAAGGCGATCATACGATCAATGCGACCCGGCGTGTGGACATGGCCATCGGCATTTCCTATGAACATGATATGAAAAAGGCCAAGAAGGTCATCGATGGCGTCTCGGCCGCAGATCGGCGGATTCTGCCCGATCCGGCTCCCGTGGTGGAGGTTTCGGAGCTGGCCGAGCAGCGTGAACCGCGTGGTCCGGCCTCGGGGCACCTGCGCCGACTACTGGCCTGCCTATTTTGACTTGACCACCAATATTAGACTTGCACTCGGGGAAGATGGGCTTACAATACCATTCCCGCAGCGTGATGTGCATCTCAAGAACGGCAATTTGGTGGCCGCCGCAGGACGAAGAACGTGAGGGCGAGAAGAATAGTCCGGCTGATGCGCCGTGCGATGTCTGCCATTTGAACTGACTGAAAGGAGACCCGAGAATGTATCGTACCCTGATATTAGCAGCAATCTGCCTTGGCCTGCTGTCGGCAGTGGTGCAGGCCGACGAGCTCTACCTGAAGAACGGAGACCGCCTTACCGGCACGCTCGTCAAGCTCACCGAAGGCAAGCTCGTCTTCAAGGCAGACGCCGCGGGCGAGGTGACCGTCGCCCTGGCGGATGTCCTGACCTTCAGCACAACTGCACCCGCGGAGGTTCACCTCAATGACGGCACCGTCCTGAACCAGCCCGTGATGGCAGCCGAAGCCGGCACCTTCGCCATCGACACCGGCACGGCCTTGAGAGCCCAGACCTTCCGACTGTCGGACCTGGCTTCCATGAACCCGCCGCCCAAGCCCCCGGTGAAGTGGACGGGAAGCATCTCTGCCGGCGTGACCGCCACCAGTGGAAACACCTCGACCGAGGCCGTCAACGCCAACATCAGCGTCGCGCGGCGCAGCGAAAAGGACCGCACCACTGCCAGCGCCAACTATGCCAGGGGAAAACAGGAGGATCCGGACAGCGGCGAGGAGAGGACCACCGAAGACTGGTGGCGGGCCAAGGCCCAGTATGACTACTTCTTCTCGAAGAAGTTCTTCGGCTTCATCAACGGCAGCTATGAGAAGGACGCGATCGCCGAGCTGGATCGACGCGTTGTGGTCGGCGGCGGTGCCGGTTATCAGTGGATCGAATCCCCCAGGACGAATTTCTCCACCTCGCTCGGTCTGGCGTCGCTCTACGAGAAATTCGACAACGAGACCGACAGCAACAGCGAGCTGTCCGCCCAGGCGGGGTACAACTTCGATCACCAACTGAACGACAGCGTCAAGTTCCTGCACGACCTGACGTACTATCCGGCCCTCGAGAAGTTCTCGGACTATTATCTGACCACCACCGCCGAGATTCGGGCCAGCCTGACCAAGAGCATGTTTGCCAGCTTCAAGACCATCTTTAATTACGACGCCACGCCGGCCGAAGGCCGCAGCAGTACCGACGTGAAGTATCTTTTCAGCGTCGGCATGACCTTTTGAGCCCGCGTCCGATACGCCACGGCCGGTCGGGACCTTTCCAGGCCCCGACCGGCCGGCGAGCTGCCCTGGCAAATGCATGGCCGGATGCGCTTGACAGAATCGCGCCGGTATGCTATGCTGAGCAGCAATGAGCAGGAAATCTCGAAACAACAGGACCGAACAAGTGAAGAGTTCATCCAGAGCCGTCTTTGAGCCGATCCGGACGACAACGTCCGGAGCGGTCGCTGCGCCGGCTGTTCCGTGTTGGCGGCCGGATTGCACCTGTCTGCTCTACGGGTGGAACCTCTGACGGTCGGCGAATACTCTTGCAGGTACAAGCCGGCCTTCAACGCCGGCTTTTTTTTTGCCGGCACACATAAAGAGAAACGATTTACGGAAATGACGGCGCCACAGGGACCGCCGGGACAATGTCTGCTGTTGGAAGGATAAGGATCATGACTTCGAAAGAACTGCGAGAGATCCTGACGCAAACGATTGACGACCGCCCCAGAGAGGGTCGACAGTACTTTCACGTGTGCTGGTGGAACGACGGGCTGTGCTGCCTGCCCACGATGCACACCACGGAGAAGCACGACATCTTCTTCATGGCGCCGGACACGGTTCTCGACGCCGGCCTGTCGGAACGCCAGATGGAGCTGATCGGCGAGCGCGTGACTGACTTTTGCAGCCGGCGGCGGATTCGATTGACCCAGATTCGTCGACGTCCCGTGCCGGCTTCCGGCCCTTCGGCACAGCAGGGGCTGCAGATCACGGACTTCGACCGTGCCCGCCTTCAGACCCTGCTGGGGCAACTGGACCGCCACGACGCTTCCCGGCGCAAAGAGGCCGCACGCCTTCAGATGCTTCTGAAGAAAGCCGATGTCGTCCCCTCCCGCGAGATCCCCCAGGATGTGGTCACGCTGAATTCAAAGGTCCGCGTCAAAGACGGTCGCAACAACCGATCCATGGTCCTCTCCCTCGCCTTCCCGACGGAGACCCCCTCGAAGGAAACCACCGACGAGGAGAACGTCTCGATTCTGAGCCGCGTAGGCCTGTCGCTCCTCGGACGGCGCGTGGGCGAGCAAATTGACGGGCGCATGAAGGTGGACGAGCTGCTCTATCAACCCGAAGCGGCGGGCGATTACCACCTGTGACGAAGCGTCCGGCCCGGATGAGGACGACACGTCTGACCTGTTCGAATCGACCTCGGACAGGTCAGACGCGTCGATGCAGGCCGAAACAAGCGCTGTTCAATCCGCCCTTATGTGGAACACGTCAATACGTGTGACCGTGGACCTTCGAGGTCCGGAAGCCGAAAATGGCGATGACCACGAAGCAAATCAGCGGCAGCACAAACGACGCTCGCGTGCTCGACAGAGTCATGAAGCCCAGGTTGAAGGCGTTCATGTCCATGATGGCGCCCTGCATGGGGGGCATGAGGCAGCCGCCGCCGATGGCCATGATCAGGCCGGCCGCGCCGAGCTTGGCGTCGTCCTCCAGTCCCTTTAGAGCAATCCCGTAGATCGTCGGGAACATCAACGACATGCAGGCGGAGACGCCGACAAGGCAGTACAGGCCCGGCATGCCCTTGACGAAGATTGTGCCGAAGACCAGCCAGAAGCCGCCGATGGCCAGTGTCATGAGCAGGCCGCCCGGACTGAAGTACTTCAACAGGAAGGTGCAAACGAACCGGCTGCTCACGAAAATGACCATCGCGACCATGTTGTACATCTGCGCGGTCGTCTTGGCCATGCCCAGTTCATTCTCCGCGTATTGGATGATGAACGTCCAGCACATGATCTGGACGCCGACGTAAAAGGCCTGCGCCACGACGCCCTCGATGTATTTGCGGTTGGCCAGCAGGCGTTTCAGCGTTGGCAACAGGTCGATCCGGTTATCCTCCTCACCTTTGACCCTCGGCAGCCTGGCGATCGCAAAGACCACCAGGACAGCCAGAACTACCAGACCCAGAATCATGTAGGGACCGATGATGACGTTGAGATCATGCTGTTGAAGGGAGGCGAAGTGTTCCGGGTGGGTATCGCGCATCACGATGCGCGCAGCTTCGTCGGCCTTGTCGAGCTTGGCCAGGATGAAGTTCCTGGCGACCAGCATCCCGATTAGCGACCCCATCGGGTTGAACGACTGGGCAAAGTTCAAACGACGGGTGGCGGTTTCCTCCGGTCCCATGGCCAGGACGTACGGATTGGCGCTGGTTTCGAGGAAGGACAGGCCGCAGGTCATGACAAAATAGGAAATCAGAAAGGCCCAGAAGGCCATCATCCAGCCGGATGGGATAAACAGCAGACAGCCGGTGGCATAGAGCGCCAGCCCTAGAAGGATGCCTGTCTTGTAACTGAATCGCTTGATGAACAGCGCGGCAGGGATCGCCATCACGCAGTAGCCGCCGTAAAAGGCGAACTGAACCAGCGAGCTTTCGAAATTGCTGATCAGCAGAATGTTCTTGAACGCCGCCACCATCGGGTTGGTGATGTCGTTGGCGAAACCCCACAACGAGAAGAGACTCGTCACCAGAACGAAGGCCCAGAGGATGTTCGGGGGAATCACTCGTGGTTTCTGCGTGCCATCCTGGAAGTCGCGAGGCGAGGTCTCTGCCATGGGTTGCGTCCTGTTCTTGAAACGAACATTGCCTTTCAGCATCGGCCCGGTCACATTCCAGGCCGTTGAAAGTCACCATAGAATGGCGTGCGGGACCTGACTCGTCAAGCGTCTACTATTTGTGGATTGGTCGTTTCCGTCCGCCGGGCCGCGCACGTCGATCCTGCCCCTGCGCCGGGATCGGTAAAAGGTTGCACCTCCGGCGGAAAGCGACTATCCTGAGACGCAATCGTTGGCGGGCTGGGCCACGTGGTGAGCATGTGACAGGATTGGATGGGAGCGCAGATCATGAAGAACGCGGTGTGGATGGTCCTATTGGTCGTGCTGGCTGGAATCCTCGTGACCGTGGGTCTGCTTCGCAAGGGCGGCGCCGACGGGTCGCGCAAGATCGGCGTGATTCCCAAGGAAACGGTCTCGGTCTACTGGGAAGGCGTTCGGCAGGGCGCGTTGAAGGCCGGCGAAGAAGAAGGCTTCGACATTCTGTGGAACGGGCCCGAAGTCGAGACCGACCGCGAGAAGCAGCTCCAGATCATCGAGGACATGATCGCGCAGAAGGTCGCCGGCATCGTCCTGGCGCCCAGCGATCGCAAGGCGCTCGTTCCCGTGGTCGAGAAGGTCCACGAGCGAGGGATTCCCTGCGTGATCGTCGACTCCGGCGTCGACACGGACAAGATCCTCTCGTATATGGCCACCGACAACTACAAAGGCGGAGTCCTGGCCGCCCAGCGCATGGGCGAGATTCTCGGCGGCAAGGGAAAGGTCATCATCGTCCGCTGGACGCCCAACTCCGGATCGACCGACGCCAGGCTGGCCGGCTTCACCGAAACGCTCGCCAAGGAGTCTCCCGGGATCGAGATCGTCGACGCCCAGTACCCCAGCCCGCCTACGACGGACAAGGCCCGCGACGTCACCGACGACATGCTGACGAGAAACCCCGCAATCGACGGTATCTTCGCCTGCAACGCCACCACCGCCGGCGGCGCCCTCACGGCGCTGCGCAACGCGGACCAGGGACAGAAACGGATCAAGATGATCGGGTTCGACGCTTGGCCCATGGTCGTGGACGGGCTGGAAAAGGGCGACCTCGACAGCCTGATCATTCAGAACCCGTTCAAGATGGGCTACGAAGGGGTCAAGGCGATCGTTCGTCACCAGAAGGGCCAGACCGTCCCCAAAGAGGTCGACACCGGCGTCGAACTGATCACGCAGGATCGGCTCAAAGACCCGAAGGTCCGGGAGCTGCTCGACTCGCAGATATGAACGCCCCTTTGCCACAGGCTGTTGCCGATCGCGACGCGGCGCTGCGCATGACGGGGATCTCAAAGCGCTTCGGCCCGGTCCAGGCGCTCTGCGAGGTGACGTTCCACACGCGCGCCGGCAGCGTCCACGCCCTGGTCGGCGAAAACGGCGCGGGCAAGTCCACGCTCATGAAGATCCTTGCGGGTGTCTACCAGCCTGACAGCGGCTCCATCGAGATCCACGGAAAGCCCCAGATCCTGGCAAACCCGGCCCAAGCCATCGAAGCGGGCGTCTCGATGATCTACCAGGAACTGGACCTGGCCGAGCATCTGACCGTGGCCGAGAACATCTTCCTGGGGGCCGAACCACAGGGTCCCCTGCCTTTCACGGTCAGCCACCACCAAATGGCCGCCCAGACGCGGCGTCTCGCCGAGCAGTACAACTTCCGCATTCCTCCGGACGCAAAGGTTGAAGACCTCTCCACGGGCGACTGCCAGATCGTCGAGATACTGAAGTCTCTGCGCCGAAACGCTTCCATTATCGTGATGGATGAGCCGACGTCGTCACTGTCGGAACGCGAGACCGTCCGGCTTTTCGAAGTCGTGCGGCAGCTCCGCAAGCGCGGCCTCTCCATCATCTACATCTCGCACCGGCTCGAAGAGATCGTCGAGCTGGCCGACGAGGTGAGCGTCCTGCGGGATGGGCAGCTCGTCCACTCCGAGTCCATCACCCAACTGGATATCCCCAAGATCGTGCACCACATGGTCGGCCGCGAGCTGACGGACTTCTTCCCCCAGCGCAAGGCCAACATCGGCGACGTGATCCTCGAAGTCGCCGGCTTGTCGTCCGAGGCGGGCGTTCGTGACGTCGCCTTCCAGATTCGGCGAGGCGAGATCGTCGGCATGGCCGGCCTGGTCGGCGCCGGACGCACCGAGATCGCCCGGGCCATCTTCGGCGTGGACGCCAGGACTTCGGGCCGCGTCGTACTGGAGGGCCGGGAATTGAACATCACCTGCCCCGCCGACGCCATCGCCAGCGGGATCGCCCTGCTGACCGAAGACCGAAAGCGAACAGGTCTGTGCCTGCAACTGCCTTGTAGCTGGAACATCACGCTGCCCAACCTCGCCCAGATCGGGATGAAATCCCTGATCCGTCCGGCGCAGGAGCACCGGATCGCGGCCGAGGCGGGGGCGCGCATGGCGGTCAAGTGGGCCGGGCCCGAGGCCCCGACCGATTCCCTCTCGGGCGGCAATCAGCAGAAGCTGCTCATCGCCCGGTGGCTGCTGGCCCATTCGACGTTCATGATCTTCGACGAGCCGACGCGCGGCATCGACGTCGGAGCGAAGGCCGAGGTCTACGGCCTGCTCAACCGCCTCGCCGAACAGGGCAAGGCCCTGCTGTTCATCTCGTCGGAGTTGCCCGAGCTGTTCGGCATCGCCGACCGGATTCTCGTGATGCGGCGGGGAAAGCTCGTCGGAAACCTCGTGACGAAACAGACGACACCCGAAGAAGTCATGCACCTGGCGGCCGTCGAGGAGAATTGAATGAGCAAGTTCGTCAGACAACTGCTGCCCTTTGCCACCCTGGCGATCATCGTCGCGGCGCTGGCGGCGCTGGAGCCGGACACATTCCTGACCACGGAGAACTTCCTCAACGTGCTGAGCCGCTCCAGTGTCAACGGGATCATCGCGATGGGCATGACCGCGGTCATCATCTCCGGCGGCATCGATCTGTCCGTCGGCTCAATGCTGGCGCTGGCGGGTATGGTCGGCGCGGGCGTCATGCTCAAGGCCGGCGGTCCTGACGCAGGCGCCGCCGCGATGGTCCTCGGAACGCTCGTCGGCATCGGTGCCGGGTTTCTGTGCGGCCTGCTCAACGGCGTCCTGATCACCAAGCTCAAGCTGCCCCCCTTCATCGTGACCCTCGGAACCATGAGCGCCTTCCGAGGCCTCTCGTACATCATCAACAACAGCAAGATGTACGATGTCCCAACGTACACGTTTCTCGGCCAGAGCCATCTGTTCGGCGTCCCCGTCAGCGTGCTGATCCTGGCGCTCGTGGTGTTGTTCGGCTTCTTCGTGCTGCGGTACACGCCGCTGGGCCGGTACACGTACGCCATCGGCTCGAACCGCGAGGCGGCGTTCCACGCGGGCGTCAACGTGGACCGCAACCTGATCGCTATCTACAGCATGATGGGACTGTTCGTCGGACTGGCCGCGATGATCCAGGCCAGCCGGACGATCTCCGCCCAGCCGACTGCGGGCATCAGCCTGGAACTCGATATCATCGCGGCGGTTGTCATCGGAGGCGCCAGCCTCGCGGGCGGACGCGGCACCGTCGTCGGAACCATCGTCGGAACACTGCTGATCAGCTTCCTGCGCAACGGGTGCACCCTGTTGGGCATCTCTACCAATATCCAGCTCGTTGTCATCGGAGCGATCATCATCGGCGCCGTGGCCCTGGACCAGATCGCGCGATCCAAGGCCGAGGCAAGTTAGCCGTAGGAAGAGCATCCGCCGCAGGCGGACTGCCCATGCGGCTCGATCGGCAAGCGGAAATACGTAAGGAGGATTTGCCATGTCTGAAATGCTATCACGCAGACGATTTCTCGAAATGGGGATTACGACAGCCGGCGCTTTGTCTGTGCCCGGCGTGGCCGCAGCGGCCGCCGGCGACGCTGCCGCGCGTCCGGAGCTACCTTTCAAGATCTCGCTGGCGGAGTGGTCGCTCAATCAGAGCCTCTTCGGGCGGACCGACCTGAAGATCACCAACCTCGATTTCCCGCGCATCGCACGCCGGCTCGGGATCGAGGGGCTCGAATACGTCAACCAGTTCTTCATGGACAAGGCCAGGGACCAGAGCTACCTGGCCGAGCTGAACCAGCGCGTCAAGGACAACGACTGCAAGTCGGTCCTGATCATGTGCGACAACGAAGGGGCCATCGGCGCGGCCGACAAGGCCAAGCGTCTCGAAACGATCGAGAACCACATCAAGTGGCTGGAGGCCGCCAAGACGCTTGGCTGCCATTCGATCCGGGTTAACGCCCAGTCGGAGGGCAGCTATGAAGAGCAGCAGAAGCTGGCCGCCGACGGGCTGCGCGGACTGTGCGAACGCGCCGTGCCGTACAGCCTGAACGTCGTCGTCGAGAATCACGGGGGTCTATCGTCCAACGGCGAATGGCTCGTCGGCGTGATCAAGCTCGTGGACCTGCCCAACTGCGGCACGCTGCCCGATTTCGGCAACTTCGGGGAATACGACCGCTACAAGGGCGTGGCCGAAATGATGCCCTACGCCAAAGGCGTCAGCGCCAAGGCCACGCGGTTCGACGACGAAGGGAATGTCCTGGACACGGATTTCCCGCGCATGATGAAGATCGTCCTGGACGCCGGCTATCACGGCTACGTCGGAATCGAATCGGGCGGCAGGGACCAGATGAGCGAAATCGACGCCATCCGGGCGACCAAACGCGTGCTCGAACGCATCCAGCGCGAGCATCGGGCGAGCGCCCCGGCCTGACCCAGAGACCGCGCCCTGTTCCTCGCTTGTCAGGACGTCATTTAGCCTGGCGACATGGGTGGCAGCCTCAAGGCGCAGCCTTGGGGATGGTGGGCGCGGCTTGTCCACGGGCGACGGGCCGCCAACCGTAGCCGTCTTCTGTACCAGCGATCGTGATTTTCCCCAACAGCAGCCACGTCCCGCGCGTTAAGGTAGGTGAAGAGTCCCAGTGCACGGGAGGTCTGGTGCGGATCGTGGCAACGGAAAACGCAGAGTCGACAGGGTCGTCTGACAACCGGGCAGCTCGCGTGAGACCTGCCGAGGTGTTCCTCGCGGAGGCGGCCCTGTTGAGAAAGGTCATCGCGGGCATGGGTTTGCGCGCCGCCGATGCTGAGGACGTCCTCCAGACCGTGTCGATCAAGTGCCTCGACCACCCGTCTGCGTTCGCCGAGCGAGCGGAGTGCCGCCGCTGGCTGATCCGCGTGACGATGAACGAGTGCGTTACGGAGCACCGGCGGCGCCGGCGATTCCACCGGCACGCAGCAGGCATTGCTGAACGCGGGCGCGGGCTCGCCGCGAACGGCCCTGCTCAGGATGCCATCTCCTTGGAACAACGGGACGCCGTGCAAGGCGCCTTGCACGACCTGGCCGATGAGTTGCTCCAGCCGCTGGTGTTGAGGTACTTCTGCGACCAGAGTTCCGCACAGATCGGCGAGATCCTGAGTCTGCCGGCTTCGACGGTGCGCAGCGCGCTGTGCAAAGGGCGTATGGCCCTGGCCAAGGCCTTGATGAAACGAGGGATAGAACGATGAATCGCGATTCCTGCCAGATCACTGCAGAGCTGCTCGTCGATTTCGCGGACGACACGCTGAGCGACGAAGAGGCTGCTCGGGTCCATAAGCATATCGAGGAATGTCCGCAATGCCGCGCGACCGTCGAAGCCCTGAAGCAGTCGCTGGGGACAGCCCAGGCGATCTGGCGGGACAACGCGTGTCCCGCAAGCAGCGCCCGGACGCTGCCACTGCCCTGGCGGCGCTACGCCGCCGCCGCCGCAGCGGTTCTGCTGGCTGCTGGTGCGCTGATGTACCGGCCTGCACGCCAGCCGGCGCGGGCCGATGCGCCGACGCTCGCGGAGATCGAGGATCGCATGACGCAGTCGGCCACAGCGGCACGCCTTCTGGCCACCGTCGATCAACTGGAGTCTCAGCCGTCGCTGCGAGACGTTGCGGAAAGTCAATATCGCTACATCCTGGTGAAGTACCCCGAAACCAGCGCCGCGAAAGCGGCACGATTGAAACTCGAGTCCTTACGATAGAAGGAGAACCGACCATGACCCCGAAAGCAGCCATCCTGCTGATCCTGTCCCTGGCAACCACAGCCTTCTCCACCTCTGCCCCGACCGAGCCCAACGAGACGACGGAGTTGAGCTTTCAGATGAGCAACGAGACCACACGGTGGACCATTGAGGCCGTGGTCGACGACACATCCGTCTACTACGACGACCCTGGATCGATCCGGCCCCGGTATGCGGCTCAGCTCATCCTGCCCCGCCACAGTTGGTTTAATAGCACGTGGGTTCTGGAGCTGGCGATGAACAGTCCGCTAGCCCAGAAGCTCTCACCGGCACAAAAGGAGTTTCTCGCCCAGGGTTTCGGCACCCGGGTCGATAAGAGCGCTGCCAACATCCCGAATTACTACTCGATCTATCTCTATGCCGTCAGCGAAGAGGACGCCAAGAACATGGCTCGGGCCGCCATGGACGGTCTAACCACGCTGGCAAAAAAGAACCTTGCCACGGCATTACGTGGTTGGGAGAAATGGAAGCAGGACTTCGAACACAGCCGTCGCGAGCTGGTCGAGAAGCAGGAACAACTCAAGAAGGTCGAGCCCCAATATGACAACCTGAAGATGCGCCTTCATCCGGGCCTGGGCGACGATGACGCAGAGCAATTGGCCAGGGAACTCATCTTTCAGATGAACAAGGAAGGCAATACGCTCGACATCGAACTGGCCGGCATCCGCGCCAAGCTCCAGATCATCGACGACTACCGCAGCCGATCGGACTTGGACAAGAACGTCAGCGACCGGCTCGAAGCCATGAGAATCGATCAATTGATCGAACTGAGCAGTCTCGAAGCCCGCCGGAAAGCCATCGAGAGAATTCTCGCGGCGGAGCAGGAATTCTGCCGCCTTTACGGTGAGAAGAAGGAACTCCGTGAGACTATCCCCAGACACGTCGAGAACATCCGAGATGGCGAAGAGAGCCTCAAGGGGGAGCCGGAAATCCTCAAACAGCGACGGGAAGCACACGCCACACCGCGGATCTACAACGACACCGTCATCCTCTATCCCATCGCGGACAGCGAGGTGAAGAACTGACTGCTGCAGGCTGTCCCGGTCCCGGCGCATCTCGGGGTTGAGCATTGAGGATTGCGGATTTCGGATTCGCCGAGGCGCCTCAGTCCGAAATCCGAGATCGCCAATCCGGCGGTCAATCCTCCCTCCCTCATCGCAAACGATCCGCTTGGCTTTCGGCCTCGGCTGTGGTATCCTTCTGCCCGATTGGCCCTGGAGCACCGATTATTGATGATGGATTATTGATGATTGGTAGCTTGCTATGGATGGTTACGTTTCCAAAAGCACTGGATCGCGATGACAATCCATCGTCAATCATCAATAGTCAATAATCAATTGAGAGCGGCGTCCATGAGTCATCTGGCATCGACGACCGACATCTACAGGCTCTTGAACGTCCATCCGGGGGGCCTCTCGGAGGCCCAGGTCAGGGACCGGCTGAATCAGTACGGCCCGAACGAGCTCCAGAGCGTTGCCCGGTTCAAGCTGCTGACGATGATCGTCTCGCAGTTCTCGAACATGTTTCTCATCCTGCTGTTGTTCGCGAGCCTCGTTTCCTGGCTGACCGGCGCCGGGTCCGACGCGATGATTATCGCCGCCATCGTCCTGGCCAACGCCACGATCAGCTTCATCCAGGAATACAAGGCCGAACAGGCGCTCAAGTCCCTCCAGAGCATGATGGCGGACCTTACCCACGTCGTGCGCGGCGGGTCCGTCCGGCGAATCCCCGCCAGGCTCATCGTGCCGGGCGATGTCGTTCAGGTCGAAGCCGGCGACCGCATCCCCGCCGATGGCGTCATCCTCGAATGCATCAACGGCATGGTCAACGAGTCGTCGCTCACCGGCGAATCGGTCCCGGTCTCCAAGAGAGCGGTCCGGTCGGCGCAGGCGCCCGTGGATGAGGAGAAGGTGTTCGCCGGAACGACGCTCAGCTACGGCCGCCTGACCTTTCTGGTATGCCAGACGGGCATGAACACGCGGATCGGCAGCATCGCCCGCGTGACGACCGACATCGCCGTGGAGAAAAGCCCGCTCCAGGTGGAGCTGGACGCCATCGGCCGGCGGATCGCGCGGGTCGCGGCGGGCATCTGCCTGGCCGTCTTCCTCATCATGGCCATTCGCTACGATCTGACGGTCACCTCGTTGCGCGACGCCTTCCTGTTCGCCATCGCGCTGGCGGTGGCCATCGTTCCCGAGGGGCTGCCGGCGACGGTAACCATCGGCCTGGCCTTCGGTATGAGGAAGATGGCCCGCGAGAACGCGATCATTCGCAAACTCTCGGCCGTTGAGACGCTCGGCTGCACCACGGTGATCTGCACCGACAAGACGGGCACCCTGACGAAGAACGAGATGACCGTCCGGGCGGTGTACGCCGGCGGCGAGTACCTTCACGTTTCGGGAGCCGGCTACGGGAAGGAAGGCGACTATACGGACGCGTCGGGTCGCGCCGTCGAATCGGCCGACGAGCGCCTCAGCCAACTGCTGCGACTGGCGGTGCTGTGCAACAATGCCCACTACACCGACCACACCGCGCTGGGAGACCCCACGGAGATCGCCCTGCTGGTCGCCGCCGTCAAGGCCGATCCCGGCGCGCCGGGAGCCCTTCGCACGCACTACCCCCGTCTCGACGAGCTGCCCTTCGACTCGGACCGGCGCATGATGACCACCGTCCACGAGCATGTGGGCCATCGCGGGTTCTTCTCGGCCACGAAGGGCGCCCCCGACCGTATTCTCGACCATTGCACGCACTACTTCGACCCCAAGGGACGTCGGGACCGCGTTCGGCCCCTCGATGAGGAAACCCTCAAGGACCTTCGGACGGTACGCTCACGGATGGCCACCGGCGCGATGCGCGTGCTCGGGTTCGCCTACAAGGATCTCTCCAGCCCCGATCCGGCACATCGCGGGAATCTGGAAGAGGGCATGGTCTTCGCCGGATTCATGGGCATGGCCGACCCGCCGAGACCGGACGTCGAGGAGGCCATCCGGCTGTGCAAGCAGGCCGGAATACGCGTCATCATGACCACCGGCGATCAGAAGGAAACCGCACTGGCCGTCGCGAGGGAAACCGGCATCGTCCCGATGGACGAGGAACGGGTGATCCTGGCCGATGAGCTGCACCGCATGGACGACGCGACGCTCGATCGCGCCCTGGAGCAGGTCAACATCTTCGCCCAGATCTCCCCTGAGGACAAGATGAGGCTGGTCGAGAGCCTCAAGAGAGACGGCGAGATCGTCGCCATGACCGGCGACGGGGTCAACGACGCTCCGGCCCTGAAGCGGGCCGACATCGGTGTCGCCATGGGCAGGAGCGGCACGGACATCGCCAAGGACGCCTCGAAGATGGTCATCGCCGACGACTCGTTCTCTTCGATCGTCACCGCGGTCATGGAAGGCCGGGCCATCTACGACAACATCAAGAAGTTCATCCTGTACGCCTTCTCGGGCATCACGGCCGAGTTCTTCGTCGTGTGCTTCTCCCTCCTGCCGGGCGTCGGGCAATTGCTCTCGGCGATTCAAATCCTCTGGATCGATCTGGGAACCGAGGTGCTGCCCGCCCTGTCGCTGAGTCTGGACCCGGCGGCGCCCGACATCATGTTCCGAAAGCCCCGCAAGCGACAGGACCGCCTGATCGACAAAGAGCTGCTGCTGCACGTCGGCTTCAACAGCGTGGTCATCGCCATCGGCGCGGTCCTGCTGTACTTCGGTTACCGCGCCGGCGGCTGGCCCGAGAAGGCCGTGACGGTTCCGTTCGTATCCATTATCCTGTTCCAGATGTTCAACATCTTCAACTGCCGTGACTCCCGAGGGTCGATCCTCCATATATCGCTCTGGAAGAATCCCTACGTTCTCGGCGCCGTCGGCATCTCGACCGTCGCCACAATCCTGCTGGTGTCGCTGCCATCGTCGGCCCGGCTGTTTCACATCGAGCCTCTGTCCATCCTCGACTGGGCCATCCTGGCCGTGGTGTCCGGCTCGATCATCGTGCTGAACGAGATCGCCAAACGCCTCTACTGGAAGACCCGATGAAACCCAGTGGAGCCCTGGAAATACGAAGCGCGAAGCACGAAATCCGAGACAAAGTCCAATGACCCAAACTCCCGGCCGCTGGCCGCTGGGTCCCTTAGGTCCTTTGAGTCCCTTCGGTCTCTTGGGATTCAAAGGACCTAAGGGACCAAAAGGACTCAAAGGACTGAACGTCTTCGTGCTTCGAGTTTGCCCAATGCCCCGGAGCTACGGCAACTCCAGTTCCGCTACCGGAGTGAATTGTCGGTGCCACCTGTACTGGCACACCTTCTCCAGCGCCACCCGCTGGACGTGCGCCCCCTTGAACAGGATGTTGATGCCTCGTCCATGGCGTTCCAGGAGGATGCGTGTGAGCTGGTTGGGGCTCATGCGATAGGGTGCTCCGGGAATGCCGGAACCCTTCAGGTCCAGGAACCTCGGTGTCTCGGCCACGTGCGAATCGTCCGGCCACGCGTCCACCCATCCGCCGTCCGAGATCAAGGGGCTGTCGCCGCGAGCGCCATCGTACTTGAAGCAGTGCTTTTGCACTTCCGCGGCGGGATAGCTCGATTTGCGTTCGGCGCTGAGGTCCTGCATCCAGCCGTTGAGCGTGTAGCTGCCTTCGTGCACCTCTTCCCGTCCCTCGGCGTTCACCTGCGACTGCCATCGCCAAGCCAGGTCGTGCGCCCCGTACAGAGGTGAGGTGTCATTGTATGGATTGCGCCACACGGCGGCCCCTGGACACCGCAGAACCTTCAACACGCCGCTGCGGGTGTCGCCCCGACCCTTGGCGAATTCCTTGGCGCTGAAATACGGCCCCAACTGATAGAACCAGAACCCGCCGCTGGCCCACTGCGTGGAGGGCGCGTATTCGATATTGAAACCGTTGTTGTCGCCGGCGTATTGGTCCCAGGCCAGCCCGTACTGCCGCAGTTGAGCCGAACAGGCCGCCATCCGCGCTTGGCCCCTGGCCCGACTCAGCGCCGGCATCAGGATGCCCATCAGCAACGCGATGATGGCGATGACGACCAGCAGCTCGATCAAGGTAAAGCCGTCTTGTTTGCGCATGACGTTAGCTCCGACAACCGACCGCCGCGATTCGTCTGCGTCTCAAAGAGCCTCATGGGCCTCGAATCCATCACCTATTGTAGGACGGCGGCGGGCGAGATGCAAATATTCCTGTGTATTGGCCTTAGGCACCTGTTATGCTGGTTCGGACAATAAGGAAGAGCATCCGCACCCTGATCTTGAGGAGACCTGCGATGAGAATGGCTCTGCTGCTCGCCTGGAGCATATGCCTGTGCGGTTCCGTGGCGTTCGGACGGGACTATTATGTCGCGACCGATGGCGACGACGCCAATCCGGGAACAATCGAGAAACCCTTTGCCACGCTGGAGAAGGCCCGTGACGCGATCCGCCAGCAGAGATCCGAAGGTGCGACGGTCATCCTTCGCGGTGGCAAGTACTTCCGCACGGAGTCCTTCACCCTGACCGAGCAGGACTCGGGCCAAACGGACCACCCCATCGTCTATCGCGCCTATCCGGGCGAAACCGTCCAAATCATCGGCGGATGGCAGCTTGCCGCAACGGATCTTGTACCGGTCTTGCCGGCGGATCCCATCTGGAACCGACTCGATCCGAGCGCTCGTGGCAAATGCGTTCGTAGTGACGCCGTAAGGCGTTACGGACAACAGGCTCCGCTGCGATTGGAGCTGAGCGTCGACGGCAAGCTGATGCCGTTGGCCCGCTGGCCCAACGAAGGGTTCGTGCGCACGACGTCAGCCGCCAACGACATCGCGTTCGGCTACGACGATCCGCGTCCCGAACGCTGGCTGGATGCGCCCGATGCGCACGCCGTCGGCTACTGGTGTCACGGCTGGTCCAACCAAATCGTCAAGATCGCGAAGATCGACACGACCAACAAGACAATCACCGCAGATAAGACCCCGCCGTATGGAATTCGAGCGAAGAAACCCTACTACGTCGTCAACCTCGTCGAAGAGATCGACCGGCCGGGTGAATGGTACCTCGACCGAGAGGCGGGGAATCTCTATCTCTGGCCACCCGACGATTTCGACAAGGGCGACATTCTGATCTCCACCCTGGATGCGCCGATCATCGCATTGAAGAACGCATCGCACGTTCGGCTCGACGGGTTGACCGTCGAGATGGGCGTCGGCGACGGGATCGAGGTTTCGGGCGGCAACGACGTCGTGATCGAGCGTTGTGCGGTTCGCAACATGCGGGGCAACGGCATTGAGATCAGCGGCACGAACCACGGCGTGGCCCACTGCACCATCCACGGCATCGGTCAGACGGGCGTCGGCGTCTCCGGCGGCGACCGCGCGAAGCTCACGCCGGGCAACAACTTCGTGCGCCACTGCACGATTCACGATTTCGGCCGCTGGCAACGAACCTATGCACCGGCGATTCGCATCAACGGCGTGGGCAACATCGTGGCCAACAACCGGCTCTACGATGCCCCGCACTCGGCGATTCTCTTCAACGGCAACGAGCACCGGATCGAGCTCAACGAAATCTACGGCGTCTGCTACGAAGTCGATGACGCCGGCTCGGTCTACGCCGGACGCGACTGGGGCCTGCGCGGCAATGTGATCGAGAACAACTTCTTCCACGATATCGAAAGCCATCTGACCGGCAGCAACGGCGTCCACGCAGTCTACCTCGACGACTGCGCCAGCGGCATCACCGTCATCGGCAACGTCTTCTACCGCATCAGCGGGCGGGCCATCATGTGCGGCGGCGGACGCGACAACACCATCGACAACAACGTCATCGCCAGGTGCGGCTCAGCCCACTTCACCGACCGGCGCGGCAAGGCCTGGATGGACAAGGACAACAGCTGGAAGCTCCTCGACAAGATCAAGCGGTACAACTACACGCAGCCGCCGTGGAGCGAGCGCTACCCGCGACTGGCCCACATCCTCGACAACGGTCTCGAGATGGCCAAGGAACCTGAAGGCTGCATCATCGCACGCAACATCGGCTGGAAGAACGAACGCTGGCTGGAGAAGAACTGCCTCGGCGCCTGCGGCGGATTCGATTTCTACACCTTCCAGGACAACATCGAGGACCAGGACCCGAAGTTCGTCGATGAGGCGAACCTGAATCTCGCGCTGCGCGACGATTCGCCCGCGCATTCGATCCCGGGCTTCAAGCGGATTCCATTCGAGAAGATCGGCCCGCAAGAGAGCAACAGCAAGCTGGGCGGCTACACCATTGACCCCGCGTGGATGGCCGAGGCGATGAAGGTCTTCAACGCTCCCAAGCCGAAACTTGAATTCCCGACGAGGCACCCCGACGCCCAGTGGTTTCCCGAGGCCAGTTTCGGCCTGTTCCTTCATTGGGGAATCCACAGCGTCGCGGGAATCGATCCATCGTGGTCGATGATGAAGGGTTGTCCCTGGCATGGCAGCTCCGATCCCTACAAGGACTACAACCAGGATCAGTCGAAATATTACGGGCTGGCGGAGAAATTCAATCCGACGCAGTACGACCCGGACAAATGGATGGCGGCGGCAAAGAAGGCGGGCTTCACCTATGCGGTGCTGACGACGAAACACCACGACGGCTACGCGCTGTGGCCGACCAACTTCGGCGACTTCAGCACGAAGCAGCACATGGCAGGCCGGGACCTGCTCAAGCCCTACGTCGACGCCTGCCGCAAGCACGGCCTGAAGGTCGGCTTCTACTTCTCGCCCCGCGACTGGCACTATCCGGGCTACCCGCAGGCGATGGAGTACCGGGCGGAGTATCCGCTGCCGCCGGCCGAAGAGAACTTCGAGAACTTCAAGGCGTTCTACGCCTACACGCTCGGCCAGATCCACGAGCTGTTGACCCGCTACGGCAGGATCGACCTGCTCTGGTTTGACGGCATGGGCTGGAGCGGCGTCGGCGACATGCGCGCCGAGCAGACGCTGGCCTGGGTGCGATCGCTCCAGCCGGGCATCGTGATCAATCCGCGCTGGAGCGGGTTCGGCGATTTCGCCACCACCGAGTGTACGCCGGGCAAGCCCGAGCACTGGAAGAGCGGCCAGTGGTGGGAGGCCTGCGACATCTGGCCCACCGGCCACTGGGGCTACGTCCCCAGCGAACGGTTCAAGCCGCTCTCGTGGGTCTTCGACCGCCTGGCCAACTGCCGTGCGTGGGGAGGCAATTTCCTGTGCAACGTGGGCCCGCGCCCCGACGGCACGATGCCCGACGTGTTCTATGACCGCTGCGAGCTCCTGGCGGGGTGGATGGCCCACAGCGGCGCGTCGGTCATCGGCGCCGGCCACGCGCCCGGTGAGGACCGCGCCAACGTGCCAATCACCACGCGCGACGGCGCATGGTACCTGCACGTGCTGCCCTCGCACGAGGGCCCAGTGGTGCTGTCCGGCGTGCCCGAGCCCAGGGCGATCACGCTGCTGCGCACCGGCCGGACGCTCCCCTGCCGGCGCCAGGGCGATGACCTGACCATCGCCATCCCCGCGGAGCTGCGCACCGATCTCGACGACGTCATCGCCGTCCGCTTCTGAGAAGATCGAAAGCCAAAAAGCAAAGATCAAAACAGCGGAGTCCGCCTTCTGCGGATGAGTACGGGCGAATAGTCATTCGCCCCTACGGCCTTTTTGCACTCTGCGACCTGATCTCTGCTTACATCTTGCCATTTCATTCGCGGCCCAGCCGGCGGAGCGAATTCCGGGGTTTCCCCTTGCGTGAAGGCCGGGGATGTGGTATGAATTGATGGTGCTGGAAGCCCGTATCTCGGGCGTCGAATCGTGCCCTCGCCGGACGGAGACAAAGCGGCGGCCAGGGGCACAAGTGGGTCCGGAGGCACACGTCGAGTCGGAGGCACTGATGCAGTCCGCCGCAGGCGGGCGGTCGAGGGAGTTTGAAGTCTCAAGTCTGAAGTGTCGAGCCGCAGACTTCCCACTTCAAACTTGACACTTCACACGTCAAACTGGGAAGGAGGACCGTCATGGACAAGAAACTGGTTTTCCTGATCTGTTTCGCATCGATGCTGGTCTGGATCGCCCCGATGGACCTCGGGGCCGCAACCCTTCACTGGACCGGCGCCGGCGGCGACAAGCTCTGGGACAATCCGGCCAATTGGGAAACGGGCACGGTCCCCACCGCCGGCGATGAAGCATACGTCGACGTTCCTGCGGCGGCCGCACCGAACGGCCCGGTGATTCAGGACGGCATGGCCGCCAAGGTCTCCGGCCTGGCGTGCGAGGTCGCCGGCGAACCGACGATGACGATGACCGGCGGCACGCTCGACGTCGCAAGCTGGATCTGGTGGGGCGACGGGGCCAACTGCCACGGCACGTTCACGATGACCGGCGGGACCATCACCACCGGCGCCGAGTTCGAACTCGGATGGGGAGGCGGCGAGGGGACGTGGATCATGACGGGCGGCACGGTCAATGCGAAGGAACTTGTCATTCCCACCGCGACCGGCCGGGCCGGACAACTGTACCTCCACGGCGGCGCCGTCAATGTCGGCAGCGATGGGCTGAGAATGTCGCCCACCGGGCTGATCGACATCACCGTGGGCACACTGACGCTCGAAGGCGATCTGCGCGCGGAAATCGAGACCTTCATCCGCGCCGATCAGATCACCCCCTACGCCGGGGCGGGACGCTTCGATATCGACTTTGACCTGAGAAATCCCGGCCTGACCACCGTGACCGCCATCGCACCGATCACGGAGAAGGCATACGCGCCCCTCGACCCCACGGACGGCCAGACCGACGTGTACCGCGACACGAATCTGACCTGGGTTCCCGGACTCTACGCCGATACGCACGATGTGTACCTCGGAACAGCGTTCGAGGATGTCAACAACGCCACTCGGGCCAATCCGCTCGGCGTGCTCGTCAGCGAGGGACAGAAGGCCGACACATACGACCCGCCCGGACACCTGGAGCTTGGCCGGACGTACTACTGGCGGATCGACGAGGTGAACGGACCGCCCGACTACATGATCTTCAAGGGAGACGTCTGGAGCTTCACGACCGAGCCGTACGCCTACGCCATCGAGAACATCATCGCGACCAGCAACGCCACGTCCGAGGCGGGCGCAGGTCCCGAGAACACGATTAACGGGTCCGGCCTGGACGCCGACAACGGGCACTCGACCAAGAGCACCGACATGTGGCTCGGCCTGCCTTCGGGCGGCGAGCCGGTCTGGATTCAGTACGAGTTCAGCCGGGTCTATCAACTGCACGAAATGTGGGTGTGGAACTACAACGTCGAGTTCGAGCGGGTCCTCGGCTTCGGGCTCAGGCTCGTCACGATCGAGTACTCCGCCGACGGCGCGAGCTGGACGGCGCTGGGCGATATCGAGTTCGGCCAGGGATCGGCAACGAGCGGATACGCACACAATACAACCGTCGATTTCGGCGGAGCGCCGGCGAAATACGTCCGGCTCACCGTCCACAGTGGCTGGGGCGCGCTGCCCCAGTACGGGCTGAGCGAGGTCCGGTTCTTCCAGGTCCCCGCCCACGCGCGGGCGCCGCAGCCGGCGTCGCAGGAAACGGGCGTGACGCCGGACGTCGTGCTGAGCTGGCGAGCGGGACGCGAAGCCGCACGGCATGAAGTGTACTTCAGCGCCGACGAGCAGGCGGTCATTGACGGCACGGCCCAAATCGATACGGTCACGGAGAATCGCTATCCTCTCGACGAACTCGCGATCACTCTGGGAACAACGTACTACTGGAGGATCGATGAGGTCAACGACGCCGAGAGCCCCGCTGTGTGGGAAGGCGACCTCTGGAGCTTCACCACCAGTGCATACCTCGTCGTGGACGACTTCGAGAGTTACACCGACGATGTCGACGCCGGCCAGGCCATCTTCCAAACCTGGATCGACGGCTGGACCAATGGGACCGGTTCCATGGCCAGCTATCTGGACGCTCCCTTCGTCGAGAGGATGGTTGTACACGAAGGCAGGCAGTCCATGCCGGTGTCCTATGACAACCAGGTGTCCCCGTGGTATTCCGAGATCGAACGCGCCTGGTGGGAGCCTCAGAACTGGACCTTCGGCGGCGCCGAGGCTCTGGTGCTCTACGTCCGGGGCGATGTGGGCAACGATCCCGAGACGCTGTATGTCACTGTCGAGGACGACCGTGGACGGACCGCTACCGTCACGCACCCGAACGCCGACGTGCTGACCGTCGGCGGATGGCAAGCGTGGCAGATTCCGCTGGACGCGCTCGGTGCGAACGGAGTGGATGTGACGAACGTCGCGAAATTGTACATTGGCGCAGGCGACCGAGAGCATCCGACGGCGGGCGGCGCCGGCCAATTCTATCTCGACGACATCCGGGTGGGCCTTGCAATGCCGGAGGAATGATGACACAATAGCGTTGGCCCGTGCAGCCGACACACAGACATAGGGTTTCTTTCTGAAGGAGGACTGTCATGTCGAAAAAACTGATGCTTCTCGCTTTTGCCGTGCTGTTGCCGATTCCGGCCTTTGGCGCGGTCAATCTCGGCACCGACCCGGACCTCGTCATCTACTTTTCCTACAACGACGAGTTCACGGACATGGTCATGGACCAGTCCGGCAAGGGCCGCAACGGGACCGTAGAAGGCGAGATCACATTCGAACCGCTGGGGCTCTATGGCGGGGCCGCCAAATTCACCAAGACCTCGTACCTCGACCTGGACGGCCCGAGTGTCCCGCCCGAGTACATTCCCACCTCTGCGATCACCCTGGCGGCCTGGGCCAAGTGCGAGAACACGGGCGACCATCACGCGATCTTCAACGCCCGCGCCAACGACTCGACCTGGCTGGTCCACCCCGAATTTCGTAGCGGAGGCAACTTCCGCTGGCTGCTGCGGGCCGCCGGCGGAACCGGCATGTTCGATATTCAGGCCGGCACTGTGATCTGGGATGAATGGATGCACTACGCGGGCACCTACGACAAGGCGGTCGCCAAAGGCACTCTGCACATCAATGGAGAGATCATCCAAACCGCCAACGTCACGGCGGGCGCCGAGATTGCCGGCGACTGGGGCTTGGGTGCGCGCGTTGGATACAACATCGACAACGCACGTCCCTTCACCGGTCTGATGGACGAATTCTGCCTGTTCACCAGGGCGCTGAGTCAGGAGGAGATTCAGGTGCTGATGGAGGGCATCCGTCTGACGCCGGCCGAACTGGCCAGCAATCCTAATCCCGCACACGAGGCCAACGACGTGTCGTGCCAGACGGCCCTGAGCTGGACGCCCGGCGAATACGCCGCGACCCATGACGTCTATCTGGGAACAGTGTTGGATGACGTCAACAACGCCAGCCGGACCGATCCGCGAGGTGTCCTGGTCAGTCAGGGACAGAGCGAGGCAACGTACGTGCCACAGACCCCGCTGGAATACGGCCAGATGTACTACTGGCGAATCGACGAAGTCAACGCCGCGCCCGATTCGACCATTTTCAAAGGGCTTCTCTGGAGCTTCGCCACCGAGCCGTTTGCCTACCCGGTCGAGGACATCGTCGTGACCACCAACGCGGTTTCGGCCGCCGGATCCGGGCCGGAAAAGACCATCGACGGCTCCGGGCTCAACGAAAACGATGAACACTCCACCAAGATCCCGGATATGTGGCAGGCCACACCAGGCGACGAAACCCCCGTCTGGATTCAGTATGACTTTGGCCGCACGGTGAAGCTGCACCAGATGCTCGTCTGGAACTACAACGTCGAGTTCGAGCTCGTGCTCGGGTTCGGGTTCAAGGATGTCACCGTCGAGTTCTCCGCCGACGGCGAAACCTGGACGACGCTCGGCGACGTGGAGTTTGCCCAGGCGATCGCCAAGGCCAACTACACCGCCAACACCGCCGTCGATTTCGCCGGCGCTGCTGTCCGCTCCGTGCGGCTGACCGCCAACAGCACGTGGGGCGGCATGCCGCAACACGGCCTCAGCGAGGTGCGCTTCCTCTACATTCCCATACAAGCCAGGTATCCCGAGCCGGCCGACGGCGCGACGGACGTGAGCGTCGAACCGACCCTGGCCTGGCGTCCCGGCCGGGACGCGGCGACGCACAATGTCTACTTCGGCGCCGATGCGTCGGCCGTCACCGACGGAACCGCGCTGCTCGGCTCGACGGCGGAGAATCAGCATGCGACCGAGGCGCTCGATCTCGGCACAACGTACTACTGGAGAGTCGATGAAGTCAACGACGCCGAGAGCACCCCGACATGGGAAGGCGCAATGTGGAGCTTCGTCACGCAGGAGTACTTCGTCGTCGATGACTTCGAAGGCTATACCGACAACGTCGACGCCGGCGAGACGATCTACCAGACCTGGATCGACGGATGGACCAACGATACCGGCTCCATGGTCGGGTACGTCGACGCGCCGTTCGCCGAACGGAAGATCGTCCACGACGGTCGCCAGTCGATGCCTCTGGCCTATGACAACACCGATGCGCCGCTCTACTCCGAAGCGTCCCGAACGTTTGCAGCCGATCAGGACTGGACCATCGGAGCGGCCGACACGCTGACCCTGTACTTCCAGGGCAAGGCGACCAACGCGCCCGCGACACTCTACGTGGCTTTGGAGGACAGCGCCGGGCACGCTGGCGCCGCCTCGCACTCGAACCCGGACGCGACCCTTGCGGTCGAATGGCAGGAATGGCAGATCCCGCTGAGCGCCTTTAGCTCGGCCGGCGTGAATCTGGCGAAAGTCAGCACGATCTACATCGGCGTGGGCGACCGCAACAGCCCGAGCGCCGGGGGAACCGGCACGCTCTACATCGACGACATCCTCGTCGGCCGGCCGGTCCGGTAGGCGGCATCGCAGCAACCGGCCTTGTCGCCGGACAACGCAGACCATCGCGGCGGGCCGTGGATCACGTCCACGGCCCGCCGTTGCTTTTTGTGGGCCCTCCACTTTTCACGTCCCAGGGTTTTTCTGGTTGACGGACGCACTGTCCCCGGGTATACTGTGACCCAGAGACATGGAGGGTCGTGCGGCGGCGGGATCAGCGTGGATTTTTACTTCGCATGTCGCATCACAGGAGGGATTCCCTGCTCTGGAGGAGCCCGTGGGACACGCGTGGCTCCCGGGGTATGTAGTGTACCCGTAAGGGCATATGGTAGGGGCGAATGATTATTCGCCCCTACGTGAAGGCAACGCCTTGTCCCGATGCGTCGGGATCACTACGAACCTAAGCGTCTCAACGACACGCCAGGAAGGCGCAGATAAGGAAAGGCGGAGTTGATGGCGAGACGACATCTTGATTGGCGATTGGGAATCGTTCTGATCCTTGCGACCACGATTCTTGTGACGGCCGTGTACCTTCTCCAGCGATGGGAGCGCCACACGCGCCCGTCCCAACGTCACTCCACCATCCAATCCTCCATCCGGTGACCGTAACGCAGCGATGTGGACTTATGTCCCTCCGGCCTCGGGCGGCGTTTCCGGCGGCGCAGGAAGAGACACCGGCGTGTCGGCCTCGGCGCCCTGAACGGCTCGGGCCCGTGCGTCGACGGTGCGCGGGGCATTGAGGTCGGGACCGCCTGCGGCGCCAAGTTCCTTGAACTTACGGGCCGAGACGAGGACGCGGCTTTCCATCGATCCGACCGCCTTGTTGTACGCTTCGGTGGCGCGGTCAAGGTTCCGGCCGATTTCGTCGAAGTAGCCGACAAGCACGCGAATCCGGTCGTACAGCTCCTTGCCCAGATCGCTGATCGCCTGGGCGTTCCGCGCGATCCGCTGCTGCTGCCAGCCGTACGAGACGGCGCGGAGCAGCGCGATCAGCGTCGTCGGCGTCGCGAGGATGACTTTCTTCTCGACGCCCATCTCGATCAGTCGCGGCTCCTGCTCGAGCGCGGCGCTGAAGAACATCTCGCCCGGCAGGAACATCACGACAAACTCGGGCGCCTGGGCGAACTGGTCCCAGTAGCCTTTGGCGCCGAGGTTCTGCATCTGGGTCAGCACGTGGCCCGCGTGACGCTTGAGCTGCTCTTTCCGCGTCACCTCGTCCACCGCTTCGATCGACGCCAGGTACGCATCGAGCGGCGTCTTCGAATCCACCACCACGATGCGCTCGTTCGGCAGGCGCACAATCATGTCGGGCCGGATGCGTCCGGCGCCGACCGGCGCGGACTCCTGCGTCACGAAATCGCAGTACTCCACCATGCCCGCGATCTCGACCACGCGCTTCAACTGAATCTCGCCCCAACGGCCACGCACATCGGGCCTCCGCAGCGCCGTGACCAGGTTGGCCGTCTCCCTCTTGAGGTCGGCCTCGCTCGTGGCCAGCGACTTGATCTGCTCGGTCAACGCCGCAAAACCGCTGGCGCGAGCCTTCTCGATCAGCCCGAGCTTGTCGTCGACCTTAGTCAGTGACTCCTTCAACGGCCTGACCAGCTCGTCGATGGCCTTTTGGCGTTTCTCCAGCTCGCTCTTGGCGCCTTCCTGGTACTTGTCGAGATTGGTCCTGGCCAGCTCCAGGAACTGGGTGCTGTTGCTTTTGAGGGCCTCCTGCGAAAGGGCCTTGAAGGCGTCGGAGAGCTTCTGCCGGGCCTCGTCCAGCAGAGCGAGCTTGTCCTTGGCGGCTTTCTCCTGCTCTTCGAGCCGCGTGGCCAGTCCGACGCGTTCGGCCTTCTGCGTCGAGCATTCCTGCTGCAACTCGGCGATCTGCCGGTCCCGCGTGGCGATCTGCGTCTCCAGTTCGGGAATCCTGGCGTTGCGTTCCTCCGCGACGGCGCGGGCCTGGGCCTCGGCCATGTGCTGCTGCGCCAGCGCGCCGATCCTGCGTCGAAGGAGGCTGTAGACAACCAGAGCGGCGAGGGCGGCGCCGACGATGACACTGGCGATGGCAATCAGGACGTATTCCATGAGCGGACCTGCAAAACGAACTCGATTCGCCGCGATTATACGCGCCGGGCATCCCAATGTACATCGCGATCACAAATCGGTAGGATGGTCGTGTTGCAGAGCGCGTAGCTCTGCCGTGCTGGTGGTGTGCGATGGAACGAATCGAGGCGATCCTGTTGGACTGGGGTGGCGTCCTGATCGACAATCCGGCGCCCGGACTGATGGCGTACTGCGCCGAGGCGCTGCGGGTCAGCGTCGCAGACTACCAGCATGCGCACAACCGTCACGGCGAACCCTTTCAGAAAGGCCTGATTCCCGAGGCCGTGTTCTGGCAGCGCGTCTGCGCCGACCTGCACCGCCTGCTGCCCGAGGTCCCATCGCTGTGGGGCCAGGCCTTCCGCGCGGTCTACTCGCCCAGGCCGGACGTCTTCGCCTGGGCCGGACAACTGCGACATCAGGGCTACAAGACCGCCCTGCTGTCGAACACGGAACAGGCTGCGATGGAGTTCTTCCAGGAGTTGCTATACGACGTGTTCGACGCGGCGGTCTTCTCCTGTTCTGAAGGAACGATCAAGCCGGAGCAAGAAATATACGAGGTCGCCGCACGCAAGCTCGGCCTGTCCCTGCCACAATGCGTATTCATCGACGACAAGCAGTTGTTCGTCGATGGCGCGATCCAGGCCGGAATGAAGGCGGTCCTCTACGAGAACCTCGACCAGGTCAAGCAAGCACTGAAGTCGCTCGGCGTCTGCGACGGTGCATAACTTGCCCTCAGACGAAAGGATCACCGTGGGTTTCCTGAGTCTGCTCAAGAGCAAACCTGTCGTCCTCCTGGACGGCGCCATGGGCACCGAACTGGACAAGAGTGGTCTCATGGGCCGGGGGCGGACGAATTTGGAGTCACCCGACGCCGTCGTTGAAATCCATCAGGCTTATTCCCGGTGCGGCTGCGATGCGCTGACGACCAACACGCTGACCATGAATCGCATTTATATCGAGACACACAACGTGGGTGTCTCGGTCGAGCAGGTCAATCGGGCCGGCGTCCAACTGGCCGATCGGGCCGCCGGCTGCGCCCAATACATTCTCGGCAACATGAGTTCGACGGGCCAGCTTCTGCAACCCTACGGCACGTACAGCGAGACGCAGTTCTGCGACGCGTTTCGCGAGCAGGCCAAGGTCCTGGCTGAGGCCGGAGTCGACGGCTTCCTCATCGAAACGGTTTTCGACCTGCGAGAGGCGGTCGTCGCACTGCGGGCGTGCAAGGAGGTTTCGTCGCTTCCGGCGATCGTGTCCATCGCGTTCCAGACCGAGGACAAGGGCGGGCGAACCATGATGGGCGACACCGCCGAACAGTGCGCCAGACAGCTGACCGAGGCCGGCGCCGACGTCATCGGCGCCAATTGCGGGGACCTTGACCCGAGCCAGATGGCCAAGGTCGTGGCCCTTCTCAGACAGGCCACGGACCGGCCGATCCTGGCCCAGCCCAACGCGGGCAGGCCCAAGCTCGTCGACGACAGGACGGTCTTCGACATGGCGCCGGGACCCTTTGCGGAAGGCATCGCCGAGTGCGTCCGCGCCGGCGCCCGGATCGTGGGCGGCTGTTGCGGCACGGGCCCCGAGCACATTCGCGCCGTCGCCGATATGATCCGGGCAACAAACCCAGCCGGCTCGACGCCGTGCGGCAGAAGGCAGTAACCTGCCTTGCTCTCCAGCCACTATGGGGGTGGATGTGCCGAAGGCCGGAACGCCCGTGCCAAAGGCAACCATGTGGAAAGGAGCAAATACCATGTCGCGACGAATGATGATCGGTGTAACGGGAGCAACGTTGTTGATCGCCGCTGGACTACTCCTGGCCCAACCCGGACCGGGCGGCAGACGCCGACCCGGAGGCCCGGGGTTTGGCCCCCCAGGGGGACGGGGCATGGAGAGCAAGCCGCCCTTGGCCAAAGGCCCTGTCGAGCAGAAGATCCTGGACGTGCTCGACGACATGAACCGGAACGAACGCGGCGGCAACATGAACGTGCCCATCGAAGACGGCCGCCTGCTGCGACTGCTGGCCGAGTCGATCGGCGCCAAGCACGTTGTCGAGATCGGCACCTCCAACGGATACTCCGGGATCTGGCAGGCCCTCGCGCTGAAAGCCACCGGGGGCAAGCTCACGACGTTCGAGATCGACGAGGGTCGTGCGGCGATGGCCCGGCGGAACTTCCAGCGGGCCGGCGTCCAGGACATTGTCACGCTCGTTCTCGGAGACGCCCACGAGAAGGTGGCGGACGTGGTCGGGCCCGTCGACATGGTCTTCATCGACGCCGACAAGGAGGGCTATGTGGACTACCTGAACAAGCTGCTGCCCAAGGTGCGGCCAGGTGGACTGATCGTCGCGCACAACATCACGCCCGGCATGGCCGACGCCGAGTACGTCGCCGCCATCACGACCAATCCCGAGCTGGAAACCGTTTTCTACAGCCAAGGCGGCGGCGTGAGTGTTACACTGAAGAAGCGCGCCCTGAATTAGAGCGGCCCGCGCGAAGTCGGCAGAGAACGGCACAGAAGAACAGCAGGCTCCGGTCAGGAGGACAGGAATGCCGAAAGAGGATCTGCAACGAGCGTATGGCTTGTCGACCTCGACCTACGTCGTGATCGCCAGCATGGTGGGCACAGGCATCCTGGTCTCGCCGGGCTACATGATGGCTTCGCTCGGCAACTACCCCGTCATCTTCGGGCTCTGGGCCCTCGGAGGACTGCTGGCCCTTTGCGGGGCGCTTTGCGTGGCGGAGCTGGCGGCGGCTCTGCCTCGCGCGGGCGGGGAGTACGTCTACCTTCGCGAGGCATACGGTCCGATGCCGGCGTTCCTGTCCGGCTGGACTTCGTTCTTCGTCGGCTTCTCCGCCCCGCTGGCTGTCGCAAGCTATGTCGCCGCATCCTACCTTCTGACACCATTCGGCCTCGACACGCAGGGGAATCGCTACACGCTCAAGGTCGCGGCGGCGGTCATCATCCTGGCGGTGACGCTGCCCAATCTCATTGGCCATCGCCATTCCGCTCGAACGCAGAGCCTGACCACGATTCTCAAGCTCGGGTTGTTTGCGGGGCTGGTTGCGGGCGCTGCCCTGCGGGGCACAGGCCGATTGGCGTATCTCGGACAAGGCCGCGCTCTCGGCACTGTCGGATTGGGCACGGCGGCAACCCAACTGTTCTATGTGATGTTCGCCTACAGCGGGTGGAACGCGGCCAGCTACCTGGCCGGCGAGGTCAAGAACCCCGCCCGAACGCTACCCCGGTCCCTGCTGCTCGGCACCGGCGTGGTGGTCGTGCTGTATCTGGCCCTCAATCTCGTCTTCGCCTGCGCGGTGCCGCTGACCGACGTGGGATTCGACAACGCCGAACAGGTGCCCCAACTGGCGGTCGCGAATCTGTTCGGATCCGGAATCGGCAGCGTCTTCTCCGTGCTGCTGGGATTGACGTTTCTGGCCACGGTCAGCGCCTTTGTCATCACCGGTCCGAGGGTGTACTATGCGATGGCCTGTGACGGCTTGTTCCCCGCGATCGCCGGACGCACCAGCCGGCAAGGGGTCCCCGTCCATGCCATGATTCTTCAGAGCCTTTGCGCGGTCATCATCCTGTTCGCGACGGACTTCCAGAACTTGTACCAGTATGCCGCCGTGGGCCTGTCGCTATTTGCACTGCTCTTCATCGGAGCAGTCTATGTTCTGCGCTGGCGACAGCCGGAAATGGAAAGGCCCTTCCGCATGCCCGGCTATCCGCTCACCCCGGCGATCTTCATGGCGGTGACGCTGTTCATGGCCGTCTACGCCTTCAAGCAGTGGCGAACCCCGTCGCTCTGGAGCGTCGGCAGCATCCTTCTGGGCATCCCGGTCTACTACATCTGGGGGTTCGCCCGTCGTCGGCTGGACGCGATGGGGCAAACCAGGCGATCCGTCAATTGACGTGGGCAATGCGAAGGTCGGAAGGCTTGTGACGAGGTGCCGTGCGCGCAGATCGTGCGGGGCGCCGGCACTACTGGACGTCGCGAGGAAGATGAACGGCTTCGGGAGAGATGTCGAACTTGCGGCACAGCGATTCCAGCAGCATCTCCAGCCGCTTCAACTGGTAATCGGTCGGTAGCGACGAAACGCCGTTTCCCACCAGGCATATGCGGATCGTCTGCTCGTCGCCCCGCCATGCGGCAGCGGGCCGAATCCGACATTGGCTCAGCCAGTTCTCCGTGGTCTGGATCTCGCCGTCGCCGGCGCCGACGCCGTTGCCGACGAGGAAATGGCAATCCAGATCCGCCGGATTGGTCAGCCCTCGAACGGTCGCCAGACGTTGAATGTTTCCGCCTTTGGTCCCGCTGAAAGCGATGTCGATGCTGCTCCAATGACTCCGCGATGAGTCGATCCTGCATCGCAGCGCGTGATCGACGGAGTCGAGTCGGTAGTAGGCAGACAAACAGAACAGAGGTTTGGAAGGGGGATTATCCCCGAGGGCCATCAACACGACCGCACCGGTCGTCATGGAGATCAGCAGTGCGGCTAAGACCTTAACTACCCTTGGCTGGTTCGACATCCGTCTTCGACTACTTCCCACATGTCCATCCGGGTGTTGCACCCTACACCCTGCAAGTTGAGCAGGTTCACAAAAGGGCCTGCTTCTTATATACCACTACATCGACTCTTGCCAGCGTGTTACTTCAAAATTTCTGCGAATTTGCCCAGGCTACACCTGCGTGACATTCAGTTTGTCTCTCGGCTTGCCGAAAAGAAGAAGGTGAAGCCCGGCGTGCGGTCGCCGGAACACCTTGACCATCACCGGCGGCCGGACTACAGCGCGCAGCTTCCGGCAGGCGCCGCGAGGCTCGACCTCGTCGTTTCATGGATGTCACCGTGGCGTCGAATGCGCGGCTCGCAATGGAAAAAGGAGCGTCACAGTGTCACACTGGCGATGTTTATCGGCCGAAGAGATCTCCCAGCTCACCACGCAGGGTTGCTTCTGTGAGGATTGGTCGCGCGTTCAGGTAGCCGAAGAGTTCCGGCCCGACCGCGTCCGCGACGCGCACTTCTCCGGAAACGTAAAATTGGGCAAGTTCGACGGTTACGTCTCGTTCTTTGGCGGCGTCCGCAAACCCACCGGGGTCTATCGCGTCACGCTTCATAACTGCATCGTCGGCGACAATGCCTACCTCGGCCACGCGCGCAGCTACATCGCCAATTATCTCATCGAAAACGACGTGGTGATCGACAACGTTGACCTGCTGGCCGTCGAAGGAGACTGTTCGTTCGGCAACGGCAAGGCCGTGTCGGTTGTCAACGAAGGCGGGGGGCGGGAAATTCCCATCTACGATCGTCTTTCGGCGCACACCGGCTACATCCTGGCCTTCTATCGGCATCGGCCCGCGGCGATCGGGAGACTCCAGGAGATGATCCGGCAGTACGCCGCGTCTGTAACGTCGTCGATGGGGCGCATTGGACGAGGGGCCCGGATCACGAACTGCGGCATTCTCAAGAACATCAAGGTCGGGCCGGCCGCCGTCATCGAGGGCGCCAATCGACTGGAGAACGGCTCGATCAACAGCAGCACCGAAGACCCGGTTTATATCGGACCCGGCGTCTATGCCGAAGACTTCATCGTCGCCAGTGGAGCGAAGATCACCGACGGAGCCATCCTCTGCGACTGCTTCGTCGGACAGGGCACGGTTCTGGCCAAGGAGTATTCGGCCGAGAACTCGGTCTTCTTCGCCAATTGCGGCGGCTTTCACGGCGAGGCCTGTTCGATCTTCGCCGGACCGTACACGGTGACGCACCACAAGTCCACGATACTGATCGCCGGGCTGTTCTCGTTCGTCAACGCCGGAAGCGGAACCAATCAGAGCAACCACCACTACAAGCTCGGGCCCGTCCACCAGGGCGTCGTGGAACGCGGCTGCAAAACCGCCAGCGACTCGTACATGCTCTGGCCCGCCAAAGTCGGCGCCTTCACGGTGGTCATGGGCCGGCACTACCGCAACTCCGATACCTCCGATCTGCCCTTCTCCTACCTCATCGAGAGCGAGGATCAGACCGTTCTGGCGCCCGGCGTCAACCTGCGCAGCGTAGGAACGGTCCGTGACGCTCGCAAGTGGCCACATCGCGACCGCCGCAAAGACTCCAAGAAGCTGGACCACATCAATTTCAAGCTGCTCAGCCCGTTCACCATCCAGAAGATGATCAACGGCCGCGACCTGCTCGGTAAGCTCAAGGCCACCTCCGGTCCGACCAGCGACTACTTCACCTACCACAGCGTCAAGATTCCCAGTGCCGCTCTCGAACGCGGCATCACCCTTTACCAGACCGGGATCGACAAGTACCTCGGCAACTGCCTGCTCAAGCGCCTCGAAGGCCGGCAACTGCGGTCGCAGGACGACCTGCGGGCAGCGCTGCGACCGGATACCGACGTCGGACAGGGCAGGTGGATCGACTTGGGCGGCATGTTCGCCCCGGAGCAGACCCTCGAGCAGTTGCTCGACGACATCGAGAGCGGCCGAATCGATACGCTCGACCAACTCGAAGCCCGATTCGCGTCCATCCACGAGAACTATCCCACCTACGAATGGACGTGGGCCGCCGAGGTGATCGCCGGGCAGACCGGCAAAGCCATCGACGCTCTGACGCCCGAGGACATCATCGCCCTGACGAACCGCTGGAGAGAAGCGGTTTTGGACCTCGACCGCCAGCTCCACACAGACGCCAGGAAGGAATTCGCCGCGACCGTTCAGATCGGCTTCGGCCTTGACGGGGATCAAGAAGTCCGGCGAAAGGACTTCGAGGCGGTGCGGGGCTCGTTCGAGGCCGACAACTTTGTTGGAGAGATCGAAAAGCACATGGCGGCAAAGAACGCTCTGGCCGATGAGTTGATCCGCCGGATCGAGCCACTGCGAGGCCAAGTGTAGCCGATCCCCCGCAGAACTGTAGGGTGTGCACCGCACACCTTTCCTCTGTCGAGTTGGTGTGCAATGCACACCTTACGAGTCTTTGCTGTTCCGCACAGCCGACAGGCGGCGAAAATCAGTTTCCCGTCGGCGCCGAAGTCGCAGGCGCTACAGTCGTTGGCGCCGGCCTGGGAGCGGGCGGCTCAAAGCCCGGCGCATACACGATCGTCGCCGTGTCCTTCAGACCCTCGACATACTCCTGAAAGGCCTGTTGCTTCTTCTGGTTGCTCAGTCTCTGGATGATGCCCGCCTTCGCCTCGTCGAGCGAAACCGTTTGCGCATCCGTGTGCTCGGTCGTCTTGATGACGTGGTAGCCGTACTGGGTCTCCACTACGTCGCTGACCTCACCCGGCTTCAGGGCGAACGCCGCATCCCCGAACGGCTTGACCATCCTGTCCCGCCCGAACGTGCCCAGGTCGCCTCCCTTGGTCTTCGACGGGCAGCTCGAATTCGCCCTGGCCAACTCGGCAAAGTCAGCCCCGCCCTTGACTTGCGCCAGCAGCGCCTCGGCTTTTGCCTTGGCCGCCGCTTTGGCTTCGTTCGGATCGGCCGCGTTGGGGTCCGGAGAGATGAGGATGTGGCTGGCGCGAACCGTCTCGGGCTTCACGAATTCCTTCGGATGCCCCTCGTAGTACGCCTGTGCATCGGCATCGTTGACGTCGATCTTGCCGGCCCACTGGGTCTCCATGAACTTCTGGCGTGCCAGACCCGTCCGGTATTGCGTCTTGAACTCGTCGAAATTGCCTCCTTGCGACTCGACCATTTCCTGGATCTTTTCGACGGTGATCGGTGGGTTCTCCTGGGCGCCGCGTTCGGCAATATAGGCCAGCGCCTCGGCCTCCGTCACCTCGATGTGGGCCGCCTTGACCTGCTGGTCGAGCAGGGTCTGCTTGACGAGCGAGTCGAGGGTATTCTGCCGGATCGTCTTCTTGAACTGCTCGAGATACGCCGGCGGCAGGTTCCCCACCTGCGCCCCGGCTGCCTTGACCTGCCGTTCGACGGCCTCATCCACCTGCCCTCTGGTGATCTTCTCTCCGTTGATCGTGACGGCCACCGCATTCGGATCGGCCTTCGGCTCCGGCTGGGCCGCGACCGGTTCGAGCGTGCTGGGTGCAGGCGTCGCCGGCGCCTGGTCGGTGGCGTTGACCGCCGCCTGGTCCGCGTCCGGCGTCCCGGAATCCTTCTTCCCGCAACCAACCACGCCGAGGACGAAAACAAGCGCCAAGCCCACCGCGAAGGCGACGACGTTGAGGCTCCTGCATTCTGTCATACTCTTCATAAACATCTCCAAGACAAGACTGTTGTCCATTCTGATCGATGATGGCGACAGGCTCAATACCCGCTGAGGAAGGCCATGTGGGGCCTATTGTTTCACAGACCCGCAGGCAAGTCAAGAAATTCACTCCTCTTAGACGACCGTGTGTGTGTCCAGACTCCAGGGCACCGGCATTTCTGCGCCGTTGACGCGACCGGGCGGCCGCCTCGTCCGCCGGAGGGGGTTTTCGCGAACGACGGATGAAGGCGCCGTGTACGAGCGACGCACGCCGCCGTCCGCGGCGCCCTGTCGCGTTTTTTTCTTTCGAAGAAGACACTTTTCTATTGACTAATTCAATTGTTTAGTTAAACTATGTGAATGAAGTGTTGTTGCGAAAGGGCCGGCGCATGAAGAAAAGGATACGAAAGGACGCGCAGGAAACGCGGGGACGCCTGTTGGCGGCGGCGGCCGAGGTCTTCGCCGAGAAGGGGTTCTGGGAAGCGACGCACGCGGAGATCTGCGAGAAGGCCCAGGCCAATACGGCGTCGGTGAACTACCACTTCGGCAGCAAGGAGAACCTGTACGTCGAGGCGTGGAAGGACTGTCACGCCGAATCGATGAAGGCTCACCCGCCGGACGGCGGCGTGTCGCCCGATGCACCGCCGGAGAAGAGGCTCTACGGCCGGATTCTGGCCTTCATGCACCGAATCGCCGACCCGGACAACCACGAGATCGAAATCGTCCATAAAGAAATGGCCAATCCCACGGGGCTCCTGATGCACGCGATGCATTCCACCATCGAGTCCGAACGTCAGACCACGCTGGCCCTCGTCCGGGAATTGCTGGGCGAGAACGCGAGCGAGCAAGCGGTGTGTCTTTGCGAAATGAGCCTGATGAGCCAGTGTTTCGGCCCGATGCTGCACTTGCGGCGGGGCAAGATGCCGCCCGGCGCGCCGCGTCCGCCCGCCCCGCTCGCCGAATTGAGCGTCGAGCAACTGGCCGATCACATCGTGCAATTCACTCTGGCGGGAATCCGAGGGATTCGCGAGAACCTCAACAATCCCAAGAAGAGCAGCAAGAGACGACGTTCGCGCAGGGGTGAATGACTATTCGCCCTTGCTCCAGACAGGAGTAATCCATGCGTGTTGCATTCAAGGCAGGTTTCGTCAAGCGGTCGTTGCAGCGGTATGGGGTAGTGGCGATGGTGCTGCTGGCCGGCTGCAAGGTCGGGCCCGACCACACTGAGCCCGAACTCCCTGCGTCGGCGGCCTGGCACAGCGAGCTGGCGGAGGGTCTGACCGCCGCACCGACGGACCCCGACGTGCTGGCATCATGGTGGACGACGCTGGGCGATCCGCAATTGTCCGGCCTGATCGAGCGCGCCGTGGCGGGCAATCTGGACCTGAAGACCGCACAATCTCGGATTCGAGAATCGCGGGCGCGGCGGAGCATCGCCAAGGGCGCGATGTTTCCGACCCTGAACGCCTCCGGCTCGGCCACGTCGAGACGGACCGACACAAACGTGGGCTTCGACTCACACGGCGAGGTCTACTCGGCCGGCTTCGACGCGGGCTGGGAGCTGGATCTTTTCGGCGGAGTCCGTCGGTCCATCGAGGCGGCCCAAGCCGACCTGGAGGGCACCGAGGAGAATCTGCGCGACGTGCTCGTCTCCCTGCTGGCGGAAACGGCGCTGAACTACGTGGAGGTGCGAACGTTTCAGTCGCGCCTTGCGGCGGCGCAGGCGAGCCTGGCGACGCAGAGCGAAACCTACGAGCTGACCGCGTGGCGATCGCAGGCGGGACTCGATGACGAGCTGGCGGTGTACCAGGCCCGGTACAATCTCGAGAGCACGCGTTCTCAGATCCCCACGCTTCGCGCGGGACTGGAAGAGGCGATGAACCGCCTGGCGGTGCTGCTGGGCGAGGCGCCGGGCAACCTTCATCGCGAATTGGCCGAACCACGGGCGATTCCGCTGCCGCCGGACGAGATCGCCGTCGGTGTGCCGGCCGATACGCTGCGACGACGTCCCGATGTGCGGCGCGCCGAGCGGGAGCTGGCGGCCCAGACGGCGCGCGTCGGCGTCGCCACGGCGAACCTGTATCCGCAACTGACGCTGAACGGCTCGATTGGATTGGAGACCACGTCGCTGCGCGATCCCTTGTCGGAGCGGACCTGGACCCTCAGCGGCGGCCCGCGTCTCTCGTGGCCCATCTTCGATCCGACCATCCGCCCGAACATCGAGGTGCAGTCGGCTCTCCAGGAGCAGGCCCTGATCCAATACGAGGCGACGGTCCTGGCGTGCCTGGAAGAGGTCGAGAATGCCCTGGTCGCCTACGGCCAGGAATTGCAGCGACGGGACAATCTGCGGCAGGCGACCGAGGCGGCGCAGGCGGCGGCTTCGCTGGCGCAGTACAAGTATCAGGCGGGCCTGACGGATTTCAGCAACGTCCTCGACGCGGAGCGCTCGCTCCTGTCGTTCCAGGACCAGTTGCACCAGAGCGATGGGACTGTGACATCCAACCTGATCCGGCTCTACAAGGCGCTCGGCGGCGGATGGACTTCGTTGGCGGTGGTCCCGGAGCCGAAGACCGCGAAACAGCATTGAGAATTGGAGAGAGCGAATGAGTGCGAAATCCCATGCACAATCCGATATCGCCGAGACGCTGGGCGTTGGCCACGCCGCACGTCGCGGCAGACGCTTGAAACGATGGCTGCTCGTCATCCTCCTGATCGTCGCGGTGGTCGCGGTCCTGGCCATGCGAAAGAGATCGAGCCCGTCCGGAGTAGTGCGTTTCGAGGCCCAGGAGATCCGGCGAGGCAACCTGGTCGTTCTCGTCACCGCCACCGGCACGCTGGAGCCTACCAACCAGGTCGAAGTGGGCAGCGAGATCTCGGGCATCGTCAAGAGCGTCGAGGCCGACTACAACGACAAGGTGAAGGTCGGCCAGGTCCTGGCCCGGCTCGACACCTCCAAGCTCGAGGCCCAGGAGACGCAACACAAGGCCGCTCTCGAAGCGGCCAAGGCCAGGGTCCTCCAGGCCAAGGCAACCCTCAGCGAGACGCAAACGAAACTCGCGCAGCTTCAGCGCGTACGCGAGCTGAGCGGCGGGAAGGTGCCGTCACAGACCGAATTCGACGCGGCCCAGGCGGCGTTCGAGCGGGCCAAGGCTGACGACGCCAGCGCCGCCGCCGCCGTCGCCCAGGCCCAGGCCACCCTCGAAGCCACTCAGACGGACATCGGCAAGGCCGTGATCCGTTCGCCGATCGACGGGGTCGTGCTGACGCGCAGCATCGAGCCGGGTCAGACCGTGGCGGCCGCGTTCCAGGCCCCCGTGCTCTTCACCCTGGCGGAAGACCTGACTCAGATGGAGCTGCACGTGGACGTCGATGAGGCTGACGTCGGCCAGGTGAGGGAAGGCCAGGACGCGGAGTTCAACGTCGCCGCCTATCTGGATCGGCTCTTCCAGGCCAAGATCGTGCAGACCCGCTTCGGGTCCCAGACCGTGGACGGCGTGGTCACCTATGAAACCGTGCTGGAGGTGGACAACGCCGACCTGTCGCTGCGTCCCGGCATGACCGCGACGGCGAATATCACGGTCCACAAAGTCGAGAACGCGCTGCTGGTCCCCAACGCGGCCCTGCGGTTCTCGCCACCTGCGCAGGAGCAGAAGCAGTCTTCTCGCGGCCTGGTGGGCATGTTGCTGCCGCGGCCCCCGCGTTTTGACATGCCGCAGGAAACGGTGGACACGAACAAGAGACAGCAGACGGTGTGGGTCCTCCGGGAGGAGCAGCCGGTGGCGGTGCCCGTGACCATCGGGGCCTCGGACGGGATCATGACGGAAATCGTCTCGGGCGAACTGACGCCGGGAATGTCGGCAATCGTCGACACGATCAATCCAGGAAGACCAGCATGACAGCCTCCACCGAAACAAGCCGTACGCCTTTGATCGAGCTTCAGGGCGTCACCAAGGTCTATGGCGAGGGCCAGGCGGCCATGCAGGCCCTGGCCGGTATCGACCTGCGCATCGAACAGGGTGACTTCGTGGCGATCATGGGCCACAGCGGCTCGGGCAAGTCCACCTGCCTGAACATCCTCGGCTGTCTGGACTCGCCCACCAGTGGCTCGTATCGCTTTCGGGGCGTCGAGGTCTCGCAACTGACCCGTGACCAACGGGCGAAGCTGCGCCGCTTCTACCTGGGCTTCGTCTTTCAGGGCTACAACCTTCTGAAGCGCACCACCGCGATCGAGAACGTGGAGCTGCCCCTGATCTATCGCGGCGTGCCCACGCGCGAGCGGCACCAGATCGCACGCCGGACCCTGGCGTCCGTGGGACTGGAGGGCTGGGAATCACACAGCCCCAGCGAGCTGTCCGGCGGCCAACAGCAGCGCGTCGCCATTGCCCGCGCCATCATCGCCGGCCCCTCGGTGCTGATGGCCGACGAGCCCACCGGCAATCTGGACACCGCGCGCAGCGAGGAGATCATGGACCTGCTGTGCCGGCTGAACCGCGAGGACGGCATCACCATCGTCATGGTCACGCACGAGCAGGACATGGCGCACTACGCCAAGCGAATCGTCCACTTCAAGGACGGCCGAATCGAATCCGACCAGCAGAACGGGAGGGCCGACTGATGCTCTGGAACACACTGCTACTGGCCTTGCGAGAGATCAAACGCAATGTCATGCGGTCCTTCCTGACCGTGCTGGGCATCGTCATCGGCGTGGCGTCCGTGATCACCATGGTGACCCTGGGCAACGGGGCGACGCAGCAGGTGACCACGCAGATCGCCAGCCTGGGCAGCAACCTGCTCATGGTCACGCCCGGCCGGCGCATGGGCCCCGGCTCGGCAGGTTCCTCTCCCGCCTTCAAGGTCGAAGACGGCGAGGCCATCGCCCGGGAGATCGCGTCGGCCGCCCTGGTGGTTCCTGTGGCGAGCCGATCCACCAGCGCCATCTTCGGCAATCAGAACTGGTCCACCACGGTGACCGGCACCACCAACGCGTTCCTGGAGCTTCGCAGCATGAGCTTGCACAGCGGGCGTTCCTTCAGCGACAGCGAGGCCCGGGCGGGGGCCGCGGTCTGCGTGATCGGCCAGACCGTTCGCGAGAAGCTCTTCGGCAGTCAAGACCCCATCGGCAGCCGGATCCGTCTCGGCGCGCTGTCGTTTCAGGTCATCGGCCTGTTGGAGGCCAAGGGCCAGAGCACCATGGGCCAGGACCAGGACGACACCGTCCTGCTGCCCCTGCGCACCTTCCAGCGGAGAATCTCGGGCAATCAGGACGTCGGCATGATCCAGGTCTCCATCCGGGAAGGACAGCCCACCGAGAAGGCCCAGCGCGACATCCGTCTGCTCATGCGAGAGCGTCGCCGCCTCGCCGTAAGCGAAGAGGACAACTTCAACGTGATGGACACCAAGGAGATCACGCGCATGCTCACCGGCACCACGCAGGTGCTCACCGGTCTGCTCGGGGCCGTTGCGGCGGTCAGCCTGCTGGTCGGCGGGATCGGCATCATGAATATCATGCTCGTCTCCGTCACCGAGCGCACGCGCGAGATCGGCACCCGCCTGGCCATCGGCGCGCTGGAGCGCGAGGTGCTCATGCAGTTCCTCGTCGAGGCGGTGGTGCTGTCCTCTTCAGGCGGGCTGTTCGGAATCCTGCTGGGTCTCGGGGCCTCCTTCGGCCTAAAGAACCTCTTGCAGGTTCCCTTCGTCTTCAATCCGGGCATCGCGATCATCGCGTTCTTGTTCTCGGCGGCGGTCGGAGTCCTCTTCGGCTACTTCCCGGCCCTCAAGGCCGCTCGTCTCGACCCCATCGAAGCCCTGCGTCACGAGTGACAGTACGCGCCGGCTATCTACGCGATGGCGAACCAGCAGGCGTTTTTAGAAGCTCCGCAAGAATGGTGCGATGGCAATGGCGCGCATCCTTGCAGCTACACAGGAGCGTGACCGTCCGTGTCTTCGCCAGCGTCGCCAGTCCCGCGATCTTGTCCTCCTGACTCTTCAGGGCCTTGATGTAGTCTCGTTGGAACTGAGGCCATCCGATGCGCTTGCTCTTCCATCGCTCGATGAGTTCCGGCGGCGTGCCGAGTTCCTTCTGCCAAACGTCGATCTTGTCCTTCGCCACACCCCGCGGCCAGTAGTGCATCACCAGGACGCGGTATCCATCCGACGCCTCTGCCGGTTCGTAAATCGACTTCGTCTTGACCACGGCATCCTCCCATCATCGCGGTGTTTGTGCTTCGACCTCGATCGCCTTGGGAAACAGGATGTTGTTCTCGAGGTGAATGTGCTCGTGCAGGTCCGACTCCATCTCGCGGAGGCCGTCGTAGAGAGCTCGAAACGTCTCGCAAGCATCCTCCGGCAGCCGGAAGTCCGACGTGATCGCCCGTATCCGGGCGAGGATCTCGCCCGCCTGCTCGTGCTCGAACTCCATCTGGCCGATGGGATTGGCGACCGTGCCGCAATGCATCTCCGGGACCGGACCTCCACCCTGCTGCCAGGCCTCGATCTGGCGGATGAACGGAAACAGAATTTGTTCTTCCTTGGCCAGGTGCAATTCGATATCGGTCCGGAGCGCGATGAGGCTGCGCTGGAGCTGTTTGAGCATGTCACCATGTCGCTGCGCATGCGCCCGGAGCGTTTTGTCCAGCAGACCGACCAGGCGTGGCAGTTGCTCTCTCATGAAGACGTGGTGCGTCCGCTCGATGTAGTCCGCCAGTTCGGTCGCAGATGCCGCCGCCCAGTCCTCGGCGGAATCGCTGCTGCGGCCGGCCTCCAACGCTCGATCCAGTTCGGCCAGGACCTGATCGACGGAAACCCCGGCGTGCTGTGCGGCCTGGGTCAGGGACGTCTTGCCCCCACAGCAGTAGTCGATGCCCAATCTCTCCAGAACCACGCGGGTTTCGGGATGCGTGACGACGATATCTTTGACGGCCGTGTTGCCGGTGAAACCAGCGGTCATGAGAATTCTCCTTTCGGTCGTGATCGTTCACTTCGCGCCGGCGGAGATCATCCGTCGCAGCGGCCGCCAAAAGGCCAGTCCTTCTCTGTCCCGATCGAAGGCATCGCCGCGTACTTCCGACCCCGAGCGGCCGAGGTTAGTGAATACTGACTCCTGCGGTCTGGTACGTCGTTGTCCGGCGCGCGGTTCGGCGGCTTCTTTCTGATGCAGGGCGCTGCTCCCCGGATGGTGGATCTACCGGTCGGTTTTGCAGCGTTGGGTCCAGGCGCGGAGGGCCTGGACGGAGGTGGTCAGGGTTCTGATGCCTCCGGCGTCGAGGAAGGCGTCAGTGGGGACTTCGAGAGTGATCCGCTCGTCGAAGCCGTGGTCGATCAGCAGCTTGATGAAGTCCCGCCACGGCACGGTGTTGTAGATCAGTGGCTGGTGGTCGCCTTCGTTGACGTCGTGGCAGTGGACGTGGCCGACGCGGCCCAGCACCGCCGGCGGGGGTTCCATCGGGCACCCGAAGCTGCGTGCGTTCCAGTACGCATGGCCGAAGTCCCAGCAGATGCGGACATCGCTCTGCGTCGCAATCTCCAGCAGCTCGTCGTAACGGTCGCCAATGCGCTGGATCGGCTCGTCGGGGTTCGGGCGAATCTGTAGCTCGACCGTCACGCTGACTTCCGAGGCGTTCCGACGGCACCAGTCGCGGGCCCACGCAAAGAAGGCGATCGAGCGCTCGACGAGGTGCGGGCGGACGTCGGCGGAGGTGCCCGCCGCACCGTGAATGTTCACGAGCGTGGGCGCCTGCTGGCGCTGCGCGATCTGGGCGGCGTGCGAGAGAAACCGCTCGTGGAGAAGCCGGCAGGGGTTGTCGCCGCTGTCGCAGAAGTGCGCCGGGTTGAAGACGCTGCCCTCGGAATACGGGTGCAACGTCACCTGCAACCCCGCGTCGATGCAGCGGGCGACGTGCTCGCGCAGGGCCTCCGGCTGCGTCTGTGGCCCGATGGGCGTTTCGGCCAGCTCGACGCCCAGCTCGCGCAGGAACGGCAGAATCTCCCGCCCGCCGTACAACCGCCGGTAGCCCTCGTCCTGCGCAAAGCCGATATCCAGTTTCAATCCGATCAGCATCGGAGCATTATGCCGATCTTCCCGCCCAGATCAAGTCGGACCTTGCGACCGTCGTGCTGAGCCAGAACCTCCACACATGGCGTGACCGCGCGGGAAGGAGAAAAGCCAACGGTCGGATTCGAACCGACAACCCCTGGTTTACAAAACCAGAGCTCTACCGTTGAGCTACGTTGGCACAAGGACAGCATTATAAGCGACTCGGGTCCGTCCCGTCCAGCCGGAGATTCAGACTGCGCCGCCTCGACCGCGCCTGCCCGCATGACGCTCCTTGGCGAGCGAGGCCGCTCGCCCCGCGCTTGGGGAAATGGGCTTGCGGATGGGGGCGGGGTGTCTTAGGATGCGCGGGTATGGCACTGGGAATCGATCTGCGATAAGGAAGAGCCATGGCGGACGACAAGCTGCGCATCTACGAGAATCCGACGTTTGTGAATCCCCGGCTGGTCGTCGGGTTCTCCGGGTGGATGGACGGAGGCGACGTCTCGACGGGGACGATCCGCATTCTGGCGGAGAAGCTGGGGGCCCGGCGGTTTGCGGAGATCCAGCCGGAGGGCTTCTACATCTACAGCTTCCCGGGGGCGATGGAGCTGACCGCGCTGTTCCGGCCGCACTGCCGCATTCAGGGCGGGCTCGTGCGGGCGTTCGATCTGCCGGACAACGCGTTCTTCGGCGCGCCCGACAGCGACGTGATCCTGTTTCTGGGCAGGGAGCCGAACCTGGCGTGGCACGACTTCGCGGATTGCATGTTCTCGCTGTGTGACACATTGGGCGTGAAGATGATCTACTTCGTCGGCAGCGTCTCGGGGCTGGTGCCGCACACGCGCGATCCGCATCTGTTCTGCTCGGTGAGCAGCGAGTCGATGAAGCCGGTGTTCGCGGCGTACGGCATCCGGTTCAGCGACTACGAGGGGCCGGCCAGTATCGTGACATACCTGACGGCGCGGGCGCAGGAGCGCGGCGTCCAGATGGTCAGTCTTGTGGCGACGGTGCCGGCGTATGTGCAGGGAGGCAATCCGAAGTGCATCGACGTGGTGGTGCGGCGGGTGGCGGGCCTGCTGGGCCTGGAGCTGCGCCTCGACGATCTGCGGACGGCCGCCGATGACTTCGAGCGCCGGCTGACCGACGTGGTCAACGAGCAGCCGGAGCTGGCCGAGACGGTCACCAAGCTCGAACAGGACTACGACAACGAGATCTTCAACAATCAGATGACCGATCTGAAGCAGTGGCTCCACCAGAAGGGCGTTCGCCTGGACTGAGCCGCGCCACGACGACAAGGAGGATTCTGCCATGTCATTCTCACCGTGTTTGCGAAGAATGTCACTGGGCCTGCTCGGCGCCATCGCATTGAGCCTCGGCCTGGCCGCGCCGGCCACATCGGCCGAAGTCGTCGGCCGCCCCGACGAGACTCCCGAGCAGCGCGACGCCCGCATGAAGTGGTGGCGCGAAGCCCGCTTCGGCCTGTTTATTCACTGGGGCGTGTATGCCGTGCCGGCGGGGACGTACAAAGGGCAGCAGATTGGCGGGATCGGGGAATGGATCATGAACCGGGGCAAGATCCCGGTGGCGGAGTACAAGGCGTTCGCCAGGCAGTTCAACCCGGTCAAGTACGATCCGGACGCGTGGGTGCGGCTGGCGAAAGAGGCGGGCATGAAGTATATCGTGATCACGTCGAAACACCACGACGGCTTCGCGCTGTTCGACTCGAAGGCGACGGACTGGGACGTGGTGGACGCGACGCCGTACGGCAAGGACCTGCTGGCGCCGCTGGCCGAGGCCTGCCGCAAGCACGGCCTGCGCCTCGGCTTCTACTACTCGCAGGCGCAGGACTGGAACCACCCGGGCGGCGCGGCGGCCGGCGGCCACTGGGACCCGGCTCAGGATGGTGACATGGACGCGTACCTTCGCAACATCGCCGTCCCGCAGGTGCGCGAGATCCTCTCGAACTACGGCAAGCTCTCGGTGCTCTGGTGGGACACGCCGACCGACATGACCAAGGAGCGGGCCGAGATGCTGCTGCCCCTGCTCGATCTCCAGCCGGGCATCATCACGAACAACCGCCTCGGCGGCGGCTACGCGGGCGACCTGAGCACGCCGGAGCAGCGCATCCCCGCCACCGGCACGCCCGGCCGCGACTGGGAAACCTGCATGACCATGAACGGCACCTGGGGCTACAAGAGCTACGACCACAACTGGAAGCCGACCGAGACGCTGATCCGCAACCTCGTCGACATCGCCAGCAAAGGCGGCAACTACCTGCTCAACGTCGGGCCCACCCCCCTGGGCGAGATCCCGCCGCCCAGTGTCGAGCGGCTCCAGGAGATCGGCAAGTGGATGAAGGTCAACGGCGACTCGATCTACGCGACCACCGCCAGCCCGTTCTCGCGGCTGGCCTGGGGCCGCTGCACCAAGAAGGTCGGCGACGAGCGCACCACGCTCTACCTGCACGTGTTCGAATGGCCCGCCGACGGCAAGCTGCTGGTGCCGGGTTTGCGGAACAACGTCCGCCGCGCCCGCCTGCTGGCCAACGACGAACGGCTCGATGCGACGAACACGCCGGAAGGCGTCGTCATCGACGTGCCCGCCAAGCCGCTCGATCCGATCGACACGGTGATCGTCCTGCGCGTACGAGGCGAGCTCGATATCGAAAAGGTCCTGCCGACCCAGGCCAACGACGGCACGATGGCCCTGCCCGCGCCGCTGGCCGAAATGCACAGCGAAGGCGGCTCCGGCCCGCAGGTCGAGGACATCGGCGGCAAGGCCAGCATCGGCTACTGGACCAACGACCGCGCATGGCTGAGCTGGCAGTTCAAGATCGCCAAGCCCGGCACGTTCGACGTCCTCGCCGAGATCGCCACCACGGCGAGCGCCAGCAAGTTCGAGATCGCTGTCGCCGGCGAGAAGCTCGCCGCCCAGGCGCCGAACACCGGCGACTATCGCAAGTTCGAGACAGTCATGCTCGGCCAAGTCCGCATCGCCAACGCGGGCGACTGCGCGCTGACCATCAAGCCCGTCCGCGGCCAGTGGAGCCCCATCAACCTCCGCTCGATCGTGCTCAAGCCCGCGCAGTAGATGCGTGAAGCGTCGTGCGTGAAGCGTGAAACGTTACTGCACCGTGCCGCTGCCCCACGCGGGGGCACGTTCGTTTGTAGTGACGCCGTCAGGCGTTAGCAGGCGGGGTGGCAGCCTCAAACGCGCAGCGTTTGGGGATGGCTTCCCACATAGGATGTCCTGGTATCGTTGCCACAACCAGGTCCACCATCCCCAAGCCCTTCGGGCTTGAGGCTGCCACGCGCCTCCATATCATGAAGTAGACTTGCGGCGTGCGTCGTTCTTCTTGCCCCTTTTGCCGCCGGAAATGGCGCGCGCCTTCTTCCTGGGCGTGGTCTTCTTCGCCTTTGCCCGCCTGCGTCTGCGCTTTGGCTCTTCACTGGGCCCGGCCGCCTTCGCCTCGGCGCGGACCTGGGCTCGCCGCTCCTCCGGCCATTCCTCGGGGAAGTTCAGGTTGGCGAATTCGCCGAAGATCTCGACCGCCTTGCGATCGTATGCCCGCGCCGCCTCAGCCTCGTCCTCGAAGTAGCCCATCCAGAAACGGACGCCCTCGACCCGCAGCAGGGCGTACCATTTGCGGCGCGCCTTACTGTAGCCGACGCCCTTGAACCTGGAAGCCGACTTCATGTGCTTGCCTTTGTTGCGCATGTTCTCCCGGCGCGTGCACATCCGTAGATTGCCCCGCCGGTTGTCGAGCTTGTCACAGTTGGCATGATCGATCAGCGTCCCTTCAGGCGGGCGCATGATCTCGCGATGCATGTAGAGTCTTCTGCCCTTCTCCTGCCTCATGGCGTAACCGGTGTGGAGACGCCAGTTATACCGGCTGAGCCACTCATAGTCGGCGGCGTCCACGAGCGCGTAGTGACCGCCGCTGAGCGGAATGCGTTTCACGCCGCCTTCGGGCTGGACGTGCCTGGGCCGGAAATTGCAGCACGGCACGCCCGGCACGTCCCGCAGCTCGCCCGGCCAGTTTGGATGGTTCGCACACATCGGCACCAGCGTCCGACCCATGAACAAGTCCCGCAGCCATCGCTCCGGATCGACCCACACGTACACGCAGTCGTAACAACTCCGCTTGGCCATGATCGCCTCCTTTCCCGCGTCCCGCGCGATCCACGTCGCTATCCATTCATCATCATACGCATGTTATTTGGTTGTATGCTAACACAACCTCGCGTGCCTGTCCACCAGAAAAATCCGATATTTTCTTCGGCGAGGCCGGCAGGGCAGAACACCCAACCGCTCCGCCCAAAACCGCCACACCGAAGCCCCCTGCCAACCACAAGCATCGAATTGGCAACGCTTTACGGCCCAACACCGTGCCGAGACGTAGGGTGTGCACCGCACACCGATTCAATGACGGGTGGCAGCCTCAAAGCTTGTCCTGAGCGAAGCCGAACGGAGCGCAGCGTTTGGGGATGACTTCGCGCATAGCATGCACCCTGGCATCGCTCCCGCAACCAAATCCACCATCCCCATCCGCCTGTGGCGGATGAGGCTGCCACCCGCCACCACCCCCTTGCCCCCTTCACCCTCCACGCTTCACGCTTCACGCACTTTCCCCTTCCCTTTCCTCCGAATTCCGCCATAATAGACCCGATTGAGACGAACGCGGTCCCAACAAGCGTAGGGTGGGCACCGCCCACCAATTCGATTGTCTGACGAGGCAGATAGATATGGATGCGTCGATGGGATCAGGGCAACGGTCGGCGGAGTCGTCAAAGGTGATGGTGTGCAGTGCACACCCTACGAGACTTCGAAATACACTTCCCGATTTTCTCGCAGATCCTGATACGGCTTCAACCTTTGTGAAATTCCTGCAAGATCGGATTGATCTATCCAGGGCGGAAGGAACACGACTCGTGGCATGAACGGGCACAAGGCAAGTCGGTACTCTCAAGTAAGTGAGCTGGCCCCGGAATTCCGCCTTGACTCGGTATTCGCTGACAAGTTGAATACTGTGGATGTTCGTGCGACTAAGGATGGTGTTGTGAGATGGGAGATTGCTGACAATGGGAGCGAGTTTCCGGTGATAACGATAATGCCTGAATCTGCACCGGGGAGTGTGCTGAGGTGTCCCCTGGATATCAAGGTCCGCGACGAAAAAGGGCGAGAATTCCTCGTGAAAGTACCCATTCTGTTTCTTTGAAGGGAGTTGCGCAATGTTTCGTATCCGTCGTGTTCACTGTGGACTTATTGTGCTGGTAGTACTTGCATTGATCGTGCTTTATAGGATTTTCATCCATACTCCTCGCCCAGGGTTCTACTGATCTTTGAACAGTGCGTGAGGAGTTCATGACGACTTGAGTTCTGGGGGTAATGTGGGGAGACACCATACTCGGCAATGCGGGGACGCCATACTCAATTCAAGACCGAAATAGGTAAGGTGTCCCCAGACTTGTGTGGCAAGAAGGCGGATAGATATGGATGCGTCGATGGGATCGGGCGTTGTCAAAGGTCTGGATATGGCTTTGACAAAGATAGACAGTACGAGACCGACAGTGACAAATCCGGAACCGTAGACGTACGCCTTTTGGAGATTGGAGAGATGGGAGCAAAAAGGAGACGGATTGTTTGGGCCCTTGGCCTTGTTGTTGGCATCACCTGCGTGGCTGGCGCTGGGCAACCTGGATTCACAATCACGGAGCAGATGCGGACAGAGGCCAAGATCAAGCAGGAGTTAATGAAAGCGGTTTTGTCATGGCTGTCCGACGGGAACGTGCGGGCTGGGGACGAATGTGATCGCCTGGTCCATGCCCTGCTGACCACCGGTGAGCCCAGCGTGCACGCCTGTTTCATGGGGGCACAAGTGGCGAACCTGCGAGGAAAGCCTCTGGAGGCGATCTCTGCTATCGAGGGCGCCATCGAGAAGTACCCTGACGAGAGGGCTCCCGTAGGTCTAAGGGTTCCGACAAAGGTCTGGGGGTGCTTCTGGATTGCCAATCTGGCAAAGGAATCTGGAGATATGGCACGAGCCAAGAGAGTCTATGAAGATCTCCTTTCGACACTGAAAGACATGCAGACGAGCGATGTCGCGACCTACAAGACCGAGTCGATCATGACCTGTGAACTGCTTCTGGCGGAGATGGAGAGGGAACATGGTCAGGGCAAGCAAAAAGCTCTGTCGTACCTGAAGGCCGCGGAAGACGCCGGAGAAGCAGGTGGTGCGCGAAGAGCAGGTATTGCCTTGCGCCAATCCTGGGTTCGCTACGAATCCACTCGAGCGACAAAGGGCAGCGCCGTCGCCAACGCAGAGTTGCCACCTGTATCAGACGCCTTCCCTGCGTATGAATTGGCCGCCCACCATCTGTTCTTAACCGGAATCTCAGGTAGCCCACTGGCCGGGTATGTAAAAGGGATGAACGTTGTCACCAAGATACTGGTCGATCGAACCGTCGAAGGAAAACACAGTCAGGTGGACCGTGATCTGGCGAGGCTGGGCTACGGATATGATCAGCACCACAAGGGAAACCTGGAAGAAGCCGAGAAGTACTTTGCGTCGCTGTTTGAGGATGATTCGTTCTTCTCCCCCGTGGCGGGGATTTCCCTGGCTCGCGTCAAGAAGGCGCAGCAAGACACAGGCGAAGCCCGGGCGGTCCTGGACCGGGTGCAGTCGAAATATCCCAGCTACGATTCCGTCGTAACGGAAATCAGGCGATCTTGGGAATAGCAGATGTGCGAGAGAGCGTAAAGGGCCAGACAGCATGAAAGGCAGAAGCTCCTGGCGGCTATAATAGCCGCGAGAGAGGTTCAGACGAAAGGAGGTTCTGCCATGTACTACGCAGGGATCGATTACCACAAACGCTATTCGGTGATCAGAGGCGTGGGGTGTGCACCGCACACCGATTCGATCCCGAGGGAGGGCCGAGAGATGCGAAAGCAGCGGTTCGCAGGGAGCCGGTGCACAGTCGTGGCATTGTCGAGGGGAAGGTGTGCGGTGCACACCCTACGGAATCGGGACATGTGGGAAATGGATGGGAGCAAAGAGATGAGGTGTTGGCGAGGGGTTCGAGGGTGGCGGCTGCTGCTGGGGTTTGTGGTGGCGCCGGCGGTCGTGCCGGTGGTGGTGGCGGTGTGTCTCGATCCGTTGCTGTCGTGGTTCCGGCCCCAAGGGAGCAATGTGGCGATCGGCATGTTCTTTGTTCTGACCATCAGTGCTGCGGCGGCTGCGGCGTATCTCTGCAGTTTCGGGATCGGCTATCCTTGCATCCGCCGGAAACGTGATGAGGGCCGATTGAGCGTTTGGGCTGTCATGAAAGGGGCGGTGGTGGCGGCGTTGGGTTTTTCGCTCGTGGCGACGGTGATTCCGCTGGTCTCGGGCGCCTTCGCTCTCGCCGGCGCGATGGTCGTGACGATAGTCCTCGCGTTTACGCTCTCCGCGGCGTGCTTCTACCTGATCGCCTGTGCCGGCGACACACATGGACCGTGTGACGCAAGCGAAACGGACCATCCCCAAGCCCTGCGGGCTTGAGGCTGCCACACGGGATTACGCATAGGGTGGTGGGTGGCAGCCTAAAAGCTTGTCCTGAGCGAAGTGGAGGCTTGGGAATGGCGAGCAGGTTGGGTGCTGTCAGCGAGCACAGTGCGGACGCGGGCATGGGGCAGTGGGTGGCAGCCTCAAGGCGGAGCCTTGGGGATGGCGAATGCGCTGTGGATGATTAGCGAGAGGAACGTGGGAGCGAGCAGAGGGGAGAGATCATGCTGGAGGGTGAGCGATACACGAAGCGGTGCGAACGCTGGAATACGCCGGGACAGGCGCATGCGCTGACGTTCAGTTGCTACTGCAATCGACCGTTCCTGTCCAAGCAGCGGACGTGCGAGTGGCTGGTGCAGGCCATCGACGCAGCGCGACGGCGGCATGCGTTCGATCTGTGGGCGTACGTCTTCATGCCGGACCATGTGCATCTGGTCATCTACCCGAGATGCGAGGATTACTCGATCTCGCGCATTTTGCTGTCCATCCGACAACCTGTCTCACGCAAGGCGATTGCCTATCTGAAGGTCCATCACCCCCAGGGATTGCGCGCGATGGCGACAGGCCAGCGGGCTCGGCCGTATCATTTCTGGCAAAAGGGCGGCGGGTACGACCGGAACATCACGCAGGTGGACACGCTGATCTCGACGGTGCGATACACCCACGACAGTCCCGTGCGCCGGGGTCTGGTCGCGACGCCCGACGAATGGCGGTACTCCAGTGCGGCGGATTGGGAAGGGACGGGCAGCGGTCCGTTGACGATCGATTGGGACCGGCTTCCATAGGTGCATCCTCTGGAGGAAGACCATCCCCATCCGCCTGCGGCGGATGAGGCTGCCACACGTCTCGAAGGCAGCCCAGCCTGCACGAGTGAGCCATCCTCAAGCTTCGCTTGAGGCTGCCACTCATCGAAGAGATTGGCCGCGTCGCAAACAGAGAGTTACATGGGGAGGTTGACGCGGAGGGTGGCGGTGGTGACGCCGGCGGCGGTGGTCAGGCGGAGGCGGCCCTCGTTCATGCTGATGTGCGGGAAGGCGACGCCCTTGGAGCCGGTGAGGCTGCGGGCCAAGCCGGGGGATTTGTCCAGCTCGATCCGCAGACCTTCGAAGGTCTGGTTCATCATCATGCCGGCGAGCGAAACCAGCTCGTTGGCCTGGGTCGATTCGCCGGACGTGCCGACCAGACTCCGGACGTCGTGTGCAAACCGCTCCATGAGCCAGTTGACGATGGCGAGCTGTCGGGCCTCCTCGGTCGCGTAGGGCGTCGTCTGGATCTCAGGCGACAGGACGAGTTCGGCGTCGAAGATCAGCCCCTTTCGCGGCGGGAACAGGCGTTGGCCTCGCGCGGTCGGCGCAGTGGTGGCCCGTTCGTCGACGCAGAAGAAGTACTTGCGGCGGGCGGTCATCTGGTGCTCGTCGAAAGCAATCAGGGTGACCCAGGTTTTGAAGCCGTCGGCGCTGCGGCCGGAGACGGCGAACGTCGTGCCGCTCTGGCTGACGAGCTGTGGGCCGGCGGCGTTGGGATCGAGCCGGTAGTCGGGGATGTCGAACGCGCTCAGGGCGTCGAGCGTGGTGCTGGTCTTGAGCTGGGTGTGGCGGTAGGGACCGGCCAGCCGGGTGTAGGCCAGCGGTTCGGCGCTGACATAGGGCAGGGCCGCGCAGCCGCAGAGCGCAAAAAGAGAGCCGGCGAGAGCCGCCAGACCAAACGATGCACGCCCGATCGTAACGCGGCGCTGCGACATCGTCCGTCCCGTGGCTCTCATACCGGCTCTCCGATCATCCCGGTCGCTGATAATCAATCATCAATGATCCGCAATCAATCCCTCACACCTCTTTGGCCTTGATCCACTTCATCATCTTTCGCAGCTTGCGGCCGACGGTCTCGACCTGGCTGCTGTGGTCCTTTTCGTACAGCGCGTTGAAATTCTTCAGCCCGGTCTGGTATTCGTTGACCCACTCCCGCGCGAAGGCGCCGCTGGTGATCTCGCCGAGGATCTTCTTCATCTCGGCGCGGGTCTGGTCGGTGATGACGCGCGGCCCGCGGCTGAGGTCGCCGTACTCGGCGGTGTTCGAGATGCTGTACCGCATGTAGCTCAGGCCGCCCTGGTAGATCAGATCGACGATCAGTTTCACTTCATGAACACACTCAAAGTAGGCGATCTCGGGCTGGTAGCCGGCGGCGACGAGGGTCTCGAAGCCGGCCTTGATCAGGGCGGACAGGCCGCCGCAGAGGACCACCTGCTCGCCGAACAGATCGGTCTCGGTCTCTTCCTTGTAGGTCGTCTCGAGGATGCCGGCGCGGGCGCCGCCGATCCCGTTGCCCCAAGCCAGCGCGATCTGCTTGGCGGTGCCCGTGGCGTCCTGCTGCACCGCGACCAGGCACGGCACGCCGCCGCCCTTCTCGTACTCGCTGCGGACCAGATGTCCCGGCCCCTTCGGCGCGATCATGACGACGTTGACGTCCTTCGGCGGCACGATGTACTTGAAGTGGATGTTGAACCCGTGGCAGAACCCGAGGGTCTGGCCAGCCTTGAGGTTTGGGGCGATCTGGCCGGCGTAGACCTTCGCCTGCACCTCGTCCGGCAGCGTCACGATGATCAGGGCCGCCCCTTTCATCGCGGTCTTGATGTCGCCCGGCTTGAAGCCGTGCTCGACCGCCAGCTTGTAGTTGTCCGTCCCCTCCAGCTCCGCGATCGCCACCTCGATCCCGCTGTCGCGAAGGTTCTGGCTGTGGGCATGACCCTGACTCCCATATCCGATGACTGCTACTCTCTTGCCTTGTAGCGGTGCGATCGGGGCTTGATCCTCGTAGTAAATCTTTGCTGCCATTGGACTTATCTCCTTTCTATCTCAAACATGCATTACGTGCGAATGTGCGAATACCGGAGTCCGACGGGTTTCGGCGGCTGATTATAAGCCCGCGCCGCCCCCGAGTAAACTCCCGCCTTGCCCCCCGGCCCAAGGTTTTTCCCGCCCCAAGCCCGTCGCTCGTGGCCCGTCGCCCGTCGCTCGTACCCCGTCGCCCGTCGCTCGGGCGGGGCGAGCCTGCCGCTCGACCCTGGTCCTGTGCACGCGAGAGACAGGATACGAGCAGAGCCTGCGCCGAGCGAAGTCGAGGGGAGATACGCCGCCCTCCGGCCGCCGCCTCGGCCTGCGGTCTCCCGCCAGCCGCCTTTTCGTTGCCCCCGCCGCCGGCAATGGCTACGATGATCGCATGGCGGATACGTCAGACCAATGGGCCGACCAGGCTCAGCACAATGAGAGGATCGAGGAACGGGCGATTAAGGCGGTCACCTGCCTGCGCCGCTTTGCCAGCGTTGCGGCCGCCTATCTGTTCGGCTCGCACGTCGAGGGCACCGCCGACCGCTGGAGCGACATCGATCTGGCGGTCTTCATTGAAGGTCTGGAGTCGTGGGACCTGCACGATCGCGCTCGCGTGGCCGTGGCGGTCCAGAAAGAGGCGGGCGACGACATCGAGCTGCACTTCTTCCCGGCCGGAACCCTTCAGCAGCGCGACGAAGCCGGCTTCGCCGCCTGGGTCCTCCACCACGGCGTCCGACTCTCCGCATAGCCGCCGCAAGGCAGCGTCCGTCCCCGCGAACCCTTCGCACCTTTCAGACCCTTCTCACCTCCTCACCCGGACGTGCCTCGTCGCTCGTCGCTCGGGGGAGCGTAGAAGCGTAGATGCGTTCGCCTCCGTGGACGTCCCCCTTTTTTCTGGTTCATCACGGAATTTGGGGAGGGGATAACAACAACGGCGGGTCTGCGGTATCTTGATGTTTGTATAAGGACGTCAAGATCGGCAGGAGGCCGCCGTTGTCGATGGAACAGATTACCGCATTGTTG
>Ga0208459_1000069_pt1 | contig 137641 bp, 134 predicted proteins | sample AD_UKC087_MetaG_FD_184433 | JGI IMG/M metagenome (GOLD analysis project Ga0208459, IMG submission 184433) | Active sludge microbial communities of municipal wastewater-treating anaerobic digesters from USA - AD_UKC087_MetaG (SPAdes) (version 2) | ecosystem: Engineered > Bioreactor > Anaerobic... | reverse complement strand
CCATGGGCGTCTTCTCAGACCGGACAAGCATGGACAGAATCCTGTTCGCTGTCTTCACCCACGAAAACTACAAACAGGGCATCAATACCCCCTTCATGCTTACTGACACAAATATCTAGACATGACCGGAGAAAGGCTTGGAGGATCGTGCGTTTACTTGTGGTACGGTTCTCCCCTGATAATGGTAAGGGCACGATAGACCTGTTCCAGGAGCATGACCCGGACAAGCTGATGGTTGAAAGTCATGCTCGACAGGGACAGGGACATGTCCGCATTCTCGATGACCGCGGGAGCGATACCCTCGGGCCCTCCCGTATAGAGGAAAAGGTGCTTGGTACCGGAGATCTGGTAGCGCTCCAGGAGCCTGGCAAAGCCTTCCGAGCTCAGGGTGCTGCCGTCAGGGACGAGGATGATGTGCCTGCCTTCCCTGGTCTGGGGCCGCAGCGTCTTGGGCTCGATGACCTCCACAGGGACATACCTCCTGATCCTCGTGAAATAGTCTTCCATTGATTCCCTGACAGGGCCCTGGTGTGTCTTTCCCGTGAAGCAGAAGACCAGTTTCATTTACCTGACTTTCCTCGCCTCGTACCACATGCCTTCAATGTCATAGTACTTTCTCAGATCAGCCTGGAAAATATGGATGACGACATCCACATAATCGAGCAGTACCCACCTGCCCTGTTCGACGCCCTCCCTGCCGAAGGGCTTTCCGTAAGTCTCTATCACGTGTTCTGCCATGGCCCTGATCTGCCGGTCGGACATGCCGGTACAGACGATGATGTGATCCGTGAAGGAACACACACCGCGCACGTCGAGCACCGAGACATCGGTGGCCTTCTTGTCTTCCAGGGCCGAAACCAGGGTGTCCCACTTGGGCTTCATCTATACGTAGATCCTCTCTTTTGTGATGTATGCACAAGCACTGTCGGTCACGAGGTAGCGTATGGAACCCCCATGCCTGCACAGTTCCCGTATCCGTGACGATGAGACTGCATAGGCGGTGACGTCGACGAACATGATCTCGTTGCCTGCGTCATTGACATATCCCCTGTCCGTCGGGCGGAATCGACCGGCCGCTCCACCGAGGACGTCGCCCAGAGACGGCCTCGGCACGTCGGGCCTCGACATGACCGCAAAATGCGCCAGGTCGAAGAGCCTCTCGGCCTGGTACCACGTGGAGATCTCGTTAAAGGCGTCCTGCCCCAAGATGAAAACCGGAATCGTGCCGAATACGCCCCGAAAGTGTTCGATGGTCCGTATGGAATAGGAGTTGCCGGGCCTGTCCACCTCGTAGGAAGAGACCTCGAAGAAGGGGTTGTCTCCGATGGACATCCTCACGATCTCGAGCCGTCTCGCCCCTTCCACGTCGTCGTCGAGTTCCTTGTGCGGCGGGATGCTGGACGGCACGAAGACCACCTTCTCGAGATCGAGGGCCTCTCTCACCTCTTCAGCGACACGCAGGTGCCCGACATGGACGGGGTTGAAGGTGCCTCCGAAGATACCCAGTCTCATTGCCTGATCTGTCCGTTCCCGAAGCAGACGAACTTCTGGATGGTGAGGTCCTCGATCCCCATGGGACCGTACGAGTGGATCTTCGAGGTGCTTATCCCCACCTCCGCGCCCAGGCCGAACTCGCCTCCGTCGGAGAACCGGGTGCTGGCATTGACGAGAACCGTGGATGAGTCCACCTGGTGAAGGAACTCCATGGCCCTGGTGTAGTTCTCCGTGATGATCGCCTCGGTGTGGTTTGACCCGTACTTCTCGATGTGGTCGATGGCCTCGTGGAGGTCTTCCACGATTTTTACCGCCAGGATCAGGTCGAGGAACTCGGCATACCAGTCGTCCTCGGTGGCCGGCCTGATGTCGGGGAGGTGTGCGCGGGTCTTGCTGCACCCCCTGAGCTCCACGCCGTTTTTGGTGAAGAGCTCGGCCATCTTCGGCAGGAAGATGCCTGCCACGGGGGAGTCGACGAGGAGCGTCTCCATGGCATTGCAAACGCCGGGGCGTTGAACCTTGGCGTTCAGGCAGATGCTGTAGGCCTTTTCGAGGTCGGCCTGCCGGTCCACGAAGATGTGACATACGCCCTTGTAGTGCTTGAGCACCGGGATAAGGGAGTTCTCGGAGACCGTCCTGATGAGCCCCTCGCCCCCCCTGGGTATGACCAGGTCGATGAGGTCCTCCAGGCGGAGCATGTCCATGATGGCCTGGCGGTCGGCGACAGGGATGAACCCGACGGCTTCCGGATCGATGCCCGTGCTCCTCAGGGACTCCCTGAGTATCTTCACGATGGCCGCATTGGAATGGATGGCCTCTGACCCCCCGCGCAGGATCACGGCGTTGCCCGATTTCAGGCACAGTGCAGCCGCGTCGGCCGTCACGTTGGGCCTGGACTCGTAGATGATGGCCACGACTCCCAGGGGTATGCGCATCCTTCCGACCACGAGACCGTTGGGCCTCCTGGCCATGCCCGTGATCCTGCCTACCGGGTCGGGGAGCTCGGCGATTTCCTCCATGCCACGGGCCATGCCCTCAATGACCTTTTCGCTGAGGGTGAGCCGGTCGATCATGGCGGGACTCAGACCGGTCGCGTGTGCCGTTTCGAGGTCCCTGGCGTTCTCTTCCTGGAGATACGTCGCATGATGCCTGAGGGTTTCTGCCATGTGCCTCAGGGACGTGTCCTTGGCCGCGCTGGAAAGCACCGCAAGCTTACGGGAGGCCTTTCTCGCAGCTTCGGCGATGTCCCTGATCATCTCGCTGGGCACTACAGGATCTCCTTCCGCAAGATCATGTTATTCCGGTGAACGACCTCTTCGTCGCAGTCATGGCTGAGGATCAGGGCAAGGTCCCTGGTGCTCGCACCCATGATCTTGATGACCTCCTCGGTGGTGAAGTTGCTCAGCCCCACTGCGATGGACTCTCCGTTTTTCTGGACGATCTCCACCGGGTCTCCCGGCATGAAACTGCCCGCCACGTCGACCACGCCGACGGGCAGGAGGCTCTTGCCCTTTGTCAGGACCATGGCGGCGGCCCCGTCGTCCACGACCACCTTGCCCTTGGGCCGCGACACGAAACCGAGCCAGTGGTCCTTCTGCGTGAGCATGGCCTTCTTCTTGGGGTGCACGAAGGTCCCGATCTCCCTTCCATCGAGGATGGAGCTGATCACCTGGGGTGTGTAGGCCGACGCGATGACGGTGGGCACTCCGAGCATGGAGGCGCGGTAGGCGGCCTCGAGCTTGGAGCTGATTCCGCCCCTTCCCAGGGCGTTGCACCCTTCACCGTATGCCTTGAGGTCCTTCGACCTGAGCTCGGGCATGTCGTGGATGATCGCCGCGTCGTCGTGGGCCTTGGGGTCCTTGGAATAGACCCCTTCTATGTCGGTGAGGATGATCAGGATGTGCGCCTCCACGAGCGGCATGATCATGGCGGCGAGCATGTCGTTGTCCGTGAACTGGATCTCCTCGACTGCCACGGTGTCGTTCTCGTTGATGATGGGTACGGCGCCCATCTCGAAGAGGGAGGTGAAGGTGTTGCGGATGTTCAGGTACCTGCGCCGGTCATCCAGGTCCTCCCGGGTGATGAGGATCTGGGCTGCGGTGTATCCGTACCGCCTGAAGGCATCGGTGTATGCCCGCATGAGGCTCCCCTGGCCGATGGCCGCAAGGGCCTGCTTCTTGGACAGCGCGGTCTTGCCGTCTTTCACCTTCATGATGGCCCTTCCCTCGGCGATGGCGCCCGATGACACGAGCGCGAACTCCCTGCCCCTGTCTCTCATGAGCGCGACGTCGTCGCAGAGCCTCTCGATGACACGGTTGTTAAGTCCGTGCCCGGTGCTGAGCACCTGGGATCCGATCTTTATGAGGACCCTCCTACACGTCTTCAGTCCCGCCCTCGTTCCTGACTTCATAGAGTTCCTTCACGATGTGGTCCAGTATTCCTTCGACCCCATGTCCGGTCAGGGCCGATACCGTGAAAAAAGGATACCCTGCACCCCTGGCAAAGGCAACAGCTTCTTTGGCACGTTCTTCGGCCCCGGGAAGGTCGCACTTGTTGAAAACCACGATCTGTTTCCTTTCAAGGAGCTCGGGCGAGTACTCTCTCAGCTCGCGCATGAGTACCTGCAGCTCGCGTGAGGCATCCCTGCCTGAATCGGGCGAGAGATCGACGAGGTACAAAAGGATGCGCGTGCGTTCAATGTGCCGCAGGAATCGCAGGCCGAGACCCACCCCCTCGTGGGCCCCCTCGATGATGCCCGGTATGTCCGCTACCACGAAATCGGCACCCTTGTGCCTCACCATGCCGAGATTGGGGACCAGGGTCGTGAAGGGGTAGTCCGCGATCTTGGGCCGGGCGCTGGAGATCTTCGAAATCAGTGTGGATTTTCCTGCGTTTGGGAACCCCACGAGACCCACGTCGGCCAGGAGTTTCAGCACCAGCTTGAAGGATCTTTCCTCTCCCTCAGTGCCGGGTTCACAGTTTTTCGGAGCCTGCCGGGTGGAGGTGACGAACCGGGCGTTTCCCCTGCCGCCCCTGCCGCCCCTGGCAGCGACCATGCGCTGCCCTGCCTGAACCAGGTCGGCGACGACCTCGCCGGACTCGAAGTCCCTGACCTGGGTGCCCACGGGCACATGGATGACAAGGTCTTCCCCCGACCTGCCGGTGCAGTTCTTGCCTTTGCCGTGCTGACCGCGCTGGGCCTTGTAGTGGGGATGGTACCGCTGGTCGAGAAGGGTGTGGTAGTGGGGACTCGCCTCGATGATGACGTCGCCGCCATTGCCCCCGTCGCCACCGTCAGGACCGCCCTTGGGGATGAACTTCTCTCTCCTGAACGAACAGCACCCGTTACCGCCGTTGCCTGCCTTGACGAAGATCCTGGACTCGTCAATGAAGTCCATAGGCTAGGCGGTAATGGATACGACTTTCACCTTCTTGCTGGTGCTTTCCTGCGTTTCGAACTTCACTACACCGTCCTTCAGGGCAAACAGGGTGTAGTCTCTCCCGCACCCCACGTTCTCGCCGGGATGGATCTTGGTGCCGCGCTGGCGCACGAGGATGCTCCCCGCCTTGACCTGCTGGCCAGCGAACCGCTTGACGCCCAGACGCTTGCCGGCAGTGTCCCTGCCGTTGCGCGATGTTCCGCCGGATTTCTTGTGTGCCATGGCTGAAAACGCCTCCTAATCTTTCGAGATCTTGGTGATGCGCACTTCGGTCAGGTACTGCCGGTGCCCCTGGGTCTTGCGGTATCTCTTCCGGCGCTTCATCTTGAACACGACGATCTTCTTGTCCCGGAACTGCCTGACAACCGAGGCGCTCACGCTGGCGCCCTTTACCGTGGGCGTCCCGATGGCATACTCGTCCCCGCCTATGAGCAGGACATTGTCGAAGGTGACCGCATCACCCTTTTCAGCCTCAATCTTCTCCACTCGGACGATGTCGCCCTCTTCAACCTTGTACTGCTTGCCGCCTGTCTTTATAACCGCATACATGGTGCACCTCGAACACATGGTTGTGCTTTAAGAATGGTGAGCTATTAATGAAATTGTCCGGGGTTGTCAAGGGAAAACGGCCTTCGACGAGATGTCGTGGTCCTTCACCGGGACAAAAAAAATGCCAGAAGAATCAGGTGTGGGGACGGTTGCGGAATGGTATGTCCCTTCTTCTGGCATCAAAAAGGAGGTTTCAGTTAAGAACTTGTTTTCTCGAGTATTGCCTCTTCCTTCCTTTGCTTCTTTTCTGGCCCCTGTAAGCTTTCCTCTGACGGTCCGGCCCCCATGTCGCGTGTGGTGTCACCCCTCGTGCTGCGGGGCCGGCTCTTTCCGTTGTCATTCATATTGCGAGATCTGTGCCAGTGGCTGAAATCATTTATCTTGCTGATATCACTATCTTTATGCATCACCAGCTCAGGGTCTGTGGTGTCTTCACCAAAACCGGGGGGTGCTGGCTATGGCATCACGACCATACCGTATGGTCTGGCGCCCTGTCATATCTTGAGCTTGATCTTGAACCTGTTTGCCTTTGTCTGCTCCTGGTTGACCATGTCGGTCACCTGGCCCAGCCCGAAGACCCTGGTGCCCTTCTCCCCCTTGTCCGCCCCGGCATCGTCCCGACATTGAGGACAGAAATACCGTATGCTCACCTCTTTTCCGGGTGAACGCCATATCTCAATGCTCCGGCACTTCTTGCACAGCGGTCTCTGACATCCATCGCACTCGATGACCGCCTCACGCTCATTGCATATGCTGCACATGCTGCCGTTTCTCTTCTCCGGGTTCACTCGCATACCTTGCAGACTGGAATGTTCAGGGTGATTGCGAATGCCATGCCATCTCCCGGGAATCATTTTTCATTCGTGATATCATCTTATTGGGCATTCACACGCCACCCTTGCAAAGGGTTCCGTAACCCGAAACCCTTATGCCTTTTCACCATAGTGTGGTGCGAGGGCCATAATTGACAAGTCATCGTAAATCCTCTAACACATCTCATGCAGCACATTCAGACATCGCGTGAGGGTCATGCATCCATGGATTTCTTTTTCAACCCCCGGGGCATAGCGGTCATCGGCGCCAGCGACAATCAGGCAAAGGGCGGGTTCCATCTTTTCAGGAACACGCTCCACAGCTACAGGGGAGATGTCTTCCCCGTCAATGCACGGCTGTCCTCCATCTTGGACAGACCCTGCTATCCCGACGTGTCGTCCATCCCGACCGACTTCGACCTGGCCCTGTTCTTCGTGCCTGCGCCCTCACTGCCGAGGACCATCGAGGAGTGCGCGGCCAAAAAGGTCAAGGGCATCGTCATTGAGTCGGCGGGCTTCGCCGAGGTCGGCCCTAAAGGCAGGAGGCTCCAGGAGCAATGCGTCTCCCTGGCGAGAAGGCATGGCATCCGGCTCTGGGGTCCCAACTGCATGGGGCTCCTGGATGCTCACAGCGGACACGTGTTTTCCTTCATGTACACCGATGCCTGGAAAAAGCTGCTCAAGCCGGGCGATGTGTCCATGATCGTCCAGAGCGGCATGCTCTCCGCCGGATTCCTCATGATGATCCTGGAGCGGGGAGGCCTGAACATCAGCAAGATGTGCTCCATCGGCAACAAGTGCGACGTACACGAGACCGAGCTTCTCGAGTACTTCATCAACGACCCCACGTCAGAGGCAATCGGCCTCTATGCCGAGTCCATAGTCGAGCCCAGGAGGTTCCTCCGCCTTGCGTCGGACACGGACAAGCCCATCGTGCTGCTCAAGGGCGGCCGCAGTCCGGGTGGTGCCAGGGCTGCCATGAGCCACACCGCGAGCATGGCTTCGGACCACGCCATCATGCGTTCCGCCATAAGGCAGTCCGGCATCATCGAGGCGACGGACATGAACGAGCTCATGGACCTGCTCAGGGGCTTTTCCACGTCACGGAGCTGCCGTATCCACCACGATGCCGGCACCGCGGTGATCACCTTTTCCGGCGGCGGGGGCATCGTGACCTCGGACCTGCTGCATGATGCCGGCCTGTCCCTGGCGGAACTGCGCCCGGAGACCCTGAAGTCGCTCAAGGCCGTCTACCCTCCCTGGATGGACCCCTCCAATCCTGCGGACATATGGCCCGCCATCGAGTACAGCGGTGTCCAGAAAGTCTATACGGAGGTCAGCGAGGCGATCATGCATGACCCGGCCGTGGATTCGGTGGTCGTCCACATTTTCACCAACATGGCCGACCGCGCCATGTTCTCGGACATGGCCAGGCTCAAGAACGAGCTCGGCAAGCCCGTGGTTGCCTGGCTCGCCGGTATGGGCGACGGGATGAGGTCGTTCAGGTCGGAACTCGAGGAGCTGGGCATCCCTGCCTATGACGAGATGCACCGTTGCGTCTCCGTGCTCGCGGCCATCAAGGAGCACAACCGGAAGCGGGGCAGCGTTCACTGTAGAGAGTGAGAGGTGACACATGAACCTCCCCGAAGGCGCTGCAGTGCATTTCGCCCCTACCTGATCGCCGGATAGCTGCTCTCGAGGCCCACGGACGGGGCGATGTAGTGGCACCCGATGGAGGTGCGGTTTCTCAGGGCCGCCTCTGCCACCATGATGGCCGAAGCCGTCCCCTGGAAGAGGCTGATGATGTCCTTGGACACCGGGGTCTCCTTGTAGAACTCCTCGATCCTGAGGTACATGTGCCGCATGTCCTCGATGGCACGCTTGAGCCGGGGCGGGGTACGCACGATGCCCACGTAGTTCCACATGGTGTTCTTGATGGCCATCCAGTCCTGGGCGATGAGCGCAGGGTCCTCGTTCTCCATGCTGCCTGTGGGGATCCAGTCCCGGGCCGATCCAAGGACCCTGGGGGGTACGGTCTTCCCCCCGTTGATCCGTTCCGTGATGTCGACCGCCGCATAGTAGCCCCAGGTGAGACCCTCGAGCAGCGACGTCGAGGCCAGCCGGTTGGCGCCGTGGAGTCCGGTGCACGAGACCTCCCCGACGGCGTGGAGACCCTTCAGGGACGTGCGTCCCCGGATGTCCACGTGGACCCCGCCGCAGAAGTAGTGTGCCGCCGGCACCACCGGCACCGGCTCCCTCGTGATATCGATGCCGGCTTCCCTGCAGGTTGCGCAGATGGTGGGGAACCTCTTCGGTATATCCTCGTCCACAAAGCCCGCGATGTCCAGGAGGACGTGGTCTTCTGAATAGTGGATCATCTCCTCCCAGATGGCGCGCGCCACTTCGTCACGCGGCGCCAGATCCCTGAGTTCGGGGTTGTAGCGCTCCATGAAGTACTCGCCGCGGAGATTCCTGAGCCTCGCACCCTCGCCGCGCACCGCCTCGGATATGAGGAATCTCCGTGCCCCCGGGATGTAGAGCGTGGTGGGGTGGAACTGCATGAACTCCATGTTGATCATACGTGCCCCTGCCCGCTGGGCCATGACCATACCGTCGCCCACCGTACCCTTCTCGTTGGTGGTGTGGAGGTAGATGTCCCCCAGTCCGCCCGTGGCAAGCACGGTGTACTGGGCAAGAATGGGTATCACCTCTTTCTTCCTGTTCAGGAACACATATGCACCCAGGCACCGGTTGTCGAGCTGGTAGGATGCCTGGATGTCATTGGAATGGTGGTGGAGCGTGATGAGGTCGATGGCAGTGGCCTCGGTGAGGACCTCAACGTTCGGGTGCCCCTTCACCGCCCTGATGAGGGCCTTCTCGATGACCTCGCCCGTGTTGTCGGCCGAGTAGAGGATACGGTTCACCGAGTGCGCGCCCTCGCGGGTGAGGTCGAAATCCTCGTCCTGGGCACCGGTGAGGTGGGTGAAGTCCACCTTGAGGTCATCGATGAGCACCTCCTTGACCACATCCGGGCCCTTCTCAGCGAGGAATTCCACGGCCTCCGCCGAGTTGATGCCCCTGCCCGCCCGTATTATGTCCGCCACGAGCATCTCGACCGTGTCGCCGTTGCCCCGGTACACGATGCCGCCCTGGGCCCGGTTCGTGTTGGTGGCGAATATGTCCGACCGCTTGGTGATGAGACAGACCCGTATGCCCATCCTGGCAGCCATGAGGGCGCACGTGGCACCGGCAATGCCCGTACCGATGACGAGGCATTCGGCCTCCTTGCGAGGGGTTCCCATGACTATATCCTCAGCATGGCGGTCAGAGCCCTGCTCGCATCCTCTGCGATGCCCTTCGGGACGACCACCCGTCTTTCGGTCCCACCGACCCCCATGAGCGTCTCGGCCAGCTTCGTCAGGGTGATCTTTGCCATGTCTGCGCAGTATACCTCTTTGAGCGGCAGGATCTCAACACGTCCGGCACTCTTGAGGGCCGCGCGGTACACCATGTTCGCCTCGGTGCCCACGGCGAGCCTTTCGCCGTCGGGCAGCGACTCGATGGCCGAGAGTATCTGGGAGGTCGATCCTGCCTCCCCCGCAACCTTGACCGTGCCCGGGTCGGTCTCGGGGTGCACCATGACGCGGATGCCCGGGTATCGAGACCTGACTAGCCGCACGTCGTCCACCGTAAACTGCGGGCAGTGCACGGGACACCAGCCCTTCCACAGGACTATGCGGGCCTTCCGGACCTCCGCCTCGGCCAGCCCGCCGTCTGCCCTCTCGCTGTCCCACAGCGCGATCTCGTCCTCGGGGATGCCCAGGGCCCTGGCCGTGTTCCTCCCCAGATTCATGTCGGGCATGAACAGGACCTTCCGCCCCTTCTCCAGTGCCCATGTCATGACCCTGCCCGCATTGGCCGAGGTGCACACCGCACCGCCCCGGACACCGCAGAAGGCCTTGAGTGCGGCCGATGAGTTCACGTAGGTGACCGGTACCACCGATGGCTCAAAGGCGGTGAGTGCGACCCACGCCCTGCCCGCGAGTTCCACCGGCGCCATGTCCGCCAGCGGGCATCCCGCTTTCCGGTCCGGTATGTACACCTGCCTGGATGGGGCCAGGATAGCGGCCGTCTCCGCCATGAAGAACACGCCGCAGAACACTATGTATTCCGCCCTGTCAACCTGCGCGGCCGCTCGGGCGAGCTCCAGGGAATCTCCCGTGAAGTCGGCGAACTCGACGATTTCATCCTTCTGATAGTGGTGTCCCAGTATGACGAGACGGTCTCCCAGTTCCTGCTTCCTGCCTGCAATGATCGCACGCGCCTCCTGATCCGTCATCGCGCCTCCTCGATGATCATGGAAATGTCGAGCGCCCTCACGGAATGGGTGATCTCGCCTGCGGAGATATAGTCGACCCCGGTCAGCGCCACGTCCCGCACGGTCTCCAGCGTGATCCCGCCCGAGGCCTCCAGGGGAACCCGGCCTGCCACCAGCGCCACTGCCCGACGCATCATGTCGAGGCTGAAGTTGTCCAGCATGATGCGGTCCACCTTCAATTCCAGCAGTGTCCTGACATCGTCGATGGTCCTGGCCTCTACCTCCACGGGTATACCGGGGCATGTCCGTCTCACCCTGGCCACCGCCTCGGGCATTGACCCCGCCGCATCGATATGGTTGTCCTTGATGAGGGCCATGTCGAAAAGGCCCATGCGGTGGTTCTGCCCCCCACCGCACCGAACGGCGGCCTTGTCGAGGAGGCGCTGTCCCGGCGCGGTCTTCCGGGTATCGAGGATCCTCGCCTGGGTCTCTTGGAGCCTGTGAACGTATTGGGCCGTCATGGTGGCGATGCCGGACATGCGCTGGAGAAAATTGAGCGCCACCCGTTCTGCCTTGAGGATGCCCCGGGCAGGTCCCGTGACAACGGCTATCCGTTGCCCCGGGCTCACCGCGTCGCCGTCCTTGACGTCAAAGGTACACACGATGGCCGGGTCCGTGATGAAGAAGACGCCCGCTGCAACGTCCAGGCCTGCGATCACACCGTGTTCCTTTGCCTTCATGACCGCATCGAGCGTCGCTTCCGCCGGGAAGATCGCCTCGGTGGTTATGTCCGGGCCGTCCTCTTCCAGGGCAAGACGGATGATATCATCGATGAGCCTGTGTGTATGCACTGCAGAAATCCCCCATGAGATCATGTATTATCAGATTTGCCCGGTTGAGCTCATCCTTATTCTTGAAAAAAGACGACAGGCTCGCAAATATGGCATCGTAGGGCGACGGTTCGGCGCCGAGAAATTGATAATCGATGCGGGCGATGTCGTACTCCTCGCCGACAAAGTAGTATTTCCCGAATCGCGGTCGGCTGGTATCCCTGAACGGCCAGGAGGACTTGAGCTCGAAGTAGCGGCTGACGATGTCCAGGAGGTCTCTTCGATGCTCGATAATGCCTGCGTCCAGTGCATCGCCGAGGGTGTTCTGCACGATGGAGAAAAAGGTCTTCACGAAATCGATGTCTGTGACCACTGCGCCGTAGAGGTACCAGTCGTCAAGGGCGGCCAGGAGGATCTTGACCTCGTGGCTCTCGAGCTTCTGGTAGCTGGGACAGAAGTGGCCTTCACATATATCCCTCCCGTAGAAGCTCGCGGTTCGCAGGTCGTTCCCTCCGTTGCCAAGGGGATGGAGCAGGCATCCCACCTTCCGGCGCCCCTCGTCGAGAAACCCCACGAACTCGCAGGTGTAGATGGTGGCATAGATACGCTTGGCGTTCTCCCGGTGACGGATCACCTCCCGGTAATCCTCTATGGACATCCTGTTCTCCCGCACGCGGTCGAAGAGCCTTGTGCGGAAGAGGAATCGACCCGCAAGGGCATCCCGCGTGTTCTCCACGTAGTTGTAGATTCCGCAGCATGCTGCGCAGGACTTGGCCCCGTCGGGCTGGCAGAGGTGGATGTCGGTCATTGCTGGAGGCTGGTCATCATCTGATGGAGATGATCACGTCGACCCCGTCGACCCCGATGGTGTAGCTGACGTCCCCGTGCTGAAACCTGTAGAGTTCTCCGCAGTCCTCTCCGGCCTCGAACGCCCCCTGGCCGATGAGGTCGTCAAGGAGGCTGTGCAGCGCAGTGAATGCGATGTCTTCCTCGACGATGATGTTGTACATCCGCTGCCGGTGGAGAAAGGGTATCTTCTCGATCATAGGGGGGTAGTGTTAGCACATTCCTGCGGATCAATGAAGACGAAAGAGAAGACATCCCGGGGCAGACTCCTTGCCGCCGAGATCGTCGGCATGCCTACCCGGCCTCTTCTCCAACGATCTTCTTCGTAACAGATGAGACGACCGCGAGCACGAACCCCGCGATGGCAGGGGCATGCAACCCTGGAGGGAAACGCCTGTCCGATGCGGCAGTCGAGATGAAACAACTATCATCATCACAGTATCCGTCACAATCATCATGACAGCAGTCTGACCCGTAATCGTAGAATAAGGTCCGGGTGGCATCCTGATATTCCGTTCGAGGGTCGTCCTGCACGTCGTTATCCAGTTCTCTGTATGGTCTGCCGGCCGTGTCGTAGTAGTACAGGGAGATGTAATCGATCAGGCCGTCGTCATCGTAATCCTCCTCCTGGCTCTCTACCCTTCCTGATTCATCGTAGGAGTAGAAGGTCGTCTGATCATCCCACGCGGGGTCGCTGGAGTAATGGTCCCCCCGTACCACCCTCCCCGATCGATCATAGCTGTATTCAGTCACCTCGTCCGGCGTTCCATCGAGGTCGTAGTCGATCTCCCTCTGCACCAATCTCCCGGCGTAATACGAATAGTACACGGCCTCATCAACTTCATTGTCGGCGTCGAAATCCATGCGCAATCGGAACAGCATGTCGTTTGAGTTGTAGTCATAATAATAGACCTCGTCTATCGTGCCGTCGTCATGGTAATCCCACTCCTCATATTCGAGCCTCCCGTATGCATTGTAATACAAGTCCTGGTAATGCGTATCATGCGGGGTATCCCATCTCTTCCAGAGCAGCCGACCCCGGTCGTCGTAGTGGCTGTAGACGATTTCGTCCAGGGAGCCGTCATTGTCCAGATCCGTTTCTACGTGCGACCATCCCCACTGCGCCTCCATTGCGATCCTCTGGTCAGGCGTCACGGCCGGGAACCAGGCCGTCAGGAACAACGACGACAAGGTCAACAGAGCAAATCCGATCATCTTCTGCATAGTGCCCCTCGCTTTGCACGGGTTCGATGCGGTCTCGACGCTTACTGACGGCGATATCGCCTGACCTCGGGTCTCTGCTGGTACTGCTGCTGTCTCTGATGCCTCATTTCCTGTCGCTGCTGGTGCGGCCGTGGCTTGTAGCTGTGTACGCCCCATGGTCCCTGCCGCTCCCACTGTCGATTGTCGTGCCAGTCCCTCCAGTTCTGCTGAAGGTGTCCGTGGGGGATCCTCACATAGTTCCACCGGTGGCCGTACCAGGACCGGTCTCTGTAGTATCTTCTCCAATGCGGGTCTACATCGTAATAGAATTTCGGAATATACCGGTAGTGGACCCAGCCCCGGTCATAATAGCGCGAGCAGAACCACCTGCCATCCCATGGACGCCACCACCATCCGTTCCAGAAAAACAGATCGATATCTATGTCGGGGACAACGTACACGTCGTAGGTATCGGGCAGCACGACCATTTCCGGGGGACCCTCAAACACGATGGGGGGTAAAGAGATACCTATATCTATATCGGTATCTGCCGTTGCCGGTAGCGGGACAAAGACGATCACCGCCGAGAGAACTGTGCCCAGAAGCAGTCTATTCATAGCCCCTCCCCATCCTTGTCTGTTGTCATCTATGACGAGTGGGATGTCTGGATTGTCTACATCGGGAAGGAAAACGGCGCGGTTTTTCTGTCAAGGGGGGACACCTCTCGGACGCGAGGCTTCACCCGTCGATCCGGTCATCCCGAATCGCCCGCCCCCCATGGTCTCCACGACCGGTCAGACGAAGATCTGCTGGAGTATGAAGCTCACCACCGAGAAGACGAGGCTGAAGAGAATCGCCCACCAGATGTTCACGACCGAAAAACCGCTCACGAGAACGCTTGCCAGGAGGACGAGAAGCCCGTTCAGAATGAAGATGAAGAGCCCCAGTGTAATTACCGTCAGGGGAATGGTCAGCACGAGCAATATGGGGCGCAGCACCGCATTGATGAGCCCGAGCACCAGTGCCGCGAGAAGCGCCGTGCCGAATCCCTGGATCGAGACACCGGGAAGCACATAGGCGGTGATGATGATAGCCACAGTCATTAGGAGCCACTTGACGAGTATCCCCATGGAACCCCCCCGTACCAGTATTTTCTTTCTTTACCGGAACACCATACCAAGTATGGAGAATTCATGCACATAAAATTCGGGAGGGCATGTGCTGCCCTCCCCGATGATCTCATTCATGGTGTGTTCTCTCGTTGAACAATAGGAGGAATCACCCCCCTGGAAGCATACCGTGTGCCAGCTGGGTCATCAGTGATTTCATGTGGATACCTGATGTAACTGTGGTATTTCCGACACAGGCCTGTCAAGGCCACGTGATCGTGGGGATCGAAGCAAAGAAGATGACCTTCAGCCACGATTGAGCAAGGGGATAATTCCAGGGGACCGCTGGCAGGATAGAATTGCACGCCTGCCTGTGCTTCGCATGGTCCCGCTCCCTCGCTGAAAGCGGCCCCGGTTCAAGGCCATGAACTCATCCGGAAAGCCGTTCGTCCGCCGGGGCCCGGCTCATCACCGGACCTTCTGTGCAGCCCTTGGGGCGAGGTGGGTTATTTCTTCTTGGGTTTTATAGAGGCAGCGAGATCAAGGCACTCGTACGAAAACTTCCTCGCAACGATTTCATTCCTGTCGTTGTCGTACCAGACACAGCTGAGCGTACCGTCGGAATCGACATTCTCGACCGTCATGGCAGGGCTTCCGCTCTTCAACTTCACGACATCGCCTTTCTTGATTTCTCCCATAGTATGCTCCCTTTCTAATGATATCTCCCTCGTATCCGCCAAGGCACCGGTGGAGTATATCCAGATCGAGGGCTTAAAGCAACAAGCTGTTCGGTGCTGGCTGCCCCGGATCGCATGCCCTGCTTTCGAGCAGTATCCTTCCTTATCCCATTCAATTCGATCAACAGCTCGCTTCTTTTGTGTTAGAATGCCCACATCATTTCATTTCAATGACAAGGAGGGAAGCTGCCCATGGCAGATGCGAGGAACCACCTGCACGACCGCCTCAGGGTCCTGGCCCAGAACCTCTGGTGGACATGGCACCCGGAGGTCATCAACCTGTTCACCGATCTGGACCCGCACCTGTGGCGCGAGGTCGAACACAACCCCATCGCCTTCCTGAACCAGATAACACCCGAACAGGTGGAGGAACGCGCCGCCGAACTGGTACTCCACAGCCGCATCAACCACGCGTTCCGCCGACTCAACGAGTACATGGAGAACGAGAGGACCTGGGGCGCCATTCACTGCGGGAACGTGAACAACCGGCCCGTTGTCTACTTCTCGGCCGAATTCGGCCTGCACGAGTCTCTGCCTGTGTACTCGGGAGGCCTGGGCATCCTGGCCGGCGACCACCTCAAGAGCGCCTCCGACCTCGGCATCCCCCTCATCGGGATCGGCCTCCTCTACCAGCAGGGCTATTTCAACCAGAGGCTGAACCATGACGGCTGGCAGGAGGAGGACTACGTCGACCTCGACATAGCCCGGCTCCCCTTCAAACCTGTCCTGGACCAGCAGGGTGAGCATCTTGTCGTCCGGATCGACACGAAGACCACCCCCCTGCATGCCCGGGTGTGGCAGCTCCAGGTAGGGCGCGTGAGGCTCATGCTGCTCGATTCCAACGTTCAGGCCAACTCCGCCGAAGACCGGGAGCTCACGAACCGTCTCTACGGAGGAGACAACAGGCTGCGCATCCGCCAGGAGGTATTGCTGGGAATCGGTGGAGCCCGTATACTCCAGGCACTGAACATCCACCCGGGCGTGCTGCACCTCAACGAGGGGCACAGCTCGTTTGCCATCCTCGAGGAGATCCGCCGTATCATGGAATACGACCAGATCCCGTTTCACCGGGCACTGCGCCGTGTCTCTCTCTATACCGTCTTCACCACGCATACACCGGTGGCGGCAGGGCATGACCGTTTCGCTGCGGATCTCATAGAGGACCATCTCGGCATCTTCCGTGAGAAGCTGGGACTGTCCCACGATGAGTTCATGGCCCTGGGCCGCGTGAACCCGGACAACCACACCGAAACCTTCTGCATGACCGTCCTCGCCATCAAGGGGTCCCGTCGGGCCAACGGCGTTTCCGCCATCCACGGGACCGTGAGCCGACTCATGTGGAAGGACCTGTGGCCCGGCAGGCCGGAGGTGGAAGTGCCCATCGGCCACATCACCAATGGCGTGCATGTCCTGTCCTGGCTTGCCCCGCAGATGTACCAGCTCTTCGAGACCCGCCTCGGGCAGAACTGGGCAACGCGCATGGTTCACCCGGACGTGTGGGAAAGGGTCGACGACATCGACGACGGCGAGCTGTGGGAGACGCACCAGTATCTGAAGATGCGCCTCATCCGCTTTGTCAGGCGCCGCCTGCGGATTCAGTCGGAACGACTGGGCCAGAAGGACCTGCTCAGGCAGATCGACCATATCCTCGATCCCGACGTGCTCACCATAGGCTGCGCCAGAAGGTTCGCCACGTACAAGCGGGGAGACCTGATCATATCTCAGCTCGACCGCATGACCAAGCTGATCAACGACGCCCGACGCCCCATCCAGATCATCTTCGCAGGCAAGGCGCATCCCCGCGACGATGACGGCAAGAGGCTACTCCAGCGGATCGCGCAGCTGAGCTACAGCAGACAGCACCGCAGCAGCATCGTGTTCGTCGAAAACTACGACTACAACGTGGCGCGTCACCTCGTCCAGGGCGTGGACGTCTGGCTGAACACCCCCCGTCGCCCCCTCGAGGCGTGCGGGACCAGCGGGCAGAAAGTGGTCCTCAACGGCGGCCTCAACCTTTCCGTCCTGGATGGATGGTGGAACGAGGCATACGACGGCAGGAACGGCTTCGCCATCGGCCATGGCGGCATGCACAACGACCTGTCCGTGCAGAACCAGCGCGATGCGGACTACCTCTACGAAACCCTGGAGAAGGAAGTGATCCCGATGTACTACCAGCGCGACATGAGCGGCACGCCCACCGAGTGGGTCAGGCGCATGAAGCACGGCATCAAGAGCATGGGCTGGCGCTTCATCGCAGACCGGATGGTGAAGGACTACGCCCAGCGCTTCTACCTGCCCGCTGCCAGTGCGACTTCGGCAGAGACCTGACGGTCGGGGTCATACCGGTGTGTCACTCCTGCTGCTCGGTGCTCGTGACGCGTCTGTTGAAGGCGTTCATGGCCCGGGTCACCTCGCCCCTGACGCACAGCTCCACCGCAGAGGCGGCCTTCTCTATCTGCTCGACAAGTCCTTCCCGGTCGACGGGGGGAATGTCCTCGAGCACGTAGTCGCTGGGATCCATGTCCCCGGGGGGTCTGCCGATGCCGAAGCGGACACGGAGGAACTCGCCCGTGCCCAGGGCGCCCCGAATGGATTCCAGCCCCTTGTGGCCACCGGTTCCACCGCTCTTCTTGATGCGTACCTGCCCGAACGGTATGTCCATGTCGTCGTGGATGACGACGAGGTCCTCAGCGTCGACATGCAGCATCCTCAACGGCGCCCCGCTGAGGTTCATGAAGGTCTGCGGCTTTGCCAGCGTCGTTTCCACCCCGGCAACCCTGCCCGAGCCGCAGAGCACGTCGACCTTCATCCTCTTCACGGAAATGCCCCACTTCCGTGCGATGTGATCCACCACCATGAATCCCACGTTGTGCCTGTTGCGCTCGTATCTTCCGCCCGGGTTTCCCAGGCCGTATATCAGTTTCATCGCATCCCCATGCATTCCGGCAGAGACTCGGATCACCAGTATCTTTGAAGCTCTCGTGAACTCCTGTCAACAGGGAATTCAGGCCCGCTTTGCCTGTCATCCCGTTCATGGTATCATCGTGTCATGGCACTGACCGAGGCCATGATAAGAACCCTCCCCAGGAAAACGGGCGTCTACATCCTGCGCGACGCCGCGGAGCGGATCGTCTACATAGGCAAGGCCAGGAACTTGAGGGCACGCCTGAGATCCTACCTCCACCAGGACGACCGCATCCAGACCCCCCGGATCGTCGGGGACACGCAGAGGATCGACTTCATCCTCACGCGCAGCGAGGCCGATGCCCTGCTGCTCGAGAACCAGATGATCAAGGCCCACAAGCCCCGGTACAACATCGACCTCAAGGACGACAAGACCTATGTCAGGATCAAGATCACCGCATCGGCCGAATGGCCTTCCATCAGCGTCACCCGCAGGGTCGTCTCCGATGGCTCCCGTTATTTCGGCCCCTACTCCTCCGCCCAGGCCACCCGCAGGACGCTCTCTGCCATAGGCCGCATCTTCCCGGTCAGGCGCTGCAAGGATACCGAGTTCGCCAACCGCACGAGGCCGTGCATCTTCCATTCCATCGGGTTGTGCCTGGCACCGTGCGTGTACAGGCACGTCAGGAACGACTACGACCAGGCCGTCCGCGACCTCGTAGCGTTCCTCGAAGGCCGGGACAGGGACCTGGTCAGGACCCTGCACGAACGCATGGAGCGGGCTTCCGAACTGCTCGATTTCGAGAAGGCGGCGAAGATCAGGGACCAGATCGATGCCATCAGGTCAACCCTGGTGCCCCAGGTGGTGGTGGGTCATGCCAGGGGCGACAGCCATGTCTTCGCCACGTTCGGTGCCCGGGATCGGGTGGAGGTGGCGGTCCTGCAGGTAGAGAAGGGAACGCTGACCGACAGCCACAGCATCTCGGTCAAGCCGGCGGCCGAGGAGGACCTCATGACTGCGGTGATACTCCAGTTCTACCTCGGCGGCAACGAGATACCCGGGTCGATTCTCGTGGAAACGATTCCCGAAGACCGCGGGATGCTCGAAGAGGTGCTGGGCAGGCTCAGGGGATCCCGGGTGAGGATCTCGAGACCCATGCGCGGGAAGCCCCTCCAGTGGATGGCCATGGCCCTTGACAACGCACGCACCCATGCCCAGGGCTCGGATTCCTCGTCGCTCGAAGAGATCGCCAGGGCGTTTCACCTGTGGGCCATACCCTACCGCATGGAGTGTTACGACATATCCACCCTCCAGGGTGGTTCGTCGGCGGCATCACGGGTGGTCTTCATTGCAGGCGAGCCCGACAAGTCATTGTACCGCCACTACCGTATCCGAACCGTTCAAGGCCAGGACGATTTCGCCATGCTCAAGGAGGTGTTCGAGCGCAGGCTGAAGGGCGACGAGACCCGGCCGGACCTCATCGTCATCGACGGCGGCAAGGGCCAGCTGAACATGTTTCTCAGGGCGCTGGAGGAACTCGGCCGGCCGAGGATCCCGGTGGCCGCCATGGCCAAGGCACGGCGGGGTACGGTGGACCGCTTCTTCCTGCCGGGCAGGAAGGACGCGATCAGGCTCCCGGAACGGAGCGCAAGCCTGCGCACCCTCCAGCGCCTCCGCGACGAGGCGCACCGTTTCGCCTTGAAATATCACCGGCAGCTGCGCTCGGGCACTTCGGCATCATCATTCGAGGACATCCCCGGCATCGGGAAGAAGAAGGCGAAAACCCTGCTCCGGTTCACCGCCGGCATGAAAGATCCCTCGACGATCAGCGCCGCGGACCTGCAGAAGGTCCCGGGATTGAACCGGAAGGACATCGAGAACATACTCGCCCGCCTGGCCGGGCAGGCATGAACCCGCGGCGGAGCTGAACGGTCCGGGACCGCCCCTATTTCTCGAAGTAGGGATAGCCTCTGAGCCCTTCCTCGTACATCCTCATGATCTCCCTTCGTTCAAGGGGTGTGATGAGGTTGTCTTCGATGGCCTGTTCCGCTATGGCCCTGAACTGCTTGGTCATGGCCTTCGGTTCGTACTCGACGTAGGACAGGACGTCGGCCACGGTGTCCCCTTCGATCTCCCTGACGAAGCTGTAGCTCCCGTCCTTGTGCACGCGGATGCTCACCACGTTGGTGTCTCCGAGAAGATTGTGGAGGTCTCCGAGGGTCTCCTGGTACGCCCCGACCAGGAACACTCCCAGGTAGTAGTCCTGGCTGTCGTTGACCGCATGGAGCATGAGGGCGCGCCTGAACCCCTGCTTGTCGATGAACCGGTCGATCTTCCCGTCCGAGTCGCAGGTGATGTCCGCAAGGATAGCGTTTCTCTTCGGCATCTCGTTCAGACGGTGAACCGGCATGACCGGAAAGAGGTGCCCGATGGCCCAGGAATCCGGCAGGGACTGGAACACGCTGAAATTGGCGTAATAGGTATCGCACAGGGCGGTATCGATGTCCACGAGGTCCTTGGGAATGAACTTCAGCTCCTTGACCTTCTCGCTTATGGAACGGATGATGTTCCAGAATATCCTGTCACCCAGGGCACGCTGCCTCATGGTGAGGTCGCCGATCTTGAACATCTGTCGCACTTCGTCCCGGTAATACAGCGCGTCGTTGTAGCATTCCTGGAGATTCCTGACCGTGAGCGACCTGTGAACCTCAAGCAGGTTGCAGATGATGTCCGGTGTGCCGTCCGGCAAATCTTCGGGCACCGGGTCCGTGTCGATGGAACTGGTCTCGAAGATGTTGAACAGCAGCACGGAGTAATACGCCACCGTCGCCCTGCCCGACTCGGTGATGATGGTGGGGGGGCGGGCGATCCTGTGTTCGCTCAGGATCTCCATTATGGCCTCTATGACGTCGGCGCAGTACTCGTCCAGGGTGTAGTTGCGCGAGTTCATGTAGTTGGTGTGGGACCCGTCATAGTCCACGGCAAGGCCACCGCCCAGGTCGAAATAACCCATGGCCGCTCCTTCGAGCACGAGCCCGGCGTACACGCGGCAGGCTTCCTGGATGGAGGCCCTTATGTCACGGATATTGGGAATCTGGGACCCCAGGTGATAATGGAGGAGCTGGAGGCGGTCCAGCATGCCCAACCCCTTGAGTTTCTCGATGGATTCGATGATCTGGGAGATGGTCAGGCCGAAGATGCTCCTGTCGCCGCCGGATTCGGTCCAGTGACCGCCGGCCTGAGTTGACAGCTTCAGACGGACACCCAGGAGAGGCTTGATGCCAAGCGTCTTCGACCGTTCGAGGATCAGGTCCAGCTCACCCGGCATCTCCAGGACGAAGAAACACTTGAATCCCATCTTGCAGGCATACAGCCCCAGATCGATGAATTCCCGGTCCTTGTAGCCGTTGCAGATCAGGCAGGCCTCCTTGTCATCGAAAAAGGAAAGGGCAGCGATCAGCTCGGACTTGCTCCCGGCCTCGAGACCGTGATGATAGACCTTTCCGATGCGGGTGATGGCTTCTATGACCTGTTTCTGCTGGTTCACCTTGATGGGGTAGACCCCCCTGTATTCCCCCTTGTAGTCGAACCGTGCGATGGCCGAGCGGAAACTCTCGTGCAGCTGGATGATCTGGGAGTCGAGGATATCCTCGAACCGCAGCAGCATCGGCATGTCATAGCCTCGCGCGATGATGCCAGATATGATCTCGGGCAGGTTGACCGACACGTCCTTCCTGTCCTTCAAGGGCGTGACGATGACATCCCCGTCCTCGGAAATGCTGAAGTACCCGGCGCCCCATTCCCGTATCTGGTAGAGGTCCGCGGAATCCTCAACGGTCCATCGAGTCATTGTCCGTTTCTGTTTCATGAGCATGCTCCCCTGAAAAAATCAACCTGTATATAGCCTCAAAAATCGACGCGTTCTACATAAAAATGCCGGCCGTGCATGCAGAGAAACGGTACAGGCACGCAGGCAACTCCCTTCTTTTCATTCAGGTTGATCTGTTCTATGATCGCGGCCATGCATGAGAAAGAACCGGGCTCTCCCTTCACGTTCTCGGGCACCTATGGCCCTCTCCTGCGACCCTTTATGCGGCGGCTGTTCTCGCCCATCAACGTGCCGGAGCTCTACAGGGAGTCGATCGCAATCCTGGCCGAACAGGGGCACATCGTCTACGCCCATGCCTCCAAAAGTTCAATGGACGCCCTTCTCCTCAACTTCCGCCTGAAACGTGTAGGGCTTCCCACCCCCACCCTGATCTTCGGAAGCACCTTCCCCCTCTTCCAGCCCGTCATGAAGGCCGTATGGGGGCTCATGAGCAGGTTCATGCGTTCGTCTCCCTTCGACAAGGGTTTTTACAACGACTTCATGCGGGGCGGCCGGAACGCCTCCCTGATCTACCTCGACCATGAGCCTTCCAACGATCACCCCGACCCCGTGCTCGAACTGCTCAGGCTTCAGCGGGAGATCGATACGCCCATCTTCCTCGTGCCCCAGCGCATCGTGTACAAGCGTGCCCCGCTGAAGCTCAAGGACACCTCCGATGAGGAGCAGGTGAAGATCACAGGCTTCAGGAAGTTCGTCACACTCATCAGGGGCCGCGAGCACGGCTTCGTGGAGCACGGGGAGCCGGTCAACCTCAAGGAGGAGCTGAAGCGTGCCCTGTCCAGCCGCAAGTTCTTCGAGGAGCTCGCCCAGGAGATCACGGGCGAACTGATGCACAGGCTCGCGGTGCTGGGCAGCAACATATCGGGTGCACCCATCCGTGACCGGTCCTTCCTCATCGAGAAAACGCTGCGGGACCCCATGCTCCAGTCCTACCTCCAAGCCCACGCCAAGGGTGACAAGAAGGCCCTCGAGGATGCCGAGGCCACGGTAAAGAAGCACCTCGACCAGATCGCGGCAGACCTCAGCCCCGTCGCCGTCAATCTCCTCGACCGGTCGCTCACCTGGGTCTTCAACAACATATTCGAGGGTGTCGACATGGACGAGAAGGGACTCCAGTCCGTGCGTGACCTGGCGCGGAACGGTTCACTCGTGTACGTGCCCTGCCACAAGAGCCACATCGACTATCTGATCCTGTCCTACTGCCTCTATCAGAGCTGGATGAGCGTGCCGGTCATCGCGGCGGGCATCAACCTCGCCTTCTTTCCCATCGGCGGCTTGCTCCGCAAGGGAGGGGCGTTCTTCATGAAGCGGACCTTCAAGGACAACCCGCTCTATGCCCAGTCCTTCGGCGCCTACGTGCGTACCCTCCTGGGCGAACGCATACCCATGGAGTTCTTCATCGAGGGGACCAGGAGCCGGTCCGGCAAGCTCATGCTCCCGAAGAAAGGGCTTCTCACCATGATCGTACAGGGATGGGAGTCCGGTGTGAGCAGGGATGTCATCTTCGTGCCTGTCTATGTGGGGTACGACACCGTGGTCGAGGAAAACGCCTACATCCGGGAGATGAAGGGGGCGCCCAAGGAGAAGGAGAACTTCTGGGGGCTGGTCAAGGCCGGCTCCATACTGAAAAACCGGTACGGGAAGGTGTACATACGCTTTGCCAAGCCCATCTCGCTCAACGACTACATGCAGCAGCATGCCAAGTCGCCCTATTCCCAGATGGACACGGGGCAGAAGGATGGCGTCTACGATGACGTTGCGAACAGGATCATCTCCGCCATCTACCAGCAGACCGTGGCGACGCCCATGACTCTGATGTCCAGCGTGCTGCTGAGCCAGGGTGGGGCCATCGAGGAGGCGGTCGCGAGACAGGGATTCCATATCTTCCTCGAATACCTCGCCTACCTCGGCTGCAACATCTCTTCCACCCTGAACAACGAGGACGAGGCCTTCGTCGAGGCCCTTGCCCTCATGAAGACGAAGGGCCTCGTGACCATCGACGCGGGCGAGACCGTCGCCGACAGCAACCTCGTCGTGGTTGAGAACGAAGACCGTATCCACCTCGAGTACTACAAGAACACCATACTGAACTTCTTCGTTCCCGCCTCCCTCATAGCGAACGTGATCCTCAAGAATCGTGGCGGCATTGCCGAAAAACCCCTCCAGAAGCAGGTCAGGAACCTGGCCTCTCTCCTGGAGAACGAGTTCATCCTGGATATCGAGAGCTTCTACAGGGCGATTCGGTTCATGACCGAAAGGGGAATCGTTACCGTCACCAAGGGGACGTATACCGTGGGCGAGAACTCCCTGGACCTCCTGAAGATGTTCGACGGCCTCATCGAGAATTATCTCGAATCATATCTCTGTGTGGCCACCAACCTCGACAAGGTCAGGGACGCCAGCAGCAGGGATATCCTGAAGGCTATCAACCGCCATGCCACCAGGATGTTCAAGAAGGGCGAGATCAAGCGCTTCGAGTCTCTCTGCCTGCCGGTGTACAAGGGAGCGTTGGACACCTTCAGGACAAAGGGCCTCATCGACGAGAAGTACCGCATCATCGACGAAGGCCGCATCAAGGAGCTCGTGCATGAGATCACCGAATACCTTGAAACGTAGCTTCATGGCACTCCTCTTCGCTGTCGTTCTCCTGGGCGGGTGCGCCCACCAGTACCGGCCGGGACCGGGATGGGTGGAGACCGGCACGGCCTCGTGGTACGGTGAGGACTTCCACGGCAAGCCCACGGCGCAGGGTGAACCGTACGACATGTACGGCGTCAGCGCGGCACACAAGACCATCCCCCTGGGAACCAGGGTGCGGGTCACCAACCTCACGAACGGGAACCAGGTCGTCTGCATGATCAATGACCGGGGCCCCTTCGTCGGTGACCGGATCATAGACATGTCGTACGGGGCAGCCCGGAAGCTCGGCATGGTGGATGCGGGCCTCGCCAGGGTGCGTGTCGAGGTCCTGGAAATGCCGAGATACTATTCAGGGGGCAGGTACACCCTGCAGTTCGGCTCCTTCTCGGCCAGGGAGAATGCCCTGCGGCTCGCCGGGACCATCGAGTCAAGAGGATACCAGCCAAGCATTGAACAGGCCACCGTGTACGGCAGCACCGTGTACCGCGTCCGCCTCGGGGCGTTCACCTCCATGGACGGCGCACGGAACCTCATGCAGTCGTTTACATCCCAAGGCATCTCCTGCTATATTGTGGGTCTCTGAGACACGCACCGGTCACAGGACCACAAGCCTTATGAGGAGGAAGTGATATGAGCGAGATACTCGATGTCGTAGCACGGGAAATTCTTGATTCGCGGGGAAATCCGACCGTTGAGGTCGACGTGTTCCTGTCCACCGGGGACATGGGCCGGGCAGCCGTGCCCTCGGGCGCTTCCACCGGGGCCAACGAGGCCATAGAGCTCCGCGACGGCGATCCCAAGAGATACAAGGGCAAGGGCACCACCAAGGCGGTGGACAACGTGAACAAGAAGGTCGCACCCGCCCTGGTTGGCATGGATGCCCTGGACCAGGTGGGTATCGACGGGTTGCTGCTGGAGCTTGACGAGACCCCGAACAAGTCCCGCCTCGGCGCGAACGCCACCACCGGCGTGTCCGTGGCCGTGGCCAAGGCCGGCGCCAACTTCCTGGGCCTGCCGCTGTACCGCCACCTCGGCGGGGCCTTCGCCCGCGAGATCCCCGTACCCATGATGAACGTCATCAACGGCGGCAAGCACGCGGACAACAACGTGGACCTCCAGGAGTTCATGATCATGCCCATCGGCGCACCTGACTTCCGCGAGGCACTGCGTTACGCGGCGGAGACCTTCCATGCCCTGCGAGACATCCTCATCAAGAACGACTACGCCACCGGCGTGGGCGACGAGGGCGGCTTCGCACCGAACCTGAAGTCCAACACCGAGCCCTTCGAGCTCATCGTGCAGGCCATCGAGAAGGCCGGATACAGGCCCGGCAGGGACGTGGCCATCGCCATAGATCCTGCGGCCAGCTCCTTCTACAAGGACGGCAAGTACATCCTGGCCTCGGAGAAAGACCCCGAGCGGACCGCCGAGGACATGATCGATTTCTACGAAGGTCTCGTGGCCAAGTTCCCCATCGTGTCCATCGAGGACGGTCTGGCCGAAGATGACTGGGACGGCTGGAAGAAGCTCATGAAGCGCATGGGTGGCAAGATCCAGATCGTGGGCGACGACCTCTACGTGACGAACAGCACCTACCTTGCCCGGGGCATCAAGGAGAAGGCTTCCAACTCCATCCTCATCAAGGTGAACCAGATAGGCACCCTGACCGAGACCATCCAGACCATCGAGATGGCGCGCAGGGCAGGGTTCACCACGGTCTTTTCCCACCGTTCCGGAGAGACCGAGGACGCATGGCTTGCCGACGTGGCCGTTGCCACCAACGCCGGCCAGCTCAAGACCGGGTCCACCTCCCGCAGCGAGCGCCTGGCCAAGTACAACCAGCTCCTGCGCATCGAGGAAGAACTGGGTTCCTCTGCGGTCTTCCGCGGCAAGGACGTGCTGTACAGCATCAAGAAATAGAAGACAACCCGGCAGGGGCGACGTGGTGCCGCTCCTGCCGCTTCTTTCCAAACACCATATCGTACACCTCACGGGTCTTCTCGATGGCGGTTCCCTTCCCTGCAATACCCTGCCTGATGTCAACGTGCACCTGCACAAGGATCATGCCCTTCTCTTCAAGGTAAACCTTGCTTTTTCCGTTTGTTTGTTCTAACCACCCGATTCATATGGTTATCCTTCCCTGCAGGGAAGGCTTCTCATGCAGGTCATCAATGAGAGAGGAGTACCTATGAAGGAAGTGGTCATCACCTCGGCGGTCAGGACACCCAACGGCGGCTTCAACGGAACCCTCGCCCAGACGGGTGCGACGAAGCTCGGCGCCATAGCCATCGAAGAGGCCATCAGACGCTCAGGGATCGAGAAGGAACAGGTCGACGAGGTCATCATGGGCATGGTGCTGCCCTGTGGCTATGGCCAGAACCCGGCCAAGCAGGCCGCGGTACTGGCAGGCATGCCGTGGAAGGTCGAATGCATCACCATCAACAAGGTGTGCGGTTCCGCACTCAAATCCATGATGCTCGCCGCCCAGGCCGTCCAGACGGGCGACGCCGACGTGGTGGTGGCGGGCGGCATGGAGAACATGAGCATGGCCCCCTACTACCTCGAGAAGGCCCGTTTCGGCTTCCGCATGGGACCCGGCCGTATCGAGGACCACATGGTGCACGACGGCTTGTGGGACGTCGTGAACGACTTTCACATGGGCATATCCAACGAGCTGTGCTCGGAGAAGTACACCATATCCCGCGAAGACCAGGACCGGTATGCCGAGCGCTCCTACCGCCTCGCCATGCAGGCGATACGAGACGGGAAGTTCTCCGCTGAGATCGTGCCGGTGAGCATCCCCCAGCGCAAGGGCGACCCGAAGCTCTTCGGCGTGGACGAGTGCCCCCGGGAGACCACCTACGATCAGCTCGCGGCCATGCCCCCGGCATTCAAGAAGGGCGGCGTCACCACGGCCGGCAACTCCTCGGTCATTTCCGACGGGGCCTCCGCGGTGGTGATCATGTCTCGCCAGCGTGCCAACGAACTGGGCTGCAAAGTCCTGGCGACCCTGGGCGCCCAGGCCAGCGCAGCCCTCGACATGAAGTATGTGCTCGTCGCCCCTATCCTGGCCATTCCCAAGGTCCTGAAGAAGGAGGGCATCACCATCGACCAGGTCGACTCCTTCGAGATCAACGAGGCCTTTGCGGGCTCCACCCTGGCGGTCATCAGGGAGCTGGGCATCGACATGGACAAGGTGAACGTGAACGGCGGCAGCGTGGCTCTGGGCCATCCCATCGGCTCCAGCGGCACCCGGGTGTTCACCACCCTGCTGAGTGAGATGCAGCGTTCGGACAAGTCCATCGGCGTCGCCAGCCTTTGCCTGGGAGGAGGCGAGGCCGTGGCGCTGGTCGTGAGGCGTTAAGGCTACTGAAAGGAGCTGACCATGGAGATAAGGACCTTCGGCGTCATAGGATCCGGACAGATGGGCGGCGGCATCGCCCAGGTGGCTGCAGCCAGCGGCCTGAGTGTGATCATGAACGACATCAACGAGCAGTTCGTGCTCAACGGGATGAAGGCCATCACGAGGAACCTTGCACGTCAGGTGGGAAAGGGCTCCCTGAGCCAGGACGACTCCAAGGCCGTTCTGGGAAGGATCAGGACGAGCACCAGCCTCAAGGACATGGCGGAGGCGGATATGGTGGTGGAGGCCGCCACGGAGAACCAGGACATCAAGTTCTCCATCTTCCGGGAGCTCGACGACGCCTGCCCCGGACATGCCATCCTGTCGACCAACACCTCGTCCATCCCCATCGGCAGGATCGCGGCCCAGACCGAACGTCCCGACAAGGTCATCGGCATGCATTTCATGAACCCGGTGCCGGTGATGAAACTCTGCGAGGTCATCCGGGGGATAGCCACCTCGGAGGAGACCTTCAGGATCACCTGGGACCTCGCCCTGAAGTTCGGCAAGACCCCAGCAGTGGCCAACGACTACCCCGGCTTCATATCGAACCGCATCCTCATGCCCATGATCAACGAGGCCGTGTACTGCCTCTATCACGGCGTGGGGACCAAGGAATCCATCGACACGGTCATGAAGCTCGGCATGAACCACCCCATGGGTCCGCTGGCCCTGGCCGATCTTATCGGCCTGGACACCTGCCTCGCCATCATGGAGACCCTGTACCACGGATTCAGCGACTCCAAGTACCGCCCCTGCCCCCTGCTGCGCAAGTACGTAGAGGCAGGCTGGCTCGGGAAGAAGACCGGCAAGGGATTCTACGAGTACACATGATGGCCCGGGCATCCCTCTTGCAGCGAACGGGCCGGCATGATGCTATGGATTTTAATAACAGCATATGATAGATAATCACTCACGCATCTTCGATGCTGCTCGAAGCCTTTTGCATTCTTAATGTGAAAATCCTGTCTCTTCGAGAGGTTGTCGGAGAGGAAGAAGGGGGAGGTATCCATGACAAACCGCTCTGTTGTCATCATTTCATTGGTTTTGACTGCCTGTATCCTGTGCGCGGGCACGAGCACCGCATGGGCTGAACACCGCGCAGGAACCTTCGACGTAACCCCGTGGCTCGGTGGGTACGCTATCGACGGCGATCTGCCCTATGACAACGGCTGGACCGCCGGACTGAGCATGGGATACAACTACACCGAGAAGTGGGGTGCCGAGCTGTCCTTCAACTACGTCGACGCCGACTATGATGGCCCGCCTCTCATCACCGGGACCGGGATCGACTTCAACGACGATGATGCAGCCGTTTATCTCTACCGGTTCGATGTGCTTTACCACTTGACCGGGATACTGCCGGACGAGGTGGTCCCGTATCTGGCAGGCGGCGTGGGCATGACGACCTATGATCCTGACAGAAAGGGCCTCGATTCCGACAACGATTTCATCCTGAACTACGGTGGTGGCCTGAAGTATTACCTAACAAGGGACCTGGCGCTCAGGGGCGACCTGCGACACGTGATCGATTTCAACAGTCAGGGTTCCGGCAATGAGAACAATGTCCTCTACGCCATCGGGCTGACCTGCGAGATGGGGGGCAAACCAAAGCGCGCAGAGGTTGAGCCGGCTGCCGTCCCGGAACCGCTATCTCCCCCTGCCCAGGAAACGGCGGCCACACCACCGCAACCGTCAACACCCCCCCCGGGGGAGCAGGGCTCTATTGTGTTCAGGAACATACTCTTCGATTTCGATAAGTCTGACATTAAGGCTGAGTCCTATCCGATCCTCGATGAGGTGATGGATTACCTCGACGACCATACGGACATCAAGGTGGAGATCCAGGGTCATACGGACAGTATCGGGACCGCTGCGTACAACATGGGCCTTTCCAACCGTCGTGCCGCCTCTGTCAAGAAATACCTGGTGGACAAGGGGATCGAGACGACAAGACTCGAGCCAATGGGTTTCGGGCTGACCAGGCCCGTGGCACCCAACGATTCAGAAGAGAACAGGGCAAAGAACAGGAGGGTCGAGTTCAAGCCCATCCAGTAGCCGTCGCACCGCGCCCATGGTCAAAGCGGCAGGGATACAGACCCTATCACGCCCCGGGCTGCATGAGGTACTGTACGGTCCCGTCCGGGACCACGGCCACCCGGGCATCGGACGGGTATTCCTTCTCGAGCATGGCCAGCACCTCGGGCCAGGTCTTCACCACCTCGGCATCCCCGTTGTCGCAGACCAGGTCGAGGAAGGTCCTGTCCGGCGCCGGGTTGAGCACGATGAGCCGCTTCATGAGCAGAGGGATGAAGCCCTTGCCCCGGGCCGCAAAGTGCCTGCCGCCATAGTCCGATCCCCAGGCCCTGAACACGTAGTGGGGGACCTGACCCTCGGGACTGTCGGCGATGAGGACCCCGGTCCCCTGGGCCCCGGTCTTGAGCAGCATGACCAGGAACGACAGGGCGATGGCCGACTCGTTGGCCTTGCCGTAGGCGTTGGAGACCACGATGTCATAGCCCGTCCTGTAGGGGATGCCGTAGTGGACCTTGCCGTCCTCGGCACCCCTCGCGTGGGTGGCCCTGAACGGCCCTGCATAGAGCGAGGCGATCTCGCCGCGCCGGTTGACCAGGCAGTCTACCTTGAAGTTCATCCCCGCCATGTCTCCGGCCGCGTCGCACTCTGTCCGCATGATGTTGTTGTCGAAGTTGCCGAGGCCCGTGCGGCTGAAATCACGGAACTGCTGGTTGTGGAACTGGTTGATGGTCTCGATACCGGCCACGCCGGGAAGGATGAGCTTGGCCCCGCCGCCGAAACCAACGTGCACGTGGGCGGTGATGCAGCCGATGCCGATCTTCAGGTCACAGGCCATGAACTCGCGGTTGAACCAGAGCTCCACCCCGGTGGGGGTGCGCCCGACGCGCACCGTGTTCTGGAAGGGGTCGTGGTTGTACACGGCATAGTTCTCCACGATCCCGTCACCGAGTTTCTTGCGGGCAGCGATCATGTCGTAGGCGCCGTGGCTGCCCAAGGCCCAGAGAAACCGTATCTGGTCCTTCCGCATGCCGGCCCTGTGGAGCTGCTCCAGGACCACGGGGGCAACATCCTTCACGGGCGTGGGCCGTGTCATGTCGTCGAACACGATGACGGCCTGGTTCTTTCCCCTCGCCAGCTCCTCGAGGGTCGGCCCCTCCACGGGGTGCTCGACGCAGTCCCTTATCTGAGCGGGGCTGAGTCCCGGCTTCTCGAGGCCCGGCGCGGTGAGCTCGTCGACCTGCCAGCGGTCGGGGAAGGAGAGCTCGCGCTCGATGTTCTCGTACCAGAGCCTGGATGGCACCTTGACCGTCTTCATGGTTTCTCTCCTTTCCTCTTTCATTTCCTTTTCAGGATCCCGGTGGCATACCCGAAGAAGAACAGGAACCAGATGCTCAGGGTCGTGTCCCCCTTCATCTCCAGGTCCCAGTTGGCAATGGCCTTGTGCATGCCCACCGGGTCGTTGGAGGTGAGCACCTTGAACGCGGTGTCCCCGTCCTTCCACACATACGCGAGGTCATAGTCCGTCAGGACCCGGTCCGAAGAGAAGGCCCCGTCCCTGATGATGAACCTCCTTCCCCTCTTCCCGTCCTTGGTCATCATCACGATGGTGTGGTTCTTGTACGTGATCATGTCCCTGACATGCTTCTTGGTCCTGAGCATGAGCTTGATGAGAAGGGTGATGACCTCCATCAGGATGGTGAACTTCATACGCCCCGCACCTCCATCATGTCTTTCATCCGGCCTTCCTGCGACATGGCAGACCACCGTCTCAGGCATTCCTCGTAGTCTTCCGGCGTGTCCAGGTCGAAGAGAATGTTCCGGTCGTCCACCGGCACCTCGAGTAGTTCATCAGGGAACTGCCCCAGCGCACCCCTGAGCCCGTTTTCACCGCTGAATGACCTGACGGCATCGAGATGCATCCCGGGGATGGCCACCGGGTGTCCCCGCCTGCCCCGGAAGGTCGGGATCAGGATCTTCTCCCGGTCCTGCACATGGCGCTCCACGAGACAGCTCAGTGTCCAGGGCAGGACGAGGGGTATGTCCACGGGATGGACAAAGACAGCCCCGGTGACGTCATCAAGGTCCCCGATGGCCCTGAGCACCGAGGAGAACATGCCCTCCCCGTGTCTCTCGTTCACCAGGACACGTACCTCGAGCCGTTCCAGTACGGCCTCCAGCTCCTCCCTGCAATGCCCGACCACCACCCTGATGTCGAGGATGTCCGCCTCCCTGAACAGGGAGACGACCCGCTCGACGATAGTCCTGTCACCGAGCTCCAGGAGAGGCTTGAACCGCCCCATCCGCCGGGAAGAGCCGGCCGCGAGAATCACCGCCTTCATGCCCGTGGTCTCCGTCATCTCCTTTTCGCTCGCTCCTTGATGAGCTCGGCCACGATGCTCACCGCGATCTCCTCAGGGGTACCCGCGTCGATGGCTATGCCGATGGGGCTGTGGACCCTCCGGAGGTCATCTTCCATGAATCCCTCGGTCACGAGCGCCCCGTAGATGATGTCGCGCTTCCTCGTGCTGCCGATCATGCCGATGTACCCGGCCTTTGTCCCCAGGGCCTGTTTGAGCACGGTCCTGTCATGTTCGTGACCCCGGGTCACGATCACCACGAAGCTGTGACTATCCACGTGGAGCCCGTGGAAACAGTCCGAGAACGAATCCAGCACCCTGGCCTCCATGGGAGGAGGAAACCTTTCCGCATTGGCGAATTCGGCCCGGTCGTCCAGCACGCAGGGACCGAATCCCACTCGGCAGCCGAGCACAGCCACCTCCCTGGCCACGTGCCCCGCGCCAAAGATGTAGAGGGGGTCCAGGTCCTCCACGACATCGATGCACACGGTCCCGCCATCAGTTTCGATCAGGGCCGAACCGGCCAGGGACCCTTTCTGCCCCTCGATCCTCGTCATGAGGTCCCTGTTCGCTACGTCATGCTCGTGGAGGGTGTCCGGGCAGAAAAGGCGCCTGGAGATCGGATACAGCCCAGCTCCCTCGCGCTTGAATTCCGTCATGAGGACCCGTTTCCATCGGACTTTGCTTCTTGAATCGATCTGGTCGAAGGTGCCGATCGTCTCCTCGTCCGCATGGACGTATTCACAGAGCATCTTCATGCTCCCGCCGCAGATCATGTCTGTCCCGGTCACATCGACACCGTTCATGTCCAGGGTCCACACCGCCGAAACTTTCCTGTTGAAAAGCCCGCCGGCTCGTTCCATCACGTAGGCCTCGGCCAGCCCCCCGCCCACCGTTCCCTCGATGGCGCCTCCCCTCCGTACGATCATGCGGGCACCCGCATTCCTCGGGGCCGAGCCGTTGCAGCCGACAACCCTGGCCAGGACAAGCCCACCGTCCTCTCTGAGGATTTCCGCAACCTGGGCGAGCACCTCTCTCACCGCTCATCCCCCGCAGGCCAGGATTGACCTCTTGACCAGGGTCCTGGCCACCTGGACCATGTATGCGTTGTTCTCCAGGGGCCGCGCGTCTTGCACGGCTGCCTCGGCTGCCTCCCCGGCCACCCCGTCAGCGATGATCCGGCCCTGGAGCATCTGCTCGGCACCGGTGACCCTGCGGGGTACCACGTGCACTGCATTGAGACATATCCGGGCAGATGCCACCTGTTCATGGTCAAAGGCAAGCGACGCTGCACAGTTCACGATGGGGAAGTCGATTGCCTTCCTCAGGGCGAACTTCAGGAAAGCGCTCCTGGTCCCTTCCGGCGGCTCGGGTATGCGGATCTCCGTGACGATTTCGCCAGGCTCGAGGACCGTGGTTCCGTTCAGCCTGACGTTGAAGAACTGCTCTGCGTTTATGGTCCGCCTGGACGTGACCACGGATGCACCCAGTGCGATGAGCGCAGGGGCCGTGTCGCTGGGATGGACCGCCACGCACCCCTTCTCCACGCTGCCGCCGAAGATGGAATGGAACCGGTTGTCCCCCTTGAGGGCATAGCACCTGCCGCCGCCCTTTCTCAGGCACGAGAACCGGTTGCCCGGACCCCGGTAGTACCAGCACCTGATGTCCTGGCAGAGGTTGCCGCCGATGGTGCCCATGTTCCGCAGCTGGGGAGAGGCTGTCCTCCCTGCAGCCTCGGCCAGGGCACGGTACTTCGACAGGACCACCGGGTGGGCCGCCACCGACGACAGTCTCGCGAGCGCCCCGATGCGCAGTACGCCACCTTCCTCCCGGATGGCGTCGAGTCCGGGGATGGTCTTGATGTTGACGAGCGCCTCGGGATAGGAGGGCAGGATCCGGTCCTTCATCTTGACGAGCAGATCGGTGCCACCCGCCATGATGCATGCTTTCCCGTCGTAGCCTGCCATGAGCGATGCCGCCTCGTCCACCGAGTGTGCGTTGAAGTGCCTGAAGGGCTTCACATCACACCTCCCCGTTGTCTTTCTGTCCGGACAGTTTGCCTGCCGCTTCCCGGACGGCAATGATGTGCTGCGGGTAGGTGCCGCACCGGCACAGGTTGCCGGACAGGGCGTCCCTGATCTCGTCCTCGGTGGGGTCCGGGTTCCGGTCGAGCAGTGCCTTGGACGTCACCACGAAGCCCGGGGTGCAGTACCCGCACTGCATGGCGTGGTGCTCGACGTAGGCCTCGATGAGCGGATGCCCGGCCCGGGCGACGCCCTCCACGGTCTCGATGGTCTTGCCGTCGCACTCGATGGCCAGGACCATGCAAGACAGCACGGGAAAACCATCCATGATGACCGTGCACGACCCGCACGCCCCCCGGTCGCAGAACTGCTTGGAACCTGTCATGCCCAGGTGGTCGTGGATGAGGTGGTACAGGGTCCATTCCGGCTCCACCTGCACGACGTGCACCTGGCCATTGATGACCAGCCTGACCTGCCCTTCCTGGGCAGGCAGGGGCATTCCCCGGTGACTGGTCAGGATGTCATGTTTCAGCTCGTCGAAGGTGTCGAACCGTTTGCCGCAGTAGGGGCAGGTGAAACCTGCCTTGGCCTGTTCCGTCACGTCTGAACCCTCCCTGCCGGCTCGTGCTCCCGGCCTGTCATATCTTCCCAAGGGCTTTCAGGACCTTGTCCGGGGTGATGGGGTGATCGTCTATCCACACGCCGATGGCGTTGTGCACCGCCGGGGCCAGGATGCCGGTCATGACCGTGCCGATGTCCTCGCCGATTCCCACGGAACCGTAGGGTCCGTAGCCCATGCCGCTCTCCACCAGGATGGTGCCGATGGGACAGTCCACGTCCCTGATGGTGGCGATCTTGTAGTCGAGCAGGTTTCCGTTGAGCATGACGCCGGTGACCGGGTCGTAGATCATCTCCTCGAACCTGCCACGGCTGAGCCCCATGACGGTCCCGCCATACTGCTGTCCCTCGCAGCTCATGGGGTTCATGGCCTTGCCCACGTCGTTGACGTTGACCACCCTGATGACGAAGACATCCCCCGTCTCGGTGTCCACCTCCACCTCCACGAAATGTGCCTGGCGGGTGAGGTGGGGCCGGGGGTTCTCCGGGTTGTAGCTGCCCAGCTGGACATGGTAACTGAAGGCGAAGAACGGCTCGGTGAAGGCCCACCTGAACCCGGCGTTCTCGGTGGACGAGATGGGGCCCGACTGCCCCGCCTCCATGACGAATTCGGCCAGGCTCTTGCGCACCGACGGGTCGGACTTCCTGAAGATGACGCTGTCCTCGATGTCCAGGTCGTCCGGAGCGCATCCCGGGAACGCCGGCCGGTACTCACCCCGCTGGGTCTTTGCCGTGGGGCTGACCGCCGCCTCGAGGATCTGCTGCTTCAGGATCCTCGCCGCATGGCGCACGGCCCACCCGTTGACCGAGCAGTTGGTGGACGAGTCGGGTGACATGCGGAAGAACCCCGGATCGATCTGCTGGTTGTAGTGGACGTCTTCCAGGCTCATGCCCAGCTCGTCGGCCGCGATGCGGCAGTAGGTGTTCTCCGCGTCCACCCCGTTGTCGCACCCCATGGCCAGGATGGATGCGGTCCCGTCGTTGCGCTCGATGCGGATGGCGATCTCGCCCGTGCCGAGCGAGTCGTCCCACTCGTTCGTCCAGGTGAAGGCCGCCCCGTGCATGCGCCCGTTGGGCAGTCTCCTGGTACCCGGCAGGTGCCGCTTTTCGTCCCACCCGAAGGCCGCCTTGCCCTTCTCCACGCAATCCCTGAGGCTGTCGACGAGGGGAAAGCCCCGCTGCCTCTTCGCCTCGTCGAGACCTTCCATGTCGTGCCCCTCGTACCCGTCGTTCTTCAGCGCGACCTCGACGGGGTCAAGCCGGCACTCGGCGGCGACCCGGTTGAATACCATGGTCATGCTCAGGGTGGTGGGGAGCTGCTCGCACCGCGTGGGCACGGCCGGCCCCTTGTTGACCCAGACGCTTTCGGTGGTTCCGTGGAGGTGGGGAATCCTCGTGTTCTCCTTGAAGTGGTTCAGGATGTTGAACATGGGCCACTGCTGGTTCGCTATGGTGGACACCCCCTCGACGGCCAGGATGGTGCCGTCGCTGCTGAACCCCACCTTGAAGCGGTACCTCCCGTTGTCCATGGACTCGCCGTAGAAGTCCTCGCGCCGGGTGAATGCATATTTCACGGGCCTGCCGGTCTTCTTCGCCACGAAGCCTGCACAGTACAGGGGGCCCATGTTCCACTGGACCTGGATCCAGCCGCCGAAGCTCGCCCCCTGGTAGAGGCAGTGGAGCTGGATCTTGTTCATGGGCACGCCGCCGTACCAGGTGGACAGGTTCTTCTTGACCAGGTGGGGCCGCTGCTGCTTGACCCACACCTCGGGGCAGTCGCCGTTCCACCTGAACACGCCGCAGGGTCTCTCGGGTCCGATCCAGGTGTGTCCCCTCCGGAAGAACTCGAACTCGATGATCCTCTCCGATGCCTTGAAGCCTTTCTTCACGTCCCCCTGGACGAGCTCGTTGAACATGCCGTTGTTCCAGTAGTTCCCGGCCGAATAGATCTCCGGGTAGGACAACGGGGCATCGTCTTCCCGGGCCCTGATCACGTCGAGGTTGAAGGGTCGCTGCTCCCACTCGACCTCGACGAGGGTCAGCGCCTCCTCGGCGATGGCCTCGGTATCGGCCGCCACTGCCACGCCGACCGGTTCCCCCTCGAAGTGGGCGATGCCGGGCAGCGGCGGCGGGTCGCCGAAGAGCCCGGGCAGCTTTCCCATGCTCGCCCTTTCCGGCAGCTCAGGGTTGTCGTAGCGCAGGACGTACCTGACCCCGGGCAGCTGCTCTGCCCTGGACGTGTCCAGCCTCGCGATCTTCGCGTGGGGGTACGGCGCGTCGAGGAACCGCAGGTGCAGCATGCCGGGAAGCTGGACGTCCATGGTGTAGTCCGCCTCGCCGCATGCCTTCTTGTGCCCGTCAAGCCTGCGGCCCGAGCGCTCCCCGATGTGCTTGAACCGCTTCAGGGGGGAGGCGTCCGCACGCAGGTTGTCCTGCAGCTCCTTCATCTTCCGGATCTGTTCATCGGTATGGATGCCCACGGTCATCCTCCTTTGCATGCATGGTTCACAAGCCTGCCGCCCTGCCCCTGACGTAGGCCGACTGGCGGATGAGCGCATCGTACTCGTCGCGGAAATACCTCAGCGAGTCCAGGACCGGCACCGGGGCTGCCTGACCGAGCCCGCACAGGGAGGCCAGCGACATGGCCTGCGCCAGGTCCTGGAGGGTCCTGATGTCCTCGGGTCTGCCCTGACCATCCATGAGCCTGTGGAATATCTCCACCATGGCCTCCAGCCCGTCACGGCACGGGGTGCATTTCCCGCAGGACTCCTCGTGCAGGAAGAGTATGTCCTTGTACACGATGTCGATGATGTCTCTTTTGGAACTGAACACGACCACGGCCCCCGAGCCGAGCACGTTCTCGTGGCACAGAAGGGTGTCCATCCTGTCCGACGGGACGATGCTGCCGGCGGCCCCGCCTACCTGGACCGCCTTGATGTCATCCGCCCCTGCCAGGTCCACGACCAGCTCCCCGAGCGGGCTGCCCATGGGCAGCTCGTAGACGCCAGGCCTGCTCACGTCCCCGCTCACGCAGAACACCTTGGTCCCCTTGCTCCGCGACGTCCCCATGGCGCTGAACCACGGGACGCCGTTTTCGATGATGTGCGGGACGTTCATGAGGGTCTCCACGTTGTTGATGACCGTGGGTTTCCCCCAGAGGCCGCTCACCGGCGGGTACGGGGGTTTGTACCGGGACTCTCCCCTCCTCCCCTCAATGGATTCCATGAGCGCCGACTCCTCGCCGCAGATGTAGGCACCGGCACCCTCGAAGACCTGCAGGTCCATGTGCTTCAGGAATCCGTGGCGCCTCACCTGCTCGACGGCCTCCAGGAGCGGTTCATGGAGTCGATGATACTCGACTCTCAGGTAGATGTACGCGCGTCCGGCCCCTATGGCGAGGCCGGCGATGCACAGACCCTCGATGAGTCCGAAGGGGTCGTTCGTGAGAAGGTACCGGTCCTTGAAGGTCCCGACCTCCCCCTCGTCGGCGTTGCAGATGAGGTACTTCTCCCTCGAGGCGGTCTTCCGGGCCAGCTCCCACTTCAGGCCGCACCCGAACCCGGCGCCACCCCTCCCGGTGAGCCCCGATAGCTTGACCTCGTCGATGATCTCCCCGGGCTTCATGGTGTCGCGCGCCTTGAGGAAGGCCCTGAACCCGCCGCGGGCAAGATATGTAGAGATATCCCCGGGATCGACGACGCCGCAGTTCTTCAATACGATGCGCTGTTCAGGCACGCTTTTCCTCCCGTTCGTCAGCCGGCTTCCTGCCGGTACTCCCTGAGGACGTCCGCCACGCGATCCGGCGTCAGGTTTCCGTAGAGCTCGTCGTTTATCAGCATGGCCGGGGCCTGGTCGCAGGCGCCTATGCAGCCGACCAGCTCCAGGGAGAACATGCCGTCTGCGGTGGCCTCCCCCGGGAGGATGCCGAGCTCTGTCTGGATCGTCCCGATCACTGTGGAAGCGCCCTTGAGGTCGCACGGTACGCATTTGCAGATCCTTATCCTGTGCTTCGCCCCGCCGTGCAGGGGCAGATACGCATAGAAGGATGCCGTTCCGTACACGTCGCTCAGCGGTATCCCGGTCTTGACGGCCACCCTCAGCATGGCCTCCCTCGACAGCACGCCGGACCGGGCGAGCTCCTGTCTGAGCACGGGCAGGAGGTCTCCACGGCCGGTCCCGTCCCTTCCGGCGCCCCCCGGGGAGGGGTGTCCGGCCCGTATCTGCGTGAACCCTGAAGGCCTGCTCAGGGCGCCCGTGGGGCAGTAGTCGATGCACACGCCGCAGTCCCTGCAGGACTCGGTTGTCAGCGGCTCGTCGTACCCGGTGATGACGGCCGAGGTGAACCCTCGGTAGCCGATGGCCAGCACGTCCCTGCCCGCGATCTCCCTGCATGCCGTGATGCACCTGCGGCAGAGGATGCACTTGGAGAGGTCCCTGCGGACATAGGGGTTGTCGTCCTCGGCGGGATAGAACCGAGGCCTGGTCACGTTGAACCGCGGTGCCCCGACCTCGTGGTCGGAGGCCAGATTGTGCAGGCCGCAGGTGTCGGCATTGGGGTCGGTGACGCAGGTCCCGGTGTGGGCGGTGAGCATGAGCTCCACCACGGCCTTGCGCACCGCGATCACTCTCGGGGTGTCCGTCCTGATGACCATGCCCTCGGTCAGGGGCGTGTGACATGCCCCCACCAGGGCCCGCGAGCCCTGAACCTCCACCACGCAGACCCGGCACACACCGCTGGGCCGCTGGCCCTCAACGTGGCACAGGGTGGGGATCTCGATGCCCGCCTGACGGGCGGCCTCGAGGATCGTTGCCCCCCGCGGGGCCTTGATCTTCCTGCCGTCGATCACCGCATGCGTCTTGAAGAGGGTGAACATGGATCCTCCTTCGCCATTTCAATCCTGCCCGGTCACGAAGATCACGATGACCTTCACGGGCCCGTGCATGCCCTTGAACTGGACCGCCTGGATGTCGCCGGTGGAGCTCGGTCCCGTGATGAAGCAGAACTGGCTCGGCGCTTCCAGTCCCTGTGAGAAGACCTGTTCCACCGCGTTCTCGTAGACCGGGTACAGCCTGCCTGCGGGCACGACGGCGATGTGGACGGGCGGGGCTATGGAGGCAAGCCTCGGCTGCCCGCTGCGGAAGATCAGGCCGAGAGACCCTGTCTCCGCTATGGCGAAATCCGTGGAGGTGATGCCTGCATCCGAGGAGAAGGCTGCCTGCCTGAACGCCTCCCGGTCCGGAACGTCATCGGCCGTGAAGACGTCGACACCGGCAGTCCTGCCCCAGCTCGCGAGGTCCAGGGCCCTGACCGTATCGTCTCCGGATGCGACGGCCTTCCTAATCCCCTCGGCTGCGGCGATCGCTGTCAGGACGCGCAGGGTTTCCTCCCTCCCTGCGGCCTGGTGGACGACCCCGGTCTGGGCGTTCAGCTCGGAGGTGAAGCGCTCGATGAGCCGTTCACGGTCCAGGGAAAGTTCGGACAGCGGCGGCATGGTCGGTCTCGCCGGGGCCGTGCCTCGCGGGGCGGCCCTTAACCGGGCAAGGATCTCTTCCCGTGCAGACATGCTCACCCCTTCCTGCCTTTCGCCTTCCACCATTCATGGAAGGTCTTCTCCGGCATGCCCGGCAGGTCCCTGCAGGCGAACCAGCCCTTCAGGCCAAAGGGTATGTTCCGGATGTAGCCGTTGTTTTCCAGCCGTTTCATGACCGGCTTCATGCTTCTTGCAGCAAGATTCCACGCCGCTGCACTGCTCATGCCCAGCGAAACGAGACCCGCCCCGATCCTCTCGATGAAGGCGCTCATCCTTTTGTCGTCCCGCACCCGGGACGCCACCTGCCGCTCACGATAGGCCAGCATGAGCGAGGGATGGTCCACGCCGGCCGGGCAGATCTGCCTGCACGCACCGCACAGGGTGCAGGCGCGGTAGAGATCCGCGGTCTTGTCCAGGCCAAGGAGCAGGGGGTTCATGACCTGCCCCATGGGTCCTGAATAGGTGAATCCGTAGGGGTACCCGCCGATCTTGGCATACACGGGGCAGGTGTTCAGGCAGCCTCCGCAGCGGATGCACCTGAGCACCTGCCTGGTGAGTGGGTCCCGGTAGATCTCGGAGCGGCCGTTGTCCACCACGACGATGAAGAGCTCCTCGGGGCCGTCGATCTCGGCGGTCTTCTTGGGTCCGGTGTCCATGGACACGTAGCTGGAGATCTTCTGCCCCGTGCAGTTCCTGCACAGGATGCGGATCATGTGGACCGCGTCGGCCATGGTCGGGATCACCTTCTCCGGGCTCATGACAGCCACCAGGGTTCTCGGTGACGACTTCGTCATGCGGATGTTGCCCTCGTTCTCCACGTTGATCACCGTGCCCGTGGCGGCAACCGCCATGTTGACGCCCACGATGCCCATGTCGAGGTGTCTGAACTTCTCGCGCAGGTACACCCGGACCGCCTTGCCGAGCTCGATGGGGTTCGTCGTCGTCTCCTTGATGATGCCCTTTTCCAGGAATGTCTTCGAGATCTCCTCCGGGGGCACGTTGATGGCCGGACCCACGATATGGAAGGGCGGCAGGGACAGCAGCTGGGTGATGACCTCGCCGAGGTCGGTCTCGAAGGCGTCCACTCCATTCCTGATGAGATGGTCGTTGAGACCGATCTCCTCGGTGATCATGGACTTGCCCTTGGTGACGTAGGTGACGCCGCGCTGCCTGGCGATGTCCAGGATGATCTCGTTCGCCTCGGCTGCGTCCCGGACCCACAGGACCCGTGCCCCGCTGGCCGCGGCATTCCTCTCGAACTCTTCGAGCAGCTCGGGCAGCCTCTCGACCACCTCGGCCCTGATGGCGCGGGCCTGCTCCACTGCTGAATCCGGGTCAGGGAACGAGGACATGCCGATCTGGCGCAGTATGGTGAACCCCGGGGGCAGCAGCGAAAGGAAGATCTGGCTCAGCTCGTTCCTGAGTTCCCTGCTCGCCGTCTCCTTGAATCTCTCGGTACGTGCCTCCATGTCACACCCCCTTCACGTTGTCTGTGAGGAAGCTCGCGAGGTGCATGGCCCGGGCGCCAGGGTGGTTCCTGTGGAGGTAGCCGTTAATGTTGAGCAGGCAGCCGGGTTCGCACAGGAGGAGCACGTCGGCGCCGGAGCTGATGAAGTTTGCGGCCTTGTCCTTGACCAGGGCCTGGGATATCTCGGGAAATCCGATGGAGAACTCTCCCCCGAAGCCGCAGCAGGCGGTCGCATTGTCGAGCTCCACGTAGCGGGCCCCTCGTACACTGGAAATAAGCTTCTTGGGCTGTTCGGAGACCCCGAGCGCGCGCAGGATGTGGCACGACTCGTGGTAGGTCACGGTCCCCTCGTAGGCCGCACCCACATCGGTGATGCCCAGGACATCCACGATGTACTGGCTCAGCTCGTAGATCCTCCCTGCCAGTTCGATTGCCCTCCCGTGCCATGACGGTTCATCGGCAAGGAGTTCGGGGTACCGGTGCTTCACCATGCTCACGCAGGATCCGGACGGGCTCACGATGGTCTCGTCATCACCGAAGACCTCGATGAAGTGCCTCGCCACCCGCCTGGCCTCGTCCCGGTACCCCGCATTGAACAGGGGCTGGCCGCAGCAGGTCTGCCCGTCGTGATAGATCGGCCGCCTGCCCAGTCGTTCCAGAAGCCGGCAGGTCGCCACACCGATCTCCGGCATGAGCAGGTCCACCGTACACGGGATGAACAGGGACACCATGGCCCTATCCTCCTCCAATCAGGGCCCTGAAAACCGGGTCGGCCCTGTCCAGGTAGATGAGGTCGTCATCGCTGTGCGTCCTGAGCTTGAGGTTCCGTATGGCCGTGCGTTTCTTGTGCATGGCCGCGGTCTTCAGGTTCTCGAGGTTGCCCTCGGGCACCTCCCTGAACTGAAGCAGCCGCTTCTTCCTGGCGAGCTCCATGAGCTCGAGTCCCAGCGCGGTGCGGGCGATGACCTGGTTCCACTCCCTGGCCTCCTCCCAGGGCTCGTTCAGGAGCGCGGAGCCCACGGAGATATCGCTGAACTCCGAGGTCAGGTCGAAGCAGTAGTGGCAGGCCCCCCTGATGCACTTCTTCGCCTCGTCGATGGGGATCTTCACCGTGGAGTCCCTGGTGAAGACCTCCATGGTCCCGTGCTCCACCGGAGGGATGTCCATGCCCGTGATCGTGGACGGATCGACGATCTTCTTCAGGAGCGCGAGGAACGGATCCCATGCGAGGGCCCAGCTGCAGAAGAGACCGACGACGAGCTTGAGGCTGTCGATATTGTTCACGTTGTCGGGAATCGGCTTCATGCGCATCTTTGCGTATGCCAGGGCCTGGCACGGGGTGGCGACGGCGCCGACCTTGGTGGATCCCTCCCTGGCGAGCCTGTTGAACTCGGCCACGCCGGGCGACACCACGAACGAGCTCCTGCCGTGCCGTACGACCCTCTTCGCCTGGGTCTCCGAGATGCCCTCGGTGAGGATCGACTCGTTCATCCGTGCCATCACCGCGGTATCGATGAGGCCCTCCCTCAGCGCGAGCGCCATGATCGTGGAGACCGTGCCGCCGTGCTGGGAGCGCGTCCTGGTCTGCTCGCTCGCAGCCCGTGCGATGAAATACTCCTTGACCGCGCCGATCTCGGGGGTGAGGTCCTCCCTGTCGAAAAGGCGGGCCCGCAGTCTCTCGAGATCCACCGGGGTACGGGGGCAGAAGGCATAACACCTTCCCTCGTCTATGTCACAGTCGAAGAGCGCGACGATCCTGTCCTCGTGGCCGCGCTGATAGGGGCACAGGTTCACGCACGCCCCGCAGCCGGTGCAGAGCTTGGCGTCCCTCACCTTCTCGTTGAGCTCCTTCTGCCCTTTATGAACTTTTTCTTCCATCCTGTCCTCGCTTTCACGAATCCATGCTACAGGCCTGCCTTCAACACCCCCTGACCAGGGCCTCTCCTATCTCGTAGGCCTTCAGGTTGACGGCTACCTTGTCTGCCGGCATGTCCCGGCCGATAACCTCCCTGAAATCGTCGATGGAAACAGGAAGCAGGTCCATGCCTCCCACCGCTCCGATCATGATGACGTTCTGGAATATCGGGTTGCCGAGCTTGAGGGCCTCGTCGGTGGCGCTGATCATGAAGCTCCGTGCCGTGAGGCTGTCTATGGTGGCCCTTATCTCGTCCATCGTGGGATATCTGTCATCACCGGCGATGACCCTGACCGGGTAGACCGGCCTGTCGTTGCTCAGGCTCTGGCTGAATGGGTTCCCGTACGCCGAGAGCACCTTGATGGCCTCGGAAGGCTCGAGCGCCACCACCAGGTCGACCTTCCCCTTGGGGATCTGGGGGCTCCACGCGCCCATGGACGATATCCTCACATGGCTCATGACCGAACCGCCCCGCTGGGAGGCGCCGAAGGTCTCGCCGATGGTCACGGCATATCCCTTGGCCACCAGCATGCCTGCGAGCATGCGCGACGCGGTGACGTTGCCCTGGCCTCCCACGCCCGTGATGATGACGTTGTAAGGGTCTTTCTGCAGTGTGCTCTTCTCCATGGCCTATGCCACCTCCACCTTCTGAATGGCCCCGGTCGGACAGACATTGGCGCAGACGCCGCAGCCCGCACAGATGACCTCGTCGATCCGCGCGACCTTATGGTCCGCATCCCAGTAGATGCCTGGACACCGCAGGATGCGCGTGCACATCCTGTTGCAGCCGCATTTCTCCCCGAGGCAGAGGTCCTCGCGGACCGACATCTCGTACTTCTTCTTGCCGCGCTTCTCCGGGCTCAGGGCGCATATCTGCTTGAGTATCACGACCCGGGCTCCCTGCCTCTTCAGCATGGCTGTGAGCGTGTTCTCCGTGGTCTGCACGTCGAAGGGATCGCACTGCGCGACCTCGGCGCCGACGGCCCTGCAGATTTCCGCGATGTCCACCGGGGGCGATGCCTCGCCCATGGCGTTGACCGTGAGACCTGGATGGGGCTGGAACCCGGTCATGGCCGTGCCGCTGTTGTCGAGCACCACCAGGGTGACGTCGGACTGGTTGTGCACCGCGTCCACCAGGGCAGGCATCACTGCGTGGAAGAAGGTCGAGTCGCCGCACACTGCTACCACCGGCTGGTCCATGCCGAATCTCGTGAGCTGGCCGAATCCCGTGGCGAGCCCGAGGCCGCTGCCCATGGAGAACATGGTCTTCACGGTGCTGAAACCGGCGGGAAGCACCCCGATGCCGTAGCACCCCACGTCGCCGCACACGAACCCCTCCCGTCCATCGAGGATGAGGGCGTTGTGCAGGGACAGAAACGAGGCGCGGTGCGGGCATCCCGGGCAGAAGGTGAGCTCTCGGCCCGGCGACTTGAACATGGACGAGAACGCCGTGGCGGCATAGTCCTGTGGCACCGGCTCATACTGGACACCGAGGATCCCTTTGACCGCGGTGACGATGAGGTCGGGGTTGAGCTCGCCCGAGGTGGGGAGGTGGCCCGATTTCTTGCCGAAGAAGGTCTTGAAGCCCACCTCGACAGCGGCCTCTGCCGCCAGGATCTTTATGTTCTCCTCCATGAAGTCCTGGGGCTCTTCCACGATGAGGACCTTCTCCGTTGTCGCGAGGTGTCTCCTGACGAGACCTTCGGGCAGGGGCCAAGTGGTGCCCAGCTTCAGCAGCCCCACCCTGTCTTCGAGGTTCAGGGTGTGGATCGCCTCCTTGCTGTAGAGGTAGCACGCACTGCCGGTGACGACGAGGAGCTCGGGTCTGTCGGGTCCTGCATAGCTGTTGAACGGTGACTGCTCGAAGAGCGAGATCGCCGTCTTGAGCCTGCCCTGCTGGACCGTGCGGGCATAGGCCACGACGCCGGGGCCGGTGACCATGGGTCCGGTGAGGAAATTCAGCAGGGGGCCCTTGTGGCTGAAGTAGGCACGGGGCTTCAGGTCGGGGAGTCTCCCCAGCCTTACGTTCCCGCTGGCATGTGACATACGGGTCACGCTCCTGAAGATGACAAAGGTCTTGAGCTCCTCCGAGAGCTCGAGGGCCCACTTCATCATGTCCTTGGCCTCCTGGAAATCCCCGGGTTCCAGCAGGGGAACCTCGAACATCTTGGCGAAGTAGCGGGCATCGGCCTCGTTCTGGCTGGACAGGGCTCCAGGGTCCTCGCAGACCGTCACCACCATGCCACCACGAACCCCGGTCCCGGTCAGGTGGAGGAGGAAGTCCGACGCCACGTGGATGCCGTTCTGCTTCATGGTGCAGATGGACCGCAGGCCCGCAAACGATGCTGCCGCCGCGATCTCGGTGGCGATCTTTTCGTTGGTCGCCCACTGAACGTAGAGGTCTTTCTCGCCGGCCACGCGGGAGAGGTTCTCGATGATCTCAGAGGACGGTGTGCCCGGGTACCCGGCTGCGACGCTCACTCCGGCCTCCAGTGCACCCCGGGCGATGGCCTCGTTGCCCATGAAGAGGCACTGTGTTCCTTCGTTCGGATCAAGCAGGTTCGACATCTCCACCTCCAGGTGCTTGGTTCTATCTCCGTCACAGCCTCATGCGGAAGAAGGCAGTGACTCGATCCGTTCTAACACGTTCTCGAGACCCTGCAGGACAGGATCTCCCGCACGAATCCGTCGTCTATGAGCGAGAGCATCCGTTCTTTCACCGCGGATGGATTTTCATGCATGTAGGTGAGCAGGGTGTTGTTTGTCCCCGCGATATACCCGTGCAGGGTGCTCCAGTAGTACACCAGCAGGAACCTGGCGTCGCCCTCGGTGACGGCATACCCTTCATCAACGCACTCCTTGATGGCCTGGATGGTCACGCTGGCGACCTGCAGGGAGGTCTCGAGTTCGACCTGGGCCGCAGGCTCCAGGCGGGTACCGAGGTAGTCGTTGTATTTGGGCACGTGCCAGGTGAACATGAGGTTGTAGAAGTGTGCACAGTTCAGCCCGAAGTCCATGTAGGCCCGGGCAATGGCCTTCATCCGCTCCAGGGGTTTCGCTGAGCTCCCGTACGCCTTGAGCACCAGGTCGTACAGCCTTGAGAACCCCTCGGTCAGGATGCACAGGTAAAGTTCGTCCTTGTCGTGGAAATAGCTGTACAGGGTGGGCGGCGTCACCTTGATCTCTCGCGCGAGCCTCCTCATGCTGAATTCCTGGAAACCCACCCGGTTCATGAGGTCTACCGCCTGCCTGAGGATACGTTCCTTTATGGCCTCGACCTCTTCCGGTGTCCTCTGCCGCTTGGGCATGTGATGGCCTCCCCGGATACCACTACAGAACCACTATTAATCTTACTCGTGTTAGATTAACAGGTGTTAATGTATAAGTCAATGCCGATCTCGCCAGGTGCCCCATGGACAGGGGTCATCGTTCCACCGCGAGATCTCCACTTGCCTTTCCCCGACCGAAACCCTAGTTGAATTGGGTGATACCTATGAGGTGGAGAAACAGGAGAACTTTTCCAATACTGCTCTTGACAATGGTGGCCATCATGATCGTGCCTGCTCATGCAGACAGAGCATCTCACGAACCCGAGAGGGACACGCGCACCATGAGTCTCGAAGAAATCGCGCAGGCCAAGATACATCACACCTCCGGCTCCTTCCTCAACCCGTTCTCCGAGTCCGGCATCCACCGTCGCAACATGCTGGAGCTCATCACATGGAAGCTCTTCTCAGAAAACAGGTTCGAGCAGGACTATGCCCGTGAGAAGGTCACGCCCGTTCGTATCGACTGGAACGCGGCCATTGCCCACAGCTCGGTGAGCATCACCTGGATAAACCACGCAAGCGTGCTCATCAGGGACAGCGGATCGAGCATCATTGTCGATCCCGTGCTCTTCGGCCTGTTCTGGCCCATCAGGGACTTCAGCCCCATCGCCTTCCCTGTCGAGGACATCCCGCCGGTCGACGCCGTGCTCGTCACCCATGGCCACTATGATCACCTCGACATCGATTCGCTGAAGGTCTTCAAGGACCATGCACGGTACATCGTCCCGCTGGGTTACGGCCATCTGCTGAGGGAAAACGGCATGAGCAGGATCCAGGAGCTGGACTGGCTGGACGGAACCAGGGCGGGATCATTCGAGATCACGTTCCTGCCGAGCAACCACTGGACCATGCGCAACCCCTTCACCGGTCCCAACACGGCGCTGTGGGGAGGGTACCTCGTCAGGACCCCTTCGGGCCGTGCCATCTACATCTCCGGCGACACTGCATACTTCGACCGGTTCGAGGAGATCGGCAGGATGGCGAGGATCGATCTGGCCGTCATAAACCTTGGCGCGTACGAGCCGCGCTGGTTCATGAAGAAGTCCCACATGAACCCCGAAGAGACCGTCAGGGCCTTCCGTGAGCTTGGTGCCGACAGGCTCCTCGTGGTGCACTGGGGAAGTTTCAGGCTCGGCGACGAGCCGGTCTATCAGCCGATCACCGAAATCGGGCAGGAGATGGCCAAGGCCGGCCTGACGGACAGGCTCGTCGAACTCAGACACGGTCAGACCATGTATCTCGAGTGACGTCTTCCCTAGGCCTGCTCCCGGCCCTCCACGGTGATGCTGCCGGCAGGCAGGTCCGTCAGGAACGGTTCCGGCACCCTCAGTGGCCGGTGTCCATGAGATATCATTGAGCTCCCATCGTGCTCGTGAAGCAGGTTCAGGTGTGCCTCTCTCCGGGGCTTTCTTCGCACCGTCCGGCACGCGTCGTTTATTATCATTATCTGCATTAATTTTATTATTGATATTATCATTATTATCGTGATAACCTTCGGCACGTGAGGAGCCGGACCCGTCGAAGCTGCTCAAGAACCGTGGCTGGACCGACACCCAAAGTCAGACCAAGGAGGAGCACACATGATCGTTCTCGACTCGATCGCCCCGGAGGACAGCCGTTACCGCCAGTATGTCATTGGTATACAGAATTGCCTGTTCGGGGGGGTCTACCTCACGACAAGCTGGGGACGGGTCGACGGCAGCCGCCTCCAGCGAAGGGAGTACTGGTTCGCCACCGAGGATGAGGCGCTCGCCAAGGCACGCTCCGTCCTCAGGACAAGGATGCGCCACAACTATCAGGTAATCAGCGAAGGGCCTCTGTTCGAGAGGATACAGGCCCAGTAGATACGACCCGCTATGGCCAGATCAGCTGCACGCACGCCGAAGGAGGCCGCGCCGAAGAGATCCCCGGCACGGACCTCGAAGTATCTCCTGAGCATACCCGAAGACCTCCGGAGGGAGATCCGCATCGAGGCCATAACCCTGGGTATCGACATGAGCACCTACATCTGCTCGATCCTCAGGAAAAGGCCCGGTTGACAGGGCCCTGTGCGGTTTTACGGCAGGTCAGAAGGAATAGTCGAGACCGAGGGCGAGGGCCGTCGAAGCACTGTTCTCTATCTTTACGTCCCCGGTGCCTGTCCGTACGGTCCCGTCCTTGTAGATGATATATCCGGTGCCGAGGTTCACCCTGCAGCCCGGGGCGACCTCGTAACCGAACCCTACCCCGAACATGACGTCATCCGCATAGTAGACCTCGATGGCACCCAGGTTGCTGGTGTAGTAGCCGTCGAAATCGGGGAATTCGTACCACGTGTACAGGAATCCGCCACTGAGTTCCAGCCCGGGTGCGAGCTGATAGGCCCCGACGAGGCCCGCGCTCCAGGAGTCCCCGGCAAGGCTCGCGTTGTTTCTCCCATCGGCTGCCCTTCCCCAGTCGGCATCCTCCTGGAACCAGTAGTTGAAGTCCACCTCGCACCTGAGCCTCGGACTGAACCGGTATGAGGCGCCGAGCCCCACCATGGCGGGCAGGTCCCTCGGGTTCTCCTGGCCGTCGATGAACAGTCCCGACTCTTCGCTGACAGTGTCCCCGCTCCTTATGTCGGTCTCCAGGTCGAGCCGCACCGGGGTCTCGTAATGGAGGGCCAGGTTCAGATCCTCGGCCGGCTTCACTTGGATGCCCAGGACGAGTCCCCAGCCCTGCCCCGTCTCCTTCACGTCCACCCGCAGCGGCACATCCTCCGTCAGCGGCCCGAACAGGCCGTCGGTAAGCGTCAGGCCGCCCTCGATCTCGTTGTTCACCGTTATGGTGCGGACGCCCACTGCCAGGGAGACGTTCCCGTTCAGGCGGTATGCCCCCCCGATGCCGACGGCGAGATAGAGGGAGCTTCCCTCGAGATAGTCGTCTTTGATGTCCCTGTAGAGGATCGCAGGCGATCCTTCCTCATGGATGATCCCGTCGCCGAGGGCCCTGGTCGTGTAGGACCCGTCCGGGTAATCGACGGATGCACCACCCCCGGGTATATAGATCGAGCCGAAGACCGACCAGTCGTCCTGCCCGTAGACCGCATGGAGGTTCGGCACAAACCAGTCGGTGCCTTCCTGCTCGAAGGTGAGCCTGCCGTCTCCCAGGGGGTCGTCGAAGGTGTGGCTGGGCCTGTTGAACCATATCTGGTTGGACACGTTGAGGTGGAAACCGTCGGGCAAATCCACCAGGCCTGCCGGATTGTAGACGATGATGTCCGCTGCGTCATTGGCCGCATTGCGGTTGACCATGCGGGCATACTCGGCGCTCTGGCAGGTCTGGTTGTAGATCTGGGCCGTGCCGGTTGTGCTCATGAACAGAAGCCACGCAAGCACCCCGATGCTGAACATACACGGTTTCATGACATGTGCCGGGACATGGGTTTCCCCTTGCTCTGTGCCTGACAGGGTCTTAACGCCTCTTTCTCTTTCCAGCCAGCTTCAATGCCCGGTCCAGGTCGTCGATTATGTCGTCCACGTCCTCAAGGCCCACGGCGAGGCGGAACAGGGTATCGATGATGCCGAGCTCGTAGCGCTGCTCGCGGGTGTAATCGTAGTAACTTACCGTGGCCGGGTGCGTGATGAGGGTCTCGGCTCCGCCGAAGCTCGGCCCTATGAAAATCATGCCGAGGGAGTCCAGGAACCGTTTGGCCGCAGCCATGTCCCCCTTCAGGACAAAGGTGACTACGCAGCCGCCGCCGGTCATCTGTTCCCTCGCGATGTCATGGTGCTGGTGGCTCTCCAGGAACGGGTAGTACACACGCTCGACGCCGGGGTGCGATTCCAGGAACCCGGCGACCTTCAAGGCCGTCCTGTTCATGCGCTCCACCCGCATGGGGAATGTCTTGAGACCGCGCAGGAGCAGGTAGCAGCAGTGGGCGTCGATGAGGCCGCCCATGGACTTGTGGAGTGTGCGTATGGGTGCGATGAGCTCCTTGCTGCCCATCACGACACCTGCCAGGATGTCGTTGTGGCCCGAGAGGTACTTGGTGGCACTGTGGGTGACCAGGTCAATGCCGTACTCGAGGGGCCGCTGGTTGATGGGTGTCGCAATGGTGCTGTCGATGAGGGTCATGACGCCGTGCTTTTTCGCGATCTTCTTGAGGAGCACCAGGTCGAACACATTGAGGTACGGGTTGGTGGGCGACTCCGAGAAGACGAACCTGGTGTTCTTCTTTATGGCCCTGTCCAGTGCACCGTAGTCACCGAAAGGCACGATGGTGCACTCCACACCGAAGCGCTGGAGGTAGGAACGGCAGAATTCGAGGGTCTTCTTGTAGCTGTCGTCGGTGATCACGATGTGGTCGCCCGTCTTGACCAGGGAGAGGATCGTGGTGGTGATGGCCATCATGCCCGAGGAGAACACCAGGCAGTCTTCGGCCCCTTCCAGGTCTGCAAGCCTGCGCTCTGCGATGAGCTCGGTGGGGTTCCCGTAGCGGCCGTACTCAAACCGCGGTTTGTTCCCCTTGGTATATTCCTCGATGTCTCTGCTGTCCTTGAAGACAAAGGTCGAGGTCTGGAATATAGGGGTGGTCAGCGTGTCCGCGTAGCGCTCCCTGGGCTCACCGGCATGGATGGCACGGGAGGCCATGCCGGGTGTTCTCTTCTTTCCGCTCATGTGCCGCTCCTTTGCAGGTCATTCAATGAAATCTGCAGGTTTCATCGGTAATATAGAGGCGATATGCTGTCAAGGCAAAAGCGGGATGCCTTCCATCGCTGGCCCTTGTCGGAAAGGAACGGGATGTGGTAACAGCCTTCAGGATGAACGGCATGATCGATGAAATAAGGCGGATTGCCCATGATCATTTCGCCGGCGCCACGTTCAGCCACGACTGGGAGCACACCGAGCGGGTCTACCGTCTCTGCATGCACATCGGCGCCATCGAGGGGGCAGACCTTCAGGTGCTTGCCATGGCCGCCTTTCTCCACGACATCGGGCGGGCACACCAGGACAGGGCCAGGGGCTCGGTATGCCATGCCGAGGTGGGGTCCAGGATCGCCCGGGAAATCCTTGGGGGATTCGACATCCCGCAGGACAAGAAGGACAACGTCATCCAATGTGTCCTGACCCACCGGTACCGCAACACTCATGTCCCAGAAACGCTGGAGGCCAAATGTCTCTTCGACGCCGACAAGCTCGACGCCATCGGTGCCGTTGGTATCGCGAGGGCCTATCTTTTTGCCGGCGAGGTCGGGGCTGTCCTGCACAACATGGATGCCGTACCGGAAGAGTCGGAGCCTTACAGCAGGGACGACACGGGGTACCGGGAGTTCAGGGTCAAGCTGAGCAGGATAAGGGACAGGATGATCACCGCCGAAGGCAGGCGTATGGCAGAAGGGCGTCATGCCTTCATGGAGTCCTTCTTCGCGCGATTCCTCAAGGAACACGAGGGGATCCTCTGATGAATATCCTCTCCAGGCCGTGTATTCTGCGTGCGGGGTATTGAATCCGTGCACGAGCTCCCTGTCATGCAAAGCATCCTGACCATCGTGCTCAGGCACGCGACCATGCACCGCGTGCGGAGGGTCCATGCCATCAGGCTGTCCGTGGGCACCCTGAGCGACCTGGAAGAGGAGTGGATGCAGAAGTACTTCGACCACCTCAGCGCAGGCACCGTGGCCGAGGGGGCCAGCCTCAGGATCGAATGGGTACCTGCGGTGCTCCGGTGCGACGGGTGCGCCACCAGCTTCGAGCTCGACAAGACGAAACTCGACGGCATCGCCTGCCCCGCCTGCGGACAGGCGCGATTCTCTCTGGTTTCCGGCAGGGAGTACCATATCAAGGACATGGAGGCCGAGTGATGGCAGACATAAAACTTATCGAGATCAAAGAGGACATCCTCTCGGACAACAAGAAGGACGCTGACGAGCTCAGAACGAGGCTGAGGGAGCGGAAGACCTTTCTCCTGAACCTCATGAGCTCCCCGGGGTCAGGCAAGACCACCATCATACTCAGAACCATCGAGCGCCTCAGGGACCGTCTGCGCATCGGTGTGCTCGAGGCGGACATCGACTCGGTCGTTGATGCCGAGAAGGTTGCGGACACGGGCATCCCTGCCGTACAGATCCGCACCGGCGGGTTCTGTCACCTGGACGCCTCCATGGTCTCCAGGGGGCTCGATGCCTTCGATCTTGCGACCCTGGACCTCGTCATCATCGAGAACGTGGGCAACCTCGTGTGCCCTGCCGAGTTCGACACCGGGGCTGTCCGTAACGCCATGATCCTGAGCGTTCCCGAGGGAGACGACAAGCCCCTGAAGTACCCGCTCATGTTCTCGGTCTGCGACGCACTGCTCGTGAACAAGGTCGACTACATGGGCATGGCGGACTTTGACATGCAGGCGTTCAGGGACCGCGTCACCGGACTGAACCCCAAGATCACCATCATGGAGACATCGGGCAGGACAGGCCAGGGCATCGAGGCCTGGTCGGACTGGCTGGAAGCGGAAGTCAAACGCTTCATTGCGTAGCCCTTGCTCCCTGTGTATAGTTCCCCGGGCGATTCGGGGCTGCTTGCCCGGACAGAACATGAACCCATGGAATGAGAAGGTGTGAGATGATACGGATCAATGAGAACTACCTGAAACTGAAACCGTCCTACCTCTTTTCCGAGATATCCCGGCGGGTGAGCGCCTATCATGATGCAAACCCCGACAATGCCATCATCCGGCTCGGCATCGGCGACGTGACCAGGGCATTACCCGGGGCATGCATCGAGGCCTTTCACAGGGCCGTGGACGAGATGGCATCCGACGGCACGTTCAAGGGTTACGGCCCGGAACAGGGTTATGCCTTTCTGAGGGAGAAGATCGCCCGGTACGACTTCACGGAACGGGGTGCGGACGTCCAGGCGGATGAAATCTTCATCAGCGACGGCGCCAAGAGCGACACGGCCAATATCCAGGAGATCTTCGCCGGTGACATCCGCGTCGCCATACCGGACCCGGTCTACCCCGTGTACCTGGACACCAACGTCATGGCGGGCCGTGCCGGCGAGCTGTCGGAGGGCCGTTATGCCGGGATTGTCTACCTCGATGGGACGGCGGAGAACGGCTTTGTCCCGGGTCCCCCGGACGGAAAGGTGGACCTCGTATACCTGTGTTTCCCCAACAACCCCACAGGCGCGACGATCACCCGGGAGCAGCTCAAGGCATGGGTCGATTATGCCCGCTGCAACAGGGCACTTATCCTCTACGATGCCGCCTACGAGGCCTTCATCAAGGACGAGGCACTTCCCCGCTCCGTCTACGAGATCGAGGGCGCCAGGGATGTGGCCATCGAGTTCAGGAGCTTCTCCAAGACGGCAGGGTTCACCGGCACCCGCTGCGCCTTCACCGTGGTGCCGAAGTCCTGCATGGCATACGATACGGCAGGGAACGCCCATTCCCTCCACGCATTCTGGAACCGCCGCCAGTCCACCAAGATGAACGGCGTGTCCTACCCGGTACAGAAGGCTGCCGAGGCGGTCTATTCTGATGAAGGCAGGGCACAGGTGAAGGAGTTCGTCGGTTCCTACATGGCCAATGCCTCCCTGATCAGGGGGACCATGGAACGCCTCGGGTACGTCTGCACGGGTGGCGAGAACTCACCCTATATATGGGTGAGGACCGGCATGGACTCCTGGGATTTCTTCGACCTGCTGCTCGCCGGGGCGAACGTGGTATGCACCCCGGGCGCGGGGTTCGGCAGGTGCGGCGAGGGCTACATCCGTATCAGCGCATTCAACAGCCTGCAAAACGTTCGAATGGCCCTGGAGAGGATAGCCGGGGTCCTCAGGAACGAAAAGAGGCCATAAAACAGGAATGTAAGTCTGCAGCATCGCCCGCGTTCCCGGAAAGGCTGTGCTGTATGGCGTTCACCAGTTCCTGTTCCCTCGGTTCCGGCGGACGTGTCTGACACTCCTTCTCGCTTCTTGACGCCCTGGCCCGTCGTCTGTTAAGTCATCTCTACCTCGTAAGGACCGTACTGCTCACGTGCGGGATATCCATTCAGGGGCGCGGGAAGACATGACCAGGAAAACCGGATCGATGAAGGTGCAGTTCACCAAGATGGAGGGCACCGGGAACGACTTCATCATGGTGAACGCCGTTCCCGGATCCCTGGATATGGACTGGCCGTCCTTTGCTGCACGCTTCTGTCCCGTGAAGACAGGCATAGGGGCCGACGGGGTCATCGTGCTCTCCCCTGATACGCTCACGGACTTCCGCTTCCGCATCTTCAACGCCGATGGCAGCGAGGCCGAGATGTGCGGCAACGGCGCCCGCTGCGCCGCCCTGTTTGCATACCGGCAGGGTATCGCAGGAAAGGCCCTGCGGTTCAGCACCATGGCCGGTATCGTCGAGGCCAGGGTTCACAACGACGGCGCCGCCGTCCAGATGACCGTGCCATTCGGGCTGGACACGGGGATCGTCATTCCCGTCCACGGGTCCGAAAGGACCGTGCACTTCGTCAACACCGGCGTGCCGCACACCATCGTCTTCACCGACCACGTCGATGAGGAGCCCGTGTTCGAACACGGGCGTCTCATCCGTTATCACGATCGTTTCGCTCCTTCGGGGACCAACGTGGATTTCGTGGAAAAGGTAGGCAGCGGCTGCATCCGTGTCCGCACCTACGAGCGGGGTGTCGAGGGGGAGACCCTTGCCTGCGGCACCGGGGCCGTGGCATCGGCCATCGTATCGTACCACCTCGGCACGGTCAGGGACCTCCCGGTTACGGTCCGCATGAGGGGTGGTGACCTGAAGATAGACTTCACCCCGGATGGTGGCGCCTACGCCGATGTCTGGCTCACGGGCCCGGTCACCACGGTCTTCACGGGCGAGGCCATGGTGAGCCTGTGATGAACGGCCACATCACTTCATCGACGAACCACGGAGTCCTCATTCATGCGTGAACTCGTAGCCGTGCTTGACTTCGGTTCTCAGTACGCCCAGCTCATCTCCCGGCGCATCCGCGAGTGCGGGGTCTACTGCGAGATTCTCCCCCACGATACCACGGCCGCTGACCTGGACGGCCTGGGCCCCAAGGCCATCGTCCTGTCCGGAGGCCCGGCATCGGTCCTCGAAAAAGGCCATCCCGGCATCGAGGAAGGCGTTTTCGACCTCGGCATACCCGTGCTCGGTATCTGCTACGGCCTGCAGCTCACCGCCAAGGTGCTCGGCGGCAGTCTCGAGCGAGGCCGTGCCAGGGAGTACGGCCCGGCGACCATCGATGTGGACGATCGGGGCAAGCTCTTCGTGGGCCTGCCGGACATGCTCGATGTCTGGATGAGCCACGGCGATCACGTCTCAATTCCCCCGGCCGGGTTCACGGTCCTGGCCCGCACGCCCACCTGCGGGGTGGCGGCCATGGGCAATGCGTCCAGAAAGATCTACGGGGTCCAGTTCCACCCCGAGGTGGTCCACACCCCCAGGGGGAAAGACATCCTCGGGAACTTCCTCTTCGGCATTGCAGGCTGCAGCGGCGGCTGGACCATGAAGGGCTTCATCGAGGAGTCCATAGGGGCGATCAGGAACAAGGTGGGAACCGGCAGGGTGATCTGCGGCATGTCGGGCGGCGTGGACTCTGCCGTGGTGTCGGCCCTCATCGACAGGGCCATCGGTGACCGCATGACCGCCATCTTCGTGGACAACGGGGTTCTGCGGGCCGGCGAGGCCGAACAGATCAGGAAAACCTTCACCGAGACATATCCCCTGAATCTCGACATCGTCGATGCGTCCGACCGGTTCATCGATGCGCTGGTGGGCGTCACCGAGCCCGAGGAGAAGCGCAAGATCATCGGCCGCACCTTCATCGACGTGTTCTACGGCGAGGCAGCACGCATCGGCGGTGCCGATTTCCTGGCCCAGGGAACGCTCTACCCGGATGTCATCGAAAGCCGATCCGCCAAGGGCGGCCCGTCTGCGACCATCAAGAGCCACCACAACGTGGGTGGTCTGCCTCAGGACCTGAAGTTCAAGCTCGTCGAGCCACTCAAGGAGCTTTTCAAGGACGAAGTGCGCATGCTGGGCAGGGAACTCGGCATGCCGGAATCAATCCTGACGCGCCAGCCATTCCCTGGGCCCGGTCTTGCCGTGCGCATCCTGGGCGAGGTTACCAGGGAGAACGTGTCCATCCTCCAGGAGGCCGACCGGCGGGTGCAGGAGGAGATCGTCAGGTGGGAGGGATACCGTGACGTCTGGCAGTCCTTTGCCGTGCTGCTGCCGGTCAAGACCGTCGGGGTCATGGGAGACGAGCGGACCTATGCCAATGTCATCGCCATCCGTGCCGTGAACAGCATGGACGGGATGACGGCTGACTGGATCAAGATGCCCTACGAACTGCTGGCGAGGATCTCCACGCGTATCATCAACGAGGTCAAGGGTGTGAACCGTGTGGTCTACGACATCAGTTCCAAGCCCCCGAGCACCATCGAGTGGGAGTGAGAAAAATACCGTGACGGGAGGTATCCGGCCTGCTCAATCCATGCATCCCGCACCACGGCATACCTGCCGCGAGCTCTGCGGGATGTGCGCATTGAGCGGGTCCGGTTCTCTCTCGAGCATCACGACCATGTACCAGACAGCACTATCATCGACCTGAGGAGGTGCCCCCATGGGCGGACTGTTCGGCATAGCTTCCAGGCAGGACTGCGTGAAGGATCTCTTCTACGGCACCGACTACCACTCGCATCTCGGCACACGCCGCGCAGGGCTTGCCGTGGTGAACGAGAAAGGCTTCACGCGGTCCATTCACTCCATCGAGAGCTCCTACTTCCGCTCGAAATTCGAGCCTGACCTGACCATCTTCCAGGGGAACATGGGCATCGGCGTCATCAGTGACACCGACTCCCAGCCGCTCATCATCAACTCCCACCTGGGCACCTTCGGCATCGTCACCGTGGGCAAGATCAATAATCTGGTCGAGCTCGGCAAGCTGGCCTTCTCCCAGAAGAAGTACTTCTCCGAGACATCGGGCTACGACATCAACCCCACCGAGCTCATCGCCATGCTCATCTGCGAGCAGGACAACTTCGTCAACGGCATCCGGCACGTCAACGAGTCCGTCAGGGGGTCGTGCACCATACTCCTCCTGACGCGGGATGGAATCTATGCCGCCCGGGACAGATACGGCAGGACACCCATCGTCATCGGCAGAAAGGACGGTGCCTTGGCCGCGTCATCCGAATCGAGCGCCTTCCCCAACCTCGGATACGAGACAGAGTACTACGTAGGTCCTGCCGAGATAGTGCACATCACCCCCGACGGGTATGAGCAGGTCAGCACCCCGGTCGAGAAGATGCAGGTGTGCTCGTTCCTGTGGGTATATTACGGCTACCCGCCTTCATGCTACGAGGGCATCAACGTGGAGGAGGTGCGGTACAGGTGCGGCAGGGCCCTGTCCAGGGACGATACGGTGGAGGTGGACTTCGTCTCGGGCATCCCGGATTCGGGCATCGGTCATGCGCTGGGCTATGCCACAGGCAAGGGCATCCCCTACATGCGACCATACGTCAAGTACACCCCCACGTGGCCACGGAGCTTCATGCCCCAGAATCAGTCCGTGCGCGACCTGGTGGCCAAGATGAAGCTGATCCCCAACCGTGCCATCATCAACGGCAGGCGCATCGTGTTCTGCGACGACTCCATCGTGCGGGGCACCCAGCTCCAGGACAACATCCAGATCCTCTATGAGTACGGGGCCAGGGAGGTGCACATGCGGGTGGCCTGCCCAACGCTCATCTACCCCTGCGAGTTCCTGAACTTCTCGAGCTCACGCTCCCAGCTCGACCTTGCCGGCAGAAAGGCCATCAAGGCACTGGAGGGGAAGGATGACGTCCACCTGGAGGAGTATGCCCGGGCGGGTTCAGAGAAGAACAGGGCCATGGTGGAACAGATCCGCAAAACCCTGGGCATGACCTCGCTGAAGTACCAGACCATCGACGATCTGGTGGAGGCCATCGGACTCCCGAAGGAGCGCCTGTGCACCCACTGCTGGGACGGGACGAGCTACTGCTGAGACACCCCGGGCGGATGCTCTAGGGCCGTTCACCCAGCAGCGTTGCGAGCACCCGGACCTCGTACCCCGATGCATCGACCACATGTCTGAGCTCGGCGGCCGCATCCGATGCCTCGCGCAGGGCCCTCTTCATCGCCCCTGCGGTCTTCTTCCCTGCCAGACGGCGCAGGGCCGTACAGAGGGCGAGCCACGAGATCAGGGTATCCATGGACTCCTTGTTGAACCACCACCTGTCGCCGAAGAGATTGAACCCCAGGAAGTCCCTCACGGTGGAATCCACGAGCATGTCCCTCAGCAGAATACCCATGTCGCGCATGGTCGATACACCCTGATGCCTGGCGAGGATGCCTATGAGCGTGACTTCGTACCGGGCTCTGGACTCGTCCGCGCCGAGCTCGACAAAGGTCCTGGTTACGGCATGCCCGAGCATCCAGTCGTCCATGAGCGAAGCGGAACGTGCCGCGGCACCCTCGTCGCCGGCGAGCCTGCCGAGCGGCGCCACGATCGCCCAGAGCAGGGGGATCCGCCATGCCCACAGATCGGACGACGGCGTTTCCGGAATCAGGCAGAGCAGGTCACCGATGTGTTCATCCCCCTCCCAGGACGGCTTGTGCCGGTGCCTGTTCACGGTGAAGAGGGCGTCCAGGAGCAGGCACGTCTCGTCGCCCGCGACCTTGTCCCGGGCAGGCCAGCCCGCGAACTCCCGTGCATTCTTCAGGAATGAGGACAGCCTCCCGCTGAAGACCGCAGGGGTCGTTCCCGTGCGCATCCCCCCGGACACGAGCACGGGCAGGGCATCCCCCGCGATCATCTCGCCGAAGGGCCTGAGCACCTTTTCCACGGAGAGTTCACGGAGCGCGGTCGTCACATCGGGCACGCCCCTGCCCATGAGCCGCTGTTCAAGCTCGGCACACCTCCCGTCAAAATCGTGGATCTCGCCGAACGAAGAGAAGACGTGGCACTTGAAGGCGCCCAGGCGGATCGCGAGTCCGTCGCGCCAGATGCCCCGGCTGCTCCTGAGGTATTCGAGGCCTCCACGCTCGTCTCGCAGGACGTAGTAGGCGGCATCTTCGTTCTTCAGCGCGAGACCCTCTCCCAGAGATTTGTGAACGATATGACGTCTGGTGCCCTGCTCCACGTTCATGCCCACGGACCTGGAGATGGTACCGACTGCCTCTGAGAACCTGTTGTTGTAGACCACCAGGGACCTCTCGTCCCCGTACCTGTTGGAATAGGCAAACACGTCCTCGTTCACGTGGCCTTCAGGGGTGCGGAAGTCGTAGAGCACGAAGTGTTCCACCCCGGAGAACATCCTGCGCTTCTTGAACAGCGGGAAGATCTCCTGCTCGTGGCGCCACACGAGGTGACTGTCTACCGGTTCGTCCCAGTAGGATCGCCGGTACTCCATGCCGTATTTTTCCGAGAAGCCCTCGACCTGTCCGTGACCGAACATGGGAAGCCCCGGCAGGGTGGCCATGAGCGTGGCAACCCCGAAATACTTGTCGTCCTTGCCGAAACCGTGCACCGCAGGTTCCTCGTCGGGGTTGTTCATGAAGTTCACGAAGCGCCTGAGGATCTCGGGATTGAAGCGGAGCACGTTCTTCATGACATCCCGGTACTTGCTGTTCTCCTCGGCCTTGAGCATGTTCATGAAGGCCGAGTTGTACACCCGGTGCATACCCAGGCTCCGAACGAAGTACCCCTCCATGAGCCAGAAGGCCTCGGCCAGGAGGAGCGTGTTGGGTGCTTCGGCTGCGATGCGGTCCACGAGCTCGCGCCAGAACTCCACCGGAAAGAGCCGCTCGAAATCGTCGGGGGACACGCTGTGGCCTGCCCTCGACGGGATGTCGCCGCCGTAGCCGGGCGCCGGATACCAGAGGCGCTGGAAGTGTCGCTTGGCAAGGGTCATGGCCGCATCGAAGCGTATGATGGGGAACCTCTTCGCAATGGCGATGGTCTGGCCGATCACGGCCTGGCGAACCTCGTGCTTGAGAAAGTCGAGCTGCGCCGTGTCGTTCCAGGGCATGCTCGTCCCGTCGTTCCCGTGGTAGATGTAGCGGTCCTGGCCGGTCCACCGGTCATGCCTGCGGAAGACCACGGCCGCGTCGGTGCGGTTCCAGTACCCGTCCTCGATCTGGATGACCACCCGGTCGTCCTGCGAGAGATTTGTTCCGGTGAACCGGTATGCCGGGAACGGCGGGTGATCGAGCTGGATGAACCAGTCCGGGTGCTCGATGACCCAGCGTGAGTAGATGCCCATGTGGTTGGGCACCATGTCCGTGGCCATGCGTATGCCGTAGCGCAGGGCCCGGTCCTTGAGGTTCTCGAAGGCATCATCGCCCCCGAGCTCGGATGCGATGATGTAGTCGTAGAGGGAATAGGCTGAGGATTCGGCCTCGGGGTTGCCGGTCATCCTCTTGATCGTCTTCGAGGCCGGGCTGCGCTCCCATATGCCGATGAGCCAGAGACCCGTGAAACCCCAGCGGGACAGGATCTCGAGCTCCTCGTCCGGTATCCGGTCGAGGCGGCTGATGTCGCGGTTGTACTTCACCGAGAGCTGGTGAAGCCATACGTACACGCTCTTGGCCATGAGCACGAGGCTGGGCATCCAGTCCTCGTCGGGGCTGAACCGCTCGATGTCCTCGTAATCCCTCAGGCCGAACGTGATCACGGGCGCGTACCCCTTGCCGATGAACCGTGCCCTGGTTTCCTCCTTGATGAGGTCGAGGCTGCTCAGGAGCCTTATGTAGAGTTCGGCCAGGAGATAGCCCCAGTGCTTGCGGATGTACTCGAGCTGTTCGAAGAGGGAATGCGGCGCGGCCCGCAGAGGCGCCAGGAGCAGGTCGAGGAGCGTCTGGCCGAAGGGCCCGAAGGGTGTTATGCTCCTGAAGAGTTCGTCGATGAACGAGATGATGTCGAGGTACGGCGTTTCCTTCCTGAGCGCGGTGTCGTCGAAGAGTTCGTGGTAGTTCGACAGTGCTCTGTTCTCGTTGGAGATGTAGAGCAGCAGCATCTCCTCCATGGCGATGAGCCTGTTTGACACCCCACCGGTGCGGGAGGCCACGTATTCCTGCACCGTCATGTTGCCCGTGTACACGTCCCGCGGCGGGAACTGGTGGAGGAACTGCTCGATGGTGCGGTCCACGTCAGGGAGCCTTGTCGATGCGTAGTCGTAGGCGTCCCTCATGATATTGGGGTTCACCTGCCTTCGGTAGAGCTCGATCATAAAGTGCATGATCTCGTCGATGAGCCCCATGGCGTTGATGTCGGATGCCCGCGCAGCCCTTTCCGGATGGCTGGCTGCATCGCGGATGCGGTTCATCCTGTCCGCGAAGTCCCGGGCAGCCTGGGGACTGGCCAGGATGACATTGCCCGTGGTGGTGAACAGGGCCTGGTCGAAGCTGTAGAGGTCTCTCGCCTTGCGGGAGATATGAAATTCGTACATCGGTTCAGGCCCTCACCGTATGCGGGTCACGTGGGACGGAGCACTCCATCTTCATCTATGATAATTCCATTCCAACGCCCATCCAAGGTTGTAGCAGAATGTAGGGGAACAGATCCTGCCAGTCAAGACAAAAGCGAGGCAGCGTCGGTACTATTCAATCCTTTCGAGGGCGTCCCTGATTTCCTGCCGGACCTTGTCCGCGTCCGGTGACACGTGGCACCTCCGGTGGCAGTTGGGACACAGGGCCACGGTGTTCTCGACGGTGTCCGGCCCGCCTTCAGCGAGGGGCAAGACATGGTGCGTCTCCAGATACCATGATCCCCGCACGTCCCGGAAAGGACCCGGTTTCCGACACAGCTCGCAGATCCCCCGTGCCTGCTGCAACACCCAGGCTCTGACCAGGGGGTCCTTCTCATACTCCGACCGCGTGGACTGCAGTCTGTTCGGGTGAGGATATCCCTTCGGCGCGCCGGCGAGTTTCTTGCCGAGCAGATTGCCCGTCCTCCTGTCCAGTTCGAACGGGTCCGCAGTCGAGGTATAGTCCCGCCCGTTGAGGAACTTCCTCCCGAAGATGATCCTCCTGATCCTCTCCGATGTCTCCGGGCTGATGTTTGTCCTTGGTGGATAGGCCTGTACGGTCGGGTGACACAGCTCCTGGAGCACCGAAGAGATGTTCTGCAGCCTGAACTCGACGGACCCCCTGCTCCTGTTGATGAGCTCGAAGCTGAGAAACTGCCTGATGACCTCGGCCCTGTTGAACTTCTTCCCCTTGAGCTCCCTGTTCAGCATGGTGAAGTACGCATAGACAGCGGCCTCGAGTTCCTGGTCCGCCCAGTCGGTGAAGTCCGGATCGACGTCTTCATGGCAGGCTGCCGATTCGATCAGGTCGACCCGGTACACATCCTTCCCGATTCGTTCGAACCTCATCACCGGCCGCTCCTCGTCGAACTCCTCGTTCAAGGCATATTTTCTGTATACGTACGGAAACCGGTCTATGATCTGCTCAGAGAAGTCGGTCTTCCAGAGAAGCCGGTAGCGGGACCCCATCTGATCCATGTGAATGTGGGCGTCATAGGCGACAGAACCGAGCACAAGCTGGACAGGCATCGGTTCAGAAAGGCCTTTCGCAGGCAGGCCAAAGAAGGAGACGATCTCTCTGGGGACGCTCATCTCCCGGTGCAGGAACGTGGACCTGTCCATGTGCTTCAGGGCGACATCTTCGGATAAGACATCCCAGGAGTAGGCAGAAGACGGATAGTTCATGTCGTGTCCATTTCTGTCGGATTGCTCCATATAAGAACCATCGTGACAGTGCTGTCAATCCGATTGATGCTCAAGGGAGGGGATGACAGTCACTTTTCGTACGCACGGTTACAAATATTTCCAGAGCCGGACATTACGATCGCCATAACATGCTGACATCACGGAGTCATATCCTCTGGCACGTAGATTGTAAGCTTCACTTCCAGTGGTCCATTTCATGGAATGGGGAAAGAAGGTATGCCATGATCACATTGCGGTATTCCCTCAACCACGGTTTATCATGTCAGGTCTACGATGACAACCGTCTCATCGGGCGTGTTCGCATCGAAAAGAAGATGACCAGCGACAAATTCCTTGCCATCATACTCGGAGATGCAAAAGACGCCCAGGAGTGCCTACAGAGGGAGTTCGACACCATCTTCGATGCACTGGACTGGCTGGAGGAACGAAGGGGGAAGAGCACGTCTGCCTGACAGTAAGGGGCCTCCGTAGGAGACATCCTCCCCCTCCGACACGACCCGCCGTGGCATGCCGGAAGGGGTGATGAAGAAGGCTCCCCCTTTGCCATTCATCCGTGAACGGCTCAGTTGCCCCTCCACCTTTTTCCATTCCCTTTGTCGTTGTGCACATACGCCTGCTTCGCCTTCCCGTTGCCCTGCTTGAACTTGTTGTCATTCGGCCTTGCCAGTTTCTGTACGCCCTCATTCGGCCTGACTTTCTTCTGCCTGTTCTGGTCCACCTTCATATCGTTCCTGTTCCTGCTGATCCGATCCCTGTCCTTCACATTTCTTTCACGGCTGATGTCACGGTCTATGACCCGGAAGCTCCGCCCCTCGTTGCGGTACCTCATGATCTTTCCCGGTGCATACCGGTGATGCTCCGACATGAACTTCAGGTTCACCTGGTTCACGATGTCCCGATCCCGCAGGTCTCCCCTCTTCCATGTGCCCCTCGGGTGACTGTTATAGTACCCGTATGCAGGTACGTAGCGGTGAACGACCACGGGAACGTAGTAGACGTCAGGCCTCAACCCGAAATAGTACGTAATGTCCATCCAGCTCATGCCCCTCATGCGGAGGTCCGCCACGAGACCCGGATCGACACCCGCCATCCGCGCAATGAAGAACACCACCGGAAGCTCTTCCTCATAGATCCCGCGCTCGCGGATGACCACAATGTCCCTCTCGGGTACGCCGTAATACTGGCCCATGGAGAAGATGAATCCGTCAATGCCCCCGCTGCCTCCGGATATCCCGACGTTCCACTCGGTCTGCGCAAACGAGGGGGATACCATGGACATGAGCAGGAGAAACAATCCTGTGGTCGCACCGATCAATGCCGGCCTGATCTTCACTGTCTTCATCTCTGGATCTCCTTTCTTACCCACTCAGACGATCCGGAGACGGCCTTTGTTTACATGCGGGGTTCGATGAAATCACGTACCGTTGTTGAAGCAGGCCAGCGCGCTTCCCTCTTCCACGCCCACCTCGACGCTGATGACAGGACACTTGGCCACGAAGAGGTGGAATATGTCACGCGCCTCCTCGTGAAGGCTCTCGTAATTGCCTTGCCCCTTGGCTATGACGAGGTCGGCCTCGCGGAACATCTCCTTGAAGGCGTCGGAGCATATGGCGACCGGGGTGCCCGAGGCAGCCGATCCGCTGGAGACAACCCTGCACACGTCGATGAGGCCCGTACGCTCGGCGTCCTCCATGGTCACGTCGTTGATGATGGGCTCACCCCTGACCACTGCGATGACCTTGTCCGGGCCGATCTCCTCGATGAACAATCGGTCGAAAACGATCTCGCCGGCATTGTCAAGGATGTAGAGGACTTCTCGAGCAGCTCGGACTTCCTCGCGCAGCCTCGCCCTGTGGTCTCTGGCGAAGGAGACATTCTGGAAGTGCTCCACCACCATGTCCATGTCCAGCCCGTCAGCTGCGTTTCTGCCGTAGTCGATCATGTTCCCGGCCAGGGCGATGCGGAGGGCCGTGTCGAAGGGATCAGGAGAAGCTGTGACCCGGCTCTTCAGACCGGGGTACATGGCAAGTGCCTTGGCATTCGAGATCTGCTTGACCCGGGCGAAGGGGTCGTCGATGCCCGTAATGCGCCTGAGCATGGCATACATGTCCCGGGCTGCCAGAGGGGGAACCTGGTCGTAGTTCAGGCTCGATGCCCATGCGAGGATCTCCCGCATGAAACGCTCACGCACCGCGCGATCAGCGGTCTGGGCGGAGATGTCAAAGCCATGCCTGATGAGGCAGGGTATGCATTCGAGGTGAAGGCGCATGGCGGTGCCTGTCAGAACATCTTCTCGATCTTCTCCACGATCCGCTGGAAGGCCATGCCTGCCGCGCAGCTCATGTCATAGAGCATGAAGGGCTTTCCCTCGTCCGTGTCCTTGACCACCTTCGGATCGATGGGCACGGCGCCGAGAAACGGCACCTTGAGGTCGATCGCTGCACGCTCGCCCCCGCCCACCTTGAAAAGGTCGATGGCATGGCCGCAGTGGGGGCATGAGAAGCTGCTCATGTTCTCGATGATGCCCAGCATCTTGAGGTCGAGGGTCCTCGCGAACTCCACGCTCTTGCGCGAATCCAGCAGGGCGACGTCCTGGGGTGTCGTCACCACGAGTGCGTACGGCGTCATGCCGGCCTTGGCGTCCCGGATGAGCTGGGCGATGGAAAGGGGTTCGTCCCCTGTCCCCGGGGGCAGGTCCACGATGAGGAAGTCGAGCTCTCCCCAGGCCACGTTGGCGAGGAAATGGCGCATGATGGAATGTTTCATGGGTCCCCGCCATATGATCGGCTGATCCTGGTTCTCCAGCAGGTTGCCGACCGATACCACGCTCAGGTTCTTGTAGACCTCGATGGGGAGCATGTTGCCCCCGTCATCACCACGAAGCGGCCTGCCCTCGACACCGAGGATCTTGGGTATGTTGGGCCCGTGGATGTCACCATCGAGGATTCCCACCGCATATCCCTGGCGGGCGAGACCGGCGGCCAGGTTGGCTGCCACGGTGGACTTGCCGACACCCCCCTTGCCGCTCATGACCATGATGGTGTGCCTGATGCGGGATAGCCTCTCGCTGAGCTTCTGCTCTTCTTCCTGCTTTTCTTTCGCAGGGATTTTCTCTTTTATCTTCATGTGCGGCCTCGCATGCGGTCTGTTCGTTCACTATGATGCCTAGCACAGAATCAGTATGACCACAAGCGGTGCGGCCTCATGGGGCGAGGTTCACCACCTTTGCCTCGGGTCTGATTCTGCCCGCTGCCGCATAGGCGTAATCCCTCACGTACCATGCAGGGTCCTCGCGCATGACCCTCCGCAGAACCTCCAGTGAGCGGGGCGTTCCCACCCTTCCCAGGGCCCAGCATGCCTTGGTCCGCACGTTCAGCTGAGGATCTGTGGTGCATGCGGCCACGGCGTCCAGCAGGGACCCGTCGCGGCGCTCGCCCGCCTCTATGAGGGCGTTGATGCGTATCCTCGCACTGGGATCATTCATCAAGACCGCCAGGGTCTCCGTGGACAGGGCCCCCGGATAGGTGACGACGGCGAGGTAACGCTCCTTCTCTTCCGTTGAGCCTGCATAGTCCACGATCCTGTCCGGACCATGCCGGAGCAGATACTGCAGGTATGCCCCGTGAAAGGCCGGGGCAAAGAGCGCCAGGTAGGCGATGACCGCCACCAAGGCTGCGGCTGCGCTTTTTGCGGCCATGCGTTCCAGACCAATGGCGAGCCAGGCCAGGAGCAGGGCGGTCATGAACAGCATGGGTCCGGAATAGAAGAAGATGCCGAGGCCGCCGCGCATGAGGCGGTTGGAGTCAAACCGTGACCCGAACTGTTCGAAGACCCTGTTCTCATGGTTCGCCGGTCTGTCGTCGGGCAGCCTCACCGAGTCACAGGAGAGCTCTTCCCTGGCCAGGACCACCCTGGCGCCTTTCACCCTGCAGGGGTCCTGGGTGCGCACCCACAGGGTGCCGTGGGGTATGTGGCCGACCCTGTCTATCTCCCGGGACAGCGCGATCACGTTCTGGGACCGTGCCGCTATGGGCTTGATGACATCCGCGGCCAGGAGGGTGTGCTCGTAGTAGAAGTCACTGATGTCGCGGATGACGGGCAGGGTTACCATGGCATCGCGCGCATTGAGAAAGGATGATCCCGGCAGCAGGGTCAGGGCCAGGGGCGAGACGAGCGCCACCGCGAAAATGGCCCACCTTCCCCACCGGACGCTCCTGCCCGCCCCGGTCCTGAGCACGAGGGCCCAGGGCAGGACGAAGAACACCGGGCAGAGAAGGCCTGCCGCGAGCGACACCACCGGCAGTTCCCTGCCGAAGCTGAAACAGGTGCAGGCGATGCCGCCGCAGAGCATGGCGATCCAGTCGAACAGGATGATGCGGCCCGACAGCCAGGCAGGCAATGTCACGACCATGCAGATGAGGCCGCCCAGCACACCAAGGGTCATCCCGAAGAACAGGGCGCTCGAAAGCTGGTGTCCGATCCCTACCAGATGGACGTCCCCCGGCGTTATGAGAGGGGTCATGCCGGAGGCTGCCATGAGGGTCATCTCATCGGAGATCAGGCGGGCGTGAAGCCTGACAAAGAAGAATCCGAAGACGGTGTAGACCAGTATGCATGCGCAGTTCCCTGCAAACGATGCGAGGAACCAACGGGGGATGTCTCGGGGCCTGCCGGATGGTCTCAGGTATATGCCCGTGCCGGGGGCCGGAGGCTCGCAACCCTCTTGGAGTTCACGACCCGCCACGAGTCCCCCCTGATCAGCCAATGGATGATGCGCCGGTTTTCTTGTAGGTGTTCAGCAGGCCGGAGATCTCTTCTATGGACTTGACGCTCTTCCTCCCCCGTACCGCCTCCACGTCGGACCGCGATGTCCATATGTTCTTGAAGTTCTTCGAATGCTTGGTGAATGCGATGAAATTCGCAATGGCGTCGTCGCACACGTGGGTGAACCTACGGTTGTCCAGGCATGCAATATCCCTGATCCTTTCCACCAGGTTCCTGTCGAGCCGCATCACGTAGCGGACACGCTTCTCCGATGTGTCGTTCCTCGGACCGACGTACCTCTTTCTCTGGCGCTGGGGGATGGTCCCGCCGAGTTCGCTCTCCTTCTTGAATATATATGCCTCCAGGGCCGCTCCCACGAAATCGACCATGGCGATGTTCAGCATGCGGGAGATCACCCTGAGCTCGCTCAGGTTGTTCGGCCTGAAATACATCATGAACCGTGACGGCATCTTTCCTTCTGGTACGCGAATCAACGATGCACCTCCTAGCTGTATGCGGCCGCACGGCTCTCCCGCGGCCAGTGTCGGGCTCCGGCAGTACCGACAAGGTCCGTCCCGTGTATGGCCCGGTCGAACCTGATCAGACCTCCATGATCTCCTTTTCCTTGGCGGCGAGCAGCTCGTCGATCTGCTTGATGGATCCGTCCGTCAGCTCCTGGACCTTGTCCTGGGCGACCTTCAGCTCGTCCTTGTTGATTTCCTTTTCCTTCTCGAGATCCTTCAGCAGTGCATTGGCATCCCTGCGGTGATTGCGGACCTCGATGCGGTAGTCCTCGGCATTCTTCTTGACCATCTTCACGAGGTCCCGCCTGCGCTCCTCGTTCAGCGGCGGAATGGGAATACGGATGATCCTGCCGTCGTTGTTGGGTGTGAGCCCGAGTTCGGACTTCAGGATCGCCTTTTCGATGGGTGACAGGGCACCCTTGTCCCACGGCTGAATGGTGATGAGCCTTGCCTCGGGAACCGCCAGGGAGGCCAGCTGGTTCAGCGGTGTGAGCGTGCCGTAATAATCCACCATGATGCCGTCCAGGATGCCTATGGACGCACGGCCCGTGCGCACCTTCTGCTGCGAGGCCTTCATGGCCTCGATGGTCTTGTTCATATCGCGCTTCATATCGTTGATGATCTCGTCAACCATTCCGAGTCCTCCTCACTCTGACGACGGATCCGACCGCTTCGCCATCAAGCAGCCGCGAGAGTCCATCCTGCTCGAATATGTTGATCACCCTCACCTCGAGATCGTTGTCACGGCACAGGGACACGGCCGTTGCATCCATGACCCCGAGGTTCAACCCGAGCACGGTGTCGAAGTCGAGCTCCGCGAAGAACCGTGCATCCTCGTGTTTTACCGGGTCCTTGTCGTAGACGCCGTTCACCTTGGTGGCCTTTATGAGGACATCCGCTCTGATCTCCAGTGCCCTCAGGGCGGCGTTCGTGTCGGTGGTGAAGAACGGGTTGCCCGTACCGCCCGCAAAAATGACGACCACGCCTTCTTCGAGGTATCGCACGGCCTGGTGGGTTGCCATGGGCTCGGCAACGCCCGTCATGGGGATGGCGCTCATGACCCGGCACGCCACACCCTGGTTCACGAGCGCTCCTCTGAAGGCCAGTGCGTTCATGACCGTGGCCAGCATGCCCATATGGTCGGCGCTCACCCGGTCGATGACGCTCGATGCGCCGACGCCCCTGAAGAAGTTGCCGCCGCCGATGACGAGCCCGACCTGGATGCCGCGGGCAGCCGCTGCCTTCACCGGGACGACGAAGCGCTGAAGCGTCGCCTCGTCGATACCGTTACCGCTGCCCCCTGACAGGGCCTCGCCGCTCAGCTTGAGAAGTATGCGCCGATAGAGCAAGAACGACCCCTAGAGCTCTTCTCCCACCTGGTAACGTGCAAACCTTCTGATCAGGCATTTCTCTCCGGTCTTAGCCATGAGCTCATCCAGGAGCTGCTTGATGGTCTTGTCCTGGTCCTTCACGAAGTGCTGGTCCATGAGGCAGCGCTCGGAGTAGAACTTGCCGAGCTTGCCCTCCACGATCTTGTCGAGGACCTTCTCGGGCTTGCCTGTCTTGAGGGCCTGCTCCTTGAGGATCTCCTTCTCCTTGCTGAGGACATGCTCGGGGACCTCGTCACGGGTGACCCAGTCCGGGCTTGCAGCCGCTATCTGCATGGCCACGTCCTTGACGAAGTTGTTGAAATCGTCGGACTTGGCTACGAAATCGCTCTCGCAGTTCACCTCGAGGAGCACGCCGATCTTCCCGCCCATGTGTATGTACGATGCCACAGTTCCCTGGCTGGCCGCCCTCCCTGATCGCTTGTTGGCGACCTCTATGCCTTTCTTTCTGAGGATCTCGACCGCCTTGTCGAAGTCCCCGCCCGTCTCTTCCAGGGCCTTCTTGCAGTCCATCATGCCTACACCGGTCTTGTCCCTGAGTTTCTTGACTGTTTCAGATGTTATCTGCACGACTCCCTCCGTTGCATGAACTATGCGTGGTCTTATTCTCCCGCGTTGTTGCCGGCGGCCTCGTCGGCAGCATCGCCCTGATCGGCAGGCGTGCTGTCCTTGACGATGATCTCGATCTCACCCTCGAGACCCTTTCCCATGGTCTCGCCCCTGGGGGCCTTGCCCTTCGGCTGTCCCGCATCCACGGCCGCCGCCTCCTTCACCTCGGTGGCAAGCTTTTCCTGCCAGATCTGGCTGCCCTGGTCCACCGCATCGGCAACCTTGGAGGTGAAGAGCCTGATAGCCCTGATGGCGTCGTCGTTGCCCGGGATGACATAATCGATGAGCGTCGGGTCACAGTTCGTGTCGACGATGGCGACAATGGGTATCCTGAGCTTCTTCGCCTCCTGGACAGCGATGTACTCGCGTGACGGGTCAACGATATACAGGACGTTGGGGAGGCCGTTCATGTCCTTGATGCCGTGCAGGGAGCGCTCGAGCTTCATCTTGTGGCGCTTCATGCTGATCTGTTCCTTCTTGGGGTAGTTCTCGATGGTGCTGTTGTCGATGATCGACTCGAGCCACTTGAGCTTGTCCACGCTCTTGCGGATGGTCGAGAAGTTGGTCAGCGTGCCGCCGAGCCAGCGGAAATTCACGTAGAACGCCCCGACACGGCCCGCTTCTTCCTCTATGGCATCCTGGGCCTGCTTCTTTGTCCCTACGAAAAGCACCTTGCCGCCGTTGGCAGCGGTTTCGCGGATGACATCGCAGGCCTTTTCGAAGAGCTTTTCGGTCTTCTGCAGGTCTATGATATGGATGCCGTTGCGGGAACCGAAAATGTAGGGTTTCATCTTGGGATTCCACCTCGGTGTCTGGTGACCGAAATGGACCCCGGCCTCGAGAAGCTGCTTCATGGTGACGACTGACATGTACTACCTCCTTGGTTTTTCCTCCGTCCTGCGGTCCCGATCCCTGCACAACAGGGACACCTGCGGTCCCGTCATGGTACCGGACGTGTGTGCTGGTTGAGCGGTTTACCATACCATTGTCTCTGTTTCAAGGGATTAAATGCTGTAACTTGTGACATGGAGGTGAAATACTCTGCGGCATCGTCCCGCACCATGCATCACGGTCATTCTTCCGGGATGCATGGTGCGGGAAGGGCAGGAAATCTCATTTAAAGAGCGGGGAAAGAGCCTTGAATTCAGGCGTTCCAGCCTTCTCCATGAGCATGAAGGCGATCGTTTCGGTGGGGTAGACCAGGACGCCGAGCCGTGCCATGGCGTCCAAGGCCGCGGCCCGGTCGTGGGAACGGCGGGAGCACACCGCGTCGGAGGCTATGACCGACCGGTATCCGGCATCCACCAGGTCCAGTGCGGTCTGCATGACGCACACGTGCGCCTCGATGCCGATGAGCACCGCCGTCCTCCTGCCGGTCTCCTCGAAGGCATTCCGGATAGCCTCATCGCGCAGGCAGCTGAACGAAAGCTTCTCCATGCGGGGGATGCCCTCGATGCGGGAGGCAACCTCTTCGATGGTCTTCCCGAGGCCCCTCGGATACTGCTCTGACACGATGAGCGGCATGCCCAGGACCCTGGTGCTCTCGACGAGGATGACGCCGTTCTTCACGTATGCATCCCTGTGTGCCTCTTCCATGGCTGCGTGGAGCCGCTCCTGGATGTCCACGACCATCAGAAGGCATTCGTCCCTGTTCAGGAAAGCGCTCATCTTCGTCCCTCCCTCTACCTGAAAATCAACGGATAGACAGCGGCGTAGACCAGGGCCGGGATCAGGTTGCCGACCCGGATGGAGGTCAGCCCGAGCAGGTTGATGCCTATGCCCAGGATGATCATGCCGCCCGTGGTTGTGATGGAGCTCAATACGGCAGGCTCCTGGAGAAACGCGAGGTGGGTGGCCAGCACCGTCATGGAACCCTGGACCACGAACACGCTCACGGCAGAGAAGATGACGCCGATGCCCAGGGTGGAGGCCAGGGCGATGGAGGCCACACCGTCGAGCAGCGATTTCAGAAAGAGCGTGTCCGGGTTGCCTGCAGTACCGTCCTGGATGCAGCCGATTATGGTCATGGCCCCGGTGATGTACAGCAGGGTGGCGCTGACGAACCCCTGGACAAAGGTGGATGACCCCGAATCGAAACGTTCCTTCAGATATTCACCGATGCGCTCCACACCACGTTCGATCCGCAGGAGTTCACCGGTGAGTGCGCCGAGGAGGAGGCATGCCACCGAGGGGATGAGGTTCTCCCCGGACAGGGCCATCTTCAGTGCGATGACGGTCACCGCAAGCCCTAAGGCCTGCATGATGATCTGCTTCAACCCCTCTTTGATATGTCTGCCCGCCGAGACCCCTATCATGGACCCGACGACCACGGCGACCGTGTTGGCAACGGTCCCTATCACGGAAGCCCCCCGTATCCGGGACGGAAAATATCGTTCATAGAGGAATCAACTACCGGATGCCCATGGCCTGGTCAATGGGAAAGAGATACGGGAACCCGTTGCTCCCCATCAGGAACAATACCCATATCATCGAGAAAAGACTTATGCTTTCGGGAAAAAATGACGAACATACTATGCAATGCGCTGATGTAACCGGAAGGCATGTGAGCGATGTGGCATATCATACCCCATGACGACCATAACCAGTCGCTGAGGATCAAGAGGTTCCTCATAGCCTGTGCTTCCTACCTTATGTGGATTCTCCTCATCTGGTACTGCTCCATCCAGGGTATGATCAGGCTGGGTCCCAAGGAGATACTCCTCGTCTTCGCCATGGTTCTTGTCATGAACCTGGTGCTCTATGCCATCTTCCGCACCGGCCTGAACAGGCGGCTGAAGGACCCGAGCTTGACCATGGTGCAGATGAGCCTCGCCACGGCCTGGATCATGATCGTGGCATACAACCTCAACGAGGCACGGGGGATCATGCTTCAGCTCTATCTGGTGGTCTTCATCTTCGGGGCGTTCCGCCTCAACCTGCGCCAGTTCATCATGCTCTCGATCCTCGCCGCCCTGAGCTACGGTCTCGTCATCCTGTCCCTGCTCGAGAACCACCCGGAGACGGTCAACTTCAAGGTCGAGCTTCTTTACCTGGTGATACTGACCGCGGTGCTCTTCTGGTTCTCGTTCGTCGGGAGCTACATAAACACGCTGCGAAAGAAACTGAGCAGGGCCAACTCCGAGCTGAATCACGCCGTGGAGATCATCAGGCAGAAGGCCATCCGTGACGACCTCACCGACGTGTACACGAGAGGGTACCTCTTCCAGATCCTGGCCCGCGAGAAGTCCCTGGCCGACAGGGAGGGCCTGATATTCTCGGTGTGCATCTTCGACCTGGACGATTTCAAGAAGGTCAACGACAGCTTCGGCCATCATGTCGGGGACATGGTGCTGAAAACGCTCTCTGGCATCATCCGCGACAACATCCGCCAGCAGGATTATATCGCGCGGTATGGCGGGGAAGAGTTCGTGCTTGTCCTTGCCTACCCTGACATGCACGACGCGCTCGCATGCGTGGAGAGGATCCGGACCCTCATATCCGAGGCTTCCTTCCCGGGTCTGCCCGGGGACTACCCGGTCACCGTGTCCATGGGTCTCACACGCTACCAGCCCGAAGAAACCATCGACTCGCTGCTCATCAGGGCCGACGATGCACTGTACCGGGCAAAAAGGTCCGGCAAGAACGCAACGGCCTGCGAACCCTCCTCTCTCCTCCAGCCTGCCGCTTGAGTATTCCTCACGGGAAATACCCGAGCAGTTCCCTGGGGTCGGATATCAGGATCCCTGCACCGCCCGCCATGAGACGCTCTCTGTCCTGATAGCCCCACAGAGCCCCGACAGGGACCATACCGGCACTCACCGCGGTCTGCATGTCAATGGCGCTGTCACCGACGAGGATGCATTGCCCGGGGTTCACACCCATGGATTCGGCACAGAGCAACGCCCCGGCAGGGTCAGGTTTCCTCGGGCAGTCCGGGGTCAGACCACGGACCTCGTCGAAGCTCCAGTCCGGCAGAAGCCTTGCCGCCATTGCCTTGGCGAATGCATCGATCTTGTTGGTGAGGATGGAGATCCTGATACCCTTCTCCTCGAGTCCGTCGAGCAATTCCGCGATCCCGTCAAAGGCCCTGGATGTGTTCGACCAGCGGGAGGCATACTCCTCCCTCATGGCATTGACGGCATGTATCATGGTCTGAGGGCTCCTCTTCATTTCAGGAAGGGCCTTCATGGCCATGACCTCGATGCCCTCTCCGATGAAATCGAGGTACCGCGCAACGGGATGGGCGGGGAGGCCAAGCTTCCGCAGGGCCTGGTTCATGGAGTCGGCAATATCATCGATGGTGTCCAGCAGGGTGCCGTCCATATCGAAGATCACTGCCCGGTACGCGTGTGTTTCCATGGGTCTTCTTGTTGTCAGAGCTCCTTGCCGACCTGGAAGGCCTGGCCGACGACCTGCCCGAGCCTGTGGTATGTCTCCGAAGAGGTGGCATAGATGAGGGGATCCACAAGCAGAGGATCCACTGTCTTCCCCTGCAAGCAATCCTCCCTCACATATGTCTGTGTGATCTGACCTATGATGAGGGTATGGCTCCCGAGATCCAGGGAATGGAGGAGATTGCATTCGAGGTTCACCGGGCATTCGTTGATGAGCGGGATGTGCGGGTTCTCTCCCTTCCCGATGGTGAAAAGTTTCGACTTGTCCCGGTCCTTGCCGGAGTAGATGCCGCAGAAATCAACGACCTTCACCATCCTGCTCGTGGGGACGTTCACCGAGAAACACCTCACCGCATCGATGCCCCTGAGGGTGTGGCGACCTTTGCGGATGGCGACCGAGACCGTGGGAGGCTGGTGGGAGGCGATACCGCACCAGGCCACGGTCATGAAATTGGCCTTTCCCTCCACCTCGGCGCCTATCAATACCGACGGCATGGGGAACAGGAGCGTACGGGGACCCTGCTTGACCTTGTTCATCCTCCACCTCCTTGATAGATGTACTCCACGACCTTGAGATATACCGGGTAGCTCGCCTGCACGAGGGAGATGATCTCGTCCCTGGTGAAGAGACGGCCCTTTCCTATGCCGGGACATCTGGCACGGGCTTCTTCCCAGGCCGCCACAGACCTCATGTTCTGGAACCAGAAGGGGAAGGTCAGGCACTGGACAGGCCTGACGGGATAGATGACGCACCCGTTCTCATAGAAGATGCACCTGCCCTGCTCTGCCTCGCGCACGGTGAACCCGTCCTTGAAGGGATCGAGCATCCTTTCCGTGAGAACCCCGAAAGGAATGTCGAGGAAGGCGGCTATCCGTTCCGCCTCACGCTCATCAACGTAGACCATGCCGGGCTCTCCGGTGCAGCACAGGCCACACTGCGTGCAACCGAACCGCAGCCCTTCATCGAAGAAATATCTCCTTTTCGAGAGTGATTCGAGCACCTCATCCCTGCTCATGGTTCAACCGCTCCTGACTGTCCCATAATGGAGAATACAGATGGAACAGTCAACCCATTCCGTCTGTTTCCCACTCATCCGACGACCGAGGAGACGCGCGCCCGCGGGTAGCTGTCGATGCCAAAAAAATACTTGCCATTTCATGATAATTCCTATACCACCCAATCAGGAAACCAGGAAAGGAGAGGTGCTACAATGGCTTACGTTATTTCTGACGAATGCATATCATGTGGAACATGTGCTGATGAGTGTCCCGTTGATGCGATCAGCGAGGGAGATGACAAGTATGTCATCGACCCGGAACTGTGCACCGACTGCGGTGCCTGCGCTGACGTGTGCCCCACTGAGGCCATCAGCCCCGGGGAATAAGGCCATCTCGTCACAGGGCCCGGAGGACCCCACCTGCCGGGCCTTTCGTCGAAGGAACCCTCACCCTCTCTTCAACTATCTGTTTTAATTCCTTATATTTTGTCCAGTGCCTAAATTCTGTACACAGAGAACCACTGCACTCGGATGACCCAGGCGAGGAATGCCTGGAGGATGGATCATCCCCCCTGCCTCGTGTCGGGGACCCTTCAGAGACCACCCACTCATGCGGCCGGAGAGCTGAGCCAGGTCGTGATATCAGGCCCTGCTCGTCAACTTGGCCCTGAGAACATTGGAAAGGGAGAAGGTGACCACCCTCCTCGGAGAGATGGTTATCTCCTCGGCCGTCTTGGGATTGCGCCCGCGGCGTGCGCTCTTTTCCCTTATCTTCCACTTCCCGAAACCGGAGATGCTCACCGGCTCGGTCTTGGCGAGATTTCCCTTGATGATATCGATGAAGGTCTCGATCCCTTCACTGGCCTCTTTCCTGGACAGACCGGTATTCAGAACGATCTCGTCAATGATACCGCTTTTCGTGAGGGTCCCCATACGGCACCTACCTCCTTTGTTCTCAAAGAGAGATATATAACTACATAAAATTATTAATGCGGATACCCGCCCGTGTCAATATCCGAATGGACGATACGATGATCTCGGGAACTTGAGCAGCCCCATATCACGGGTCAGGATAAGCCTGAGGTCGGACATCCTTACCATCTGAACCTCGTGATTCACGCCGTAGGTGAAGGGGAAGAGGTGGATCTTGCCGGGCAGGTCCTCCTCCTCGATAGGGGAAATCTTCAGTTTCCATCTCTGTCTTCTCATGTGCGGGACCACCGTCTTCAAGTCATCCCACGTGAAGCACTCGTTGAAGTAGTCTTCCTCCTGGACGCCGGTGGGGCTCATGTTCTCCTTGATGACCTCGTACCTTCCCAGTGATGGTACGATTACCTGAATGTTGTACCTTCTCATGCTCTTCCTATCGTCACCAGACAAGTCGTTCTTGAGCCTGCCGGCTGGATATTCTACTCCTAAGGGTAACGGCCGGGCTGTGAAAGTCAATGGATGCGGACGATCAGTGGCAGGCAGGCATGGAGTGCAATCAGGAAATGATTTTCAGGGCGGACGACACATCCGGCAGCGCCCTGACTTCAGCGCCGTCGGCCCGTGAAAGGGAATCGCGGTTTGCCTCGGGGATGATGATACGGGTAAACCCCATCTTGAGGGCCTCCCGTACACGCGACTCCATGTGGCTCACCGGCCTGAGTTCCCCGGACAACCCTATTTCGCCTATGAAGACCATACCCCTGGGCACTGGCCTGTCGAAGGCGCTTGAAACGATGGCCATGACCAGGGAAAGGTCAACCGCTGGTTCGGTGACCCTGAAACCGCCGGCGATGTTCACCACGATGTCGGACTGTGCGAGGTAGACGCCCGCCCTCTTCTCCATGACGGCGAGGAGCACCGCGAGACGAGAGGGGTCGGACCCCATGGTGATCCTCCTCGGCATACTGTAGGTCGTCCTGCTCACCAGGGCCTGGACCTCCACGACGAAGGCCCTGCTTCCTTCGCAGGTCGCCATGACTGCACTGCCGGGAGACTCGCCGCCGAGGCCGTGGATGAAGATGGCCGAAGGGTCCTTCACCTCGTGGAGCCCGGTCTGTTTCATCTCGAAGACCCCGATCTCGCCGGACGTTCCGAAACGGTTCTTGGATGTCCTCACGATCCGATACGCCCCGGTGTCATCCCCCTCGAATGACAGCACCGTGTCCACCATATGTTCAAGCATCTTGGGCCCTGCTACAAGCCCTTCCTTGGTGACGTGCCCGACGATGAACACGGTCACGCCCCTCGCCTTGGCGATCTCCATGAGGACTCCCGCACAGTGGCGTATCTGTGACACGCTCCCCGGCGGGGCGCCCACAGACTCGGAATACACCGACTGGATGGAATCGATGATGGCCAGGTCGTATACCCCTCCGTCTACCTCCTCGCGGATGCTCTCCATGAGGACCTCGGGGAATACCACGATGCCGCTTGCAGCGAGGCCCAGCCTCTGAGCGCGCAGCCTGATCTGCGGGGCCGATTCCTCGCCGCTCACGTAGAGCACCTTGAGTCCCGACGAATCAAGGCTGTGCGCCATCTGGAGCATGAGGGTCGACTTTCCGATCCCCGGGTCGCCGCCGATGAGCACGAAGGACCCCTGCACCACCCCACCCCCGAGCACCCGGTCGAGCTCACCGATGAGGCTGGTTCTCCTCACGGTCATGTCCGCCGTGATCTCGTTGAGCACCATGGGTTTCACCCTGCTGCTGCGGGACGGGGAAGGTCTTTCTTCGACGATCACGTCTTCCTCGAGGGTATTCCAGAGGCCGCACTGGTTGCACCTGCCCATCCACTGGTAATGGAGAAACCCGCACGAGCTGCAGCGGAAGACCTTCCTCGGCCTGGCCATTACTGCTGGGTCACCCTCAGGACTTCCTCGATGGTGGTGACCCCGTCCTCCACCTTGCGGGCGCCGTCTTCCCTCAGAGTATGGAGACCTTCCTCGATGGCCTGTTTCTTGATGATGTTCGAGTCGGAGGTCTTGAGGATGGTGGTCTTGATGGCATCGCTCATGAGAAGAATCTCATAGATGCCGGTCCTTCCCTTGTACCCGGTGTTGATGCACTCCTTGCATCCTGCCCCGCGCCAGAGATACCCCTCCCTGCCGAGCATGTCCTGGGACAGCCCGACCTCCAGGAGACTTTCGCTCTCGGGGAAATACTGCTGTCTGCAGTACGGGCAAATCTTGCGCGTCAACCTCTGGGCGACAATGGCGTTCACGGACGAGGTGACCAGGAACGGCTCGATCCCCATGTCGATGAGCCTTGTCACGGCGCTGGCGGAGTCGTTGGTGTGCAGGGTGGAAAAGACCAGGTGGCCGGTGAGTGCGGCCTGGATCGCGATCTCCGCGGTCTCCAGGTCACGGATTTCGCCCACCAGGATCACGTCCGGGTCCTGGCGCACAATGGAGCGCAGCCCCGACGCAAAGGTGAGCCCGACCTTCGCGTTGACCGGTATCTGCCCGATGCCCTTGAGCTGGTATTCAATGGGATCCTCGATGGTCAGTATGTTTTTGTCCGGCGAGTTGATCCTGCTCAGCATGGAGTAGAGCGACGTGGTCTTGCCGGATCCCGTTGGCCCTGTCACGAGGATGATGCCGTGTTCCTGCCTGGTGAGACGCTCGATGATGGCGAGGTCGTCGGGGTAGAATCCGAGCTCTTCGAGACCAAGCAGCACCGACGACTTGTCGAGGATCCTCATGACCACCCGCTCGCCGTTCACCGTGGGCACCGTGGAGATTCTCAGGTCCACCGAGTGGTCGCCGAGCTTGATTCCGATCCTGCCGTCCTGGGGGAGGCGCTTCTCCGCGATGTTCAGGGTGGCCATGACCTTGATGCGCGAGACCACCGCCGGGTGGAGTCGTTTGGGAAGGCTCAACACGTCATGGAGGATGCCATCCACCCGGAACCTTATCTTCACATCGCTCTGGTAGGGTTCCACGTGGATGTCCGAGGCCTTCTCCCGGAATGCCTGGACCATGAGCCGGTTGACCAGGCGGATGATGGGTGCCTCGGTCTCCATGGCCGTGATGTCCTGGATGCTCTCCAGGTCTTTGAGGATCTCGTCTTCTTCTTCCTCGATGTCCCCCATGATGTCCTTGGCGCTCTCGTCCTTCATCTCGACCAGGCGGTTGATGGCGGCCAGGATCTCCTGCTTCGGGGCGAGGACTCGCCTTATGTCCTTGAGGTGCAGCGTCCGGGAGATGTCGTAGAACGCCTCCTGCTCAACGGGATCGTGGACCGCCACGATCATGACATCGCCCTGCTGTTTGACCGGGACCATGGAGTATTTCCTGAGATAACTGACCGGCAGCTTGTCCAGGACGGCCGGGTCGACCTCAAGGTCGCCGATCGTCTGCAGGACAGGGAGATCCCACTGCCTGCCGAGGGCTATCGCCATATCGTGATCGCCAACCATGCCGGCCGACACCAGCGTCTCCCTCAGGGGAACACCCCGCTCCACGCTGATCTCCCTGGCCCGTTCCAGGGAGGAGGAGTCCACGGCCTGCATTTCGAGCAGGACCTGTTCGAGGTCTGTCCTTCTCATTCGGGTTGTGCCTTCCCGGGGGTGGTCATGTTCCGCAGCATCTTGTCCGCTTCGCCCGATTTCTCCTTGAAGAGCGCCTGGGTCTTCTCCTCCGTGTCGATGATCATGGGGGTGAGGAAGATGTAGAGATTGGTCTTTTCCCTGCTCCTTCCATAGGACTTGAACAGCCATCCGATGAGCGGGATATCGCCGAGAAGCGGCACCCGGTAGTCGCTCAGGGTCAGGGTATCGCCGATGAGGCCGCCGATGACCATGGTTGATCCGTCCTTGATGTTCACCGTGGTGGAGGCGGACCGTTTCAGGGTGGAGGGTGCGTACTCGTCTCCCGTACTGCCCGGGACCAGGGTGGTGATTTCCTGGAAGAGATCCATCCTGATATTGCCCTGCTGGTTGATCTGCGGGGTGAGCTTGAGGGTGACGCCGACGTCGCGGTAGTCATAGGTGCGCACGGTCCTGTCGATGTTCGTCGAATCCGTGTCCTCCCGGGTGACATAGGGGATGTTGGCGCCGACCTTGATCTCGGCCTCCTTGTTGTCCATGGTGAGGATCTGGGGTGTGGAGATTATGTTCACGTCCGAGTCCTGTGCCATGGCATTGATGAAGGACGACATGTTCGGGAAGGTGAGCTTGGTGCTGCCGCTCGTGACGGTAATGGCTTCGCCGATCACCCCGACGAGGGGACCGCTGGGCAGATCGCTCGGGCTGGCAATGAAGTTCTGGCCGGTCCTGCCGATGACCGCACCGATCCTCTCGCCGCTGTCATACTTGAAGTCTTCCGCAAAGGTCCACTCTACCCCCACCTTGAAGTCCTTGGTGGTATTGACCTCCATGATGGCGGCCCTGACATAGACCTGCTTGCGAGGGATATCGAGGAATTTTATGGTATCGATGATGTTCTTGTACTGGTAGGGGTCTGCATAGATGATCAGGGAGTTGGTCTCCTTGTCAGGGCTGATCTTTATGTTCTGTTCCTTCAGGGCCGGGTTCACGACCGTCCTTGCCCGTGTCTGGGCGGCAGCGGTCTGCCCGGCGGCAGGGGCGGCAGCGGCCTGAGCCTGGGCATCGGGGCTCTCCGGGGTGGGAATCTCGGTCAGGACCTTCGCCAAATCCTCGGCGTTGGCGTACTGGAGGTAGTAGACATGGATGTCCTCTTTGCCGCTGGGGGTGGGTATGTCGAGCTTTTTTATGAGTCCCTCGATACCGGCGAGATCCTGGGGCGGCGCCATGACGATAATGGCATTGGTCCGCTCGTAGGGGATGATCTTGGTGACGGTCTTGGTGCCGACGCTCTCGGGCTGACGGACGTTTCTCAAGCGCTGCAGCTGCTCCTGCCTCTCCTCGGTCATGATCTCACCGAGCTTCGCTGCCAGGTCAGTGGCGGAGGCATAGGTCAACGGAATGATCTTGACCTCCTGGGCAAACCCTGCCACATCGATGACCTTGAGGATGTCCATGATCTTCTTGATATTGGACTTGCTGTCGGTGACGATGAGGACATTGCTCTGGGGATAGGACAGGAGCTGGGAAGAGGCCTTGGACATGAGCGGGCTCAGGAGGTTCCGCATGTCGTTGGCATCGGAGTATCTGAGCTGGATGATCTGGGTGATCATGGTGTCGTCCCTGATCATGGGTGCTTCCGTCGTTGTCTCCAGGCTCTTGGTGATGGCATCGGCTGCCTTCACTATCTTGGTGACACCCCCCATATCCACCGTCCCGAAACCGTTCACCTCGAGAACGCTGAGGAAAACCCTGTATGCCTCGTCCATGGTCATCTTCCGGGGAGAGATGACCGTTATCTTGCCGGAGACCTTCTCATCGATGATGAAGTTCTTTCCCGTTATGTCGGCTATGAACTTGATGAACACCTTGATGTCCACCCCATCGAAGTCCATGGTGATGAACTGTCCGCTTTCGTCCACCTCCATCTTGGGCGGGGACTGCGTCGCCGTCTGATTCCCTGACTTCACCGAGGGGGCTGGCGACGGCGACGACGCCCCCTGTTGCCCTGCGTTGACGTCATCTCCAGAGGGCTCTCCGGGGCCACTGTTCGTCGGGGTTCTCACGTTCGGATTGTTGCCAAAGTATTGCATCTGTTCCTGTTGTTTCCTGAACTCTCTGAGGGGTATCACCTTCTCCTTCTGGGTGGTGCCGGGCTGCTGAGGGGTCGTTGCCTGCTGTCTTGCAGGGGTGGTCTGCGTGCCCTGTTTCTTCACCGGCAGCGGGGCCTCATCCTGGATCAGCCGGGCTCCCCAGGTACCGGAAACACACAGAAGCACGATCAGAACAGCTCCCCCCATAACCCTGCGAATATCCATGATTCCCCCTTGATTCCGCTTATTCTTTCGGGTGCACTATGCTCTCGAAGTCCCTGTCTCCCCTGAGGGAGACCAGATCCGGATCCCTGCTGGCCCACAGCCTCACCTCGGGCTGCATCTCTGCGGCCTGACGCAGAGACGAAAGCGCGGCGTCCTTCTTCTTCAGCTTCGCATAGGCACAGGCCATGTTGTAAAGGGGCTCCACATAGTCCGCCGAGTTCCTTCTCGCCTGGACGAAGTAGTTCAGTGCCTCTGCAGCATTATCCTTTGCTAATAACACACTCCCCATATTATTCAATAACCTGGCGTCATCCGGCCTGAGTTTCTGGGCCTTGGCCATGGCGGCAAATGCCTCGTCGAAGCGCCCGGCGCCGTAGAAGAGCTCCCCCAGCTGGAGGTGGGCTTCCGCATAATCGGGCGTCTCCTTGATCACCTCCTGGTAGGCCGCAACGGCTCCCTCCAGGTCGTTCTTCCTGCGCAGCCGATCTCCCTTGTTCATGAGCTCCAGGGTGCGGACCGGCCCCGGCGTGACAGGCTGAGCGGCAACCGTCTCGACGGACCGCTCTCCCCTTTCGGGTGCCATCCAGAAGATAGCGGCGGCGGTGAGCGCGGAACTGATCAGAACGGCTGCCGCGACGATCCAGTAGATCCTTCGTCCCCTGACGATATACGGCGTATTGGAACGAGACTGCTCGGGGCTGCTCGCCTGTGATCTCTTAAGGGCCTCGTAGATGGAACTCATGGCAGGCGCTCCCGTATGTTCTGCACGAGAACCATGGTTTCAGGTCCCACGATACCGTCCCGTCTCAACCCGAAGACCTCCTGGAACATCTCCACTCCCTGCGATGTTTCGATGCCGTAAACCCCGTCGGGTTCGATAGTCAGGAGATCAAGGCGGGACAGGACATTCTGGATATCCATCACCCTGTCTCCGGTCATGTTGAGGGTGTAGACGGTCTCATGCAAGGCCTTCGCATAAGGTATCATGACGTTCCACCGGTAGAGCTCCTCGAATTCATCCAGAGGGATCTCGATGACGGCCCGGTCCCCTCCCACTACCTGGACGAATGTCGCATCAGCCTTGAGCATGACCATGTATCCGCCGTCCATGGACACGACGGCCGGCATGGGCAGGTATTTCAAATAGGCCGGCCGGGGATGGAGATTCATGGCATCAGGCCCCGCGATACCCTCGGGCAGCCGGGCCATGATCTCCAGGGCTGTATTGTAGTCACGGATGCTCCACCCCCTGATATCATGCCTCCGTGTCTCCTGGGCCTGCCGATCCTGGTCCGGAGTCCCCTGTGGCACGACGGCAGACTGATCGAGAGAAGCGGCCATCTGCCGGTCCCTGGCTATCCCCTTGGACCCTATCAGGTCGATGAGGTTCCCGGGCAGACCGGGCCGGATCATGAGCGCGGCCAGGACGGCAAGCACGCCCACGACGGCCGAGACGAAGGCAGGGCTCACCCTCCTGCGCGTGTAATTGCCCTCGAGCTCACGTATGGCGCCCATCACGATGCGGGCGCCTATTCTCCTGGTCGAACGCAGGTAGGCAATGAGCAGAGATCGCTCGGCCACGGCATTGATCCTCCTCGGTACGCCCCGGGAGTACCGGTAGACGAATCTCAGCGCCAGGGGGGAGAAGGAGATGTCACCATGGGCCCCCGATATGATAAGCCGGTGGTTGATGTAACTCTTCGTATCCCAGAGGTTCAGCGGCCAGATGTGGTACCTCAGAACGATCCGGTCGTCGATCTGTTTCATGGCCGGCGATGAAAGAAGCTTGACCAGCTCGGGCTGGCCCACGAGCACAATCTGAAGGAGCTTTTCCTTTTCCGTTTCCAGGTTCGAAAGCATCCGGATCTGCTCCAGTACGTCCGGCGAGAGGTTCTGGCACTCGTCGATGATGAGCACGGCGTTCTCGCCGTTCACAAAGGCGCGGATGAGAAACTCATAGAGTTCATCGAGCAGAGCCTTCTTGGATGCGGTCGACGCATTGATGCCGAAGTCCTGGTTGATGGCCTGCAGCAGCTCGATGTCGGAAAGGGCCGGATTCAGTATGAGGGCCGTTCTGACAGTCTTGGGCAGAGTTGCCAGCAAGGCCCTGCAGATGGTCGTCTTGCCCGCCCCCACCTCGCCGGTTATCATGATGAAACCCTTGCGCTGCTCGATGCCGTACCGCAGGTATGACAGGGCCTCGTCGTGGGCCTTGGAGAGGAACAGGAATTTCGGGTCGGGCGTGACGTTGAAGGGGTTTTCTGATAGTCCGAAGAACTGCTCAAACATGCTCGGTCGCCCCCGGTTCCTGCCTACCTGAGTGGTACGCTGATCGAAGTCGTCGTGCCCTGACGCTCGACCTCGAGCTGTACGGTGGAGCTGCTCTGCAGCTCCTGATACGCGCTCAGGGCATCCTGCGGTGTCCGGATGGGTACGCCATTGACTGATCTGATGATGTCTCCGGTGCGCATGCCGTACTCATGGATCTGAGATCCTTCGACGACGTCACTCACCCGGAAGCCGTAGGGTTGCCCCCCGCGATAGTAGGGTACCACCCGTGCATTCCCGATGAGCTGGTCCATGTTCCTCATGGCCGCCGGAACGCCCCCTGCCGCCGCAGTCCGGGGACGCCTGGGTTCCCTGACACCGGAAGTCCGGGACGCAACCGTCGTTGTCGAGGGAGTCTCCTCCACCACGAGCATCTGCTGCTGGCCGTTCACTTCCATGATCACCTTGTTCCTGAATATGGCGATGAGGGTGGCTTCCTTGACGTTCTCTCCGATGCGGAAAAGCTTCTGCTCACCTGCCTCTTCGATGATCGCACGTGCGATCTCGCTGGGACCCGTGATGGTTCCCCGGAGCGTGATTCCCATCTGGGCCAGAGGTCTTTCCACGTCACCCGAGAGGCGCTGATCACCGGCCGGCCGGGCCTTGTTCACCTTGAGAAGGTCACGGCTCGCGATGACAGCGTACTCGCTCTTGCTCCTGGGCTGCCTGTCCTTGTTGATCGCGGTAATCTCGACCGTTCTCACCGGTCCTGGCGGCTCGTAGAGTATGTGACCGATGACCCCGGTGACGATCCCGGCAATCACCCAGATGAACAGGGTTATCATCGCGATGACCGCGATCAGTTTATAGCGTCTGTCCATCTCCCCCCTAGACCCTGTCGAATCCGGAGAACCTCATGCTGAAGCTCCCTCTACCCCGGGTCAGGGACCTCAGGGCAGTTGAATAGCCGAAGGTGTTCGAGAGCGGAACATATGCCTTGACCAGGTGCTGCTTCCCCTTCGTCACGACGCCCTCGATACTCGCCTTCCTGGCGGAAAGGTCCCCCACCACGTCTCCCACATAGTCTTCCGGGGACAATGCGTCAAGTTCCATGATGGGCTCAAGCTGGACCACGCCTGCCTTCTTCATGGCATCCTGAAGGGCCATCTGGGAAGCTATCTTGAGTCCCTGCCCTGTTGTCTTGTCCGTCATGACTACCCTGTTCACCAGCACATCGATATCAACAACCTCGTAGCCGAATTCGGGATCGGCCAGGCAGGCCTCCTCGAGGCCGTTCATGATGTGTCCCTTGAGGCCGTCTTCAAGGGCCTGATCGATGTGGAACGCGTTCCCGCTTCCTCGCCTGGAGGGTTTCACGGTAAGCTCCACATGGCCGTGATGCAGCGTCTCTCCGATGAGCTTGTCGAAGACCTTCTCGGCCTGGGTGGTTCTTTCCACGGTGGCACAGTAGAGGACCTGGGGCTTGCCCACGTTGATCTCCACCCCGAAGGCCGTTCGGAAGCGATCGAGCGCGATCTCGAGGTGGAGTTCCCCCATGCCCGCGAGGATGACCTGGCCGGTGTCCGGATCTTCGTGGACCTTGATGGTAGGGTCCTCCTCCATGATCTTTCGCATGGCCTCCTGGAGCCTCTCGGTGTATTCCGTGCTCTTGGGCTCGATGGCCATGGATATGACCGGTTTCTGTATGTCGATGGCCTCAAGGACGATGGACTCGCCAGCCATTGCCAGTGTGTCCCCGGTTACCGAGTCCTTCAGGCCCACCGCGGCCACGATATCTCCCGCCGATGCCTGCTCGATGCGCTGCTTCACGTGGGCATGCATGGCGAAGAGACGGGCTACCTTTTCCGACACGCCCCTGGTGGTGTTGTACACCTCACCGCCCACCTGGAGAACACCCGAGTAGATCCTCAGGTACACCATCCTCCTGCCCTCATCCATGTAGACCTTGAAGACGTAGGCGACAAGAGGCCCCTTGGAATCAGGACTGACGGGTATCGTCTCCATGGTGGTCTTGTCGTGTGCGAGTACGGGTTTCACCTCGAGCGGCGAGGGAAGATAGTCGATGATGCCGTCTATGAGAAGCTGGATCCCCTTGTTTCTCAGGGCCGATCCGCAGAGAACCGGGATGAGGCGCTCTTCCACCGTGACCTTGCGAACAGCCTGCCTGATCTTCTTCTCGTCGATCCGCTCTCCTGCAAGGAACAGCTCCATGATCTCGTCGTCGAAGTCCGCGAGATGCTCGACCATCCGCTCGCGCTCCTTCATGGCTTCCTCGAGCCGGTCGGCGGGTATGGAGACGACGTCATAACTGGACCCCATGGTCTCGTCCCAGAGCATGAGCTTCATGGAGATGAGATCGATCACGCCCCGGAAGACGTCGCCTTCATAGAATGGGACCTGCAGAGGGAGCGGTGTCACCTCAAGGCGCGTCTTGATCTGGCCGAGCACTGATTCGAAGTCGGCACCGACCCTGTCGAGCTTGTTGACGAATGCCATGGCCGGGACATGGTATTTTCTGCACTGCTGCCAGACCGTTTCGGTCTGGGCCTGGACCCCTCCCACGGCGCACAGGATCACCACCGCCCCATCGAGTACGCGGAGGCTGCGCTCGACCTCGATGGTGAAATCAACGTGCCCGGGCGTATCGATGATGTGTATCTCGTGGTTGTTCCACTCGCAGGTGGTGACCGCCGACGTGATGGTGATGCCGCGCTCCTGCTCCTGCGGCATCCAGTCCATGGTGGCCTGGCCGTCGTGGACCTCACCCATGCGGTGGATCTTGCCGGTGTAGAAGAGCACCCGCTCCGTCACCGTGGTCTTGCCGGCGTCGATGTGGGCGACAAAGCCCATGTTTCGAACCCTGGAGAGGTTCTTCGTCTTCATCGGACCCTTCACACTCCCTATTATACACAAAGATCTATATCATATACATATTTCATTTCACGGCCGAGGAAGTGTTCACCGAGTTCTACGAACCTCGGCGATGAATCCGAAAGGTAGAATGACACTCTTCGATCTTCATCACGGCCTTGTCCTGGACCAGCAAGACTCTTCACCACGCGTGCCGTGGACATCGCCGAGTCGACGATGGTAACCCCCTCTCCCATGATCCGTGCGAGAATCGCCTCGATCAGAGGGTAGTGCGTACATCCCAGCAGCAGTGTGTCGACGTCTTTGTCTACGAGCCCCTGCAGATAGCGTCGAGCGACCAGGGCGGTGATCTCATCGTCGTACCACCCCTCCTCCACCAGCGGCACGAAGAGCGGACATGCCTGGGTGAAGATGGCTGCATCGGGTTTCAGTGCCCGGATGGTCTCCTCGTAGGCCCGGCTCTTGATGGTGGAGGGGGTTCCTATCACCCCTATCCTGGAGCCGCCCGCCTCGACGGCCGCACTGGCGCCGGCTTCCACCACGCCTATGACCGGGATACGGAACTCGTCTCTCAGCTCCGGGATTGCGTGTGCGCTGGCCGTATTACAGGCCACGACGAGGAGGTCGATATCCTTCGACGTCAGGAAACGTGCGCACTGGATGCTATACCGGATAATGGTGCGTGGAGACTTGGTCCCGTAGGGAAGCCGTGCCGTGTCCCCCAGATAGACCACATCCACCCCGGGTACCATTTCCAGGAGGCTCTTCAGGACGGTGAGTCCACCGATGCCGGAGTCGAAAACCCCTATGCGTGAGATCTCTGCCTGCATGAAAATCCAGCTTTCGTGGTGTTCTTTTGTTCGTCAGAAACCGGTATCCTGTCTAGTGCTTTTGCCTGGAGCTGTCAAGCCGAGCCGCAGGTTGATGCCGGCAGTGTAGAGGAAGTTGTGCGTCATGTCGCCTCCAGGGAAATCCAGGACGTACCGCACATCGGTCCTGATCGCAATGTTGCTGGTGAGAAAGTATTTCAGCCCGAGGGCTGCATTGAGCAGCAGATCGGAGTCCTTCTTGAACTCCGGCTGATCGTTGTTGAAGGTGGCCATGCCGATACCTGCCGCCACATAGGGGACGATGCTCTCGGGAAGACGGCCTGTCAGGTGATACACCAGATCCAGCTTGTAGAGCAGTATCTGTGCATCGTAGCCCTTATATTCGGAGTCCACGGCATGGAAGGAGAATTCGGTACCGATCTTCTCGCTGAGATTCAATCCTATGCCGAGACCCCAGGCGAGGCCATTGTCATACCCTTCCTTGTCCAGGGCATACAAACCCATCGAGGAGGACAGGTCAATGGATTGATCAGGATGTTCTGCCAGGGCCCCCGTCGGAACGCAGACGACCAGAAGGTACGTCATGACGATCATGACCCGAAGGGTAAAAAGGTGCTTCATGGCTCATGCCCTCCCCTGCTCATATCATATGCACTCCATCCACGGTCTTGTATAGCATATTATCCGTTCGATATCACTTCCTTTTCTCCGCTGAAGACTGCTTCTACTTTCTGGTGGCACGCACCTGTCGCAATGAGCTATAGGAGGCGGTAACCATCTCGTTCTGGCGGAGGAAGAATGGATCACCGTATAGCAGTCATCGGGCTTGGGTATGTCGGGCTCCCGCTGGCCGTGGAGTTCGGCAAGAAATACCATACCGTGGGTTTCGACATCAACGAAAAGAGAATAGCCGAGTTGAAGTCCTTCACCGACAGGACCCTCGAGGTAAGCGGCGAGGAGCTCCGGGCAGCCGCCCTGCTGAAGTGCTCCACCAGCATCGAGGACCTGCGGACGTGCACCATCTATATCGTGACCGTGCCCACCCCCATCGATGGGTACAACAGGCCGGACCTCCGCCTGCTCCTGGCGGCCAGCGAGACCGTGGGAAAGGTCATCGGGATCGGAGCCATCGTGATCTTCGAGTCCACGGTCTATCCGGGCTGCACCGAGGAGGACTGCGTACCGGTCATCGAACGGGTGTCGGGCCTGAAATACAACACGGACTTTTTCTGCGGCTACAGCCCGGAGCGCATCAACCCGGGAGACAAGGCGCACCGGGTGACCAGCATCAGGAAGGTCACCTCGGGATCCACCCCGCAGACGGCACGGACCGTCGACGAACTCTACCGCTCCATCATCACCGCCGGCACCCACCTGGCGCCGTCCATCAGGGTGGCCGAGGCGGCCAAGGTCATCGAGAACGCCCAGCGGGACATCAACATCGCCTTCGTGAATGAACTCGCCCTGATCTTCGCCCGCATGGACATCAGGACCTCGGACGTCCTGGCCGCAGCCGGGACCAAGTGGAACTTTCTCCCCTTCTCGCCGGGCCTGGTTGGAGGGCACTGTATCGGGGTCGACCCGTACTACCTGACCCACAAGGCCGAGAGCCTCGGCTACATCCCCCAGGTCATCCTCTCGGGCCGCCGGATCAACGACGGCATGGGCAGGTACGTGGCCACCCAGCTCATCAAGATGATGGTCAAGAAAAGCCACCGCATCACGGACACAAAGATCCTGGTGCTGGGCATCTCCTTCAAGGAGAACTGCCCGGACATCAGAAACTCGAAGGTCATCGACATCATCCACCAGCTCGGGGACTTCGACTGCACGGTGGAGGTCTTTGACCCCGTGGCAGACCCCGAGGAGGTCAGGCACGAGTACGGTATCGACATCATGACGAGTCCTGATCAGCTCACGTCGACCTACGAGGGGATCATGGTGGCGGTGGCCCACGATGCCTTCAGGTCCCTCGACCTCAACAGACTCAAGGGGAGGAACTGTCTGGTATACGACGCGAAGAATCTCTACCCCGATGCGGATGCCTATCTCTGAAGGGAGCCGGAAAGGGCCATGAAACGGATCGGCGTGATTTCCGACACGCATCTTCACGGACCGGATCCCGGTCTCGGGGAACTCGCGGCCCAGCACTTTTCCGATGTGGATCTCATCATCCATGCCGGAGACATGGTGCATCTCTCCGTGCTCGATGTGTTCGCCGGACTCGACAGGGAGGTTCTCGCCGTGTGCGGCAACATGGACGGACCGGATGTGCAGTCCTCATACCCTGCACAACACACCATCCAGGTCGAGGGGCTCAAGATAGGTGTCATGCATGGCTGGGGCTCACCCCACGGCATAAGACAGCGGATACTCAATACCTTCGAGCGTGTCGACGCCATCGTCTACGGTCACACGCACGAGGCGTTCTCGGGGAACGAATCCGGCATCTTCTTCTTCAATCCGGGATCGCCTACGGACTCTCGATTTACAAGATCGAGGTCAATGGGTATAATCACTGTCCGTGGAAACTCCATCGAGGGAGAGATCTTGACCCTATGAAAACCATATGGGCTCCGTGGAGGATTGATTATATCCTTTCCGAAAAGGGCGGTTCGTGCGTCTTCTGCACTTCGCCGGGCGAGGATGACGGACTGATAATCACCAGGGGCGACCTGTGCTTCGCCATCATGAACCGCTTCCCCTACACGACCGGCCACTGCATGGTTGCCCCGTACCGGCACGTCGGCGCTCTCGACGATCTTTCCGGCGAGGAACTCTCCGAGATGATGGCCATGGTGCAGCGCGTCGTTTCGGCATGCCGGGCTGCCATGCATCCCGAGGGTTTCAACATCGGGTGCAACATGGGCGCCGTGGCAGGCGCAGGGATTGCAGATCACCTGCACATGCACGTTGTGCCCCGGTGGAAGGGTGATACCAACTTCATGCCCGTGATCGGGGACGTGCATGTCATTTCCGAGCACATCGCCAAGACGCTCGAAAGGATCAAGGTGAAGCTGGCTTGAGATATGCGAAGGCTTTGCTCTTCATCGCCCTGGCCGTGGCCGGCATCCTGTTCGGCGTGTCCAACCAGGGAACCGCCACTGTTCACTTCTACTGGTTCTTCTCGAAGTCCTACCCCCTCTACATCGTCCTGTTCGCCTGTTTTATCGCAGGGACCATGACCGCCATCCTGTTCAGCTTCATATACGGCGGCCATCATGGCGATGAAGAACGTCGCCTGACCAAACGCCGGGACGATCTGGAGGAAAGGTTCAGGAAGGCCCAGCCTTCGCTCGATCATCAAGGAAAAGCAGATGGGGCATCCGGTCGGGCCCGCTGAGCACAGCGCACGGCTGCCCGAATGGCTCAGGAAGACCAGGGATCTCAAATCCCTGCACGTCCTGAAGAAGCGGCTCCGATGCGCGGGACTCTCCACTGTCTGCGAGGAGGCCAGGTGCCCCAACATCTCGGAATGCTTCGGCGCCCCGACGGCAACCTTTCTCATCCTCGGCGACAGGTGCACCAGGGACTGCATGTTCTGTTCGGTGGCCAACGGTACCCCATCACCGCCTGATCCTGATGAACCTGCCAGAATCGCGTCGGCGGTCTCGGAATTAGGCCTGACCCATGCCGTCGTCACCTCGGTGACCAGGGATGATCTGCCCGACCATGGCGCCGGAGTTTTTGCTGCAACCATCAGGGCCATCAGGGATGCGGTGCCGGGGTGCACCGTGGAAGTTCTCACCCCGGACTTCTGCGGGAAGCAAGACCCCCTTGAGACCGTTCTTGCCGAGAAACCGGACGTGTTCGGCCACAACGTGGAGACGGTACGGAGGCTCCAGGGGACCCTTCGGCCCAGGGCTGACATGACCAGGAGCCTGGCCCTTCTCAAGACCGCAAAGGGCGTGGCGCAGGATATCGTAGTCAAGTCGGGGTTCATGGTCGGCCTTGGCGAGAGTGAAGAGGAGATCAAGGAACTGCTGCTTTCCCTTGTGGATGCCCAGTGCGATGTCGTGACCATTGGCCAGTATCTCAGGCCCACGAGACACCAGGTCCCGGTACGGAAGTACTGGGAGCCCGGGGCCTATGAGAGATGGTCCAATCTTGCGAGATCACTCGGCATAGTATATTGTGTGGCAGGTCCTTTCGTGAGAAGTTCGTACCGTGCGGGAGAGGTCCTGGACGCGATGCGGTCCGTCCGAAGGGAACAGGCATGCTTACTGAACAAGGAGATCCCATGGACAAGATTCAGATAGGCCTCATTGGATTGGGCACCATCGGCACCGGGGTTGCCAAGACCCTGCTCGAAAACGGCGCCCTGCTCGAAGACAGGCTCGGGTTTGCACTGAACCTCAAGGGCATCGCCGACATCGATATCACGAAGGATCACGGGGTGAAGATCCCCAAGGGCATGCTCACCACAGATGCCGGTGCCCTGATCAATGACAGGGAGATCGACATCATCATCGAGCTCATAGGTGGTACCGAGCCGGCGAAGACGTTCATCCTGGACGCACTCAAGAAGGGCAAGCATGTCGTCACCGCCAACAAGGCCCTTCTGGCCTCCCATGGGAAACAGCTCTTCGACGCGGCCCAGACCTACGGCAAGGATCTCTACTACGAGGCTGCGGTGGGGGGCGGCATACCTATCATCAAGACGCTCCGCGAGGCACTGGTCGCCAACAACTACACCTTCATCTACGGCATCCTCAACGGCACCTGCAATTACATCCTCACGGAGATGGGAGAGAAAGGGTCGAGCTTCAGCGAGGCGCTTTCCCAGGCTAAGGACCTCGGATACGCCGAGGCCGACCCCACCCTGGACATCGAGGGTATCGACGCGGCTCATAAGCTGGCGCTGGTGACCAGCCTGGCATACGGTGTGCCGCCTGATTTGAAGAGTGTCTATGTGGAGGGCATCACCAACCTCGACCAACTGGATGTGACCTTTGCCAGGGAGCTTGGGTACAAGGTGAAGCTCCTGGGACTCACCATAGACCGGGGAGACAGGGTCGAATCGCGGGTCCATCCGACACTCATCCCCTTCAACTACCTGCTCTCCAAGGTGGACGGTGTCTTCAACGCCTTTTACGTGCGCGGTGACATCGTCGACTCGACCCTCTTCTATGGCAGGGGCGCGGGCATGATGCCCACCGCCTCCGCAGTGGTGAGCGACCTTGCAGACATAGGGAGAAACATCCTGGCCGGCATCGCGGGCCGCATCCCCCATCTGGGCTACCGAAAGGGCAGTTCGGTCCCGAAGAAGTACCTGTCGATAGACGACGTCGTGACCAACTACTACATAAGGATCAACGCGCTGGACAAACCGGGCGTCCTCGCAAAGGTCGCAGGGATTCTCGGAGAAAAGGAGATCTCCATCGTGTCGGTAATTCAGAAGGCACCTGAGAACGGCGCGTTCGTGCCCGTGGTGATGCTCACCCACGAGGCCAGGGAGTCGAATGTGAGGAACGCGGTACAGGCCATAGCCAAGCTCACCGACGTGAGCGGAACGCCCGTGGTCATCCGCGTGGAGGACAAGAACCTCAAGAATGCCCCTTCCTGAGAACTGCTCCCTGTGTGGGTACCCACACCGCTGACTCGGAGGACATACACGTGAAGACCATTATCCTGCTCGGTGACGGCATGGCCGACGAACCCGTCGGGGAACTCGGTGGAAAGACCCCCCTCGAGGTCGCTCATATCCCCGTCATGGACAGCCTTGCCTCGAGGGGTGAACTGGGCATGGCACGGACCGTCAAGAAGGGGTTCCCCCCGGGAAGCGATGTGGCGAACATGGCAGTGCTCGGTCTCGATCCGAGTACGTGTTATACAGGCAGGGCGCCGATCGAGGCCGTGAGCATGGGCGTTGATCTCCGGGCGGACGATACCGCATTCAGGATCAACCTGGTGACCATATCGTCCAGGGACGGCCGTCATGTCATGGAGGACTACTGTTCGGCCCACATCTCCACGGAGGAGGCCCGCGTCCTCATCGAGGATCTCAGGGCCATCGTGGACGACAAGCCTGCCATAGTCATGTACCCAGGCATCGAATACCGCCATCTCATGGTCATAAACGGATATGACAGGCCCGGTCTCAGGACCACACCGCCGCATGATATCACGGGCGAATTCATCGAGGAGTACCTGCCGAACGATCCGCAGCTGGTGGACATAATCCACAGGTCCATGTCACTTCTCGAGGACCACCCGGTCAACCGATCCCGCAGGGAGAGAGGCACGCGCCCGGCCACATCATTGTGGCCCTGGGGAGAGGGAAAGGCCATGCAGGTTCCTACGCTCCTCGATGAACACGGGGTCTCCGGGGCCATGATATCCGCGGTGGACCTTCTGAAAGGCCTGGGCAAGCTCAGGGGCATGGAAGTCATCGATGTTCCGGGGGCAACGGGCTGGATAGACACCAACTACGAGGGAAAGGCCGAGGCAGCCGTCGGCGCGCTGAAACGTCATGACCTCGTCTATGTACATGTGGAAGCGCCGGACGAGGCAGGCCACGGTGGATTCATCGACAAGAAGATCAAGGCGATCGAAGACTTCGATACCAGGATCGTCGGCCATATCCTTTCCCGCATGGAAGCGGGCGGGACACCCTTCAGGATGCTGGTCATGCCCGACCACCCTACCCCCATCTGCAAGAAAACCCACACAGACGATCCTGTACCTTTCATCATCTATGACAGCGCCGGCAGGTCTGTCCATGAAAGGCGCTTCACCGAACACGATGCCCGCATGACAGGCCTGTTCGTAGAGGAAGGTTTTTCCCTGCTGGGGAGGCTTCTGAAAAGAAGCTGAATCTCCTTCAGGTTCTTTTGAATGCGGTCATGAAGCTGCTCTGACGGTCGATCTCAATGTCGAGCTGACCCATGAGCGAGCCGATCTCTTCGGTGGAGAAGCTGCTGCGGTATTCCTGAACAATGGGCACGATATCCTGGTTGATCGTGGTGAAGTGATGGTCCCTCATGGGGGTGATTCCCTTGGCCGTGCACAGAACATCGGCCAGATGCACGCATACGGCGAACACCTGATGGTTCCTGGATGATGCCGGGTCGTGATGACAGGCCACCGCATCCACCACGTCAGCCGGGAACATCCACGAGGTCAGCAGCATGCGTCCCACCTCCTGGTGCGTAATGCCAAGTATCCTTTCCTCGAGCGCGTGGTACCCGTAGAGATTCCCATCCTCTTCCATGGCGGTCAGAAGATAGTGGAAGGTCTCGCTCATGTACTGGGAGATGAAGATCTTGCCAACATCATGGAGGAGCCCTCCCACGAAGAATTTGCCGTCCACCTTCATGTTCAGGTACTTGGCAACCATGCGTGTTCCCACGCCAACGGAGAACGAGTGTCTCCACAACTGTTCAGAGAAATCAGTTCCCTTCCGGTCGAACATCTGGAGAACGGACATGCTCAGGGCGATATTCTGTATCTCCTGGAATCCGAGGACCACCACTGCATGGGAGACATTGGAGATCTTCTTCACGAAGCCATAATAGGGTGAATTTGCAACCGTGAGGATCCTCGTCGTGAGTGCCGGATCGCTCTCTATGATGTTCGTGAGGTCGATGGCGGACGAGTTCTTCCTCGAGATCACCTCAATGATTTCATGAATGATGCTGGGCAGAGTCAGGATATCCGGGGCTCTGGTTAAGATACCCATGATGCGTTCACGCTCGGTCGCAGAATCTCTGTACTTGTACACATAGAATCAGTCGGTAGGACCGGTATGTTTCTTAAATGTGCAGGCGTGGCCATTCCTGCATACGCATGACCCTCCAGACCCCGAGCGGGTGTTCTCATAATGAAATTGGACTCAAGAGTGAAGTCCTTGATCCCGATAAGATCGGTGATGGAAGCGAGTGTTATTCTCTGGATTATCATCATTCTGGCCGCGGGCGTTGTCATGACGATCGTCCTGACAAACTTCAGAAAGGAGGACCGGAAGCCTGTACTGAAAAAGTCTCCTGCCAGGTACGTGACCGTCTCCTCCAACGAGGACATACAGACATTCATGGATGTCTACAGTCTCGAGTGGAAGCCGGACCGCGACAAAGAGCCGGAGATTCCCCCGCAGGTCGAAGAGATCATCGACAAGATAGACAACATATCCCCGCTTGTCACGGAACTCTCATCCAAGCTGAACGATCCGGACATCAACCCGAAGGAAATCAGCAAGATCATCATACAGGACCAGGGGCTTACCTCTTTCATCCTCCGCCGGGTCAATTCACCCTTCTATGGCCTCCTCCAGAAGGTCGACAATATCTTCAATGCCATCGTTATCCTCGGTTATAACGAGATCTACCGGATCGTCATGGAGGAACGGACCCGGAAGATCGGTATCCAGCCTGACAAGACAGAATGGGTCCACGCCAATCTCACCTCGAATATTGCGGCGTACCTCGCCGGTGTCAGCCGCCTCGGGGTTCCGGGCGGCACCATGGTCACCCTGGGAATGCTCCATGACATCGCTCGGACAGTCATGACCAGGTCACTGCCCCAGCCCGAGACAGGATTTTCCGTTGACCCGCGACAACACCTCAAGCAGGAGATCGACCTCTACGGCATCGACCATGCAACCCTCGGCGGCATCCTTGCACAGCGGTGGGGCATGCCCCCCAGACTCGTGTCATGCATAGCAAGACATCACTGGCCCATGTTCTGGCCATTGAGGGACATCGGCCAGTCCAACAATGACACCATCAAGGAGCTTTCCATTCTCGCCGTCTCTGATATCGCAGCAAAGAACTTCACCCAGGAGATCACCGGAGCCTATATCGGCGACGATTATTATCGCTACATCAACAAGCCTCCCAGGATGGACAGCATCCTGATCCCGGAGATCACCAAGGATCTCAAACGTATCCGCAGGATCATGCTTAATACCGACGAGGAAAGCCAGGATCTTCTCGAGAAGGTCCAGTAGTCTTGTTCCCCCGATCGACACGAAAAGAAAGGCCGGGAATAACCCGGCCTTTCACCTTTTCTGAGGTAATGATCTGCCTGGTCAACTGATTATTTGCGAGATACGATGCTCATTGAGGTTGTATAATCCCAAAGAGGCGTTCTCCATGTCTCTGGTCACGTGGCAGAGGATCTTCTTTGCCTCCTCCACGGTCTCTACCCGCGATCGTGAAGCCTGCTTATTCTCCACGGAGACGATGTCCTCCACCTGTTTCCTGGACCGCGTATCCTGGACCTTTCTGGCAAACTGGTCCTCTTTGTCCTTTGTGACCATGTTGATTACATTCCCCAATTCAGGATTGACCTTCATAATGGTCCCCCTTCAGAAAATATACATAACACGTATCGGAAGGCTTCATATTTACTTGAGAGTTTTTTTCACATCGAGGATCATCGGGTATAGTTCATTCCTGTTGATGCCGGTTTCCCGGGAGAGCATCAGGAGGGCGTCCCTCACGGAACAGCCTCTTTCAAGAAGCTTGCCGGCCATCTCTCGCAGGGTGTCGGCCTGGAAAGACTCTTCATGCGTGGCGCTGTTCACGAGCACCGTGACCTCGCCTCTGACCGGGGAGTCCTGCACTGCACCGAGGACCTTTTCAACCGTGCCGACCAGATACTGTTCATGAATCTTGGTGAGTTCCCTGGCCAGGCATATCTCCCGGTCTGGAACCCGACGGTGAATCATAAAGAGCGTCCGCTCGATTCTCCTGGGTGATTCATAGAAGATCGTCACCTCATCAGAGAGGCCCATCCTCTGGATCTCCTTTTCCATGGCCTCCTTTTTCCTCGGGAAGAAGCCAATGAACCGAAAAGGATGCGTGAAGCCCGATGCCGAAAAGGCTGTAATAAGGGCGGAAGGTCCAGGAAGCGCGACTACGGGGATGCCACGAGACCTCGCCAGACCGATTACCCGTGAGCCCGGATCAGACACTGCAGGGGTACCGGCATCGCTGACCAGGGCCACGTGTTTCCCTTCTTCCAGCTGATCGATGATATATGCCGACCGTCTGGCCTCGCTGAACTTTTCACAGGACACGAGCTGTTTGGAGATACTGTAGTGACTCAGCAGCTTCCTGGTGTGTCTGGTGTCTTCGCAGAAAATGATATCCACATCCCGGAGCACATCGAGTGCACGCAGCGTGATGTCCCTGAGGTTTCCCAGTGGCGTAGGAACGATATACAAGGTCGGTTTCCCCATGGAAGGCAGACACTTTCTCCTTTTTCACCAGCTTTTGTTATGATATATATGATTATTACCGTTAAGGGAAGGAAGAGGCCTGTCCATGGAGTCTTTGAAGCTCGACGGCATGCTGCACGACAAGAACATCGAGAGCACTCCCGAGTACATGCGTAAGCTCTTCATAATGCCCGACTCATCGGACAGGTTCGTGGAATTCGGGGTTCATCTCCTCGACATGATCCATGACTTCTTCAAGGAAAAAGGCGGCATCCATTCTTCCATATCCATGGAAGACCTTGCCAATATCTTCTGCAACATAGAGATGCCCTCTCATCCCCAGCTCATAAAAGACGTGCTCAACGAGATCAAAAACAACATAATCAAACATTCGGTGAAGGTGGCCAACCCCTATTACATTGGCCACATGACCAGCGCAGTTCCCTACTTCATGATTCTTCTCGAGATGATCGCAGTGAGCCTCAACCAGAACCAGGTGAAGATCGAGAGCGCCAAGGCATCGACCTTTGTGGAACGGGAGTTTCTGTGCTGGATCCACCATCTCATCTATGACAACATCCCCGAGTTCTACAGGAAACATATCCAGAACCCCAAGATAGCTCTGGGAAACATAACCTCCGACGGCACCATGGCCAACCTCACGGCACTGACTCTGGCCATGGCGAAGGCATTTCCGCCCGACACGAGAGGCTTCAGGGGGGTCCGCGTGGAGGGGCTTGCCCGTGCCCTCGACCACTACGGATACCGCCAGGCTCTGTTCCTCGTATCCAGACGCGGGCACTATTCCATCTGCAAGGCCGGAACCATCCTGGGCATCGGTGAGCACGGGGTCGTCCACGTACCGGTTCAGCCCTGCCTGAACACCATCGACATAAGCAAGTTGCTGTGTATCATTGACAAGATACGGAAAGAGGACAAGGCGGCAGGCCTACCCACGAAGTTCGTCGCCCTTGTCGGCATAGCCGGGACCACGGAGACAGGCAACATCGATGACCTGGACTCCCTTGCGGAGATCGCCCGCGACCTGGGCGCCCATTTCCACGTGGACGCTGCATGGGGTGGAGGGGCATTGCTCATGGAGGGGGCGCGGCCCATGATGAAGGGCATCGAGAAGGCCGACTCCGTGACCATGGACGCACACAAGCTGCTCTACGCGCCGAACAGCATGGGCATCTGCGTATTCAGAAACGGGGATGATTCACGTCACCTCTACCATACATCCAATTACATCATCCGCGAGGGTTCCGTGGATCAGGGCCGGTTCACCATCGAAGGTTCGCGTTCGTTCTCGTGTCTCAAACCGTGGGCAGCCATCAAGATTATCGGCAGACACGGGTACAGGCTCATCTTCGACCATGCCCGCGACCTGCAGAATACCTTTGTGGAGTTCATAGAGCGCGATCCGCTTTTCGAACTCATGAACAAACCCGAGCTCTTTATCATAAACTACCGTTTCGTCCCCGAGGAGCTCAGGTCACAGCTCAAGAACCTCATGAAGAACCCGAAGAAGAACTCCGACCGCATCACCCTCATCAACAAGATAATCAACACCATCAACATCGAGCTACACAAGACCATCAGGGACCATGACACGTCCTTCGTGTCTCGCACCAGGCTGGAGTCCACCCCGTATGCCCCGAGAAAGATCGTCGTGCTCCGGGCCATTACCATCAATCCGAACACGGAGCGCTACATGCTCAAGCAGGTCCTGAACGAGCACAGGAGCATGGGCATCAGGATTTGGAACGACATGAAGAAGACCAGCGGCGACTCCAGAGAAGTCCTCGGCTCTTCATGACCGATCCTTCTCTTGCCTGCTCTGCACCCCTGTCTTTTCTCATCAGCCGATTGACAACCTTCGTTCCAGCCTCTATCTTTGATACTAATCATGATCCACGACTGGCAGACAACCTATCATAAGAAACTGACCGATGCCAGAACGGCCCTGTCCCGCATCAACAGAGGCGCCCGGATATTCATCGGATCTGCCTGCGGAGAGCCGCAGCTCCTGGTCAAAACCCTCATCGATGTTGCGGAGAATCTTGCCGATACCCAGATCATACACTTTCTCGATCTCGGGATCGCGCCCTACACCGATGAGAAATTCGACGACAACTTCCGCCACAACGCCCTCTTCATAGGGGCCAGTACCCGCAAGGCCATCAAGGAAGGCAGGGCAGACTATACCCCCATATTCCTTTCCGAGATACCACTCCTCATGGTGCGGGGAAGCATGCCCATCGACGTTGCGCTCATAACCGTCTCGCCTCCGGACAACAACGGTTATGTGAGCTGCGGCATATCCGTGGACATCACCAAGACCGCAGCGGAGGTCGCCCGGTACGTCGTCGCAGAGGTCAACCCGAACATGCCTCGGACGCTCGGCGACAGCTTCCTTCACGTCAACGAGATCGACGCTTTCGTGGAGAACGACATACCCCTGCTGGAATTCGAGCAAAAGGCACCCGGTGACATTGCCCGCACCATCGGCGAACACCTGGCCGATCTCATCGAGAACGAGGCCACCATTCAGACGGGAGTGGGAAGGATCCCCAACTCCGTCTTTCCCTACCTCATGAAGAAGAGAGACCTCGGCATCCACACTGAGACCTTCACCGAGGGCATCATCGACCTCATCGAGGCCGGTGTGGTCACCTGCAGGAAGAAGACCCTGCACCCCGGCAAGATCGTGGCGGCGTTCTGCATGGGGACGAAGAAACTCTACGACTATGTTCATAACAATCCCCTCTTCGAATTTCAGCCCTGCAGGTATGTCAACGACCCCTATGTGATCGCACGGAACGACAGGATGATCTCCATCAATTCCGCGCTCACCGTTGACCTCACCGGCCAGGTCTGTTCAGACTCCCTCGGTTTCCTCTTCTACAGCGGCATAGGCGGTCAGGTGGACTTCGTTCGCGGTTCATCCATGTCCAGGAGGGGGAAATCCATCATGGTCCTGCCCTCCACCACCGACGACGGGGAGAAGTCGAGGATCGTTCCCTACCACTACCCGGGCAGCGGGGTCGTGGTCACGAGGGGAGACATCCATTACGTGGTCACGGAATACGGTGTAGCCTATGTACACGGCAAGTCGATCCGTGAACGGGCCATGGCGCTCATCAGCATTGCCCACCCGAAGTTCAGGGACGAATTGCTCGAGGCCGCAAAGAATCAGGGCTACGTCTTCAAGGACCAGATTCTTCCCGTGGTCCTCTACCCCAAGGAGTACGAGACATACTGGACCGACAACAGGGGCACGGAGATTTTCTTCCGACCGGTCAAATCCACCGATGAACGGGCGATCCAGGACATGATCTATGCCCTTCCGGAGCAGGACGTCTACACCCGCTTCTTCCAGAACCTCAAGTCCTTCTCACACAGGCTCGCCATGCCGCTGGCCGCCATAGACTACAACGACAAGATGGCCATCGCCGCAGTCACCGGAAGGGAAGAGCCTGAAAGCAGGGAGGAGATCGTCGCGGTCGGCCACTATATTCGGGATCCCCAGACCAATTTCGCCGAGGTCGCGTTCACCACGCACCACGGGTGGCAGAGCCGCGGGATAGGAACCTTTCTGCTTCGGTATCTCATCCGCATCGCGAGAGAAAAGAACATCTCAGGGTTCACGGCGGACGTGCTCGCGCGGAACACCCCCATGATGAAGGTGTTCACCAGAGCCGGTTATCAGGTCAAGACACATCTGGAATACGGCATATACGAACTCGAAATACCTTTCGGCGATGGAGAGGATGCACCGTCGACCTGAAGACCGGATCCTGTTCTACCCTGACCGTTCCCCGCGGAGATGCCTTATCAGGTAGTTCATGAGATCCGAGATCGTTATGATCCCCACGAGCCTGCCGCCGTCAACGACCGGCAGCCCGCCTATCTTGTTGCGCTCCATGATTTCTGCCGCCTTGAGAATATCATCCTCAGGACTTGTGGTGAGCGGGTTGTTCGTCATGCTGCTGCCGACCGTGACGCTGTCGAGGAGGTATTCATCTGCGGACCGCTCGCGAATGACCACGGGTGAGTTCAGCGCCTGCCTGATGTCCCTGTCCGTGACGATCCCGACAAGAGTCCCCTCTCTCACAACGGGTATCCGCCTGAACCTGCCCGCTGACATCATTCTGATGGCTTCCCTCAGTGTGTCGACGGTCCTTATGGTGACGACGTTGGTGGTCATGAGATCCTTGACCTGATCCATGCGAACGGGTACCTCCTCCCATGCTTATACATCACCCAATACCACAGCACGGCCCCATGTGGAAGGCCGCGCTGGGATAAGGCGTATTGGTGAAGGAGGATTCTACGGGCAGACAGAGGAAATGAAGCACCCACCGCCGCCTCCGCTGGCAGCGGGCGCTGTTTCCTGTTCGGCGCTCACCTTGAATTTCCCGAACTCGATGGTCGAAAAGTTCACCAGGCCGTCGGCGCAACTGGCCCCTGCGATGGTCTCCCAGGCGCCCGATTCCTCGTCATACCTCTCGACCACGGGATTTTCCCCGTCTATCTCGACGCTGACCGTTGCCGGCTCAGCGAGGACAAGGCCATAGGGCAACAGATCGAACTCGACACTTTCCACGTCGCCGTAACTCACGGCCGAAGCGGCACCCGTGAACGACGTCCCGATACCGACGGGCACATCCCTGAGAATCGCCCTGCCGCTGATCTGAATGGTTATGCCCATGAGAAGTTCATCGAGATTCATGGGTGCACCCGGTTCGTAAGCCCCCATTGCACTCAGATTGGCGGTGATCGATATCCTTACCCGGTAGACGAGGTAACCGTTCGTGTCGTACACATTGTACAGGTAGGCTCCCGGCTCGGTCGCTGTGACCGTATTGTCCAGGACATCCGGCATGGTGGCCATGAGAGGGTGGAAGGTCAGATCACCGTTCGCGTTGAGCCATGAAAGGTCTATGACATCGCCCACCTGGCCGATCACGTCCTTGAAGATGTCGTCTGACCCCGGACAGTTCGCCGGATCCAGGGGATCGGTCCCGGCCATGTACTCGACCAGGTTCACCGCACCATCGGCATCGTCGTCCAGCGAAGAGTCGAAGGGGTCGTCGGGGTTGAGTCCCCACATCAGCTCCACGTTGTCCGGGATGCCGTCGCTGTCTGAATCTGCCAGGGGCTCAAGTCCGGAATCGGTGTCATCGATGGTGCCTCCCTGGTCGCCGGTGCTCTTGTCGACATCTCCGGGCTCCTCAACGGGTGTATGCTCGGGGATGGCGATGGAGACCTCCTGCGAATAACCGCTCTCATTGCCGTTCACGTCGTATGCGGTGACTGCGAAATAGTAGGTCAGCCCTTCTCCGAGATTGCTGACATCGACTGAGGTCGTATCGCCGACATCGAGAGAGCCGAGGTATTGCTGGCTGCTATTTCCATAATATACCTTGTAGCCATCGAGATCGCTTTCCGTGTTTCCGGACCAGCTGATCCTTACGACCGCGCCGAAGGCTGTCTCGGTGAACGCCAGGATGCCGATGATGAGTAAGGTTGCAACAGAGTATATGCGCAGTTTCATGCCTTCGATGAGGGCAAGACATGTGCCATTGTAAATTAACTGGTTATATCGTCAGGTTATGAGTATTACGTATTGTTTAGAAGGCAAATATTGTGACCATGGTTACATTATGAACATTCCTAAGAACGCTCGGCGGCCCTATCTCATTGATTCGCTGATGGATATGGAAAAACGGAAGGGAGGCAATTCTTGCCCCCCTTCCGGTGAGCTATTTCTTGACCCTGCTGAACAGCAGGACGATCGGGCTCGCGATATACATGGATGAATAGGTCCCGACCACCAAGCCGACCAGCATGGCGAAGGCGAAGTCATGGATCACGTTCCCGCCTAGGAGAAACAGGCAGAGCGCCACCAGGAACACGGTCAGGGCAGTGAGGACAGTCCTGCTCAGGGTCTGGCTGATACTGTCGCTCATGAGGCTGGCCAGATCGAAGGAACCGGTCTGTTTCTTGATGTTTTCCCTGATGCGGTCGAAGATCACGATGGTGTCGTTCAGGGAGTATCCGACGATGGTGAGCAGGGCCGCGATGATGGTCAGGCTCATCTCCTTCTGGAGGAGGGAGAAGAGACCCATCGTTATGATCACGTCGTGCACCAGGGCAGCGATGGCCCCGACCGAGTAGCTCAGCTCGAAGCGTATCCAGATGTAGACAAGCAGCCCGATGCAGGCATAGAGGATGGACAGCAGGCCCTTGGTCTTCAGGTCCTTGCTCACCGCAGCGCCGACCACCTCGGCCCGCCGTATATCCACCTTTTCCTTGCCGAAGGCCTGGAACAAGGCGTTCTCGGCCACGGTCGAGATGCTCTTGGTGGGGTCTTCCTCGATCTGGTGCATCCTGATCAGGAACTCGTTGGCCTCCCCACCGCTGACGCTCTGGATGGCCGCCTGTTCGAGGCCCACCGTCCTCATGGCGTTCCTGACATCCCCTGTCTCAACGCTATCCTTGAAGGCAACCTGCAGTTCGAGACCGCCCGCGAAGTCAATGCCGTAGTTGAGCCCGCGTATGAAAAAGAGAGAGGCGAGGCTGATGGCGATCAATATCCCTGAAAGGATGTATGCATATTTTCTATAACCGATAAAGTCTACGCGAAATCCCGGTCGAATGAGTTCCATCGCAACCTCCCCTTCAAATGCTGATCTGCTCGACCTTGAGACTGTCCACTACCCACTCCTGTATCCACTTGGAGACGACGAGGGTGGTGAAGAGCGTGGTCAGTATACCGACACTCAGGGTCACAGCGAACCCTTTGATGGGGCCGGTGCCGAACTGGAACAGGACAACCGCGGCGATGAGCGTGGTTACGTTCGCGTCGACAATGGTCCAGAAGGCGTTCTTGTATCCTGCCTCCAGGGCCATCTTGGCAGTCCTGCCGAGACGTATCTCTTCTCGTATCCGTTCAAAAACCAGGATATTGGCGTCCACCGCCATGCCGATGGTGAGACCGATGCCTGCAATGCCCGGCAGGGTGAGCACCGCATGGAACAGGGACATGATGGCCACCAGGATGACGATGTTCGCAACGAGGGCGATATTGGCAATGATGCCCGACCCCTTGTAGTAGACCACCATGAACACGATGACCAGCAGGGCCCCGATCAGCGATGCGAAGACCCCCTTCCTGATGGAATCCTCACCGAGAGACGGGCCCACGGTGCGTTCCTCGATGATGTCCACCGGGGCAGGCAGGGCACCGGACCTCAGAACGAGGGCAAGATCGCGTGCCTCGTCGTCGGTGAACCTCCCCTCGATGATGGCCTTGCCGCCGGAGATGGCGTCCCTGATGACGGGCGCCGAGTTGACCTTGCCGTCCAGGACGATGGCGAGGCGTCTGCCAACATTCTCGCTGGTAACCCGCTCGAACACCCGTGCCCCATCGGGGTTGAACGACAGGGCCACATAGGGCATGTTGTCCGAGGGGCTGATCCTTCCCTGTGCGTCATTGAGCATGCCGCCAGTCAGGACGGTGGCCTCCTTGAGGAGGATGGGCTGGCGGGTGTCCCTCATGTAGGCGATGTAACTGCCCTCGGGAACCTTGCCCTGGACCGCATCGTCTACCGAGTGTTCCTCGTCCACCAGCTTGAACTCTAGTACCGCGGTCCTGCCGATGAGTCGTTTGGCCCTCTCGGGATCGGTGATACCGGGCAGCTGGAGCACGATCTTCTCGTCGGCCTGCGGTATGATGGAGGGTTCGTTTACGCCGAACTGGTCTATGCGGTTCCGGATAGTCTCCAGGGCCTGCTCGACAGACTGCTCCCGGATGTTCTTCATTTCGACGGGTTTCATCTGGTAGGTAACCTGGGTGGTGTCCCCGCTGTCCTTCTTATCGGTTTCGACCAAGTCCGGGTAGGAATCGGCCATGAGTCTTGCAAGGGCGTCGTACTCATCACTGCTTCTGAGCCCCACGACAATCTTGTCGGGTGCCTCATAGGAAACCTTGCTGTACCTGATCCTGTTTTCGATCATGTGCGGCTTGAGATCGCCCGCCAGGGTGTTGAGCCTGTTTTCCACCGCCTTGATGGAGTCGACCTTCAACACCATATGGATGCCGCCCTGCAGGTCGAGGCCCAGCCTGAGCTTCGACTTGGGGCCTATCCACCCCTTGGGCAGCTCCGTCTTTCCGAGGAAGCTGGGGATCGCAAGAAAGAGCGCAACCACCAGGACGACCAGGATGAGGATGCCCTTGATCTTGAACTTGTCCATTACAGTAAACCCCCGCACTTATTTTTGCACAACATCTGCGCCCTTCTTCTGGGTGATGAACTCCCTGGACACCTTGATCTTGACCTTTTCCCCCACATCCAGGGTAAGCACGTTGTCCGTTATGCCCACCACCTTCCCGTGTATGCCGCCGCTCGTGATGACGTCGTCACCCTTCTGGAGGCTCTCCAGCATCTTCTTGTGCTCCTGGGCCTTCTTTTTCTGGGGCAGAATGAGGAGGAAGTAGAACACGACAAAGATGAGGACAAGGGGGGCCACGCTCATGAGAAGGCTCATGGTGTCTCCGCCGCCCGGTCCCGCCGCATATGCAACGCTAATCATCGAACATCTCCTTGACCCTTTTTTTCAATTCGGTGAATTTTCGTTCCCTAATGGAATGCCGTATATCAGACATTAATTCAAGATAGAAATGCAAGTTATGGATGGTATTCAGGACGGAGCTCAAAATCTCCCCCGAGACGTAGAGGTGTCTCAGGTATGCCCGGGAGAAATTCCGACAGGTGTAGCAGGCGCAGGAATCGTCGGGGGGCTGCGGATCATGCCGGAACCTGGCCTGCTTCAGAGACATTTTCCCATGCCGGGTGAAAAGCATGCCGTTGCGCGCATTCCGTGTCGGCAGGACACAGTCGAACATGTCGACACCCAGGGCTACCGCCTCCACGATGTCAAGGGGCGTGCCCACACCCATGAGGTAACGGGGCTTGTCCACGGGCAGATGGACGACGGTCTCCGCCAGCACCTGCAGCATGATCTCGTGCCCCTCTCCGACGGAGAGCCCGCCGATGGAGAACCCGTCGAAGGGCAGCACCGTGAGTTCCCGGGCGCTCCGCTCCCTCAGATCGAATTCCATGCCACCCTGGACGATACCGAACAGTGCCGCGTCGCTCTTCCTCGCCTCCAGACACCGGCGGGCCCACATGCTCGTCCTGGCGACCGATTCCTCGACATAGTCTCTCGTGCTCGGGTATGCCACGCATTCATCGAGGCACATCATGACATCCGACCCCAAGTCCTCCTGGATGGCTATGGCCTTCTCCGGGGTGAGTGTCCGGCGGCTTCCGTCGATGTGCGAGGCGAACTGGACGCCCTCGTCGTTGATCCTGACCAGGGTGGCAAGGCTGAAGACCTGATAACCACCGCTGTCAGTCAATATGGGGCCGTCCCAGCCCATGAATGAGTGCAGGCCTCCGAGTGCCTTTATGAGTTCCTCTCCTGGTCTCAGGTGAAGATGGTACGTGTTACCCAGTATGATCCTGGCCCCTGCATGCCTGAGCTGTTCCGGTGTCATGGCCTTGACGGTGGCTGCCGTTCCCACGGGCATGAATGCTGGGGTATCGACCGGTCCACGGCGCGTTTCGAGCATGCCGCAGCGTGCTTCACCGTCGGTGCACGAGAGCCGGTAGCTAGATGATGAGCATTGTATCGCCATAACTGAAGAACCTGTATCTTTTTTGAATAGCCTCCTCGTAGGCCTTCATGATGAGCTCGTGCCCTGCAAAGGCACTCGCCAGCATGAGCAGGGTTGAGCATGGGAGGTGGAAGTTGGTGATCATGGCGCCCACAGCCTGAAAAGAGAATCCGTTGTGGATGAAGATGTCCGTGGAACCTTTGCCCTGTTCTATACGGCCACATACCTGCATGAGATGCTCGAGCACACGCGTGACCGTGGTTCCTACCGCAACGATCCTCCTGCGCTCTCTTCTGGCCTGTTCGATGAGGCGGGCCGCCTCCTTTGACACCGCGTAGTCCTCGGAGTGCATCACGTGGTCTTCAATCCGCTCGGTGCGGACAGGCAGAAAGGTCCCTGTCCCGACGTGCAGCGTGACGGGGACCACGCTGACACCCCTCGACGATATGCCGGCGAGCATCTCCATGGTGAAATGGAGGCCTGCCGTGGGTGCCGCCACCGACCCGTCGTGCCTTGCGTAGACGGTCTGGTAGGCACGAACGTCCGATTCCTCGGCGTCTCTCTCGAGATAGGGCGGCAACGGCATCTTGCCCTGCTCCAGGATACGGACGGGGTCGGACAACGACACGACGTACTCGTTTCCCGCGCACTCTTCAACGCATGCCGAAAGATTGCCGTCGAACACGACACGCATGCCGGTGCGCATGCGCTTGGATGTCCTGATGAGACAGCTCCACCGTGCAGGACCAAGCTCCCGGAGGAGGAAGACTTCGGCCGCGCCACCCGTTTCCTTCTTCCCCAGAAGGCGTGCCCGTATCACCCTGGTGTCATTGAGGACCAGCACGTCTCCTGGGTTCAGGTAGGTGATGATGTCGCTGAACCGCCGGTGAGTCAGGTCACCGCTTCGACGGTCCACCACGAGCAGCCGGGATGTCCCTCTCGGCAAGGGATATTTCGCGATGAGATCCCTTGGCAGGCGATATGAGAACCGCGCCGTTTCCACCGGTGCTACATCCCTGCCATGCCCCTGCCCAGGGAGATGATGAGCAGGCCTATGAAGGCTGCGACTATTCCTGCAGCCTGAAGTCTTCCGGTGCGCACCTCCTGTATGAAGAGCGCAAAGGACTTCACCTTCCCCGGGAAGAGGATGTAGGGAACGGCCTCGATGACGAACACCATCCCCAGAACGCACAAGAAGTAGCTCATAGGTGTGGTCTTATAGCCAAATTGGCCCACGGACGTCAATCCTGCAGCGTTCGACAATATTCTTCGGTCAGAACCGGGGCCTCGATGGATTCGGTCATGTCGGCGGGGTCCGCCCCGTACTCGGCTGCATGCCCGGGGACTCCCCGTGCCTTCCCGTATCTGAGACAGACGCCTGCAGCCGTGCGCAGGTTCTCGTCGCTCACCTTCCCCCTGATGACGCACAGCGGTCCGGAGACATCGACCATTTTGAGAAAGACGTTTCCCGGGTCGGTGAACGTCGAGATCACCTGGTTTTCACCGTCGTCCCGTGCCACGACAAGAACCGTTGAATCATCGAGCAGGTATTTCCTGCCCATGATGTCCATCAGGAGATCCGCCTTGCCGGGGAGTCCCGGGGAACAGCGATCGAACGTCCCTCTCACCTTGCGCGAGATCTGTTCGTCGGTGAGCAGGCAGCCCCCGGCAGGTGTGGGGATCGTGTCTTCGTCCATGCCGTAGTCCAGGGCTCTCTCTATCTGTTTCTTTCTGCCCCTGCCGCTTATGTCCCACAAGGCATTCCGCTCAACGACACCGAGGCGTTCCGGGAGCGTCTCGGGCAGCTTCCTGGCACAGAGAGGCCTCAGGAGAATGCCTTCGAGCCCGGATTGCCTCTCTATGGCACGCATGATGGATCTGCGCTGTGACATGGGCCTCTGGCCCACGACCTCCCCGGTGATGACGAATGTGGCATGCATGGTCTCGAGGAGCGAACGAGCCCTCTTGAGCATCCCGATCTTGCAGTCAATGCACGGGTTCATGTGTCGGCCGAAGCCGTGTCGGGGTGCCTTCAGGATCGATATGAGGTCTTCAGTGTAGTCGACGATACGGATGTCCAATCCATGCCGCGCTCGATGGTCATGTTTGAATGCCTCGGGGTCTCTCAGGGCATCGAAACCGAAGAAAGGGGTGCAGAAATACAGCGGGATGACCTCTACCCCCTGCCCCTGAAGTATCCTGATGGCAAGTATGCTGTCCAGCCCCCCCGAATACAGGGCGAGGCATCGCCTCTCATTCGTGTCTGTCATAGCATTCATGTCTTCGTGTACGAGATGATCAAACCTGCACGATATATACTGGAAGATGCGCCATTGGAAGAGAAGGATTCGTCGGAGTGCGTTATATTCTGTAAAGAAAATAAAGTCTATACCTCACACCCGTGAGGTATAGACTTCGCATGGCGGGAGCGACGAGACTTGAACTCGCGACCTCCGGCGTGACAGGCCGGCGTTATAACCGATCTTAACTACGCCCCCTTACTTTCTTATCAGTATGGTAGGCGGAACAGGGATTGAACCTGTGACCTTCGGCTTGTAAGGCCGACGCTCTCCCGACTGAGCTACCCGCCCTGAGTTGTTACTTGTTTACGACTTCCTTGAAGGCCTTGCCTGGCCTGAAGCGAGGAGTCTTGGACGCCTTGATCTTGATGGTCTCTCTGGTCCTGGGGTTGACACCCTGCCGTGCAGCCCGCTGAGCAACGTCAAACGTTCCGAAACCTACCAGTGTGACCTTGTCCCCCTTCTTGAGTGCCTGCTGAATGGCATCTGTGGCGGCATTGATCGCCTTCTCCGCAGCCGCTTTGGGGATGCCCGCCTTATTTGCCACAACGGATATCAATTCTGTCTTAGTCAAAGCATACCTCCTATAAAAAGATATTGTTTTTTTCCATGCCCAAGTGCCTTCGAACGGTAACAATATTTAGAATGGCTGTCAATAGGTCAATTGAGGGCCCATGCGATTATTTCGTCCATATGTTCCACGAGATGAACCCGGATTCCGCGTAGTATATCCTTGGGTGTCTCGTCCAGATCTTTCTCGTTCTCCACCGGTATGAGGACCGTGTTCACACCCGCTTCCTTCGCGGCCAGGAGCTTCTCCTTGAGCCCGCCCACAGGGAGGACCCTGCCGCCGAGCGTGAGTTCACCCGTCATGGCGAGCTCGCTCTTGACGCTCCTCCTCGTCAGGGCCGAGACGAGGGCCGTTGCCATGGTGATCCCGGCAGAAGGACCATCCTTGGGGACCGCCCCCTCGGGGATGTGGATGTGGATATCGAGGTGGTCATAGAAATCCTTGTCGAGACCGAACTCACAGGCCCGGGAACGGACATAGCTCATTCCGGCCTGAGCCGACTCCTGCATGACATCACCCATCTTCCCTGTCAGCAGGAGTTTGCCCTTTCCCGGCACCACGGTGGTCTCCACCCTGAGCAGGACGCCGCCGGCCTCTGTCCACGCGAGACCGTTCACGACGCCGACAATGTCTTTCTTGTCCCGTTGTGATCTGCGGAATCGGGGAACACCGAGCAGGTCATGGACTGCCTTCTTCGATATGATCCTGCGCGGTCGGGTTTCACCTGAAACGATCTCCTTGACGAGTTTGCGGCAGATGGACGAGATCTCCTTCTCCATGTTCCGGACACCTGCCTCGCGGGTATACTCGTGGATGACGGTGGTGATGGCCCTGGTGGAAAACTGGACTCCCCGGTCGGCCAGGCCGTGGAGCGCTATCTGCTTCGGCACGATGTGGCCGGTCGCGATCTTGAGCTTGTCGTAAGAGGTGTAGCCCTCGAGGTGGATCAACTCCATCCGGTCGAGGAGGGGGGGTGGAATGGAGTGCGTGGTGTTTGCCGTGGTGACGAACATCACCCTGGACACATCGTAATCCGCGTCCAGGTAGTGGTCATTGAAGGCATTGTTCTGTTCCGGGTCGAGGGCTTCCAGCAGGGCGGCCGAGGGATCGCCCCGGAAATCCACGCTCATCTTGTCCACCTCATCCAGCAGGAACACGGGGTTCGAGGTGCCCGAGCGCCTGATGCCCTGGATGATTTTGCCCGGCATGGCCCCGATGTATGTCCGGCGGTGGCCTTTGATCTCGGCTTCATCCCGCACGCCGCCCAGCGAAACCCGTACGAATTTTCTTCCAACCGCCCGTGCAATGGACTTGCCGAGGGAGGTCTTGCCCACGCCGGGAGGACCGACGAGGCACAGGATCGGCCCCCTCATGGATCCGACCATCTGCTGGACCGCCAGGTATTCGAGGATCCTGTCCTTGACCTTGTCCAGACCGTAGTGGTCCTCGTCCAGGACCTGCTGGGCAAACGCGATATCCTTCTTGTCCTCGGTGATATCGTTCCATGGCAGCACGAGGAACCAGTCGATGTAATTCCTGATCACCGTGGCCTCGGCGCTCATGGGGGGCATCATGCGCAACCGCTTGAGCTCGACCAAGGCCTTCTCCCGTGCGTGGACCGGCATGTTTTTGGACCTGAGCTGCTTCTCGAGGGTGGAGACTTCGTCTTCCGAGTTCTCCATGGGTACCCGCTGGGACTGCATCTGTTCCAGTGGCGAGGCCTTCTTGGCTGCAGAGGACTTCTGCCGGGCCTGGTCCTTCATGCTGGCTTGTATCCTGGCGATTTCGATCTCTGCCTGGAGAAATTCATAGAGCCTTTCCAGCCTGGACTCGATGTGGTTGTTCTCCAGTATCTCCTGCTTCTTCTCGGTCTTGAGGGTGGTGTAGGAAACCATGATATCGGACACCATGCCGGGGTCTTCCTGGGATTCCATCTTCTCCAGGACCTCGGCAGCGATGTCGACGGAATAGAGCTCGGCATATTCCTTGAATGAATCGAGGACGAGCCTGCGCAGTGCCTCCGCCTCCCGTTCGTCCGCGATGACGTCGATGAAGGGCTCGGTGGCCGCGAAGAGGTAGTCGTCCCGATTGTGGACCGCCTTGACGTTCTGCCTGCTTTTTCCCTCGATGAAGACCTTGATCGACCCATTGGGCAGCCTGAGCAGCTGGATGATGGAGGACGACACCCCGACGGAATGAATGCTGTCCTGCCGGGTCTCGTCCTTTGCCTGCTGTCTCCTGCAGCATACGAGGACGTCTTCCTTCTCCTCGAAGGCCGTGCTCACCACCTCGACGGTCTTGTCGTTTTCTATGAAGAGGGGAATGATGGTGTGCGGGAAGACAACGATGTCCTTCAGAGACAGAAGGGGAAAGACATGCTCTGATGCCTCGATCTTCATACGCTAACGGGTGTTACGCCTGAGAGGTCTTCCTCTCGTATACGATGATGGGCGGTTTCCCTTTGAATACCACGTCCTGGCTGATGATGCACTCCTTGACGCCTTCCATGTCGGGAATCTCATACATGATGTCGAGCATGATTCCTTCCATGATGGAGCGCAGTCCTCTCGCGCCCGACTTCCGCTTCGTGGCCTCGGCCGCTATGGCCTTCAGGGCATCCTTGGTGAAGGTGAGATCAACCCCTTCGAGCTTGAGGAGCGCCTGGTACTGTTTGACCAGCGCATTCTTCGGCTCGGTGAGGATGGCGATCAATGCGTCCTCGTCGAGTTCGTGGAGCGTCGAGACTACCGGCATACGGCCGACGAACTCGGGGATGAGCCCGAATTTGATGAGGTCTTCAGGTTGAATGTTCTTGAGGATCTCACCGATGTCCTTTTCCTTTTTGCCCGTGATCTCGGCGACGAAACCGATGGTCTTCTTGTCGAGCCGCTGCGAAATGATCTTGTCGAGCCCCACAAAGGCCCCGCCGCATATGAAGAGGATGTTGGTGGTATCAATCTGGATGAACTCCTGCTGGGGGTGCTTGCGTCCGCCCTTGGGAGGTATGGACGCCATGGTGCCCTCGATCATCTTGAGCAGGGCCTGCTGGACGCCTTCACCCGAGACGTCGCGGGTGATGGATGGATTGTCTCCCTTGGAGGCGATCTTGTCGATCTCGTCGATATAGACGATGCCCTTCTGGGTGCGCTCGACGTCATAGTCGGCATTCTGGAGAAGGTTCACGATGATGTTCTCAACGTCCTCACCGACGTACCCGGCTTCCGTCAGGGTGGTGGCATCCGCAATGGTGAACGGGACATCGAGGATCTTGGCCAGGGTCTGCGCGAGCAGGGTCTTGCCTGACCCCGTCGGGCCGATGAGCATGATGTTGCTCTTGCTGATCTCCACACCGCCGATGCTGGTGTTTGATTCGATGCGCTTGTAATGATTGTGCACGGCCACCGACAGGACGCGCTTCGTCATCTCCTGCCCGATGACATACTCGTCAAGGACTTCCTTGATCTCGGATGGTTTCGGGATGCTGGACGAGGTGCTGAAATGTCGGTATTCACCCTCCTCTTCGGCGAGGATCTCGTTGCACAGGGCGATGCATTCGTCGCAGATGTACACGTCAGGACCGGCGATGAGCTTACGCACCTCCTCCTGGGATTTTCCGCAGAAGGAGCACCGCAGGCCGGGCCTGTAGTGGTCGTTAATTTTTGGCATCCGCCTTCTCCCCTTCTTTTTCCCTGGCAGGTCTCTTTGCAATCACATGGTCGATTATACCATACTTCTGCGCTTCGGTCACGGCCATGAAATAATCTCGCTCGGTGTCTACCGATACTTTATCTATAGGCTGGCCGGTGTGCTTTGACAAGATCTTCGTGAGAGCCTCCTTGAGGCGAAGCATCTCGTTGACCTGTATATTCACGTCAGTGACCTGCCCCTGAACTCCTCCCAGGGGCTGATGTATGAGGATACGCGCATGCGGCAGTCCGTAGCGCATTCCGGTCTCTCCTGCGGCCAGGAGCAGTGCGGCCATGGATGCCGCCTGCCCGATGCAGATGGTGCTGACCTTGGGCTTGATGTACTGCATGGTGTCGTAGACCGCCAGGCCGGCCGTCACCGATCCGCCTGGAGAATTGATGTAGAAGAAGATGTCATTGTCCGGATCCTCGGATTCCAGGAAGAGGAACTGCGCCACGAGCAGGTTTGCAATATCGTCGTCGATCTCCGTGCCCAGCATGACGATCCGGTCCTTGAGCAGGCGGGAGTAGATATCGTAGGACCGCTCCCCCCTGCTGGTCTGTTCCACTACGATGGGAACCAGGGTCATTCAGTCTTCTCCTCTGTGCTGTCCACCTCGACAACGGTGGACTTCTCTATGATATGGTCATACACCTTCTTCTCGAGAATTCCGTACTTCATCTCCTCCAGGCTGCCCCGCTCCTCGAAGTTCTTACGGACCGCCTCAGGGGTCATGGAGTACTTTTCGGCAAGTAATGCGATTTCCTTTTCCACATCGTCGTCGGTGGCCTCGATGGTGTTGATTTTCGCGATGGCCTCCACGAGCAGCGACGTCCTCACGAGCTTATCGGCGGATGCCATGGATTCCTCGCGAAGCGCGTCGCCATCAGGATAGATGTCCTGGAGCCTGACCCCCTGGGCCGACAGCCGCTGGGACATGCCCTGGAGCATCATGATGGCCTGGAGCCTGACCATGGACTCGGGGACCTCGAAGGTATTCGCCTCCAGGAGCTTCTCCGATATCTGCCGCTCCATGAAGGTCCGGGCATCGGCCTCGAGCCTTGCCGTGAGGTCTTCCCTGATGGCCTTCTTCAGCTCCTCCACGGTCTGGACGCCTGCATGCACCATCTTCGCGAACTCGTCATTCAGCTCGGGGAGCTCCCGGTTCTTGATACCGTGCACGAGGATCTTCATGTGCGCCGTCTTTCCCCGCATGTCCTCCAGGAAGTGGGTGTCCGGGAAGGTGACGTCAGCCTCACTGCCATCCCCGGTCTTCAGCCCGATGACCTCCTGCTCGAGTCCCGGGAAGGCGCTCCGTACCCCTGCTTCCACGGTAATCTTGTCACGGTTGAGCGATTCGTTCTCTTCACAGGTGACACCCAGGATCACGTAGTCACCGCGGGCTGCCCGATAGGACGCGTCCTGGACGTCCTTGACCTCAGCATAGGTCTCCTGCAGCTTGCCGATGACCTCGTCCACGTTCTTGTCTTCCACGGCCGCCTTCGGCTTCTTCAGTTCGAATCCGGTATAGACCTGGGGGGTTACCTCTGGCTTCACATCGAACTTCGCGGCAAAGGTGAAGTCTTCGTTCTCCTTCGGTTCGTCGTTGACGAACTCGGGCATGGACACCACGAAGAGGTTCTGCTCCTTGACGGCCTCCTCGAACTTCTCGCGCACGAGCTTGCGGGAGAGTTCCTCGGTGATGTAGTCCTGGTAATACATCCTGATAATATGCCTCGGGGCCTTGCCCTTCCGGAACCCCTTTATGGCGACCCCCTGCGCGATCTCGCGGTAGATTCCATCCGAAACGGATTTCACGTCTTCTTGGGGGATAACCACCTTCATCTCTTTTTTCGTGCTGCCCACGTCAGTGATCTCGACCTTCATCATGAATCCTTTCTGTCAGAGCCTATGCGTGCGTATCCTTTCTCATGTATGGCATCGTCAGGTCAATGCCTTTTTCGAGAACGACAGGTCTTGAAACACTGGCTCCATGGTACTGTGATACGAGCCGTCTTCATTGAAAATGAACAGCGGCCGTTCCATGACCATCTCCTTCCCGCCCCCGCTCGTTCCACAGACCAGGCAGAGCTCGGCGGTCCTGTGCGGTGCCGTGTAGGCACAGCACATGCGTTTCGGTTCCAGCCCGCTGACGCGCATCGCGCACAATAGGTCGGGGAGCCTCCTCGACGGATACACGATATAGAACCTTCCTGCCGGTTTGAGGAGCTCGCGAGTCCTTTTCGTGAGGGTGTCCAGATCCAGCGAGATTTCGTGCCGGGCGACAGCCTTCTCTTCGTGCGGGTTCACCCTGCCGGTCGTCAGCGGTCTGTAGGGGGGATTCGTCACGACGGCGTCCACCCGGGGGCCCTGGTAATCCCTTATGTCCGAGCGGATGACCGTGATCCTGTCATCGAGGCCTGCGAGCTCCACCGAGCGCCTGGACATCTCGGCCAGGTCTTCCTGGATTTCGACGCCTGTCACGATGAGACCTTTCATGGCCGCAAGCAGTATCGAAACGACCCCGGACCCTGATCCGATCTCGATCACTCTGGTCCCAGGGTCTTCTTCGACAAAGGCCCCGAGAAGGTAGGCATCGAGCGAGTACCGGTACCCTTTCTTTTTCTGGAAAATGGAAAGGCTGCCGCAGGAAAGGCGATCGAGGGTCTCATCCCTGCCTGGTATGAAACGTTCTCTCATCCCCCTCTTTCCAGCTGCTCGGTGTATTTCCCCGTATCACCGGTCAAGCGCGCCGTCACCTTGTTGCAGATAATCCTCAAACAGGGTGGGAGCTACGGCCATGGCATGGTTGAACATCAGGTATGCCAGCCGCCGGATCTCCCACTCGGCCGACCTTTCCAGCCGGAGTCCGAAAAAATGCCTCAGGGAACGGGCATTGACATACACGTAGGCAGCGGTGGACCACCCCACGGGCATGAGCCTCCTGAGCTCCTGGTTACGCACCCCGAGCTTCTGGAGTTCGTCGTAGACTTCCATGGCATGCCGGTGCTCCCTGTCGTAGGCCTGGTAGATCGACTCAACCTTCTCTTCCGAGTCGAGGTACTCCAGGGCCGGGTAGATGAACATGTTCTTGTTCGCCTTGACGTACCGGGTGGAGCGGAAGGTCCACCCGATGCCGATGCGGTGGCGGGTCCACTGCCCTGCCAGAGACTTCGAGACCCCGGTCACGTAAAAGACGAACTGGACGGCCTCCAGGCAGGTGTGGTGTCCCCAGGATATGAGCTTCCTGTTGAGCCTCAGATCATCCTCGTGGGTGCCCTCGGACTCGTGACTTTGTCTTGCCGTGTAGGCCGGCAGGGTCTCGGTGGTGATGCCCTGGGAGGCCATCTCCTCGGTGGGCATGGTCATGCCCACGAGCTTGATCCGTGGCTCCTCATTGCGGAAAAGGGCCGGCCTCAGGTGACTCCATCTCTCTATATGTTCGAGTTCCTTGGTGAAATATTTCAAAACGGTCTTTCCTCCTTGCCATTGGTGGATACCCTGTCTCCCTGCCAGACGCCCCGGTACGGTACCGCATTGCCCTCGATGGGGAAAAAGGCTATGCAGAGAATCCTGAACCCCATCTGGATCTCCACCTCCACCGGACCCTGGTGTTTCATGCCCACCGTGAGCTTTCCCTGGTAATTGGGCGAGATGAAGGCAGTCTGCAGCGGTATGCAGGAGCGTATCATGGTGGTGCGGGGCCTGATGTATGCGAAGAGGTCGGCGGGCAGATTGACCTGCTCAATAGTCTGGACGAGCAGGTAGTCTCCGGGCTTCACCACGAAGATCCCGTCAGGATCTTCTGCGCTGTCCATGAGCTTGACGATCTCGGGCGTGACCCTGCTGTCCCTCAGGAGCCGGGCCTTCCCCACCGGCCTGAACACCGCGCCGAGCCTGAGATCCGCAGTGGTCCCCTCGATGCCGTCGATCTGGTCCGACCCGAGATGCTCGATAAGAGGTTTCCTGGTCAACCTGCCGGTGGCATGGTCTTCGACCTCCACCCCGGTTTGGATCATCTCCACGATCCTGTCTGCCCCCAATACCATCTACAGCCTCCTCTTCGATGTCTCGGGACCAAGGAACCGCTCGGCATAGGCGGTGGTGTCAGTGTGAATGACGAGCTGCTCCACCGCTGTGTTGCTCGCCAGGAGGACATCCTTCCAGTACTGGTCCCGTTCGGGTATGGGCGAGTCGTAGGAGTGCTCGTATACCACGCGGGTAATGCCGGACATCACGATGAGCTTCGCGCAGGTAATGCAGGGTTCGAGGGTGCAGTAGATGGTCCCCCCCTCGAGGCTCACCCCCTTCTTCGCTGCCAGGGCGATGGCATTGGCCTCTGCATGGGCCGAACGGCACATGTCATACTTCATGGCCTCGGGCCACTTGAGGGACCTCCGGAAACAGGCCCCCTCATCCATGCAGTGGGCCTGGCCGGGCAGCGACCCGTTGTATCCGGTGGTGACGACCTGCTTGTCCTTCACCACCACCGCCCCCGTAGGCCTGGAAAGACAGGTCGAACGGGAGGCGGCGAGTTTTGCGAGCATCATGAAATATTCGTCCCACGAGGGTCTGTTCTGGTTCATTCGGGAAGCCTTTCGCCACGTGATCGGGTAGTACGGGATGGGCTCCATATAATACGAAGATCACTCTCTGTAAAGGTGTAACAGGTAAAGTCCCGACCTGACTCATCTCGTATGGACAATGCACTCGTGATTCTATACACTCGATATAGACATGTGCTCCGTGGAGAACGACAGCATATGAGAATGAAGTGGGGTGATGTCCGTGCTTGATGCCGTGATCATTGGAGCCGGTTATGGAGGTATGGGCATAGCCGCTCTTCTTGCCCATGCAGGCATGTCGGTGGTCGTGGTGGAGCAGTCATCCCTCGTGGGAGGCAGGGCGAGCTCCCTGACCGATGAAGAGGGTTACCGGTGGGAGTACGGCGCCCACTCCCACCGCCTCGCAGAAAAGGGCATCGCTTCGGAGCTTTTCCGCCGCCTCGGGGACGAGATCACCTTTCTTCCCCGGGCGGACGACGCCAAGCTGATCTTTAAAGACCGGCTCTGGGACAGGCCGGAAGGCCCGTTTGGCTATCTGAAGACCCCTATGCTGTCCCTGACCGGCAGGCTCACCCTGCTCGGGCTCCTGATCAAGATCAAGCGCTCGCGGCCCCAAGACTGGTTTGACCGGACACTCCTCGATTTCTACCGTACCCGTTTCACCAACCGGGAGGTCGAAGAGGTCCTGGCTCTTCTCGGCATCTCGGTGATGTGTCCAGACCCCGCAAAGGTGAGTGCCGGTGAGGTCATTGCCTTCGTCAGACGTCTGCTGGCAGCCGGTGTGAGCGTCGGCGAACCGGTGGGTGGGTCCGCCCAGATCTTCGAGAAACTGCGGTTTCACATCGAATCCCACGGGAGCATCAGCCTCGGCGAGAAGGCCACGGAACTGATCGTCGAGCACGGCCGGGCCTGCGGCGTCAGGACGGACAGCAACGAATACAGGGCGGACAGGGTCGTCTTTGCGGCGCGCCTTCCGCTGCTCCTGGAGATTGCTGATAAATCCCTGTTCTCTGGCACCTTCGTCGATCACTGCGGGAACATCGAGAACAGCTCCTGCCTGAGCTTCGACTTTGTCACCAATTACCCGGTAACGGACATCAAGGGAAGCATACTGGGCGTGGACATACCTGTCTGGGCGCGATTCCAGACGAACGCAGACCCGAGTTTCACGCCCCAGGGGAAGTACCTCTCCACCTGGGCCATCATGCTGCCATGGGGGTTCGACGGGGATCCGGACATCGTCACTGCGGCGGAGAAGAGACTGAAGACGACCGTATCACGAATCTTTCCCCACCTGCTCCCCAACCTCATCAGGGAACGGAAACTGGTCATCCCGGTAATGAACGGGAATGTCCTCACGCCGGGCCAGTCCTATCCCCACAGGCCTGATGTCGCCTGCGACACGGTCCAGGGACTCTTCTTCGTGGGGGACACGGTCCGCGGCGAGGGGTGCTCCGCGGACATAAGCTTCTCTTCAGCCATGAAGGCGGCCGACATCATTCTCGGCGAGAAAGGCGCCCGACACTGAGCGCAACAACACCTCGGGAAAGGAGCTCCACCATGGGCAATCCGGCGGCATTCTTCGACATGGATCACACCATCACCTGGAAGAATACCGGCCTCTCCTCCGTACAGTTCGCCCGGAGCCACGGCATGGTCCCCCTGGGTTCCCTTCTGGCCGGCATCGTCAAGATCGCCCTTTACCGGCTTTCGCTGCTGAACATTGAACAGTGGTACGAGCGGAACATGTCGCTGCTCGCTGGGTTTCCCCTCGAAGACATCGACCGTTTCTCCGCCGCGTGGTTCGAGGCCATGATCAGGAAGGCAATCTACAGGGAGGCCGTGGAGCTCGTCGGGTCGCATCGCGAACAGGGGCATCTCCTGGTGATCATTTCAAACTCGCCTCCGTTCTTCGTGAGACAGCTGGCAGAAGCCCTCCGCATACCGGAGATCATAACGACGCAGGTGGAGGTCGTCGACGGCACGCTGACAGGAAGGCTCATGAAACCACTGTGCTATGGCAAGGGCAAGAGGCTCTATGCCCTCAAGTGGTCAGAGGAAAACGATGTCGACCTTTCCCGCAGCTACTTCTACACCGACTCGTTCTACGACATCGATTTCCTCCACGATGTGGGATTTCCCGTGGCGACGAACCCCGACAGGAGGCTCAGAAAGGCTGCCCTCACCCATGGGTGGACGATCAGGGATTTCAGGCGGGAGTCCGCGTTCTAGACCCCTTCACGACAAAACGGGCCGCTGCGCGATGCCCGTGGCCCGTTTCGTCGGTTTGGTCCGGAACCCTTCTCAAATGATGTTCGCCAGCCTGAACAAGGTGAGGAAAGACTTGGCGGGGAGCATCTCCCGGTGGGCGCAGAAGGTCTTGTATTCCGTCCCCTCGAAGCGGGACTTGGTGAAGTAGAGGCCCTTGAAGCTGTAGACCCAGTTCCCGTACTTGTAAAGAAGCCGGACGATCTTCTTGACGATCTTGGGCTCGCAGGGCAGATCCTCTTCGTCAACGTATGTCGGGCACAGGCCCAGGTGCAGGTACGGCACCCCTTCCTTCTTGAAGACCTCCATGGCATGACACATGAGGGGGTAGAAGATACCGTACTTGAACTTGTTGCTGAACCGTGAAATGTTGGGCACGTAGCTGATGATCCTGCCGTCCTTGTAGAGAGGGTCGAAGAACACGAAACCGACCAGTTCCCCTTCGTGGTATGCGCAGAACCTCCTCGTTCCCACCTGGTATTCCTGGTCCATGGGACGGATGAGGAAAACGACCTCACGGTTCTTCACCTTCCGTGTCTTGAGCCATTCACTGGTGAGCTTGTGGCAGCCGTCCTCATCGTAGTTCTCTTCGATGATCACGCCTTCCTTCCTGGCATGGTTGATGGAAGTGCGCATGACCTGCTTCTTCTTGCCCTTGAGGTCCCACGTGGCGAGGTCCACCACCGATTCGATGCCGAACTGGGTGGCATAGAGACCGAACTTCTCGTGGAGGAGTTCCGCCACGCCCTGCGTTACCTGTACGAAGGCCGTGTTTCTGCCGTCCTTGAGAAATTCGCGGATGAGCGTCTCCCGGTCCTTCGCGTCACAGACCGGGTCGGCAAGGACGAAACGGGTGCCCCATTTCTTTCTGAAGGTTATGAAACCGACCCCCGGGACATCGAAGTACTGCATGCCGGGCTGCAGCATGGAGAATGACATGCAGTGGTCGCCGTACTTCCTGAGGTAGGAGACCCGTTCTTCCAGGGTGAAGAGGTCGACCTGCCCCCTGGCACCGGACCTGTACAGATCGATGGATACGACCTTTGCCCCGGTGTACTCCCTCGGCTGCCCTATCAGCGGTTTCACCTGCGCCGCAGTGCTCATGCGTGTACCTCTCTTTCCTGATGCCGGTCTGTGGTTTCTAGCGATTTTTTCCGAAACGTTCATGGCTCGTTACCCAATCCAATGACGAGAGCGCACCTGCCAGGGATATCTCGCCCGCTATGGCGACGGCACATACGATCTCGGCAAACTTCATGACCTTGCCCTGGCCATAGCACCCGAGAACCTCGAGGCATTCCATCTGGGTCGGCAGGCCGGTGCCGCCGCCGTACGTCGCCACGATCAGCGAGGGCAGCGTCAGCGATCCATACAGGTCGCCGTCCTTCGTGATTTCCGTGTACATGATGCCCGCCGAGGACTCGGCTATGTTCGCGACATCCTGCCCGGTCGCCATAAACAGGGCGGCCAGGGCGTTGGCCGCATGAAGCCCGTTATTCGTGGCACCCGACATGAAAGAACCTATGGCCCCTACCCTGCAGAGGTGGTCCAGGGTCTCGGGGTCCGTCCTCATATGCTGGATCATGACCTCCCTCGGGATGATGATCTCACCCACCACCCTCTTGCCCCTGGTCTTCAGGGTGTTGATGAGGGATGCCTTCTTGTCCGTGGTGATGTTGGCGTCCATGTAGAAGTGGCGGATCGTGTTCACCCGGGAGAGTATCCAGGTGCATGCCGTGAAGGTCCCGATGCTCACCATGTTCTGGCCTGCGGCATCACCGGTGAAGTAGTTGAACCTCAGGTAGACGAACTTGCTTGCCATGTACCGTTCGATGTTGAGCAGCCTGGCCACCTTCGAGCATGACTCGGCCTGGCCGCGGATTTCATCCATGTGCTCGTCGATCCACAGGACGAAGTCCCGGGCCTCGCGGGCCGAGTCGAACACGAATGCCGGGGCCCGCTGCATCTGGTCCTCGACCACCGTGGTGGTCACCCCGCCGCACATGTTGATGATCTTCATGCCGCGGTTGTAGGATGCCACCAGCGTCCCCTCACTGGTGCACAGCGGGATGAGGAAATCGCCCTTTGCATGCTCGCCGTTTACTCTGAGCGGACCGGCGAAACCCATGGGGACCTGTGCCACGCCGGTGAAGTTCTCGATGTTGCCCCTGGTCACCGCCGGGTCAAAGGAGTGGTGCTTGATGTGGTGCAAAGCAACGCCGGTATACTGTTCGACGAATTCCTGGCGCTGGCGGATGATGTCCATGTCATAGTTGTTCTGCTTGTCGCAGGGTATCTTCTTCCTGGTTTCCCGGGTCTCGATGACCGAATCCGCTGCCTCGAGATCGATCACCCCGTAGGGTTCTGTCTCACAGGAAATCGCGATCCGATGTTCCGTGTTCTTGGCAAGGGCTATGGACCGCGCATGGAACATCACGTCCTGGCCCATGGGGAATTTCAGGGGCTGGTCCTGCGAGATCTCCGCCGCCTTGAGCCTGGTGCCGTTGTAGCCCAGGACCACGTCGTTCAGGCAGATCTCCAGGCCATTGATGCAGAGATTCGACACACCGGTGATGACCCCGTCCTTCATGGGGTTCTTGATGGTGAATGATACGCCGTCTTCCACATTCTTCAGGCTCCCGATGCAGTAGATCTTCTTCATGATAAGGGGGGAGATCGCAACCTGAGGTTTCGGATCGGCTATCCTGCTGATGGATACAAGCCTTGGTTCTGTCGTGGGGTTTCTCATTGTTCCTGTCCTTTCATTGAACCCGGATTATAATCCAACTCACCGGTTGTCCGGTTTTTCGATACAGGGGTGGAGGCCATGCAGGGAGAATTTACACGAATTGTGCCAGAAAGAGGCAGGAAAATTACGAAACAACCCTCAGGTCAATATCAGGTGTTATCTAGTACTTATTTTATTTAAATCAGTGATATCAAATAGTTGATAGTGTTACGGGGCCATGGATGTATTTTGAGATGTGTAATTGTTTTCCACCCATCAAAGAAAAGATTTTCCTGGCAGCCCCCGCGCGCCTACCTTCTTCTCGCGAGGATTGAGGAGTACCGTTCATCAAAAAGGAACCTGAAATGCCTGACGTCCTCTATCTCGAGGCCCAGCCGCTTCAGGTCCTCGGAATAATCGTAGACAGGATGCAGTGCGTTGCGGGCCATGATGTAGAACAGGACGTCTGCAATGTACCAGTAGACATTCTGCACAAGCCTGGCCAAGACGCCTCCCGTAGGGAGAGCGAAATCCCCGACAACGAAATGCCCCCCTGGTCTGACAAGCCGTGCAAGGTGTTCTTCGAGCTTGAGGACCATGTCCCTGGGGAATACGTTCAGGAAGAAGTTGGCAAAGACCATGTCGTACCGGTCGAATTCCTCGAATGTGAAGATGTCCGCATGAACGATGCGGATGGGGTGTATGAAGTACCTGCCCTGAACCCTCGTGCGGAAGACCGTGAGCATGGTCTCCGACAGGTCGACCACCGTGACCTGCGCCCCCAGGCTGGCCGCCTCGATGGCATCGATTCCCTGCCCCACCCCGGCGAAGAGGACCTCCATGTCCGGTCTGATGCGGTCGTGCATGCCACACTTGCATCTGTCGATCTGACCAAAGCTGAAGATCGTCGCGAGGATGTCGTACAGGGGGCCGATCATCCGGTACTTATCGCTCATGGCATACTCCAATGTATTGACATTGTATGGAATTCCATCCCGGCAGCATGACGTGCTGCATATACCAGTTCCTCGGGGATTGCAAGGGATGCATGGACCGCCATCGTTTTCAGGTCGTCACCGGGATGCCGGTGCGGCGGGCAACCCTCCTCCAGTAATACCCTGCCAGGCTGAACGTATCCGCCCTGATCCCCTTCATCCGGTCCATGAATATCCCGTCCGCCTCCTGTGCCTGGGTGAATGCGGCGTGAGAGACGTTCACCAGGGACGGTTCGTGAGCGTCCCACGCATGGGAGGGATAGTCGCTGATCCACGTAGACTCCATGGCCCGTATCCTTTCAGTGATGGTCGCACGATACGGGTACGGGCGCACCATGGCGTTCACATGCATGGCCTCGTGGGTCCACCAGGTGGAGTCCTTCGCGTACATGGCTCCACCCCTGCCCGCCCCTTGCCATGGGGCTGCGGGCAGGAACGGCTTGAAGGGGGTGAGGCAGGGCGCAGAGCCTGCGGTCACAAAGATCCTGAGCCTTCCCCTGGGATGCAGCTCCACGACCAGTGATCCCGTGGTCTGGCTCTTCCTGATGAGAGGGTCACCGGCATGCATGCAGACGTCTCGGTTGAACCCCCGGTACGGCTCGTCTCCGGCATGGCTTCTCAGGAGTGAAAATGCATGATGGACGCTGAAGCGGCCACGCGTGTCGAGGACGCCCCTCTCATTGGACCCCCTTCTCCTGGAACTGCCGGCGAAATAGGTGATGAGCGGATCTGTCTTGGCGCTCATGTCCGTGCCCTGCGGCAGCGAAGACCTCTCCCAGTCGGTGGTCAGGGTGATGCCGTTGGATATCACGGCATAGTCCTTCCGGTGCCTGAGGGCATAGTCCCGCCCCAGGGTCTCCAGGACGATGATGTGCTCCCTGTCCATGATGATGAAGGAGTTCATGTAGGTGAACTTCTTGTCCCGGTATCCGCACGGGCCCGCCTGTCCGTAGCGTCCCAGGAGATCTATGACGACCTCGACGGCCTCGTCGGCTGTTGAAGCCCTCTCGAGGGCCACTCGGAGCAGGTCCATGCCGATGAGGCCCGGTTGCCTCTCGGGCTTCATGGTTGTGAACAGGGCCTCGTTGCCTATGACCACGCCCTTCTCGTTGACCCCCATCTCGGCACCCCACATCCAGAAGGGTTTGCAGATGACCGCGGCATGGGTGACCCGCGCCTGCGGGATGGTGACGTAGGTGCATGTGAGCTGTTCCCCTGCAGGGTGTTCCGCCCCGGGGATGGACAGGACCAAGTGGGTCTCGTCGGGCTCCCGATCGGAGTTCTTCGCGAAGATGCCCGTCCCATCGACGGTCAGGGAAGGACACACGGCAAAGGTGTCACACATAGATCCTCTTCGTGCAGTTCATGGGGCTCCTGCCACCCGGCTCGACCTGACATATCCAGGGAGCACGCCTCTAGAGCACCTTGTCCATGAACGCCTTCACCCTGGGGTTGTCCATGGTTTCAGAGAATACCTCTGACGGGGTGCCTTCGTAAATGAATTTCCCGTTGTCCATGAAGATGACCCGGTCGGCCATCTCCCGGGCGAAGCCCATCTGGTGGGTCACGATCACCATGGTCATGCCCTCGGCGGCCAGGCTCTTGATGGCGCTGAAGACCTCCCCCACGAGCTCCGGGTCCAGGGCGGAGGTGGGCTCGTCGAAGAGCATGAGCCTCGGTTTCATGGCCAGGGCCCTGGCGATGGCGACCCGCTGTTTCTGCCCGCCTGACAGGAATGCCGGGTAGACGTCCTGCTTGTCGAGCAGGCCGACCTTGCCGAGCAGGTCCAGCGCGGTCGCCCTGGCATCTTCCCTGGGCTTTTTCTTCACCGTCACGGGTCCTTCCATGACGTTCTGGAGGACCGTCATGTGGGGAAAGAGGTGAAAGTGCTGGAACACCATGCCGATCTCCGAGCGGAGTGCGCATATGACCTGCTGCTTCTCCAGCACGAGCCTGCCTTTCCTGTCGCGCCGGTATCCCGCCTCGCGGCCATCGATGAGGATCTTCCCATCGTCGATGGTCTCCAGAAAGTTGACCATCCTCAAGAGCGTGGTCTTGCCCGACCCGGACGGACCGATGATGACTATCCGCTCACCCTCGTCGATGCCCAGGTCCACACGGTCGACCGCGGTCAGGGCCCCGAATCGCTTGAGTACACCCTGCAGTTCTATCATCGGTTCTCGTACACCCCCAGACGGTCTTCCAGCTTCCTGAAGGAGACGGTGAATATGCTGGTGAGCACGAGGTACACCAGGGCCGCCTGGAAGAGGATGAATACGTTGAATGTGGAGCTGTAGATCTGGTTGGCCGCCCGCATGAGCTCCACCATGGCGATGGTGGATACCAGGGCCGTGTCCTTGATGAGGGCGATGAACTCGTTCCCCACCGGCGGCACCAGGCGCTTGTAGGTCTGCGGGATGATGATCCGGCGCATGGCCTGCCAGTAGCTCATGCCCAGCGATTTGGCCGCCTCCATCTGCCCGGCGTCGATGCTCTCGATGGCGCCGCGCATGATCTCGGCAAGGTATGCCGAGTAGTTCAGACCGAGGCCCAGGACAGCCGCGGGAAAGGGTTCCAGGGTGATTCCCATGGACGGCAGCCCGTAGTAGATGAAGAAGAGCTGGAGCAGCAGCGGCGTCCCCCTGAAGATCCAGATGTAGCACCAGAAGAGTCCCGACAGGACCTTCATGCGGCTGATCCTGCCCAGCGCGATGAAAAGGCCGCCGACCGGGGAGAGGAGCATGGTGATGAGGACCAGCAGCAGGGTCATGACCGTGGCCTTCATCAGGGTGGGCAGGTAGGTCCTCATGTCCTTGAGGAACCTGACCCACCTGGGAGTCTGGGCGTCCTTGACCTGTCCGAGGAGATTGCGTGCCTCCAGGTTGTCGGGGAGCAGGGCCAGGATCTCGTGGCACAGAACCGAGCTTCCCTGATAGTCCTTCCTGCTCAGGAGTATCTTGGCCGCCTCCATCCTGGAGCGCACAAAAACGCCTGCATCTTCACCGGGTGGAGGAGGGGGAATGTTCCTGAAGACCTCGAGTGCCTCGTCGAGCCTGTCCTCCTGAACCAGCTGCGTAGCCCGTGCCAGGAGGTCGTACTGGTCGGGTTGAGTGGCCCTCCCCGCGGCCGGAACGAAGAGCAGGAGGAAGGACAGGGCGAAAAGGAGGCCCGGAAGGCCGGGCCTCCCCATAGTGTACGTCTTACTTCCAGGACGTGATGTCATCCCCGAACCACTTGATGGAGATCTTCTTCATGGTGCCGTCCTTGAACATCTCGTCCAGGGTCTTCTGGATCATGTCCTTCAACGCGACATCCTCTTTCCTGATGCCGATGCCGATGGGCTCGGAGAGGAGCTCCTCCTTGAGCACGGAGTACTCGCCCGGCTTCTGCGAGAGGTAGTAGCGTCCCACGAGCTCGTCAACGGCCAGGGCATCGATCCTGCCGATCTTGAGATCCATGAAGGCATCCGTGTTCTTGTCGTACTTCTTGATCTCCTTGAACTTCTTGTTCAGCTTGGCGAGCGCCTCCTCGGAGGTGGAGCCGAGCTGGACGCCCACGATGGTGTCTCCCCCGAGGTCCTTGAGCCCGGTTATCTTCTTGTTGCCCGCCTTGACCACGACGACCTGCTTTTCCATGATGTATGGCTTCGTGAAGGCTATCTCCTTCTCACGCTCGGCCGTGACCGACATGCCGGACCACACGATGTCGAACTTCTTGGACTTGAGCGACAGTATCACGGTGTCCCACACGGTGGGTATGTGCTCGATCGTGATGCCGAGACGCTTTCCGAGCTCCCTGGACGCATCGATGTCGAAGCCCACGAGCTCGTTCTTCTCGTTGCGGAATTCCATCGGCGGGAAGGCGTCGTCAATGCCGATGGTGAGCTTCCCGGCCTTCTTGACCCGTTCCCAGGAATCGTCGGCAGCAAACGCACTGCCGGTGAACACGAATGCAAGGAGCGTCATGACCAAAAAAATAAACAGGTTCTTCTTCATACCCGGTTCCCCCTCTTGAAGGTGATTTTTTAAGACGGGAGACATTTAATCAGAGAAAGCCCAGAAAGACAAGGCGTGCTTTGCAGGGGGACGGGTCATCCGGTCACCAGGATCCGCCCCGGATGGTCCGCGGTGATCCCACCGATCACCGCCGCGTCCCCGATGCCGCCCTCGTGCAGCTCCCGGACGAGTTCATCGGCCTGGTCCGCCGCCAGGCAGATGAGCAGCCCTCCCGACGTCTGGGGGTCGTGGAGGACCATGGCGAGGTCATCAGCGACGCCCTCGGCCACCTCCACCATGGCCGACCGGAACGCCTGGTTACGGTATGCACCGGCCGGGATGAGCCCCATGGCTGCATATTCGAGTGTCTCAGGAAAGATCGGCACCAGGGACGCCCGGATGACCAGGCCCACCTCCGTGCCCTCGATCATCTCGCAGGCGTGGCCGACAAGCCCGAACCCGGTGACGTCCGTGCAGGCCCGGACCTCGCAGCCGGCCATGATCTCGGCAGGGACCCTGTTCAGTGCCTTCATGGAGCGGATGATCCTCTCCTCGGCCTTGTCATCGCACAGCTCGCCCTTGATGGCGGTTCCGATAATGCCGGTCCCGAGCGGCTTGGTCAGGACGAGGGCGTCGCCGGGCCTGCCGCCTGCCTTCGCCAGCACGCGGTCCGGGTGGACCGTCCCGGTCACGGACAGTCCGTACTTGATCTCCCTGTCCTCAACGCTGTGGCCGCCCACGAGCAGCACGCCGGCCTCGATCATCTTGTCCGAGCCCCCGCGCAGGACCTCGCGGAGTACCGAGACGTCCATGTCGCTGACCGGGAAGCAGATGATGTTCATGGCGAGCAGGGGTTTCCCCCCCATGGCGTAGACATCGCTCAGGGCATTGGCCACGGCCACCTGGCCGAAATCGTAGGGATCGTCCACGATGGGGGTGAAGAAATCCAGCGTCTGGATGAGCGCGATGTCCGGGGTGATGCGGTACACCCCCGCGTCGTCGGGCCTGTCCATGCCCACGAGCAGGTTCGGGTCCCGCATGACCGGCAGCGAGCGCAGTGCCTGGTCCAGAACCTCCGGACCGATCTTGCAGGCTCAACCCGCGCCGTGGACCGTGCTGGTCAGCCTTATCTTCCTTTCCATGACGACCTTATACAATATGATCATGAAGAATTCAAAGTATTCAATCTTTTCATTGTCCACGGGTCCTGGGCGTTGTATGATATCGACCCATGAACAGGGATCTCTTCAAATTCATCACCCTGCAGCAGATGGAAGCCCTGGCCTGCCTCGCCGAGGAGCGGAACTTTTCAGCAGCGGCACGGAAGATGATGCTCACCCAGCCCTCCCTGAGCAAGCACATCAGGAATCTTGAGGACCTCTGCGGCTGCCGCCTCGTCAACCGCACCAGGGCCGGCATCAGCATGACACCCGAGGGCTCGATACTGTACGGATATGCCAAGCGCATCCTCAGGCTGCGGGACGAGGCCAGGGACAAGATGGCGCTGTCCATGGAGTCGGTCTCGGGCATCGTTTTCGCCGGGGCCAGCACGATACCGGCGACCTACCTCCTCCCCCCGGTCCTCACCGCCCTCAGGAAGAGCCACCCCGACATCACGGTGCGGATCGTGACCGGCGACAGCGACATCGTCGTCCACATGGTCCTGACAGGCCAGGTTGAGCTCGGGTTCATCGGGAAACCGGTCCCTGACCGAAGACTCCTCGGCGAACCCATATGGAACGATGAGATCGTCCTGGTAGCCCACCCCGACCACCCCTGGGCCTCGTCGGGAGGAGTCGGCATCCCCGAGCTGGCCCGGGAGCCCTTCATCGAGAGGGAGAAGGGTTCGGGCACGCGCTCGGTCTTCGAGGAGCGCCTGGCAGAGCACAACGGGGGAGAAACGGTTCGTTTCAACGTGGTCAGCGAGATGGGTTCCACGGAGGCGGTCAAGGAGTCGGTCTTGGCGGGGCTCGGCGTCTCCGTTCTGTCCCTCCATGCCGTGCGGAGGGAGCTCGAGCTGGGCATGCTGGTCCGGGTACCCATGACCGGCCTGAGGGTGCTGCGCCCCTTCTACCTCATACGGAAGAAGCAGTCCGTCCTGCTGCCCCACCAGGAGGTGTTCGCGGACACGGCCAGGGCCTTCCGGACAGACCTCGAGTAGCCCGTATCGCACTGTTTCTCATCACTTTTCGTTGTCGTAACACCATGGTCATTTTATCCTTTCAGATTTGGATGCTATCTGATAAGAAAACCCGCAAAACAGCACGACGCATCTCGTGAATAAGGTGAAGCCGCTATGTCTCCTGATTCGATCCACGTTGACCACCGGGAACTCAGAAGATTCATGAAAGAGGGATTCGTCGCCATGGGCGTGCCCGCGAACGAGGCGGACGTCTGCGCCGACGTGCTCATCGAATCGGACCTGCGGGGGATAAAGTCCCACGGCATCGGTAGGTTCAAGATGTACATCGACCGCATGAAGGACGGCATCATCAGCCCCGTCTCCAGACAGACCGTCATCAGCGAGACCGAGAACACTGCGGTCATCGACGGGGGTGACAGCCTGGGCCACGTGGTGGCCAAACACGCCATGCAGCTCGCCATCGACAAGGCAAGACAGCACAACATCGGCATAGTGGCGGTGAGGAACAGCACCCACTTCGGGATCTGCGGCTACTACCCCTCCATGGCAGTGACCAACGACATGGTGGGGCTGGCCTTCTCCAACGCCAGGCCTTCCGTGGCACCCACCTACGGGGTCGAACCGGTTCTCGGGACCAACCCCATCAGCTTCGGCGCCCCTTCCGACGAAGTCTACCCGTTCCTGCTCGACATCGCCACCTCCACGACCCAGCGGGGCAAGATCGAGGTCTATGCCCGCGAGGGAACGCCTACCCCCAAGGGCCTCACCATCGACCTCCACGGCAACGAGCCCACGGACAGCAAGGCCCTGCTCAAGATGTTCGTGGAGGGCACGGCCTCCCTGCTGCCCCTGGGAGGAGCGGGCGAGGAGCTCGGCGGGCACAAGGGCTACGGTCTGAACGTCATGGTGGAGATCCTCTGCGCGGCGTTCTCCGGCGGAAGCTTCGGCAAGGCCCTGAGCGGCATGGAAGGTGGCCTCCACACACCCCACCGCCTCGGCCACCTCTTCGCGGCGATCAACATCGCAAGCTTCGTGCCCATCGGGGTATTCAAGGCCATAACGGGTTCCATCATGCGCGAGATCAGGTCCTCCGCCAAGGCCCCCGGTCACGACCGGATCTTCATGGCAGGCGAGAAGGAGTTCGAGATGATCGAGCGCCGGAAGTCAGAAGGCGTGCCCATCAACAAGTCCATGCAGGACATCATGATCGAGCTCGCCCGGGAGTTGAAGCTCGGGAGTTTCAACTTCCCTTTTTTCCCAGATGACAGGGCTTCCCTACAGGACGCTCAGCGTCGATCTGCGTGAACGGTTCGGGCGCCGTGTCCAGAAGATAGCCCTCGATGCAGGCCTGACCTGCCCGCACCGCGGGCATGACAACAGGGGAGGCTGTATCTACTGCAACGCCTCGGGCTCCGGAACCGGGGCCCATGCACGCGGCCTCGACCTGTCGGGCCAGATCGACGAACAGATGCTCCTCATGCGCCGCCGTTACCGGGCGGAGGCCTTCATCGCCTACTTCCAGTCGTTCTCCAACACCTACGCGCCGGTGGATGTGCTGCGTTCAATCTACGACACCGTGCTCCCCTACCCCGACATCGTCGGGCTGGCCATCGGCACCAGGCCGGACTGCATCGACCGGGAGAGGCTGGACCTCATCGCGGGGTACGCTTCAAAACGTCTCGTGTGGATCGAATACGGTCTCCAGTCTGCCAGCGACGAGACCCTCAGGAGGATCAACCGCGGCCACGACGTGCAGTCCTTCGTCGACGCTGTGAACCTCACCGCGCACTACACGGTGCGCCGGTGCGCCCACGTCATCATCGGCCTTCCGGGCGAGGGCATGGGCGACTACCTCCGTACCGCACGGCTCGTCTCGTCGCTGCCCGTGACGGACGTCAAGATCCACCTGCTCTATGTCGTCCGTGGGACCCCCATGGAAGACATGCTCCTCCAGGGGTCCTACCGCCCTCTGACCATGGAGGAATACGCCGAGGCAACGGCACGGTTCATCGGGCACCTGCGTGACGACATCGTCATCCAGCGCATCACCGGCGACCCCCATGCCGATGAGCTCGTGGGACCTCGGTGGGCCCTGGAAAAGGCGAGGGTTCGCGCCGCCATCCTGGCACGGATGAGCGAGGCCGGCATCACCCAGGGCTCGCTGGTGGGTGAACCATGAAGGCGTACGGCATCGAGTTCACCCGCGGTCTTTTTCTCGCCCCGCTGTCGGGTTACACGGACTGGCCCCAGCGCATGTTGTGCAGGGAGTTCGGAGCCGAGCTCTGCTACACCGAGATGATCAGCGCTGCGGGCCTCACCCGCAATTCGAGGAACTCCCGCTCCATGTTGAAACGGCCCGAGGACGACAGGCCGCTCGTCGCCCAGATCTCCACCAATTCGCCCGTCGACGCCGCCGAGGCTGCCAGACTCCTCCAGGACTGCGGCTTCGACGGCATCGACATCAACATGGGGTGCCCGGTGAAAAAGGTCGCATCAAAAGGCGGAGGGGTCGCCCTCATGAGGGATCCCGGCCTGGCCCTGCGCATCACCGAAGCGGTCATCGGTTCCGTGTCCATCCCGGTGAGCGTCAAGATGCGTGCCGGCTGGGACGCCTCGTGCCTGAACGCTGCGGATCTCGCTGAATCGCTGGAATTCGCGGGGGTCGATGTGGTCACCGTACATCCGAGGACCCGTGGCGACATGTATCGCGGCACGCCGAGGTGGGAGGTGTTCGAGGAGGTCGGGCAGCGGGTGAGGTTCCCCGTGGTGGCCAGCGGCGACATCCGCACGCCCGAGGGAATGAGCCTGGCCCGGGATCTCGGTGCCGACGCCGTGATGATAGGCCGCGGCGCCATCGGCAGGCCCTGGATCTTCCGTGAACTCACCGGAGGTCCTGGCCCCATGCCGCAGGAGCGAAGGGAGGTCATGCTGCGGCACCTGGACATGCTCTGTTCCTGCCACGGGTCGAGGACCGGGGTCCTGCACATGAGAAAATTCATCTCCACCTATGTCAGGGGCATGCGGGACGCTGCACATTTCCGTGTTGAGGCCTGCATCCTGGACAAGCCGTCCCTCCTGAAGGAAAAGATCGATGAGTTTTTTGACAGGGCATGTTCAATAGAGCATGGGCATGACTGTCATTTTCTGTAATTCTTGCTGACAAGGAAAAGACCGGGAACTGAGACCTCGTTCCTTTGCCGTGGATAGTACGATTGTCACTGGTAGTTGCTCTTCGGCATTGGAAGGGCGTATGGCATGGCACGTACAGTCAAATTGCTTTAGGTTATAAAACAGATGGTTCTTTCCTGTAATCAACTGTTGTTCAGATGAAGAGGAGAGCACACATTATTGAAGGAATCATTGGTTCGGGCAAAGCGGTGCGTATGAGTTAGTATCTATGGTGAGCATTATTCAAGCCTGACAAATGATAGTAGTTTATAATCTACAGATTGTCAGATCATGTGTAACCAAACAGTCTCAGCAGAAATCATCAGTCAACGTAAAAAGGCAGGGCTAAAATAAGACCCTGCCTTTACTCTTCATTCAGCAATATTCTACTTTTTAAACTTCTTCCTAAACCCCGTTAGACCGAGCAACCCAGTTCCCAATAGGAGTATAGTGGTTGGTTCAGGGACTGGACTTGGTGTTACTTCATGAATACTCACTACACCCCCGGTTACTATAGTCTCAGGATTCCCGGTCGAATTATCGTGTAGTGTAATACGCCCATCCTGATGCATGAAATATTCTGCACTACCTACAGCAAACCAACCTAAACCGCAAAAACCATCCTCATCCTCCAATGCAAGCACAAGGTTCGATGTGCCTCCGTCAATCAGTGGAGCATCCATCCACACAGCGGCTGATCCAACAACAAAATCTGGCATAAACAGATCATTGAGGTCCCAAGTCTTGCTGCCGAATGTTGCTGTAAGGTTGCTTATAGCTGAAATGTCATAACCATAAGTGTCGTGCACTAGGAATGTCTCGTAGTAGTATGGAATCGGGTAACCTGCTGCATGATATATGATGGGTGCTGCCTCAGTATCTAAATAAAAAGACACATGTGCTGAAGCTGAACCGTCACTCGCACTCACCCCGAAAAGCTCGCCTCCCCATAGCCAAATCTCAAGTTCTTCTGCAGTAAAAACCTTTTCGTAGTTGACTTCGTAGAGAAGAGCCCAAACGTTTGAGGTAATAAAGCACATGAAAATAATTGAGATCATAAAACATTTTTGTTTTGAGGTCATATTACCTCCGATTCAAATAAGAAATTTGTAGATATCCTTATAAACAATGCACATATGAGACCATGTGCATAACTAGATGATTATTTAGATATTATTTTAGATTCATTTCGGAAATATATCGACGATTGTAAATTATCCCGACATGTTTATTGAACCAGAAATATTTATTGGGGTTCATAACTTATAAAAATAGCTATAAATTAAATCAATTAATCGCTATATGACATTATGTAAATTATTCCGACGTTGTAACCAATTGAATTATTATGTGGTAGCGTTTGTTATTTTCCTGGGTTTATGAATCACTGTCATTTGAGTTCATCATTTCGAATAGAAGTCCTTTCTCGGTGACCGCACAGCAAAGTAGTAACATTTACTTTGTTTTCTATATCAAATTGAGATCCATTGATCTCTTTAATAGATGCGTGCTCCCCATTTCAGAGTCAAGTCTCCAAAGTTCTGTAATTTAGGTACTCCGATATAGGCATCATGCAGCCAGAAGATCCTCCTCTGTCTTCCTGCCCGATACCTCATCTTCGAAGATGAGGTATCGGCGGCCGAGCCACTC